>Ga0307375_10001365_pt1 | contig 26884 bp, 25 predicted proteins | sample TR1MG_FD_202531 | JGI IMG/M metagenome (GOLD analysis project Ga0307375, IMG submission 202531) | Soil microbial communities from Risofladan, Vaasa, Finland - TR-1 | ecosystem: Environmental > Terrestrial > Soil > Coastal area > Acid sulfate soil | place: Finland: Risofladan, Vaasa | collected...
GTGGTCAAATATTGCCCGCCAGTTGGAAGACGCGGTAAAGCATTATCCTCTGTGTGTGGCAGAGAAATAACGTTGGGAAAGACGATGCTCTTTGCCGCTATTTGTCCTTCGTCATAGTGGGCAACCAGCTCTTCAGTATGTCCCGCTGCAACGCGGTAGGATGATTCACGGGCTGTAAGGTGTAGGTCCGCGTGAAGTTTTTGCCCAGCGCAACTTCCACATCCTGGGTCACGTGACTGCGAGAGATCCGAATCGTGATCTTGTCACCAGGCTGCTTCGTTGCCACGCCGGGTACAGAGGATTCGTGAGGCATCAGCAGATCATTGATAACCTGCGGTGTCGCTTTCCGGCCCTCCACTTCCAGAATTTCGTCGCCCGCCCTCAAGCCAGCGGCCTCGGCAGGAGAACCCGGCGTAATGCTGGTAATCACCAGCCTCACTTCAGTGGCGCGGTTGCTGGGCCCCCACCTGTGATGGCTCGCGGTCTCTGGCCCGGACGCATCAGGCGACAGTTCCTCAGTGTGGGTGTCGATGCCCAGATACGCACCCGGTGCATCGTGTTTCGTCTCCACCAGATTGAGTCCGGCATATGCAAAGTACTTCGCGTAGTTCACGTCCGTAGTCGTGGACGCATAGCTGAAGACCTCCGACAGGTCAGCACCGGCTGCGCTCTCGCATGCCTGGCGGAACTCGGCGTCCGTGAAGCCGCGATGTTTTTGCAGGTAATACGTCTCGTACAAGCCCCGCATGACATCGTCAAGTGACTTCCTGTTCTCACTGGCCTCACGGATTTTCAGGTCCAACATGGCTCCTAGCATCGCGCCATCGTCATAGTAAGAGATCGTTGTGTTACGGTCTCCTCCAATTCCAGAGGAGGAATTCCACGTATTCAAGCTGGATTCCGTCGCCGACTGGTAGTGGTGTCCCTGCGCGTTCTCGAACGACGCTATCGCCTTTGCCATCTTGTTCAGATACTGGTCGCGAGTCATCAACCCGGCACGGACAAGCACAATGTCCTGGTAATACACCGTCAGGCCTTCCGACACCCACAACATGTCCGTCAAGTTCGCCATGTCATAGTTAAACGGCCCCAGCGCGATTGGCCTGATTCGCTTGACGTTGAAATTGTGGAAGTACTCGTGGCTCACGTAGCTCAGCCAGCCGAGATAGCCCTTGGGAGTGAGCAGGCCGTTCCCATCGAATTCAATCGACGCGGAGTTCAGGTGTTCAATTCCGCCACGGCCGTGCCCGGTCAGGAGAAATGTGTAGTGTTTGTAAGGGACAGCACCAATCAGGCGGGTGGCAGACGTCACCATTCTCTTCAGATCCGCAAGCATCTTCGTCCGATCGACGCTTGCCGGTACATCCTCGAGCACGACATAGTGCGGCACGCCTTCGACGTCAAACTGGAGACGCTCCTGATTCCCCATAAGAATTGGCGAGTCGTAGAGCACGTCGTAATTGGATGCGACAAAGACATTTGCCTTGCCTGTCAATGGTTCCAGTCCGGTGGCGATTTGCTTCCAGTTCGGCGGCAACTGTATTTTGACCGTCACGGGACGCCGGATCATTCCCGGCATGTATAGAAACACTCCCGACGGCAAAAGGTAGGCCCGATCTACGTCCAGATAAGAATCGGCAGCGAACCAGGTGTCGCCATATACGTCATAGTGGAGCACGATCACCCGCTCGCCATCGCTCGCGACCCTCCACGTATTGCTTGAGACCTTCTCCCATGGCAGTGCGCGGCCCGATCCATCTTCCGCGGAGAAACTCGATACGTTTCGCGCATAGTTTCCAACCACGTAATATCCAGGCGTCCAGACCGGCATCTTGAAGTCCTGAATGTTGCCGTTCATCCCGGTGGCGCGAAGGGTAACGTGGAAGGTGTGATTCTGCGGCTGGGGCATGGAGACGGTGAACTCCAGCATTGCTTGCGTGCTCTGACCAAGCGCGACAACGGCGCTGATCGTAAGCACAACCGCCAAGAGAGCAATGGCTCGGATCTTTATCACTATGCGCAAGCTTCAGTATCCTCTTTAATTTCCGGTCAACACGCCGATTCTTCGAAGCCTCGAACCCGAGTGGCGAGCGTGCCCGAGCCGAAGAATCAAAACGGATTGCTACGGGAGCTTGATGCGAAAAACGCACCTCTTGCCACCGCGCAGGATTGATTCTTCAACTTCGGCGCCTACGGGAGTGCCCAGGATTTGCGAGTAAGTTTCTTTCTGCCAGCCGAGACTGCAATGACACTGCTGTGCGGACGTTGCCCCTTCCTTCACAAGCGGGCACGAGCATTTTCTGGATCTGTCGATGATCCTGATCGTTCCGGCAGCCTTGTCGTATTCGACGGTTTCTACCCAGCCACTGGGTTGCTGGATAGATTGAAGAAAACCGTCGATGTTGTCCTTATATTTCCCGAAGGTCTGCGAACCGAACTCTGTGGCGCATTCCCGGCCAAGGTCTTCAAGAACCTTCTTTTGAGTGGGCTCGTCCAGTTCCCGACCGAGAATCTCCAGGAACTTCGCGTAGCGAATGCGCACCGCATCCAATTGTTGCATCGACCACTCGGCTGCGGAGTCCGAGTCACGGGCAACGGCGATCTCCGGAACAAGCACACACGCCGCGGAACAAAGCCCCAGCGCGCAATACTTGGCGAACTCCTGCCGGGTGATTCCTTCCACTGCCTGCCTCCTGCGGAGGAGATAACAAAACGCCAAAATTGGAAAACGTATTCTACATTACATGCAACACGGTAATAAATGAAATAGCTACTATCTTTCCCATTCGTATAATGCTCTGGAATTGTTGTGGTAATCGCTTTCTTCACTGAGTGCCGCCGAGTTTTTTACAATGTTGGCGGGATAAGCACTCCTCAGAAGCTGCCGCACTCACGATACTGGCAACGTAAAGAAGAAAACGGAACCCTTGCCAAGCTGGCTGACAACTTCGATGTGGCCACCGTGGGCTTCGACGATCACCTTGGCAATGGCAAGCCCCATGCCGGTGCCATGCGCCGCGAATCGCTGATGGCGGCCACGGTAAAACTTGTCGAAGATCAGCGACTGCTCAAGGGGATCGATGCCGGGGCCGTGGTCGGCGACGCTGATCACGATCTCCCCATTCTCCAACTCCGCGCTCAGCCGGATGCGCGTTCCCACCGGCGAGTACTTTGCGGCGTTTTCCAGCAGGTGCAGCAGCACCTCGCGGATGCGATCAAAATCGAATCGTATTTCAGGCAGCGAGTTGGGGACGTCGACTTCGAGTTCGTGCTGTTGGAGCGCGAGGCGGGCACCCTGGATCGCAGCTTCCACAACGTCGCGAATAGCCTGGGAGTGAAGATCGAGCTTGAACAGGTGCGAGTCGAGTTGCGCCATCTCCGCAGCCTCGCCGACAAGACGATTCAGGCGATCTGCTTCTTCATCAATGACGGTCAACAGTTCGCGGCGCTGTTCGTTGTCCAGTTCGTAGTCCGAAAGCAGGCTGGTGACGCTGGCCTTGATACCCGTCAGCGGCGTCCGGAATTCATGCGCCACGGAGTCGAGCAATGCCGAACGAAGGCGCTCGTTTTCCTGCAAAGCCTGGTTCTTGGTCAACTCCTCCACGGCACGCGCACGTTCGATGGCAATCCCAACCAGGCTGCCGATGGCCTCCAAGGTCTCGCGCGGCAGCTCTCCGCCGACAACGGCCAGAGCCCCTGTGGTGCGAACTCCTATGCGAATCGGAATATAGAAGACGTCGTCTGCTCTGATCGGCTCTCCGCGGGCAAGCGCGTCCTTCAACAATTCGCCATCGATGGAAGTGATGGGGCTGGAGCGATAGACCGTCTCCTTCCCCGCGACAAGCAATGCGGCGCCACGCAGGGCGAAGGTATCGGCAATGTACGAGGACACGCCGTTGAGCAGGCGAGCCGCATTGTCGGAGGTAAGCAACTGCTGGCTGAGGGCATAGAGACGTTCAACCTCCCTTCGCCTCCTTTGTGCCTGTTCGGCTTCGCGCCGGGCACGTTCAGACAAGTTGCTGGCAACCACGGCGGTCACCAGAAAGCTAATGAGTGCGACCCAGTTCTGAGGGTCGGCGATGGTGAAGGTTCCGAAGGGAGGCAGAAAGAAATAGTTGAATGCAGCCGCTCCGGCGAACGAGAGGAACAGGGCAATCCGAAGGCCCCAATAGGCCGAAACAAGGAGCACGGCCACAAGAAGCGTAAGGGCAACGGTCGTCGGGTTCGTGGTGAAGACGCGCTTGTAGAACAGGACGATCGCCGCCAGCCCCCCAAGGCTGACGGCGTATTTGGCCAGGATAGTTTGCCCGCGACGGTTCACGGAAGAATTGTACGCCGGAGGTTTCCTCCGCCAGCTTACAATAGCGGCGATGCCGAAGACTCCCGAAGAATGGCTGGAGGAAGTCGCTCCGAAGAAAATGCGCGGCGTATTCAAGCTCTTCCTCGGCTACGCGCCGGGCGTAGGCAAGACTTACTCGATGCTGAGCGAGGCGCTGCGCCGCTCGAGCCGCGGAGAAGACGTGGTGACCGGCGTGGTGGAGACGCATGGCCGCACCTCGATTGTGGATCTCGCCGCGAGAATCGAGACGGTGCCACGGCGGCAGCTCGAATATAAGGGCACGACATTCGAGGAGATGGACGTGGACGCCATCCTGGCCCGCGCTCCACAGGTTGCGCTGGTCGATGAGCTGGCGCACACGAACATCGATGGCAGCCGCCACCACAAGCGCTACGAAGACGTTCTTGAACTGCTGGACCACAACATCGACGTGCTTTCCACGATGAACGTGCAGCACATTGAGAGCCTTGGGCCAACGGTTGTGCAGATCACCGGTGTGCAGGTGCGCGAGACGGTGCCGGACTGGGTGATGCAGCGCGTGGAGGAGATTGTGCTGGCGGACGTGACGCCGCAGGCACTCCAGACGCGCATGAAGCGGGGCGATGTCTATCCAGTGGAGCGGGCCGAGCGGGCGCTGTCGCACTTCTTCCGCCCGGGCAATCTCATCGCACTGCGCGAACTGGCGCTCCGCCAGGTAACGCAGGTGGTGGATCGCAGCCTCGATGCCTACCTGGCCAAGGATGGAATCCAGCAGGCGCCGGCGGTGCGCGAGCGACTCGCCGTGTGTATCAGTTCGAACCCGGCGGCACAGTACCTGATCGCGCGCGGCTCGCGAATGGCCGAAGGGATTCGCGGCGAATTATACGTCCTCTACGTGGATACCGGCCGCGACACGCGTCCGGAGGACCAGAAAACGCTGGCGGAAAACATACGCTTCGCGGAGAACCTCGGCGCAAAGGTCGAGCGTGTTGCGGGAGACAGCGTCGCCAGGGAAGTCGCAAAATTTGTCCGCGGGAACCACATTACGCAAGTGATCTTTGGGCGCTCAGCACGAACAGGAGTGCAAAAGCTTCTCTACCTGTCGGCCATTCAGAGATTCCTGCAAAACGCGCCCGGTGTGGACGTACACATCATCACGCAAGAGGTTCGATGAGCCCGGAACGTGCGCACATTCTTATCGTCGACGATGAGCCGCAGATCACGCGCGTGCTGCGCACTACCCTTTCGGCGCAGCGCTACGACGTTCGCGTGGCCAACAACGGAGAGACGGCACTGGAGATCATGAAGGACTGGGCTCCGGACCTGGTCATCACCGACGTTTCCATGCCCGCCATGGACGGGCTTGAGCTCTGCCGCGAGTTGCGTAACCGCAGCCAGGTGCCGATCATCGTGCTCTCGGTGAAAGAAGACGAGCGCACCAAGGTCAAGGCTCTCGACCTCGGCGCGGACGACTACGTTACCAAGCCGTTCAGCATTACTGAACTTCTCGCTCGCGTTCGTGCCCAGCTCCGGCGCGCTCCTTCTTCCGAAACGACATCGGTCATCGAGACCGGCGATTTCACCATCGACCTCGATGCGCACGTCGTAAAAGTGCGCGGTGCGGAAGTACGGCTGACGCCGAAGGAATTCGAGTTGCTCGTCTACCTCTCACGCCACCCCGGAAAGGTGGTTCCCCACCGCACTCTCCTCTCTGCCGTGTGGGGTGCCGACCACGCGGAACAATCCGAATATTTGCGTGTCTTTGTCGGCCAGCTTCGCAAAAAGCTGGAAAGCGACGAGGGCTCCCGGCGTTACATCCTCACCGAGCGCTGGATCGGCTACCGCTTTCTCCCCGAAGGCGAGCCGGTTTCCCGTTAACCGAATCCTTACGCAATCTTTACGTTCCTCTTAGCGAGACTTTACGTTCCGTGCCGTCCAATGGGTCTGTTGGGATACGTTCCTGCGGTCCCGTACGGTGCGAGGCAGGCCCCGGGGCAGCGGGTGTACGAGGTGAGCCGTGCCAGTGCTATTGGTGTCATGCATTCTGGGTGCTGCGTTCTTTGTTTGGTTCCTGGTTGCGCTGTTTCGTGAACCCCATAGCCACGCCGGCAGATTTGTCATCTACGTTTGCGAGTTGGAGGACTTCGGCTCCGGCGAGGCTTGGGCCTCGGAATATCCCCCGCAAGACACCAGTGAGGCGGCTTAACCATGAACGACCTTATTTTCCCTGTCCTGACTCTTGTTGTCTTCCTCGCATTCTTCGCCTACGTGGAAGCTTGTGAACGGCTGAGGTGAATTCGCATGTCCTGGGTAAACGCCACTCTTCTGCTGCTGTGTGTCCTGCTGATGATCTATCTCTTCTACGCGCTGCTGCGTCCGGAACGGTTCTGATATGACATTGCAAGGTTGGTTCCAGATAGCACTGTTCTTTGCCTGCGTGCTGCTCGTGACCAAGCCGCTTGGCTTGTACATGGCGCGCGTGTTCGAACGCAAAAAGACGTTCATGGATCCCGTCGCCCGTCCCGTCGAGCGCCTCGTGTATCGCCTGACGGGCGTGGACGAGGCGCACGAAATGCGCTGGACGGAATATGCCGGCGCCATGCTGATGTTCAGCCTCGTTTCCATGCTCGTGCTCTATCTCATCGAGCGCGTCCAGCAGTGGTTTCCGTTCAACCCCCAGCATTTCCCCGCGGTGTCCGGATACCTGGCATTCAACACCGCTGCGTCTTTCACCACCAACACCAACTGGCAGGCGTACTCCGGCGAAGTAGTGATGAGCTACTTCACACAGATGGCAGGTCTCGCCTATCACAACTTCGCGTCCGCAGCCGTGGGTATTGCGCTGGCCATCGCGCTGATTCGCGGCATTGCGCGGCGCGAAAGCGACACCATCGGCAACTTCTGGGTCGACATGGTCCGCACGATGCTCTGGGTGCTGCTGCCGCTCTGCTTCGTCTTTGCGCTGGTTCTTGTCTCGCAGGGTGTCGTGCAGAACCTGCGCCCGTATACCACGGTGAAACTGGTCCAGCCGCAGCAGACATCTTCTTCCGGCGTTCGCGATACGCAAATCATCGCGCAGGGCCCTGTCGCCTCGCAGGAGGCGATCAAAATGGCCGGCACCAATGGCGGCGGTTTCTTCAACGCCAACAGTGCCCATCCATTTGAGAACCCGACCCCGTTCTCGAACTTCCTTGAGATGGTCTCCATCTTCGCCATCTCCGCCGGACTGACGTACACGCTCGGGCATATGACGGGCAGCCCGAAACATGGCTGGGCCGTCTTTGCCGCCATGGCCGTGTTGTTCCTCGCTGGAGCTACCACCTGTTACTGGGCGGAGGCACACGGGAATCCCCTGCTGCGCGGCGTGAACCAGCACGAGACCGCCTTGCAGCCGGGCGGAAACATGGAGGGCAAGGAGGTCCGCTTCGGCATCGCCAACTCCGCACTGTTTGCCACCGTCACCACCGACGCCAGTTGCGGCGCCGTGAACTCCATGCACGATTCGTTCATGCCGCTTGGGGGCCTCGTGCCGCTCACCAACATCCTGCTCGGCGAAGTGATCTTCGGCGGTGTGGGCGCGGGTCTCTACGGCATTCTCGTCTTCGTTGTGCTCTCGGTGTTCATCGCCGGACTCATGGTCGGACGGACGCCGGAGTATCTCGGCAAGAAGATCGAAGCCTTCGATGTGAAGATGGCGATGCTTGCCGTGCTCATCTTCCCATTCTCTGTACTTGTGCTGACGGGGATATCCGTCGTTTCGCCTGCGTTTGGCACGTCGAGCCTGGCCAATGCCGGGCCGCACGGGCTCTCGGAAATTCTGTACGCGTTTGCCTCCGCCACGGGGAACAACGGTTCCGCCTTCGCCGGGCTGAACGCCAACACGCACTGGTACAACGTCACCATCGGAATCGCTACGCTGGTCGGACGCTTCATGTTCATCGTCCCCATGCTGGCGATTGCGGGGAATCTGGCGAAGAAGAAATTCACGCCTCCTTCCGCCGGCACGTTCCCCGTCACCACACCCACGTTCACGGTTCTGCTGGTTGCCGTGATTCTGATCGTCGGCGCCTTGACTTTCTTCCCCGTGCTCAGCCTTGGGCCGGTACTGGAACACCTCTTAATGAATGCAGGAAAGGCATTCTGAGCGATGAGCAAGAAACAACAATCGAGTCGAGCCGTTTGGGACGTGGCTATCGTTCGGCAGGCCGCGTTGGATGCGTTGCGGAAGCTGAACCCCCGCACAATGATGCGAAATCCGGTGATGTTCGTCGTGGAGGTTGGCTCAGTGGTCACCTCCGTACTTCTCTTCCAGCGCGGTACTGTCACCGGGCACTTCGCTTTCGCGCTGCAGATCTCTCTCTGGCTGTGGTTCACCGTGTTGTTCGCCAACTTTGCCGAAGCCATGGCCGAGGGCCGTGGCAAGGCACAGGCCGACACGCTGCGAAAAGCAAAATCGGACACCGTTGCCAATCTCCTGCACAACGGCCACATCGAGCAAATTGCCAGCGCGAAGCTCCGCGCGGGCGACATAGTGGTGGTCTCGGCCGGTGAGTTTATTCCCGGCGATGGCGAAATCATCGAAGGCGTCGCCTCGGTCGACGAGTCGGCCATCACCGGAGAATCGGCCCCGGTCATCCGCGAGGCCGGCGGAGACCGCTCGGCCGTCACCGGCGGTACCCGCGTGCTCAGCGACCAGATCAAGGTGCGCATCACGTCGAACCCCGGCGAGACCTTCCTCGACCGCATGATTTCTCTCGTCGAGGGCGCATCGCGACAGAAGACGCCAAATGAAATCGCGCTGAACATCCTGCTCGCCGGACTCACACTCATCTTTCTGCTTGCGGTCATCACCCTACAGCCCTTCGCCATCTACAGCGGAGCGCCGCAGACTGTCTTCGTCCTGATCTCGCTCCTTGTCTGTCTGATTCCCACGACGATTGGCGGCTTGCTCTCCGCCATCGGCATCGCTGGCATGGACCGCCTGATCCAGCACAACGTGCTAGCCATGTCGGGCCGCGCCGTAGAGGCCGCGGGCGACGTCAACACGCTGCTGCTCGACAAGACCGGCACCATCACTTTTGGCAACCGCCAGGCAACCGAGTTCATCCCCTCCGATGGCGTAGGCTCCGAGCGCATGGCCGACGCCGCGCAACTCTCGTCCCTGGCCGATGAAACGCCGGAGGGCCGTTCCATCGTCGTGTTGGCCAAGGAGAGGTACAGATTGCGCGGGCGCGACCTTGCTTCGCACGAAGCTCACTTCATTCCGTTCACTGCGCAGACGCGCATGTCCGGCGTCGATCTCGACGGACGCGAAATTCGCAAGGGCGCAGTCGACGCCATTGCCCGTTACATCGAGCAGTGTGGCGGGGCTATGCCTGCGGAAGTGCGCACTGCCGTCGAGCGAATCGCCAACTCTGGCGGAACGCCTCTCGTTGTCGCTGAAAATGGCAAGGCCATGGGAGTGATTCATCTGAAAGACGTGGTCAAGGGCGGAATCCGCGAACGCTTCAGCCAGCTTCGCGAGATGGGTATCCGCACCGTCATGATCACCGGCGACAATCCGTTGACCGCCGCAGCCATCGCGCGCGAGGCCGGCGTCGACGACTTTCTTGCCCAGGCAACACCCGAAGACAAGATGAAGCTGATTCGCCAGGAGCAGGCGCAAGGCAAGCTGGTCGCGATGACCGGCGACGGCACCAACGATGCGCCCGCGCTTGCACAAGCCGACGTGGGCGTGGCGATGAACAGCGGAACGCAGGCCGCAAAAGAGGCCGGCAACATGGTCGATCTCGATTCCAACCCGACGAAGCTGATCGAGGTCGTCGAGATCGGCAAGCAACTGCTGATGACGCGCGGTGCGCTGACTACGTTCTCCATCGCCAACGACGTCGCCAAGTATTTCGCCATCATTCCGGCGATGTTTGCCGTGAAATTCCCGGCGCTGGAGGCGCTCAACATCATGAAGCTCCAGACGCCGCAGTCGGCCGTGCTCTCGGCCGTCATCTTCAACGCGCTGATCATCGTCGCGCTGATTCCGCTGGCGCTGCGCGGCGTGGCCTATCGCCCGATGCGCGCCGAAGCGCTGCTGCGCCGCAACCTGCTGGTCTACGGCCTCGGCGGTCTGATCGCGCCGTTTATTGGAATCAAGCTGATCGACGTGCTGATCACCGCCGTCCACCTTGTGTGAGGAAATTATGAAGAAGCATTTCATCACTTCCGTTCTAATGACCATCGTGACCACGATACTGCTCGGCGTGATCTATCCGCTTGTGGTCACTGGATTCGCGCAGGTGCTGTTCCGCAATAAGGCCAACGGGCAAATCGTCTACCGCAACGGCCAGGCCATTGGTTCACGCATCATCGGCCAGCCCTTCACTGGCGACGCCTATTTTCACTCGCGGCCTTCCGCAGCCGGCGACGGATACGACGCGGCCAACTCCGGCGGGTCGAACCTTGGCCCGACAAATCACATCCTCATCGAAGATGTGGAGCAGCGTGTAAAGGCCGAACAAGTTGGCTCGAAGCCCGTGCCGATTGATCTTGTAACCGCCTCCGCATCCGGGCTCGATCCCGATATCACGCCCGCCGCCGCCGAGTACCAGGTGCCCCGCGTCGCGAAGGCGCGCGGCTTGTCTGAGCAGACGGTTCAAGAGTTAGTGAAGCAACACATCCAGGGAAGGCAGTTTGGATTCCTGGGCGAAGCCCGCGTTAACGTCCTGAAACTCAACCTCGCTCTCGCCCGGCTCTACCCAGTACACAAGTAAACCTAATGCACATTCGCATCCGTATTTTTGCAGTTCTCGTGGCCGGTTTCGTCCTTCTTGGATCGGCCTTTGCCCAGGAAACCGTCTTCAACGTTCCCAGCGGCGACATCCTCGACCGCGGCAAGATCTATGGCGAACTCGATTTCGGTTATCAGTACTCGGACAGCAATGCGTCCTATACGCCGCGAATTGTCGTTGGACTCGGCAGACAAGTGGAAGCCGGCCTGAACATCAACGGCATAGGAACTCCTGGTCCGTCGCAAACAATCTTGTCGCCGGCCATCAAGTGGAAAGTCTACGACGGAGGGAAGAATGGATGGGCATTTCTCGTCGGCGACACCATGTACCTGCCGGTGCAGAACCGCACGTACACTACTGGGAACTACGTATACGCCGAGTTCGCGAAGACGTGGCGCACAGGCACCCGTGCTACCTTCGGCGCGTATCATTTCAGCCGCGACGTTGTTGCCAGTGCGCAACGTGCCGGCGGGCAGTTCGCCCTCGAACAACCGATTAACAGCCGCCTGACCGTTGCGACCGACTGGTATACGGGGAACCAGGCTCTCGGATATGTCACTCCCGGTGCCATCGTAAAGCTCACGCCGAAACTGACATGGTACGCCTGCTATGAGATCGGTAACCACCGTGCATCGAGCGGTAATCGCCTGTTCCTGACAGAGTTGGGCTGGAACTTTAACTAAGATGGATGAATGTCGTGCACTAACCCTGCTTGGGACCTCTTTCGGAATGGCACACCAATCGCCGCAACGTCGGGAACGAGATAGACACCATTTAACGATCAAGCAGCCCGACAGCTAGTGTTCCAGCTATCCGGAAACACGCTAGGTGTCCTCTTTGAGAGAGTTCAACCAGAGCAACCCTGATTACAGTGAGGTCAAATTACATTGCTGTTTCGGTAAAGGCAACATTCAGAGGTCATTGCACCATGTGTTGTTTGGTAGCGCTACCGGGAATCGCGGGGCCGAGTTCCTGAGACTCCAAGCGGGCCTGCAGGAAAGACGCGCTCTCACTGCATCCTAAAGGCGATTCCAGAAAGCTAACATCAGAAATTGCAGCCGGGCTGCCGTGGAGACCAAGGGAGAAACTGGCGTTTTTGGACAGACTGGACAAACACAACGGCTGATATATACTGAACTACATGGTTCAGTTATCAGAACCCGTTCTCGATGCTACGTTCGCCGCGCTCTCCGATCCCACCCGGCGCGGCGTTCTTGAGCAGCTCGGACGCGCGGACGCTTCGATCACCGCCCTGGCCGAAAGATTTCACATGACCCTGACCGGCATGAAGAAGCACGTCGGCGTCCTGGAGCAGGCAGGACTGGTCAGCACCGAAAAGGTCGGGCGCGTGCGGACCTGCAGACTCGGCCAGCGCGGGCTGGACAAAGAGGCGGAATGGATTGAGAGGTACCGCCGGCTCTGGGCCGAACGCTTTGACGAGTTAGACAAGATTGTCGAGGAATCGAAACAGAAGGAGAAAACCCATGGACACAAGAAAAGATAGCGGCACCAACCCGACGAAGAACAACACAACCGTGGAACGCACGTCCGATCGTGAACTCGTCGTCACTCGCACCTTCAACGGCCCGGCGCATGTCGTTTTCAGTGCCTGGACCAAACCCGAACTGTTCCAGCGGTGGTGGGCACCGAAGTCGTTCGGAGTCTTATTACTTTCCTGCGAGCTTGATGCCCGTACAGGGGGCAAGTACCGTCTGGTCTTCCGCCATCCCTCGACCGGAGAGCCAATGCCTTTCTTTGGTCGCTACGTCGAAGTGATTCCTCCCAAGCGAATCGTCTGGACGAACGACGAACGGGAGGAACCCGGGGCCGTCACGACAGTGACCTTCGAAGAAAACGCCGGTGAGACCGTCGTGGTCCTGCACGACCTCTATCCTTCGAAAGAAGCGCTCGACGAAGGGATCGCTTCCGGAAGCACCAGCGGGTACCCCATGCAATTTGAGCAGTTGGATCAGCTTCTCATCGACTTGGAAGCAAGCGTGGGCGGGCGGCCTGCATAAGCGTCTTGGCTTCCGAGGCCAGGATCTCGGAGCACCCGCAATGTACGAAGGCCGCCTCTGTGAGGCGGCCTTCTGGATCTTGTTGGTAGCGCTACCGGGAATCGAACCCGGGTTTTAAGATTGAGAATCTCACGTCCTAACCCCTAGACGATAGCGCCACGCACATCTGCAGCGTCTTCAAATATAACAAACCCTTCCACTTTCGCCAACCTCGCTGCGCCCTTCGCGCAGGCCTCCTCGCACGCTCGGAAGTATCGTTCAATGGCTTCTATTTTGGATTTTTACAGAGGTGAGGGCCCCGCACCCTGCACCCGGAGCAACGTTCCCGCATATGTTCCGCTGTGCAATTTTCCTGACTCAAACCCGGCCCCCACGCATCTAAGTTTATATATACGGGAGCAGGGACCGGGTGAAGGCCGCAGTTTGCCTTCCCTGGATCTCTTAGTTCATACCAATAGTTCATACCAAGGAGTTTGAATTTTCATGTCAAAAGCGAAGAAAGGTACCGAAGCGATTTCCACCACGAAGAGGACATCTCCCGCGAAGAAACAGGGAGTTACCGCTGAAGTCTCCTCGGCTCCAGCGCCTCGGCCCGCTTTGATTTTCGAAAGCCTTGAGCAGAAGATTCGCGTCCGCGCCTACGAGATATACCTCGCGCGCGGCGGTTCCAACGGCAGTCCCGAAGGAGACTGGCTGCGCGCCGAAGCGGAAATCCGCGCCAAACGCAGCGCATAGCGCACTCATGAAACAGGTTCTGCTGGTCGACGACAGTCCAATCCAATTGCGCGTAAGAGAAACTATTCTGCGCAATGCGGGGCTTGAGGTGTCGACCGCTCCTGACGTCGATAGCGCTCTCGCCCTGATGAACACTGTGGGCGACGCGATTGGCGTGGTCGTTACCGACCACCTTCTGCCGGGCCGCTCCGGCGCCGATCTCGTCCGCGAATTGCGCGCGCGCAAATACACATTGCCCATCATCGTCGTCAGCGGCATGCCTCAGATTGAGGACGAATATGAAGGTCTCTCCGCCGAGTTCTGCATGAAGCCTTTGCCGCCGGAGAAACTGATCGCGATTGTGCGCGAGGCGCTTGCGTAGCATGGCAAGTTGCAGAAGTCCTCGCATGTGCATGCATCGGTTTTGCCCGTCTGCGGCTTGTTTGCGCCCCATTAGTGGCACTTCTCCGTAACGCTTTCTAGGCATGTCTTCTCCGGTTAGGGCGCCTTCCATGGTTGCTAGCACGATGCGTTTCTGAAACAATATTCAACAGTCTGGGAATCCCAATGCCGCAAATTGGAAGCTTTACTCTGTTGCTTGCGCTTGTCTTGAGCGCCTATGCGTTCTTGGCTGGCATCATTGCGATTGTCCGCAAGGATGATCGCCTGGGAGAGACAGCCCGGCGTGCCGGCATTGCGGTGTGGATCGCCGTAACTGCCTCAGCCACTGCGCTTGTCATCTCGGCTTTTCGTAACGATTTCTCGCTCGCCTACATCCTCGAGCACTCCAACCGTGCCCTGCCGCTTCCTTATAAATTTGCGGCGCTCTGGTCCGGTCAGGAAGGCTCGCTGCTCTTCTGGTGCTGGCTGCTGGCGACCTACGGATTCATACTGCGTCTCCGGCACAAGGTGGACACGCGACTCGTCGCGCATGCCTCCGTCATCATGTCCGGCGTACAGATCTTTTTCCTTCTGCTCGTAAACTTCGCCGCGCATCCGTTCGCCATGACCGTCGGTGCGATTCCGCCGGACGGCAACGGCCTCAACCCGCTGCTTCAGTATCCCGAGATGGTCATCCATCCGCCGATGCTCTACCTCGGCTATGTCGGCATGACCGTTCCTTTCGCCTTCGCGCTCGCCGCTCTCATCATGAAGTATCCCGGCGAGAAATGGATTCACATCACGCGGCGTTGGACCATGGTTGGCTGGGCATTTTTGACCTGCGGCATTTTCCTCGGCTCCTACTGGGCTTACAAGGTACTCGGCTGGGGCGGCTGGTGGGGATGGGATCCTGTGGAGAACGCATCGCTGCTGCCATGGCTCACCGGCACCGCTTTCCTCCATTCGGTCATGATGCAGGAGAAGCGCGGCATGATGAAGGTCTGGAACATGTGGCTCATCTTCTCCACGTTCCTCCTCTCCATCCTCGGAACCTTCCTCACTCGCTCCGGCGTCGTCAGTTCCGTGCATGCCTTCGCGCAATCCGGCATCGGCGTCTGGTTCGTCTGGTTCATGGCGATCACCTTCGCCACCTGCGTCTTCTTCTACGTGAAGAATAAGGACCATCTGCGCAGCGAGCATCAGCTTGAGTCGCTCATCTCGCGCGAATCCAGTTTCCTTTTCAACAACGTGCTCCTGCTCGTTTCGGCCTTTGCCGTTCTCTGGGGAACGCTCTTCCCCGTTCTCTCCGAGTGGGTGCAGGGACACAAAATTACGGTTGGCCCGCCCTTCTTTAATAAGGTCAACATTCCCATCGCGCTCTGCCTTCTCTTGCTGACTGCTGTTGGCCCGCTGCTCGCCTGGCGTCGCACCTCTACCGAGAGCCTGAAGCGCAACTTCCTCATTCCCGCCATCCTTGCCCTGGTCACCGCCGTCGTTCTCGCCTTCGGCGGCATGAAACCCTGGGCAAATGTCGCGAACTTCTATGCGCTTGTTGCCATTTCGCTCTCCGTGATGGTCGCTGCCACCGTCTTCAGCGAGTTCTGGCGCGGCGGACGCGTTATTGCGCATCACAACAACACCAACATTTTTGCCGGAATGGTGCAGCTCACCCGGCGCAACACTCGCCGCTACGGTGGATACATCGTCCACATCGGCGTCATCATCGTCATCATCGGCTTCGCCGGATCAGCCTTCTACCAGAGCAAGGAGAAGGAGATGGGATATGGCGACAAGATGCAGATCGGCCCGTACACCCTGGTCTGCCGTTCCTACACACAGGGCGATAATCCGAATTACCGCAGCGAAACTGCGATGCTCGACATCTATAAAAACGGCAAGAAGATCGACACCATGTATCCCCAGCGCCGTGTTTATAAGGCCAGCGAGCAACCCGCAACCATCGTTGCCAATCGCTCCACGATTGAGGAAGACCTCTACCTCGTCTACACCGGCGTGAATCCCGATACCGGCAATCCCATCATCAAGGCGCATCTCAATCCGCTTGTCTGGTGGATATGGGCGGGAGCGCACATCCTCGTCATCGGTACCATCATCGCCCTCTTCCCCAACATGCAGGCTGCCAAGCAGGCACTCACGGAGAAGGAGCGGGCTCGTGCGCTTGCTGCCGCCGGACGAACCGGTTCCACTGCGGGGGCTGACTGATGAAGCCAACGTGGTATGCCATCGTTCGCCGTGTTGGTGTGCTTCTCCTCGCCGCCGCATCGCTGGCTCTCCTCATGGGAGCCGGAGAATCGCAGGAAGCTCGCGTCAACTATCTCGGCCATCAGATGATGTGCGTGTGCGGCTGTAATGAAATCCTGCTTGAGTGCAATCACGTCGGCTGCACTTACAGCAGTCGCGAAATCGATGAGTTAAAGAAGATGGTCGCCAATGGAGACAGCGATAAGGTCATCTACGCTGCCTTCGTCAAAGAGTACGGTCCCACTGTGCTCGCCGCGCCCACCACCACCGGATTCAACCGCGTCGCCTGGATCATGCCTTTCGTTGTCTTTGGCGCCGGTCTTGCCATCGTCGTCTTCGTCGTGCGCACATGGAAACGCCGGACCGCTCCGCAACCCGTTGCCGGCATAATCGAAGCGCCTCGGGAGAAACTCGACGAGTTTCGCGATCGTGCCCGGAAGGACACTGAACTATGAACTTGCTTCTTATCCTTCAAATGACCAGTGGCCAGCCTGACGCCAGCAACTCGTCGTTCATCTTCTTCGGCTGCGTCCTCTTCGCCATTGCGCTGTTCGTCTACATCTTCAGCCCTTCTCGCGTGGAAACCTCCGTGGAGAAGTCGCGCCTCTCTTTCCTTTACGAACGCAAGGACCAGATCTACGAGAACCTGCGCGACCTGAACTTCGAGTACAAGGCCGGCAAGCTCAGTGACGCCGACTTCAATAGCATGCGCGACTCCATGGAGCAGGAAGCTGCCGCCATGCTCGCTGAAATCGATCGGTTGGAGAAGTTACAGAACGGACTCAACCCACTCCGCGGTAGCCAGAACAAAGGAGCTCGCGCTTGAGCGCAATTGCCAGCAGTTTCTCCGTTTATCGTCCCGAACGCCGCGCAGCCGGTCTGCGCGCCATCGTAAGCCGCATGCGCATTCTTGCGCTGCTGCTCGCTTTCCTTGGCATCACTGCCTTTGCCTCCGCGCAGAACCTCACCGGAACGGTTACCAATCTCACCACCGGTAAGCCTGCTGCCGGTGTCGAAGTTGCCGTCGTCGACCCCATGCAGGGCATGGCTGACCTGAACAAGACGACGACCGACGCCCAGGGCAGGTACTCCCTGCCGCAGCCTCCGGCTACCGGACCGCATCTCGTCCGCGCCACCAGGGACGGCGTCAACTATTTCCAGATGATCACTCCCGGCACTACATCGGCAAATGTGAATGTGTATGATGCCGCAAAGAAACTCGCCGGTATCGCCGGGACTGTTTACGTCATGCGCGCCCAGGCCGATTCCTCCAGCCTGCAGGTTATCGAGCTCTACGCCGTGCAAAACAACTCCAAGCCGGCGCGCACGTTCAACGCTGATAACACTTTTGAAGTTCAGTTGCCAAACGGCGCGCAGGTAGACGGCGCTGACGCACAGGGTCCTGGCGGGCAACCCATTCAGGTCGCTCCGCAACCCACTTCAAAGCCCAATCATTACGCCTTCAGTTATCCGCTCAAGCCCGGCGAAACTCGCATCCAGATCGCCTATCACCTGCCCTACTCCGGACAGGCCACCATCACGCCCCACATTCTTCAGCCCTTCCAGCACTTCGTCGTTGTTCTGCCGCAGACCATGACCTTCTCGCCGCAACAGGCGAGTTCGTGGCAGCCAATGAACAACCAGCCGGGAGAGATTGTTCAGGTCGCCACCGACGCCAAGCCTGGCAATAACCTTGCCTTCGGCGTCTCCGGAACCGGAACCGTTCAGGACGACCAGCAGGCACAGGGCAGCGACCAGGGCGGCACCAGCACCATGGGTGGAACCAACGAAAACCGTCCCGGTGGCGGACTCGGCGCGCCCATTCAGGCGCCCGATGCCATCCCGGCCAAGTACCGCTGGTGGATCATGGGCATCCTCGCCTTCATCCTCGCCGGCGTTGCCTACCTCCTCACTTCTCGCGGACGCCAAAACGCTCCCGCAGTCACCTCAGCCGGGTCTCCCGTTGCCATCTCTCCAGAAGCCTCCGCGGCCATCACTGCCAGCGCCGCTTCCGTCGGCAGCGGAAGCGCCTTGCTACAAGCGATGAAGGAAGAGCTCTTCCAACTTGAAATCGAACGCCAGCAGGGCCAGCTCTCTCCTGAAGAGTATGAGAAGGCCAAGGCCGCGCTCGATCAGACGCTCGCTCGCGCCCTCGCGCGTAGTCAGCGCAGTTAACCGCTTCGCCGACCCATCGGAACAAATGGCTGCCAACCGGCGGCCCTTTGTTTTCCCAGTTCCAAACTGACACCTTCAGGCCGCTTACTGGCGCTACCAACGCACCTGCTGTAGCATCTATTCAATTATGGGAAATAATCTCAAGACGGTTGTTTTGTTGACGGGACTCACGATCTTCCTTGTGCTGGTTGGTCAGGCGCTCGGCGGACGTAGCGGAATGATTCTTGCCTTCGCTTTTGCGGTGATCATGAACTTCGGATCGTATTTCTTTTCCGACAAGATCGCCCTCATGAGCTCCGGCGCAAAGGCCGTTACGCGCGAAGAATTGCCGCGTGTATATCAGATCGTCGAGCGGCTCTGCGGCAAGACCGGTCTTCCGATGCCGAAGATCTACGTCATCCCCACCGAATCGCCGAACGCTTTTGCCACCGGACGCAATCCACAGCACTCTTCCGTCGCCGTCACCCACGGCATTCTCGGACTGCTCGACGACGAAGAGCTTGAAGGTGTGTTGGCGCACGAACTCGGCCACGTCCGCAATCGCGACATCCTCATCAGTTCCGTCGCTGCCACCATTGCCGGCGCCATCACCATGCTCGCCCGCATGGCCTGGTTCGCCGAACTCTTCGGCGGAGGCCGCGGCGGCGACCGTGATCGTGACGGCGGGCCATTGGTCGCGCTGGCCATGATGATTCTCGCGCCCATGGCTGCCATGCTCATCCAGATGGCCATCTCGCGTTCGCGCGAATATCAGGCCGACGCCACTGGCGCACACTTCACTGGAAACCCTTATGCCCTCGCCAGCGCCCTGCGCAAAATCGAGGAGTGGTCGCATCGCATCCCCATGCAGGGCAGTCCGACCACCGCGCACCTCTTTATTATTCAACCGCTGCTCGGCATGAGCTTCGGCAAACTGTTCTCGACGCATCCGCCCACCGCCGATCGCATCGCCCGCCTCACCGGCATGCCTCCCGGCAGCTTCTGACGCGGCGTCACTCTCACGGCGAAAGGCCCGGAGCGCTCTCCGGGCCTTTCGCATTTCTCCGCTTGTTCTACTCGCAGAAGATTCTCACCGTCCCCCGCCCTCCCCGGTCGACATCCACGTTGAGATTCTCAAGGTACTGATCCAGTTCTGCGCCTTTCAACTTCCCCATCGCGCTCAGGTCGATTCCCTTTTCCGACAGCCGCTCCTTCACCGCATTCGGCAGGAGTACAAACCCCGATTGCGCGCGCAGAAACGTCAGCGGCAGGCGTACGTTGATCGGATCGTGCCCTGGCTTCTCCACCGTGATCCTCAGGTACTTCTTGGCTTTCGCACCCTTCGCTGTGTTCTCGTCGCCCGGCGCGGCTTCCTCGGACTGCACGTTCTCCGCCTCGGAACCGTTCAACTTGGCCAGAAGTCTCTCTCCGTCATCTGCGGAGATCTTCCCTTCCGCCACCATCTCCAGCACTTTTCTCGTCTCCAACGACACAGGCTCCTCCTTCTCGCTCAGTTCAATTTCTCAAGCGCCTCTTCCACGGAAATTTCTCCCCGCGCAAGTTGCTCCAGAACGAACACGTTGGGCGATGGCGCCTCGAACGTCTTGTCGAGCGCGGCGCCAATCGCGTTGAGACGGTTCTTCACCGTCGGATAGCTGATCCCAAACAGGCTTTCCATCTTCTTGATCGAGCCGTGATGCCGCACAAAGGCGATGACGAACGCTTGGTCTTCCGGCGATAGTTGTCCCAGTGGCGACACTTCAAAGTCGCCCGACACCGCTACCTTGCACGAAGGACACTCCATCCGAACCACTTTCAGCGGCTGCTTACACTCTGGACAATTTGCGTTTGAAATATTCACGGTTCACTCTCATTAACACAATAAAGTTAGCATATAAATTAATTATGTCAATAACAAAATTAATTAATTTAACTTTCTCTTCAATTTTAGTACCTCTTCGCTGACAACCCTCAGCTCCCTCTTGCACGCGCTCCACTGCCGGCGCCGCTCCGTCAACTTTCGTGATTCGTGAACCGGCGTAATGGAAATCTCGCGCTGACTCACGCATGTCAGCTTTCGGAACCGCCGCGCCTGCGGCTACAATCGCAGTAATGTCGCAACTTATTCCTGCATCGGTCGAACGCGCGACCCAACTTGAGAGTGCACTACGCACCATCATTCGCGGCAAGGATGAGGTGATTCGCCTTGCCCTGGTTTGTATCCTTTCCCGCGGACACCTCCTCATCGAGGGCGTTCCCGGCGTCGGCAAGACCACGCTTGCCCAGGCGCTTGCGCGCTGTATTGATTGCGAGTTCCAGCGCGTGCAGTTCACCAGCGACATGCTGCCCAGCGACGTTCTTGGCATTTCCATCTATTCCACCGTCGAGCAGCAATTCGAATTCAAGCGCGGCCCCATCTTCACCAACATCCTGTTGGCCGACGAAATCAACCGCACCACGCCCAAGACGCAATCGGCGCTGCTGGAGGCGATGAACGAGCGCCAGGTCACCGTCGATGGCCACTCGCACCCTTTGCCCAATCCGTTTCTCGTCATCGCCACCCAGAATCCCATCGAGCACCACGGCACCTATCCCCTGCCGGAATCGCAGATGGACCGCTTCCTGCTCCGCATTCAGATGGGCTACCCGGCCAACGACAGCGAACGTGAAATTCTCCGCGGAACCGCCGGCGCCGCGCGTCTCGAGGATCTCAGCGCTGTCCTCAAGGCCGAGGACGTGCTTCTGTTGCAGCATGAAGTTTCCAAGGTGCAGGTTGATGATTCTCTCGTCGACTACGCCCTTCAGATCGTCAATCGCACGCGCGAGAACGATCATCTCTCGCTCGGCGTTTCGCCCCGCGGATCGCTCATGCTCTATCGTGCCGCACAGGCCATGGCGTTTCTGGAAGGCCGCACTTTCTCCACGCCCGACGACTTCAAGCAGCTCGCCGTCCCCACCTTCGCGCACCGCGTCGTCGTCAACGCCCGTTATTCCTCTACCGTCAAGAAATCCGAACAGTCCGAGCAGATCTTGCGCGACATCATCGACGGTGTCCCGGTTCCGGTATAGCTTATGAATTTCCTGCGCTTCCTCATGTTCCTCTCGCTCGCCGTCTGGCTTGGCGGAATCCTCTTCTTCGGAGCCGTTCTCGCGCCCACCGTGTTCATGGTGTTGCCCACCCACACTCTCGCCGGCATGGTCGTCAGCCGCTCCATTCACTTGCTGCACATCATGGGAATCGTCTCCGGCATCGTCTTCCTTGCCGCCAGTTTTCTCTACCCGCGCGTGCTGCGACGTAACATGGAACGCGCCCGTGCCGAGGGCGGCCTCGACACAACACCCTCTCCCGCCGATGCGCGCCTCACGCCCTCCCAGCGGATCACCCGCTCGCGCCGTCTTCGCGGAGCCAGCCAGGTACTCGTTGTGCTCATGCTCGCTCTCACCTTTTATTCCGAGTTCGGCCTCACGCGCCGCATGAACACCCTGCGCATCCAAATGGGTGACATCGACTCCATTTCGCTCACCGACGCGCGCCGTGTCGAGTTCGACCGCCTCCATGTCTGGGCCACCGGTTTGGAAGAAACCGTATTTGTTTTTGGACTTGCGGTGCTCTATCTCACCTCGCGGCGGTTATCATAGAGATTCATCTCCTGTAGTTCGGCCCCACGGCGAGGCGTTTACTCGCCCCGAGAACGCCTGCCAGGAGCGATCGAAAACATCATGAAAACTGGAATCATTGGCCTGCCGCAGGTAGGCAAAACATCTCTGTTCAAGATTCTCACCAAGGCGGATATCTCCAGCCGTTCCCATGGAAATCCGCGCGAAGCTCACATTGGTGTCGCCACTGTTCCCGACGACCGCCTTGACCGCCTGGCAAAGCAGTGCAATCCGCGCAAACTCGTCCACGCACAGGTCGAGTTCGCCGACGTTGCCGCCATCGGGCAGGAGGCTTTGAAGGAATCCGCCTACCTCGCCAGCCTGCGTGGTGTCGATGCGCTCATCCACGTCGTCCGTGCCTTTGAGGATGATTCCATCCCGCACGTCGGCCCCATCGATCCTTTGCGCGACATCAAGAACGTCGAGTTCGACCTCATGGTCAGCGACCTTGAGCAGGTGGAGACTCGCCTCGAGCGCATGAAGAAGGATCTGCTCAAGCGCAAGACGCCTGAGCTGGAAAAGGAAAACGAGCTGCTCCATCGCGCCAAGGCCCATCTCGAAACCGAGCGCCCCTTGCGAGAGATGGGGATGACGAAAGAGGAGAAGAAGATCGTTCGCGGCTTCATGTTCCTCAGCGAGAAGCCCATCCTCTACGTCCTCAACATCACAGAGAGCACCACGCTCGGCAACGACCTCGAAGCTGCGGTCGCGAAGTACAAGGTGGATGAGTTTCTTGGCCGCTTGAACACCGGCGCCACCGCCATCTGCGGCAAGGTCGAGGCCGAGCTTGCCGACATGAGCGACGAAGACGCAGCCGAGTTTCTTGGCAGCTACGGACTGGTGGAGAGCGGCCTCACGCGCCTCATCCGCAAGAGTTACGAGTTGCTCGGCCTCATTTCATTCTTCACCGTTGGCGAAGACGAGTGTCGCGCCTGGACCATCGAGAAGAACACGCGTGCAGCCAGTGCCGCCGGAGCGATTCACACCGATCTCGAAAAGCATTTCATCCGCGCCGAGACCATTCATTGGGATGTGTTGCTCGAACTCGGCTCGGAAGCTGCCGCGCGCGCCGCCGGCAAACTCCGTCTCGAAGGCAAGGAATACATCGTGCAGGATGGCGATATCCTGCATATCCGCCACAGCGGTTAGCCGCGTCTGCTATCCTTCTGTAAGTCTCATGAATGTCATAGTTCTCAGTCTTCTTCTTGGTCTCACTGCCGCGGCCGCCAATGTCATCGGCGGATCGCTGCTTGTCCAGCGACAGTGGGAACCGCGTTTCCTCAAGTACTTCATGGCTCTCGGCGCGGGCTTCATGCTCGCCACGGCCATTGTCGAAATGGTGCCGGAGAGCATCGAACTCCGCGGAAAGAACGGCGCGTTTCTTATCCTCCTCGGCTACCTGCTCATTCACCTCTTTGAGCACGCCGTCACGCCCCACTTTCACTTCGGAGAAGAAACGCACCGCCACGAGTTTGAGCACGGCCATCGCAGCATTTCCGTGCTCGTTGGATTGCTGATTCACACCTTCTTCGATGGCATCGCCATCGCCTCCGGATTTCTTGTCTCGCGGTGGCTTGGCTGGATCATCTTCATCGCCATCTTCATGCACAAGATTCCCGAAGGCTTCACGATCACTTCCGTCATGCTTGCCAGCGGACGCAGCCGTTTCCGTTCCTGGGGAGCGTCGGTCATGCTTGGCGCCGCCACCTTCGCCGGTGTGCTTGTCATGGTCATGACGCGCACGGCGGTGACCATCGGTCTTCCGCTCTCCGCCGGCGTCACCATCTACGTCGCCGCCTCGGACATCATCCCCGAAGTCAATCGCGAACCCGGTGTGCGGATGCCTCTGCTCGTCTTCGTCGGCGTCGCCATGCTCTTTGTCCTCGACCACTTGTTCCACGTCCACTAAGATTTCCATTCAATAGAAAAGGCCCCGACCTCGCGCCGGAGCCTTTTGACTTTTTACTTTCCACTTTTTACTTTGCGACTTATTCCTGCGGCATCACCAGCACATCGATCCGCGATGGATCGCCTGCCGAGTGATACAACCGTTCCGTTGCCTTCTGGAAATCCGAAGGCTTCGCGTTCGGTATATCGACAAATGTCTGCGGATTCCGGTCGATCAGCGGGAACCACGAACTCTGCACCTGCACCATGATCCTGTGTCCCTTGCGAAACGTGTGGTTGATGTCCTGCATCGTGAAGTTCACTTCGGAAACTTTTCCCGGCACGAATGGCTGCGGGTTTTCAAAGCTGTGCCGGAACTTCCCTCTGAATGGTTCTCCGCGCACCAATTGTTCATAGCCTCCCATCACTACCTGCGCAGGCGGAACATCCGTTCGCGGCCCTTGGTTCGCTGCCTGCGGCTGCGGGTAGTCCATTGGATAGACATCGATCAATTTAACGATGAAGTCCGAATCCGTCCCGCTCGTTGATACAAACAGCCTCGGCGACACCGGTCCCACCACCGTCATATCGTGGTCCAGCGGTTTCGTCTCGTACACCAGCACGTCCGGCCGTTTTGCCGCGAAGCGCTGATCCGCGTCCATGTAGGTCTGTGGCACTTCATTCGCCGTGTAATTGATAAACGGTACTGGATGGTTCGGATCGCTCACATACTCATCGAAACTCGTTCCCGCCTCCGCCGGTTTGTCGAACGACAGCGCGCCTTTGGCTTCGAAGTAGATCGTCTCCTTCTGCGCTTCCTTCGGAGGCCACTCCGAGTATTTCCTCCACCGGTTCGTCCCCGTCTCGAAGACATACGCCTCCGGCAGCTTCGGATCGCCTTTGCCCTTCAGGTAGTACTCGAAGAACGGAAACAAAATGTCTTTGCGGAAGAACTCTCCCGTGTTTGACGCGAAGTTCACGCTACCCAGGCTGCGCCCCGCGTAATGCGCCCATCCTCCGTGCACCCATGGTCCGACTACCAGGCCGTTGAAGATTCCCGGATCGTTCTTCTTGATCGTGTGATACACCGTAAATGGCCCTTGCAGATCTTCCGCGTCGAACCATCCGCCCACTGTCAGCACCGCGCAGTGGATGTTCTTCAAATGCGGTGCAAGATCGCGGGCCTTCCAGTAATCGTCGTACTTCCAATGGTTCACCTGGTCGTTCCACAGCCAATTTCTGCCCTTCAGATAATCCTTGTCCAGGTTCGCCAGGTCTCCCACGTGCAGATAGAAGTCGTATCCGTCCGTCGTTCCATAATCGAATCGGTGATACGTCTTCGGCGGAAGTGTCGGATTATTCTGCGGCCCAAAAAACGTGTAGAACCCGAAGTTCGCCGCCAGCATGAATGCTCCACCGTGGTATGCGTCGTCGCCCATGAAGAGGTTTGTCATCGGAGCTTCTGGCGAAGCCGCCTTGATCGCCGGGTGCGAATCGATGATGCTCGCGGAAGTGTAGAACCCGGGATACGAAATTCCCCATATCCCCACTTTGCCGTTGTTATTCGCCACGTGTTTCAGCAGCCACTCGATCGTGTCGTACGTATCGGAGCTCTCGTCCACGTCGTCCTTCGTCTTCTTCACGTCGATGTGCGGACGCATCTCCAGAAATTTCCCTCCGGACATGTAGCGCCCGCGCACGTCCTGGTACACGAAGATGTACCCGGCGCGTTCCAGTTCCGGTGTTCCCAGCATCTTCGGATATTGATCTTCCCCATACGGCCCCACGCTGTACGGTGTCCGCGTCATCAGAAATGGATATTTCTGCGAGGTATCTTTCGGCACGTAGACGGCGGTAAACAGGTGTACGCCATCCCGCATCGGGATGCGGTACTCGTACTTCGTGTAGTGTTCCCGAACGTCGTAACGTTCCTGCGTGGACGCTGTTTTTTGCGCCGCGGAAATTGCGGCCAGGGCGAGACAAACCAGCAATACCAGTCCTGCTCTTCGACGAAGCATCAATTGGGCCTCCTCCGGATGTGGCCATCCATACTAACAAGAGAGGCCGCTTCTGCCAGCACTTCGTCTTCCCGTGCGGCAAAAAAGAAAGGCGACCCGAAGGCCGCCTTATAGCCGGAAAGTGTGTTTATTCCACTGCGTGCTTCGCCGTGTAGCCGGCACGATAAATCAGCTGATACTTGAGCAGTTTGTTTTTCTGGTCGCGGATGATCAGCGGTTTGTCCGTTCCCGGAGCCACTAGTTGCACATTGAGCTTCCGGTACGTCCCGTCCTGTTTCGCGTCCGTCGGACGGTAGGTCAGCGTGTACTGGTTCCGAACCGACTGCCCTATGTCGCGGAAGATGTCCGGAAATTCCGCTTCGAAGCGCGGGTTATACCAGCGTCCGCCTGTCATCCGCGCGAACGTATTCATCTCGTTGTCCGCTTGCAGGTAGTTCATCAACTGTTCCTGCACCCCCTGGTATTGCCCGTATCGCGCGTCCACCGCCTCCAGAAACGCCCGTCCCGTGCTCACCGTAAAGATCGTCACGTTCGGCGTGTCCTTGATCTTTTTCAGTATCTTGTCATACGTGATGCGGCTGAACGTATCGAGTCCGCTGCCCACCACGACGATTTCCTTCCGCCCCTGGATGCGATCCAGCCTGTCCAGCGTGTCGTAGAGTGCGTCGAAGAGGTTGCTCTCGCTGAAGCCCG
>Ga0307375_10001366_pt1 | contig 26875 bp, 27 predicted proteins | sample TR1MG_FD_202531 | JGI IMG/M metagenome (GOLD analysis project Ga0307375, IMG submission 202531) | Soil microbial communities from Risofladan, Vaasa, Finland - TR-1 | ecosystem: Environmental > Terrestrial > Soil > Coastal area > Acid sulfate soil | place: Finland: Risofladan, Vaasa | collected...
GCACCGAGTGGTCCACGACCAGGTCGACCGGCACCAGCGGTTCGACGATCCCCGGCAGCCGGCCGAAGCGCTGCGCCGCGCCACGCATGGCCGCCAGGTCGCAGAGCAGCGGCACGCCGGTGAAGTCCTGCAGCAGGATGCGCGCGACGACGAAGGGAATCTCGGCGCTGCGCGTCGCCGTCGGCTGCCAGCCGGCGAGCTCGCGGACGTGATCCGTGGTGATCTTGTGGCCGTCGCAGTTGCGCAGCACGGATTCGAGCACGATGCGCAAGGACACCGGCAGGCGCGATACGCGGCCCAGCCCCGCCGCCTCCAGCGCGGCCAGCGAATGGTAGCGGGACGACTTGCCCGAGGCGAACGTGAACTCCTGCAAGCTGCCGAACGGATCATGGGACATGGCGACCTCCAAATGAAAGCAGACTACAATGTCAGTCTTTCGGAAAGACGACGTGAGATTAGGCAAAGTCAACAATACGCTGCTGCGCGTCCCAGCTTATCTCTTATTTCGAGAGCTTATTCGCGATCCAGCCGCAATCGGTGCGATCTGTTCCAGCTCGGCGTCGCTCGCCCGGCGCATGGCAACCTGGGTCGATCCAAAGCAGGAAGGCTGGGTCATCGAGCTTGGCGGCGGCACGGGCGCCATCACCGCCGCCTTGTTGCAGCACGGCGTCGCTGTCGATAAGCTGATCGTTATCGAAAAATCAAAGCGTCTGGCTCGGCATTTGCGCGCGCGCTTTCGGGGCATTCATGTCTTCCAGGGCGATGCCGCGGATATCGGCACGATCACCAAGGGAGGCCTCGCCGTCGCGGCCGTCGTATCGGGTCTGCCCCTGCGCTCCATGCCTGCCGATGCCGTAAGCAGAGTGACCACCGCCTGCGCCATGACGCTGGGACCGAAAGGCCGCCTCATTCAATTCACCTATTGGCCGCGCACACCGTCGGCATGGCTAACGGCGGGATTAACGCAAGCGGCGAGTGAAATGGTCTGGGGCAACCTGCCCCCCGCACGGGTCGAGGTGTTCACGCATTCGGGCGCCTTCTCATGAATGCCACGCGCACGGAACGCGATTCCATGGGTGCCGTCGAGGTGCCCGCCGACCGGCTCTGGGGCGCACAGACGCAGCGTTCGCTGGAACACTTCGCCATCTCCAGCGAGCGCATGCCCGAGGAAATCGTGCTCGCGCTGGCCGTCGTGAAGTCCGCCTGCGCCCGGGTAAATAGCGAGCTCGGGCTGTTGCCGGAGGCCAAGGCCGCAGCCATCATTGCCGCCGCGGCGGAGGTGCTGGCCGGCCGCCACCCGCAGGAGTTCCCGCTGTCGGTGTGGCAGACGGGCTCCGGCACCCAGAGCAACATGAACATGAACGAGGTGCTGGCCAACCGCGCTTCGGAGCTGTTGGGCGGCGAGCGCGGCCAGAGCCGCCGCGTCCATGCCAACGACGAGGTCAATCTCGGGCAGTCGTCGAACGACATTTTCCCCACGGCCATGCATTTCGCTGCCGCCACCGGCATCGTCGGCGCGCTCTTGCCGGCACTGGCGCGGCTGCGCGCAACGCTGGCGGCGAAGTCCGCCGCCTTCGCCGACATCGTCAAGATCGGCCGCACCCATCTGCAAGACGCCACGCCGCTGACCCTGGGCCAGGAGTTCTCGGGCTACGTCGCCCAGTTAGACCACGCCGGATCGCTGATCGAGTCCTCGCTGTCTTCGCTCTACCCGCTGGCCGTCGGCGGCACCGCGGTCGGCACCGGCCTCAACACCCATCCGGAATTCGGCGCCCGGGTCGCGGCGGAACTGGCCCGGACCAGCGGCCTGCCCTTCGCCGTCGCCGCCAACAAGTTCGCGGCCCTGGCCGCTCACGACGGCCTCGTTGCCGCGCACGGCGCCATGAAGACGCTCGCCGTGGCGCTGCTGAAAATCGCCAACGACATCCGCTGGCTGGCCTCGGGACCGCGCTCGGGACTGGGCGAGATCGGCATTCCGGAAAACGAGCCCGGCAGCTCGATCATGCCGGGTAAGGTCAATCCGACCCAGTGCGAGGCGCTGACCATGCTCTGCTGCCAGGTGCTGGGCAACGACGTCGCCATCGGCATCGGCGGCGCCTCCGGCAACTTCGAGCTCAACGTCTTCAAGCCACTCATCAGCCACAACTTCCTGCAAAGCGTGCGCCTGCTCGCCGACGGCATGGCGAGCTTCGAGGCCCACTGCGTTCGCGGCATCGAGGCCCACCGGGAACGCATCGCCGAACTGCTGGAGCGCTCGCTGATGCTGGTGACGGCGCTGGCGCCGCACATCGGCTACGATCGCGCCGCCGAGATCGCCAAGCGCGCCCACCACGACGGCAGCACGCTGCGCGAGGCGGCGCTGGCGCTGGGTCAGGTGACGGCGGCAGAGTTCGACCGCTGGGTGAGACCCGAGCTGATGATCGGCGGCGGCTAGCGCCTCAGGGCCGATCGGTAAACACCATCAGCTGGACGAACAGCTGGATCTTCAGGTTCGCCTCCGGCGGCACCGAGGTGAATTCGGAGCCCATCTGGGGAAGTCCGTCCCCGGTCTTTCTGCCCACGACCTTGGCATAGACATCCTGCAGCTGGTAGTCGACTATCGGCAGCTTGAAGCTGAGCTTGATTTCCGCGTACAAGGGCAGCTCGCGCGCGAGCTCGATCAGCGCGCCGTGGTAACCCAGATCGCGGATCGTGCCGGAGTGCACCTCCGGCAGCACCACGCCCTGATCGATCAGCTGATAGGCAAACGGCAGCCTGACCTCGATCCGGTGGGAGCGGCGGAATTCCTGACGCGGGACCTTCAGGCCGAGCGAGGGAATGGCGATCACCTCGCGCAGACTGACCGGCTCGGGCTTGCCCTTGACGTGGATAGCTATCGGGTCGCTGGCCTCGACGAAGTCCCGGCTACGCTCGTGAGTGCTCTGGCTGATCAGTACCTGGCCACGCAGGCTGAAGGCCTCGATCCGCGAGGCCAGATTGACCTCGTCACCGATCACCGTGTATTCGGAATAGCGCTCCGAGCCCAGCATGCCGGCCAGCACCTCGCCGGTGTTGATGCCGATGCCCATATACAGGTCGGGCAGACCCTGGCCCTGATGGGCGAGATTGAGCTCGCTCATGGTCAGTTGCATCTCCACGGCACAGGCCAGCGCGCGGGCCACGTCGTCCGGACGGCGCACCGGCGCGCCGAACAGCACCATGATCGAGTCGCCCATGAACTTGTCGATCGTGCCCTGGTGCTTGAAGATGATCTCGCTCATCCTGATGAAACAGGAATTGAGCAACTGGATCACCACCCCGGCCGGATGGCCCGAGGCGATGGCGGTGAAACCGCGCAGATCGGCGAACACGATGGTGACCTCGCGATTGAGGAATTGCTCCCCCAGCGTCGCGGGGTAGGCCTGACCGTCCAGTTCCTTGAGCACGCCCGCCACTTCGGAACCCGCCGCAGCGGAGAGCGACCGACCCGTGTCGCGGGCAACGATCTCGTGGATGCGCTGCAGCATTTGCTGGGGCGGGGTATATTTCACATCGAAATAGTATCCGGGTATAGCGCTTGGTTCAAGCGCCATCCATTAGCGCACCAGCTTGTCAGCCAGATAGATCGTTCAGACGATGCAGACGCCGCCATCGACCGCGACGTACTGGCCGGTGACGTGGCGCGACGCCTCAGAGGCTAAGAACACCACCGTGCCCTTCAGGTCCTCGGGGCCGCCCAGCCGATGCAGCGGCGTCGTCTCGACCACCGACTGCTCGATCGTCTCCAGCACACCGGCCGACATCTTCGAGGGAAAAAAGCCCGGACAGATGGCATTGACGTTGATGTTGTACTTGCCCCATTCCGAGGCCAGCGCGCGGGTGAAGTTCACCACCGCACCCTTGCTGGTGTTGTAGGCGATGGTGTGCATGTCGTGGGGGCCGCCGGACAGTCCCGCGATCGAGGCCATATTGACGATCTTGCCCGACTGGTTCGGGATCATCGTGCGCCGGCCGACCTCCTGGCAGAGCACGAACATGGCGTTGATGTTGAGGTTCATCACCTTGTTCCAGGCGTCCAGCGGATGCTCCTCGGCCGGCGCGCCCCAGCTCGCCCCGGCGTTGTTCACCAGGATGTCGATGCGGCCGTACTTGGCCAGCACGGCTGAGACCAGCCCGGGAACGGTGTCGAACTTGGACATGTCGCAGGCGTGGGTCAGGACCTCGACGCCCAGCCCCTCGAGGTGCGCCCGCGCCTCGTCCAACTCGTTTTGTTTCCTCGCGGTGATCGCCAGGCGGCAACCCATCTCGCCCAGCGCTTCGGCCATCTGCAGGCCGAGCCCGCGCGAGCCGCCGGTGATCAGCGCGACCTTGCCGGTAATGTCGAACAGTTTTTTGACGCTCATGGTGGCACTCCTCAGCAGACTTCGAACAGACCGGCGGCGCCCTGGCCGCCGCCGATGCACATGGTCACCACGACGTACTTGACGCCGCGGCGGCGGCCCTCGATCAGCGCGTGGCCGGTCAGGCGGGCGCCGGAGACGCCGTAGGGATGGCCCACCGCGATGGCGCCGCCGTCGACGTTCAGGCGCTCGTCGGGGATGCCCAGCTGGTCGCGGCAGTAGATCACCTGCACCGCGAAGGCCTCGTTCAACTCCCACAAGCCGATGTCATCGACCTTGAGGCCGGCGCGATCGAGCAGGCGCGGAATCGCGAACACCGGGCCGATGCCCATCTCGTCGGGCTCGCAGCCGGCCACCGCGAAGCCGCGGAAGATGCCCAGCGGGGTGAGTCCGCGGCTCTCGGCGAGCTTGCCATTCATCACCACGCAGGCCGAGGCGCCGTCGGAGAACTGGCTGGCGTTGCCGGCGGTGATCACCCCGCCGGGAAACACCGTCTTGATCTTGGCCACGCCCGCCGGCGTGGTGTCGGCGCGGATGCCCTCGTCGGCGGCAATGGTGACCTCGCGCGTGGCGAGCCGGCCGCTGGCCTTGTCGGCCACGCCCATGGTCACGGTCATCGGCACGATCTCGGCGTCGAAGCGCCCCGCATCCCTGGCGCTTGCTGCGCGTAATTGACTCTGGACGCCATACTCGTCCTGGCGCTCGCGGGAGATCCCGTAGCGGCTCGCGACCTGCTCGGCGGTCGCGAGCATCGGCCAGTAGATCTCCGGCTTGTGCTGCGCGAGCCAGGCCTCGTGGATCATGTGCCGGTTGGCTTCGTTCTTGACGCAGGAAATGGATTCGACGCCGCCGGCCACCAGCACCGGCACCTGGTCCACGATGACGCGCTGCGCCGCCATGGCGATGGCCTGCAGGCCCGAAGCGCAGAAGCGGTTGACGGTGACGCCGGCGGTACTCACCGGCAGCCCGGCGCGCAACGCGATCTGGCGGGCGATGTTGGCGCCGGTGGCGCCCTCGGGCGTGGCGCAACCCATGATCACGTCCTCGACCTCGGCCGGGTCGATGCCGGCGCGCGCCACCGCGTGCTGCACCACGTGGCCGCCCAGGGTGGCGCCGTGGGTCATGTTGAAGGCGCCGCGCCAGGACTTGGCCAGGCCGGTGCGGGCGGTGGCAACGATGACTGCATCAACCATGATTCACTCCTGGATTCAATTGAAGGTCTTGCCTTCGGCGGCGAGCCGGGCCAGGAGCGGCGCCGGCTCCCAGAAGCCGGCGTCGCCACCCCCGGCGGCGAAGGCCTTCATCGCGCGCGCCACGCGGTACAGGCCGATCTCGTCGGCGTAGCGCATCGGGCCGCCGCGCTGGAGCGGGAAGCCGTAGCCGGCAAGATAAACCATGTCGATGTCGGAGGCGCGCTGGGCGATGCCCTCTTCGAGCAAGCGTGCGCCCTCATTGACCAGGGCGTAGATGCAGCGCTCGACGATCTCGCTGTCGGCAATCTGGCGCGGGATTATGCCCAGCTCCTTGCGGTAAGCCGCGATCAGCGAATCGACCTCGGGATCTGGGATGGCCTCGCGGCTGCCGGGCCGGTACAGATACCAGCCGCGGCCCGCCTTCTGGCCAAAGCGTCCCAGCTCGCACAGCCGGTCAGCGAGTTTCGAGTACTTGAGCTCGGGCCGCTCGACGTAGCGGCGCTTCCGGATCGCCCAGCCGATGTCGTTGCCGGCCAGATCGCCCATGCGGAACGGTCCCATCGCCATGCCCCACTGCTCCAGCGCAGTATCCACCTGCTGGGGACTGGCGCCCTCCTCGACCAGGAAGCCCGCGACCCGGCCGTAGTGCTCGATCATCCGGTTGCCGATGAAGCCGTCGCACACGCCCGAGACCACCGCCGTCTTCCTGATCTTCTTGGCCAGCGCCATCACCGTGGCCAGCACGTCCTTGGCGGTGGCGGCGCCGCGCACCACTTCGAGCAGCTTCATGACGTTGGCCGGGCTGAAGAAGTGCATGCCGACCACGTCCTGCGGCCGTTGGGTGAATCCGGCGATTCTGTTCACGTCCAGGGTCGAGGTGTTGGAGGCGAGGATGGCGCCTGGCTTAATCACTTGGTCGAGTTTTCTGAACACCGCCTCCTTGGCCGAGAGTTCCTCGAACACCGCCTCGATCGCCAGGTCGGCATCCTTCAGGTCCTCGTAGTCCAGGGTACCGGTGATGAGGCTCATGCGGCGATCGAACTGCTCTTGCGTGAGCTTGCCCTTGTTCATCGAGTTTTCAAAATTCTTGCGGATCGTGGCAATGCCGCGATCGAGCGCCTCCTGAGCCGTTTCCAGCATCACCACCGGAAGGTCGGCACTCAAGAAGTTCATGGCGATGCCTCCGCCCATGGTGCCGGCACCGATCACCGCGACGCGCTCGATCTTGCGCGTCGGCGTGCCCGAGGGCAGGTCGGGGATCTTCGAGCAGGCGCGCTCGGCGAGGAAGGCGTGGCGCAGCGCGCGCGACTCCGGGGTGCCCATCAACCAGACGAAGGCCTCGCGCTCGATCTTCTGGCCCTCGTCGAAGGGCAGAGCGACGGCCGCAGCCACCGCCTCGACGCATTTCAATGGCGCGGGAAAATGCTTCGCCGCCGCGGCCACCGAGTTGCGGGCGAACTGGAAGAAGGCCTCGTGATTCGGGTAATCGATCCTGATGTCGCGCACCCGCTTCAAGGGGCGCCCCTCGGCCACCACCTTCCCGGCGAACTTCAGGGCGCCATCGAGAAGGTCGCCCGCGATGAATTCGTCGAACAGCGGCGTGTCCTTCAACTTTTCCGAGGGCACCGGATTGCCGGAGAGGATCATGTTCAGCGCCGTCTCGACCCCGAGCAGGCGCGGCAGCCGCTGGGTGCCGCCCGCCCCCGGAAGGATGCCGAGCTTGACCTCGGGCAGCGCGATCTGGGCGCCGGCCACGGCGACGCGGAAGTGACAGGAGAGCGCCAGTTCCAGGCCGCCGCCCATGCAGGCGCCGCCGATCGCGGCGATCACCGGCTTTCGACTTGCCTCGATGATGCGGATCACGGTGTTAAGATGCGGCTCGGCGCCGGCCTTCGGGGAGCCGAATTCGCGGATGTCGGCGCCGCCGGAAAAGGCGCGGCCGGCGCCGATCAGGACGATGGCGCTGACCCCGGGATCGGTCTGGGCGGTATCGATGCCGGCGACAATCTGGCTGCGCAGGGCATGGCCCAAACCATTGACCGGCGGATTGTCCAGGGTGATGACGGCGACGCCGTCGTGCCCGTCGTACACTTGATAGGCGGTGCTGCTCATGCCAGACATGAGTTCTCCATTTCGTTCAGATTATCTCCGGGCCACGACCCCGCTCGCGCCTGGTTTGTTTTGCACTGCGGAATTACGTTTCGCGTTTTCCGAAGGCATGGTATCGTCCGCCCTCGGCTTTGTAAACACTCATCCGCCGCAGCATACCGCCACCGGCGAGCGGCAAAAGGCCGGGCGGCGTGAGAGCTGCCGGACCGTGCCATGACTACGAGGAGAAACTGATGCAAATCCGCGACAAACTCTACATCAACGGTCGCTGGGTCGCCCCCGCCGGGACCCAGACCCTGGAGGTGATCAACCCCTCGACCGAAATGGTGATCGGCCGGATTCCGGCGGGCACGGCGGCGGACGCCGACGCCGCGGTGGCCGCAGCGCGCGCCGCGGCCACCGCCTGGAGCGAGACTACGCCGCAACAACGCACCGGCTTCCTGGCGAAGATCCAGGAAGGACTGAAAGCCCGCGCCGACGAGATCGCCCGCACCATCACCGGCGAGGTCGGCATGCCGCTGAAACTCTCCGCCCGGATCCAGACCGGCTCGCCGATCGCCATCTTCGGCCTCTACGCCAAGCTCGCCGCCGAGTTCCCGTTCCAGGAGCAGGTCGGCAACTCGCTGGTAGTGCGCGATGCGGTCGGCGTGGTCGTCGCCATCACCCCCTGGAACTATCCGCTGCACCAGATCGCGGCGAAGGTGGCGCCGGCGCTGGCGGCCGGCTGCACCGTGGTGCTCAAGCCCTCCGAGGTGGCGCCGCTCAATGCCTTCATCCTAGCCGAGGTGATCGAGGCCGCGGGATTGCCGCCCGGCGTCTTCAACCTGGTCACGGGTCTGGGCCCGACGGTGGGCGAGGCGCTGGTGCGCCACCCCGAGGTGGACATGGTCTCCTTCACCGGCTCGACCGGTGCCGGTGTGCGCGTCTCCGAACTGGCCGCGGCCAGCGTCAAGCGCGTGGCGCTGGAACTGGGCGGCAAGTCGGCCGCGGTAATTCTGGACGACGCCGATTTCGCGCAGGCGGTGAAGAGCACGGTCAATGCCTGCTTCCTCAACTGCGGCCAGACCTGCACCGCCCACACGCGCATGCTGGTGCCCGAGTCGCGCTACGCCGAAGCGGCCAAGCTGGCGGTCGAGGCGGCGCAGGGCTTCACGCTCGGCGATCCGCTCGACGACAAGACGAAACTCGGACCGCTGACTTCCGCGGCGCAGCGCCAGCGGGTGCGCGACTATATCGCCCGAGGCAGCGCCGAAGGCGCCGAACTGCTCTGCGGCGGCCCCGAGGCGCCGGCCGAGCTCACGACTGGCTACTACGTCAAACCGACAGTGTTCGGCCAGGTTCACCCCGCGAGCACGATCGCTCAGCAGGAGATCTTCGGCCCGGTGCTCGCCATCATCAGCTACCGCGACGAGGACGACGCCGTCGCGATCGCCAACGGCACGCCCTTCGGCCTGGCCGGCGCGGTCTGGGCGGCGAGCGACGAGCGCGCGCTCAAGGTGGCGCGGCGGCTGCGCACCGGCCAGGTGGACATCAACGGCGGGACCTTCAACCTGCTCGCCCCCTTCGGCGGCTTCAAGCAGTCGGGCAATGGCCGCGAACTGGGCCGCTACGGCCTCGAGGAATTCCTCGAATACAAGGCGCTGCAGCTGAAGCCAGCGAAGGCGAGTTGAGCCGGAGGAGAGGAATCAGGCCTTGACCAGGCCTTCCGCCTGCAGCGCCGCCCTGACCGCCGGCCGCGCCGCGACGCGAGCCTGGTAGGACCCGAGCACCGGCCAGGGCGACAGATCGACCTGGGCGAAACCGGCCCAGTTGAGCACCGTGAACAGGTAGGCGTCGGCGACCGTGAAATCGTCGCCCATCAGGTAGTCCCGGCCCGTTAACCGCTCGGCGACCAGCGCGATGCGCTTGGCCAGGAGCTTCCTGGCGACGGCCTTCCATTCTTCCGGCGCCTGAGGGTTGTAGAGCGGGCTGAAGCCCTTGTGCAGTTCGGTGGCGATGAAGTTCAGCCACTCCTGCAGACGGACGCGCGCCATCGTCCCCGCCGGCGGCGCCAGATGCTTCTCGGGCGCGAGATCGGCCAGATACTGGACGATCGCCGGCCCTTCGGTGAGCAGCTGGCCGTCGTCCAAGGCCAGCGCCGGGACGTAGCCCTTGGGGTTCACGCCGAGATAATCGCCGCCGCTGCCGGTCTTCTTGCTGGCCAGATCGACCCGCTCCAGCTCGAAGGCGAGTCCCGCCTCGCGCAGGACGATGTGGGGGGACAGGGAACAGGCGCCGGGCTTGTGGTAAAGCTTCATGTTTTTCTCCTCGTTGAGGACGCAAATTATACGACGTCAAGCTTCTTCAGGCGCTGCTTCAGCGCCCGCCGCGCGAACAGATGGTTGGCGACCCGCGCGAGGAGCATCAGGGCCATGATCAGGGGCTGCATGCCGGAGATCACCGCCGCCTGCTGCGCCGGCATGAATATCCCGATGAAGTGCATGCCATGATCCGGGAGTTCCGCACCCAGGACGGAGCGTTCCGCCCCGGATAGGGGGCTGGGGCGGCTTGCCGCCGGCAAAAAATTCTGCTGGCATCCGCAGAAGCTCTGGATTGTTATCGAATTTGGGTGCTATAATTTCGAGCTGGTCGGGGTATACCCCGGCCATGTTCACATATGGATTTAATGTCTGCCTCGCTCCTTATCGATAAAGGGAATAAAAAATGAAACAGTCTCTCCTCGTTGCTGCACTCGTTGCCCTGGCCGTGACCGCCTGCGGCAAGAAAGAAGAAGCTCCGGCCCCCGCTCCGGCCCCCGCTGCTGCCCCGGCTGAGGCCGCCCCGGCTGCTCCGGCTGCTCCGGCCGCTGCCCCGGCTGACGCCGCCCCCGCTGCTGCCCCCGCTGACGCCGCTCCGGCTGCGCCCGCTGCCCCGGCCGAAGAACCCAAGAAGTAAGTAAAGCCTTTCCGAAAAGCCGGCCCCTTCTTGAGGGACCGGCTTTTTTTCGTCTGGTCCTTGCGCTAGCTAAGTTCGCGCCAGGAAAAACCGTCGTCCTGGCTGGCAATCCCTATCCATTCCGCTTCGCAGCCGATGGCCTCGGCCAGCGCGGTGCGGGCCAGCTGCGGCGTGTTGTTCTGCTCCGAGAGATGGGCAGCGACCAGATGCTTCAGGCGCGAGCGATCGAGCGCCGCAAGTAATGCCGCTGCCGCCTGGTTGTCGAGATGACCGAAGCGCCCGGCGATGCGCTGCTTGAGATGCCGGGGATAGGCGCCGCCGGCGAGCATGTCGCGGTCGTGGTTGCATTCGAGCACCAGCGCATCGCAGCCGCCGAGCATGGCGACGATGTGCGGCGTCGCGGCGCCGGTATCGGTGAGCACGCCTAAGCGGTGGCGGCCGTCGCCAAAGACGAACTGCACCGGCTCCCGGGCGTCGTGCGGCACGGGAAAGGGCGTGATCTGCAGGGCGCCGACGGCGAACGCAGCGTGGCTGTCGATGACGCGCAGCGACGGTGCTTGATGACGGCTCTTGGGTATTGCGGCGAGCGTGCCGTGGGTGAGAAAGACTTCCAGTCGATGGCGCTGCGCGCACTTCATGACGCCGGCGCTGTGATCGCCGTGCTCGTGCGTCACCACCACGGCGTCGAGGTCGTCCGGGGCGAGCCCCAGACGCGCCAGGCGCAGCGACAGCTCGCGCGGGCCGAAGCCGCAATCCATCAGGACGCGCGTCTTGCGGCCCTCCGCCTCCGCCTCGACCACCAGCGCATTGCCGCGGCTGCCGCTGCCCAGCGAGGCGAAGCGCACGGGCGCCTACTGCAATTGTTCGAACAGCAGCTTGAGTATCTTCTTGGCTGTTTCCGTCTGAGCGATGTCACCTTTGCTGCTCAGCACCTCGACCGTACTGGCATCGTTTTCGCCCTTGACGTAGATACGATACTGTTCCTTGTCCTTGATATCCGACTTGCTGCTCTTCCAGAACATCAGCTTGTCCAGGAAACCCTTGCCCTGCCCGGCTTCCACCTCGGGATCGAGGTAGCGGACGAAATAGAGCCCCTTGGAACGGTCGCGGTCCTCGACGGTAAACCCGACGCGGTCCAGCGCCAGACCGACGCGCTGCCAGGCGCGGTCGAAGGGTTCGGCGACGCGCAAGCTTCCGGGACCGGCACCTGTTTGCACCAGCTGGGCGTGCGCCACCGTTTGGGGTGCCGCCACCAGTGCCTTGGCTTGCGCTTCCCGGGCGCCCAAGCGCACCATCAGCAGACGCAGCATCTCCGCCTCCAGTCCGGGATCGGGGGCGCGCGGCTGCCAGCGGGTTTGACTCTGGCCCTCGTCGATATAGACTTCGTCCATGCCGCGATGACTGATGAAAATGTCGGTGGTGCCCGGCACCGTGCCCCGCTCCAGGCGGGTGCGGAACTTGTCGCGTTGCGCGGTCGAATAGAGCGAATCGAAGACCTTGCCGAGCGTGCGGCGGATGATGTCCTGCGGCAGCTTCGCCCGGTTCTCGGCCCAGTCGGTTTCCATGATGCCGGCCTCGGGCTTATCGACATTGATGATGAAGCCGTGCTCCTGCCAGAACGACTTGATGATCGGCCAAAGCGCGTCCGGCGTCATGCCCGAGACCACCAGCCAGCGCTCGCTGCCATCGCGCTCGATGTGCATATTGGGCACATGGGGCAAGACCTCGGACGACGCCGGGGCGGCTGCCTGAGCGCCATGATCGCCGGTATAGGCGGAATAGGTTGCCGAGCCCTTGGTGGCACCGATCTCGGGAACGGCGTAGCGATCATCCCGTTTGGGCGTGGTCAGGTCAGGCGGGACTTCGAGCGAGGGCAACTGCTGCTTGGACGCCGACTGGTAGTCGATGGTCTTCGACTGGAGCAGCGTGCCGCTGCAGCCGGCGAGAAGCAGCGCCGACAGCAACAAGGTGGACAGGTAAATTTTCATGTGCCCTCTGCGTGGTTTCATATCTGGATGCCGGCGTCCTGCATGGCGGCGCGCACTGCGGGATAAAACTCCGGCGACAGCGGCGTCATCGGCAGGCGCAGCCCGGGCTCAATCAGCCCCATCTGCGCCAGCGCCCACTTCACCGGGATCGGGTTGGCTTCGAGAAACAAGTGCTTGTGCAGGCCCAGCAAGCGGAAGTGGCTGTCGCGCGCACGCCGCACTTCGCCCGCCAGGGCGGCCGCGCACATCTCGTGCATTAGGCGTGGGGCGACATTGGCGGTGACCGAGATCGTGCCCTGGCCGCCGAGCAGCATCAGCGACAACGCCGTCGCGTCGTCGCCGCTATAGACCGCGAATCCCGGCGGCGCCCGCTTCAACAGATCGGCGCCGCGCTCCAGGTTGCCGGTGGCGTCCTTGATGCCGACGATGCGCGGCAGTTGCGCCAGGCGCAGCGTGGTGTCGTTGGCCAGATCGGCCACCGTGCGCCCCGGCACGTTGTAGACGATCATCGGCAGATCGACCGCCGCGGCGATGGCCGAGAAGTGGCGATAGAGGCCTTCCTGGGTCGGCTTGTTGTAATAAGGCACGACCGACAGATGGGCGGCGGCGCCGGCGCGCTTGGCGAAGGCGGCGTAATCGATCGCCTCGGCCGTCGAGTTCGAGCCGGTGCCGGCGATCACCGGGATGCGGCCACCGGCCATTTCGACGGCACTCTTGATCAGGGTGCAGTGCTCGTCGTGATCGACCGTCGGCGACTCGCCGGTGGTGCCGACCACGACCAGACCGTCGGTGCCTTCGGCGATATGCCAGTCGATCAGGCGCTTCAGGGCGGGCAGGTCGAGGCTGCCGTCCTCGTGCATCGGGGTGACGATTGCCGGAATGGATCCTGTAATCATGGCTGCTGAGCGATAAAAAGTCTGGATTTTACCCGAACTGTGGCGCTAAAGACTTCCGCCGCCTAAAGATCGGCCAACACCTTGATGTGCGCCGCGACGCTGCGCGCCAGCGCAGACAGCGCATAGCCGCCTTCGAGCATCGAGACGATGCGCCCCTGCGCCGATTCAGCCGCCACCGCCTTCAACTGCCCGGTGACCCAGGCGTAGTCGGCATCGACCAGACCCAGCGAGGCCATGTCGTCTTCGTAGTGGGCGTCGAAGCCGGCCGAAACATAGATGATCTCGGGCGCGAAGGCCCTGAGCCGAGGCAGCCAGATGTCGGTCACGACCTGGCGAAAGCCGTCGCCGCGGGTGCCGGCCGGAAGCGGCACGTTGCACATGTTGGGCGCCGGGTTCTCGGTGCCGGAATAGGGATAGAAGGGGTGCTGGAAGGTGCTCACCATCAGCACCCGCGGGTCGCCGGCGAAGATGTCCTCGGTGCCGTTGCCGTGATGCACGTCGAAATCGACGATGGCCACGCGCGACAGTCCCCACACCTCGATGGCGTGCATGGCGGCGACAGCGACGTTGTTGAAGAAACAAAAACCCATCGCCCGGGCGTGCTCGGCGTGGTGACCGGGCGGCCGGATGCCGCAGAAGGCGCTGGCCACCTCCCCCCGCATGACCAAATCGGTAGCCAGCACGCCGGCGCCGGCGGAGCGCCGCATCGCGTTCCAGCTGCCCGGACTCATCGCGGTATCGGGATCGACATGGATGATGCCGTGCGCTGGCGCGCAGCTCTCCAGCGCCTCGATGTGGGCGCGCGTATGCACGCGCAGGAGCTGCTCCATCTGCACCAGCGGGGCATCGTGATAAGCGAGGTAGAGATCCAGCCCCGCAGCGATCAGGCGATCGTTGATGGCGCCCAGGCGGTCCGGACATTCCGGGTGGTGGGCGCCCATGTCGTGCTGCCAGCAGTCGCGGTGGGTGATGAAGGCGGTGGTCATGCAGGGCGGTGAGCAAACAATTCGGCGGAGATTCGATTATCCTCTGATTCCTCTGCTTGCCGCAAACCCAGACGCGATGCCGCTTCCCGCCGACCCTCATGCCAAGCCCAGCGCCGCCCCGCTAGCCGGACTGATCCGTCAGGCGGGCTCGGTGATCCTCGGCAAGGAGCCGCAGATCCGCCTCGCCCTGGCCTGCCTGCTGGCGCGCGGCCATCTGCTGATCGAGGATCTACCCGGCGTCGGCAAGACCACGTTCGCCCACCTGCTCGCCCGCCTGCTCGGCCTGCAGTTCCAGCGCATCCAGTTCACCAGCGACTTGCTGCCCGCCGACATCATCGGCGTCTCGGTGTACGATCGGGGCAGCGGCCGCTTCGTCTTCCATCCCGGCCCGATTTTCGCCCAACTGGTTCTGGCCGACGAGATCAACCGCGCCACGCCCAAAACCCAGAGCGCGCTGCTGGAGGCGATGGAGGAGCGTCAGGTGAGCTGCGAAGGCATGACCCGGCCGCTGCCCGCGCCCTTCTTCGTCATCGCCACGCAGAATCCCGCGCATCAGATCGGCACCTTTGCCCTGCCCGAGTCACAGCTCGACCGTTTCCTGATGCGGATAGAACTGGGCTATCCGGACCGGACGGCCGAGCGGGAACTGCTCGCCGGCGCCGATCGGCGTGAGATGATCGCCGCGCTCGCGCCGGCGCTGACACCGGAACAACTGCCGGCGCTGCAGCAGGCCGTGGCGCGGGTCCACGTCGGTGCGGCGCTGATCGATTATGTCCAGGCGCTGGCGGCATACACCCGCACTTCGCCCGATTACCAGTTCGGGCTGTCGCCCCGGGCGGCACTGGCGCTCTTGGCCGCGGCGCGTGCCTGGGCCTGGCTCGCCGGCCGAGACCACGCGCTGCCCGAGGACATCCAGGCGGTGCTGCCCGCGGTGGCGGTGCACCGCCTGCGCCCGTCCGGCCACACCCCGACTGGCGCCGGCACGATCGCCACCGCCCTGATCGAGGCCGTCCCCTTGCCTTGAAGCCGGTCGCCGCTCTGCGAAGCCGCTTCTTCGACTGGGCGCTGCGCGGCAAGAGCCCGGAAGCCGCGCCGATCGTGCTCGGCCAGCGCCGGGTCTATGTGCTGCCGACGCGCTTTGGCCTCGCCTACGCCGGCTTGCTGCTGGTGATGCTGATCGGCGCCATCAACTACAACCTCAGCCTCGGCTACGCGCTGGTCTTCCTGGCGGCGGGATTGGGCGTCGTGGCGATCTTCCACAGCTTCCGCAATCTGGTGCGGATCAGCATCTCGCCCGGACGGGCCGCGCCGGTGTTCGCGGGCGAGCCGGCGAGCTTCCATCTGCTCCTCACCCACCCGGAGGCCGGGGTGCGTCCGGCGATCCGCCTGCAACTGCCGGGGCAGCACCCGGTCGAGTGCGACCTGCCGGGGGGCAGCTCGACCCAGGTGCGGCTCGATCTGCCGACGATCCGGCGCGGCTGGCTGGATCTGCCGCGGGTGCAGCTGTCGACCTGCTATCCGCTCGGCCTGATCCGCGCCTGGGCCTACGCCGCGCCGGCGCTGCGATTGCTGGTCTATCCGGCGCCGGCCAGGGATGCTGCGACGGCAGCGCTCGCGGGCGAGACGGGCGGCCAGGACCAGCGCGGCGCCGGCATGGAGGACTTCGCCGGTCTGCGCGACCACCAGGCCGCCGATCCGCCGCGCCACGTCGCCTGGAGAGCGGCGGCGCGGCGGGAGTCGGGGCCGCTCCTGACCAAGCTGTTCGACGGCGCCGCGGCGCAGACGTTGTGGCTGGACTGGGACGCGCTACCCGCCGGCCTGGACGTCGAGGCGCGATTGTCGCTGCTGACGCGCGGCGTGTGCGACGCCGACGCCGCGGGCATCCTCTGGGGCCTGCGCCTGCCGGGCACCGCGCTCGCGCCCGCCCGGGGCAATGAGCACCGTCGCGCCTGTCTGCAGGCGCTGGCCCTGTATGGCCAGGCGTGAGTCCGCGCCGCTCTCGCGGCGCCAATCGCTCTGGCTGCTGGCGGCGGCGATCGCCGTCCTGGCGCCGCTGCCCGCGCATCTGCCGGCGCCCTTGAGTATCGTAGCCGCCCTGCTGCTCTTCTGGCGCGGCGCGTCGCTGGCGCGTCTCGTTCCCGCGCCGCCGCACTGGCTGCCGGCGCTGCTGGCGGTAGCCGGCGCCGCCGGCATCGGCCTGCACTACCACACGCTGTTCGGCCGCGATCCGGGCGTCGCCCTGCTGGTGCTGCTGTTCGCCCTGAAGCTGATGGAAATGCGCGGACTGCGCGACGCCAGGGTGGCGGTGCTGCTCAGCTTTTTCCTGATCCTGTGCCAATGCTTCTATAGCCAGAGCATCGCCGGCGCTGCGCTGATGCTCGCGGCGCTGGTGCTCGCCACGACGGCGCTGGTCCTGTTCGAGCATCCGCGCCAGCCCGGCGCCGCCGCGGCGAGAACGGCCGCGCTGATGCTGGCCCAGGCCGCGCCCTTCATGCTCCTGCTGTTCGTGCTCTTCCCGCGCATTTCGGGGCCGCTGTGGGGTCTGCCCAGCGACGCTCACGCCGGTCTCACGGGACTGTCCGACACCATGGCGCCGGGATCGATCGGCCAACTGATCCGCTCCGACGCGATCGCCTTCAGGGTCGAGTTCTCCGGGTCGCCGCCGGCCCAGGCCGCGCTCTACTGGCGCGGACCGGTGCTCGACCGCTACGACGGCCGCACTTGGCGCGCCGCTCCCGCCGCCGCCGGCACCCGCCTGCCCTACCCGACGGCGGGGAAAGCGATCGACTACCAGGTGACGCTGGAGCCCGACGACAAGCCGTGGTTGTTCGCGCTCGAATTGCCCGGAATCATTCCGCGCGACGCCCGGATCAGCACCGACTATCAGTTGCTCAATCGGACGCCGGTGCGCGCCCGGCTGCGCTACTCGCTGCGCTCCTACCCCGACCTCCATGCCGGCATCGACGAATCGCAGGCTCAGCTCGCCCAGGACCGGCAACTGCCCCCGGACATCGATCCGCGCGCCCGGGCGCTGGCCGAGCGCTGGCGCGCGCAGCTGGGCGACAACGCTCAGGCGTTGATCGGGAAGATGCTCGATTACTACCGCCGCCAGTCCTTCAGCTACACGCTGAATCCGCCCTTGTCGGGCAGGAATGCCGTCGACGATTTTTTGTTCGAGACTCGCCGCGGCTTCTGCGAGCACTTCTCGTCCAGCTTCGTCTTCATGATGCGCGCCGCCGGCCTGCCGGCGCGGGTGGTCACCGGCTACCAGGGCGGCGAAATCAATCCGATAGACGGCACCCTGATCGTGCGCCAGTCCGATGCCCACGCCTGGGCCGAGGTCTGGCTGGCCGGGCGCGGCTGGGTGCGCGTCGATCCCACCGCAGCGATCGAACCGACGCGCGACGCGGACAATCTGGCGGCGGCGCTGGCGACAGGGGATGCTTCGTTCCTGGGGCGATCGGCCTGGTTCGCGCGTCTGCGCTTCCGCTGGGAGGCGCTGGACAACGCCTGGAACCAGTGGGTGCTCGACTATAATCCTGCGCGTCAGCGCGATCTCCTCGCCGACTTGGGGATGGCCTCGCCCGACTGGCAGCACATGGCATCGACGCTGGCCCTGCTGGGCGGGGTCTTGCTGACGGCATTCACGCTCTGGGCGCTGGCCGCGAGACAAGCCCGGGATCCGGTGACCGCGGCCTGGGAGCGCCTGTCGGAGAAGCTCACCGTCCGGGGCCTGGCCAGGCGGCCATGGGAAGGGCCGCGGGATTATGCCGAGCGGGTGGCCGCGACATTACCGAATATCGCCGGGGAGATTCGCATCATCGCCGAGATTTATGAAAGCCTGCGCTACGGCGCCGTCCCCACCCCGCGACTGCCGGAACTCAAGCGGCGCATTCGGGACTTGAGACCGTGAGCGCGCGTCCCGCCCTGTTCCTGGCGCTGTCCCTGACATCGCTCTGTGCCATCGCCGCGACGCACCCGACCTTGCCGACGGACAGCTTCATTCGGATGCCGGAGGTCCGCTCGTTCATCGACGAGATGCGGGAGAAGCACGGCTTCAGCCGCGTCAAGCTCGCGCGCGAATTCGCCAGCAGCCGGCCGATCGCCGCGGTGATCCGGGCGATCCTACCGGCGCAGGAACCGGGCGTGCGCTCCTGGGCCGCCTATCGCGCCCGCTTCGTCGAAGCCGGTCGAATCGACATGGGCCTGGGCTTCTGGAACGAATACAAGACCCAGCTCGCGGCGGCGCGCGCGCGCTTCGGCGTGCCCGAGGAGATCATCGTCGCGATCATCGGCATCGAGAGCATCTACGGCAGAAATTTCGGCCACTTCAACACCTTCGCGGCGCTATCGACGCTGGCTTTCGACTATCCCGCCGACCAGGCTGACGCCAACGCGCGCTCGGCGCTGTTCCGCGATGAGTTGGAGCAGTTGCTGCTGCTCGCGCGCGAGACACATCACGATCCGCTCGCCTACACCGGCTCCTACGCCGGCGCGCTGGGCCTGCCGCAATTCCTGCCGAGCAGCGTGCGCCGCTATGCCGTCGATGCCGACCATAACGGCCGTATCGATCTCGCCGCGAGTCCCACCGACGCCATCGCCAGCATCGCGAACTTTCTCAGCAGGCACGGCTGGCAGCGGGACGCCCCGGTGGCGGTGGCGGCCAGCGTCGAGGGAGATAAATTCACCCGCCTGCTCGACGAAGGCATCGCGCCCAGCCATACGCCCGCCGAGATGGCGGCCTTCGGCGTGGTGAGCCCAGGCGCGCCGGAGCAGCCCGCCGCCCTGATCGATCTGGTCACACCGGAGCAGCCGACCGAATACCGCCTGGGCTACCGCAACTTCTACGTGTTGACCCGCTACAACCGCAGCAGCTTCTACGCGATGGCGGTCTACGACCTGGCGCAGGCGCTGCGCGCGGTACGCAGCGAGTAGGTCGGCCTTCAGGCCGACAGCGGCAAGCCGGGACTCACAACAGTTCGTCCTTGGTCAGGCCCTCGCGCGAGAGCTGGCGGCGGAGCTTGGACAGCGCCTCGAGCTGGATCTGGCGCACCCGCTCGCGGGTGAGGCCGAGGTCGCAGGAGAGATGCTCCAGGGTGCCCACGTCGCAACCGTTCAGGCCGTAGCGCCGCTCGATCACGTAGCGCTGGTTGGCCGAGAGCTGCGCCACCCATTGGGCCACGCGTCGCCCGACCTCGGCGTGCTGCAGCAGACCCTCGGGGCCGTCGCGAATCTCGTCGGCGATGGCATCGGCGACCGACAGCTCGTGATCGACCTCCAGCGGCGCATCGAGCGAGGTGGTGTGCTCGTTCAAGGCCAGGATCTCGCGCACTTCGGCCACCGGCTTGTCGAGCAGCCGTGCCACTTCCTCGGCGCCGTGGTGCGGCGAGCGGTCGCCGGAAGATTCGAGATGACGCAGCGCACGCAGCACCAGATTCAGTTCCTTGACCACATGCACCGGCAGGCGGATGGTGCGCGACTGGTTCATGATCGAGCGCTCGATGGTCTGGCGGATCCACCAGGTGGCGTAGGTGGAGAAGCGAAAGCCGCGTTCGGGATCGTACTTTTCCAGCGCGTGGATCAGACCGAGATTGCCCTCCTCGATCAGATCGGCGATGGGAATGCCGCGATTCGGATAGCGTTTGGCGATGCTGACGACCAGGCGCAGGTTGGACTCGATCATCTTCTGCCGGGCAGCGAAATCCCCGGTTAGCACCAGACGCGTCAGCCGAAGCTCCTCCTCGGCGGAGAGCAGCGGACTGGCGCCGATCTCGTTCAGGTAGAGCTGGGTGACGTCGTTGAGAAACTCGGTCTTCGCGCTCCCGGGGATCTCCGCCTCTTCGGCCGCTTCGGTCCTTTCCAGATCGGCGCCGTCGATCGCATCGTCCGCTTCGATCGGCTCGATCGGCTCGCCATCGTCGGCCGGGATCGCGTCCTTGGCCATGCGCTAACGGCTGGGCAGGTGCTTCAGCGGGTCGACCGGTTTGCCCTGGCGCCGGATCTCGAAATGCAGCATCGGCTGATCGCTGTCGGTGGAGCCGGCTTCCGCGATCTCCTGCCCGCGGGCCACGCTCTGCCCTTCCTTGACCAGAATCTGACTGTTGTGGGCATAGGCCGAGAGGAACAGGGCATTGTGCTTGACGATCACCAGCTTGCCGTAGCCGCGCAGACCGGTGCCGGCATAGACTACCTTGCCCGCTGCCGCAGCCAGCACCGGATCGCCCGGCTTGGCGGCGATGTCGATGCCCTTGTTGACTCCTTCGACGAAGCCGGCGATCACCTTGCCCTTCATCGGCCAGCCCCAATCGACGCCGTCGTCGTTGGCCGCCTGGCCAGCCGGAGCGGGCGCCGGGGCCGCAGCCTGGACGACCGGCGGCGGAACAGGCGCCGGGGTCTGAGTCGAATCCGCCTTCTGCAACTGCGCCAGGGCCGCCTCCGAATAGGGCTGCTCGCCACCTATCGGACCCCGCTTCAGCGTTGCCGTGTTGGCGGCAGTGCTTGCGGGCGGTGCAGCGGCCGGCGCACCCGTGGCTGTCAGCGGCTGAGCTTCCACCGGGGCCGGCGCTGCGACCGGCCGGACTTCGGCCCCCCCGGCCGCCTCGCTCGGTGCGGCCGCAGCTTCGGGCGGAGCCACGCGCAGTTGCTGGCCGACCGCGATCTTGTTCGGGTCGCTGAGCGAATTCCAGGCGGCGATGTCCCGGTAGGAGCAGCCGTGGTCGAGGGCGATCGAGTACAGCGTGTCGCCCTTCTTGACGACGTAGAAGCCGGCAGGCGTACTCGCCGCTTGCGCGCCGGCTCCTTCCAGGGTGGTGGGCGCGACGCGTTCTATCACCGGCGCCGGCTGGTCGCTGGCGCAGCCGGCGAGCAAGGCCGCGAAGCAGAACATCAGGTAGATCCCGAGCCTATTCATTCCATCCCCGCCAACAAAGGTACGAAGCGCACCGCATCGAAACACGTCTGGACAAAGCCGTCGGCATTGCGTTCGATCAGTGCCAAGGTCTGCTCGCCGCTGACGCCGCCCAGCGGCAGGATCATCCGGCCGCCCGGCGCCAGCTGGTCGAGCAGCGCCTGCGGCGCACGCGGGGCCGCGGCGGCGACGATAATGGTATCAAATGGCGCCGCTTCCGGCAGACCCCAGCGACCGTCGGCGTGCTTCAAGCGGACGTGGCTCAAACGCAGCTGCCCGAGATGCTTCCTGGCCTTGGTCAACAGCGGTTCGATGCGTTCAACGGCGTAGAGATCTCGGGTCAGCATCGCCAGCACCGCGGCCTGATAGCCGCAGCCGGCACCGACTTCCAGGGTCTTGCCCAGCTCCCGGCCGGCGGCCAGGAGCTCGACCATGCGCGCCACCACGTAGGGCTGCGAAATGGTCTGCTGAAAACCCAGGGGCAGGGCCGTGTCTTCGTAGGCGCGCGAAGCCAAGGCTTCCTCGACGAAAATATGCCGGGGCACGGCCGCGATGGCCGCGAGCACGCGCTCGTTGCCGATGCCCTGCTCGCGCAGGCGCTCGATCATCCTATCGCGCGTGCGTTGCGAGGTCATGCCGATGCCGCGCAGGCCGGGGGCGTTCATGGCGCGAGCCAGCGCCGTACCGTGCCGATCTGGGCGCCGTGGGTGAGATCCATCTGCAGCGGCGTGAGTGAGGCGTAGTCTTCGGCCACCGCATGAAAATCGGTGCCCGCGCCGGCGTCCTGTGCCGCCCCGGCGGCGCCCACCCAATACACCGTTTCGTTCCTCGGCGTCTGTTGCTTGACCACCGGTTCTGCCTTGTGGCGCCGGCCCAGACGCGTGACCTGCAGCCCTTTCAGGCGCTCGTAGGGAATGTCCGGGACATTGACATTGAGCAGCACCGGTTCGCCGAATGCGCCTTGCTGGAAGCGCAGGACCAGATCCTTGGCGACCTTCGCGGCGGTCTCGAAATGGGTTCCGGTCTTGCCCGCCAGCGACACCGCCAGCGCCGGCACGCCGAGCAGATAGCCCTCGGTCGCCGCGGCGACGGTGCCGGAATAGATGGTGTCGTCGCCCATGTTGGCGCCCAGGTTGATGCCGGAGACCACCATGTCGGGCAGGGTGTCGAGCATGCCGGTGACGGCGAGATGGACGCAGTCGGTCGGCGTGCCATTGACGTAATAGAAGCCGTTGGCGGCTTGACGCAGCGACAACGGCCGGTCGAGGGTCAGCGAATTGCTGGCGCCGCTCCGGTCGCGTTCGGGCGCGACCACGCTCACTTCGGCGATCCCGGCCAGAGCCGTGGCGAGGATTGCCAGGCCCGGCGCGAAGTATCCGTCATCGTTGCTGAGCAGGATGCGCATGACGGGGATACCTAGTAAGTAGTTTGCTCGTGGATCGTTGAGAGAACGACCGGCATGGCGCCGATTCAAGAATGCGCGATTATAGCGCAGCCGGAAAAAGGCCGCGACGCGAACTCAGCACCGCTACGCGCCACAAGTGCCCTGTCTCCGGTCAAATACACTCCGGTGATAGGGCACTAGCCAGCGATGCGCTGGTAATAGCGGGCACGATAGAGCAAGCGGCGCCGCGCCGGGCCGTCTTTGAAACCCGAGCGCTCGTGCAGCACGTTGTTGCAGACGAGCCCCATGCCGGGGGCCAGGCGGCCCTGATGGGTCCAGAGTGTGCCGCGCTTGAGGATGTCTTCGAGGCAGGAAAGCGCTGCGCGCGTGTCGGCGTCGTCGCGCCAGACGATGCTCCGCGTGCGCGCGGTGTAGCGCATGTGCAGAAAACCCTGGTCATCGACCGAGAACACCGGGCCGGGCTGGTCAGGCCGGGCCACGTCTTGCGCGTTGCCCTCGACTCGCGCCGGAATGGTCATCGCATCGGGCCGGGAGAGCGCGCGAACGAACTCGGGGTTCTCGTCACGCAGCAGCAAATAAGCCAGTTCGTGGTCGAGCAAGCGGTTGTCGCCGCCGCTCTGGGCGGCCTCGACGCAATGCAGGATCATGCCGCGCACCGTCCGCGCCGGCGGATTGTAGTAACCGTCGGTATGCCAGCTGATGGCGCGGTCGGTATAAGGAATGAACTCCCGGCGGGTACCGGCTGCCGCCACCGACAATGCCGAGATGCCGTCGTCATCGGCGAGATAGTTGCCGTCCAGCGCCACAAGACCCAGCTGTTGCCCCAGGCGACGCGGGATCTCCTTGTCCGCGTCGCGCCGGTCGCTGACGTAGATCGCCATGTTGGCGCGCTGGCAGCGCGCCAGGATGGCCCAACGCTCTTGCGCGGTGAGCGCGCACGGGTCATTGACCTCGACCACCAACTCGCCGAACGAGCGCGGTGCCTGGCGCAGCTTGTCGGCCCGCCAGGCGGCGTAGCCGGCGTGGTTGTCGAGGTCGAAGGGCGACAGGCTCATGCTCAATCGCCGCTCAGCATCTCGCGCGCCTTGCGCCGCGGCGCGACATCGCTCTGGTCGTCTGCCGCGGCGAACAGACCGGCCAGGGTCTTCTCGACCGTCCTGACCGTTTCGGGCGCCTCGATTTCCATCACCTGGTCATAGATCCAGGTCTTGTCCTTCTCCGCCACCCCTTCTCGGACGCGGCTGGCGAAGCAGCGCCGGAAACCGAAGTCGGGACCGCGCTCGGTGTAGGCGTACTCGGCATAGTCGGCGCCAGCGCGGTTGAACAGGTCGAGGAAATGCGCCTTGCAGAAACCGGGCGGCTGGGCCGAGAGCAGCATGTCGGCATTGTCCTCGACCACCTCGGAGAGCCGCTTGGCCAGCGCCGTGGTGAATTCGACGCGTTGTTCAGCCTCCAGGTCGCGGTGCGCGATGCGGTCGGCGACGTGGGCGAGAAAGGCCAGATGCTCGCAGACGTAATCGAAGTACGAGCGGCCCAGATCAATGTCGAACTTCGCCTCGCGCATGCGCTTGATCGAGTCGATCGCCAGCTTCCAGGCGAGCATCGCGATGACGCTGGCCAAGGCGGCCTGGCTGCGCGGCTTGCCGCGCGCGTGGAAACTGCTTCTGATCCGAATGGCCATCCTGATCGTCTCGAAGCCGGCTCAGTAGCCGCCCTTGCCATAGGGCTGCGGCAGGCCCGCGACCTTGCAGCCCTGCTTGGCCGGACCGATCGGAAACAGGTCGTAGAGCGCCTTGCTGTCGCAGCCCGGAATGATGTCCTCCGACACCTCCTTCAGCATCGCGCGAAAGTTCGGGGTGTGGCCATCCTCGCGGTACTTGTCGCGCAGGAAGCCGACGACCTTCCAGTGGTCGGCGGAAAGTGCGATGCCTTCCGCAGCGGCAATCACCTGCACCGCCTCGTCGCTGAAGTCAGCTTCCAGCAGATAGCCGTCAGCGTCGGTTTCTTTTTCCACGCCGTTGATGACATAACTCATGGGTGTTCTCCGTTCAGGTTTTTTTCAGATAAAACTCGTGGGTACCGCGCCCGGCCTCGACCGCGGCTTCGAGCTCGATGGCCCCGCCTTTGGTCCAGGCGCGGACGTCGCTCGGGGTGCCGGGACAGTTGCTGATGAGCAGCAACACCTCGCCCGGGCGCATCGCGTCGAGCAGCTTCTTGGCCTCGACGATCGGGCCGGGGCAGCTGACGCCGCGGATGTCCAGCGTGACATTGACGCGGCGCTTCTCGCCGCCGCCTTTCCTTATGGTGAACGCGGTCTTGCCGCCCGCCTGCTTCTCGGTGGCGAGCACCTCGTGACCGGTGACCTTGGCCCAGGCGGCCAAGTCATCGGGCGTGCCGGGGCAGTCGGAGATCAGTACCAGCGTCTGGCCCGGCTGCAGGTCGTCTACGACCCGTTTGGCGCCGACCAGGGGTGCCGGGCAGCTCATGCCGGAGAAATCGAGTGTTGCGACAGGGGTAGTCATCATGATCCTCGCAGTTCAGGGTGTGCCGACGGCGGTCGCCGTCTTGTGCGGAACAAAAATGCCGCAGCCGAGTTTGCGTCCGTCGCCCAGACCGAGCGTCTGGAGTCGCAGCGAATGCTCCGCCGTCAGGCCGTGCAGCATCAGGCTGAAACCGTTGATCGCTCCCGCCTCGCCGCGCATCGTGCGGGCCCGGCCGCAGATCAGGCGGGCGGCGATGCCGATCTCTTCCAGGCGTCTGCCGCACTCGGCGACAAAGTCCTCCTCGCCGGTGCTGGCCAGGGCGACGAAGGGCGAATACTGCGCCGGCTGCGGTCGCAGCGCGCGCTGGTGGGCTGGTCCGATGCTGACCACGCCGTTCAAGTCCAGTTGCAAGCCGCAGAGCGCATCGGCGTCGGCCAGCCGCGCGAGCGGCAGACGCAGGGTCAGCTGGGCGCGATGGCCGAGGTAGAGGATGCCGTCGCCGACACTGGCGCCGGAAATCGGCAGGATGCCGACGGCGGGCTCGTCATCGAGCCAGGGAGCGGCCAGGCGCAGGGACCGCCACAACAGCAGGGCGTAATCGGGCGCGATGGTGGCACCCGCGAGCGGGAACACCAGATCGACGACCCCGGTCAAGCCGGTCTCCCCTCGGCCCAGGCGATCATGGCGCGGCCCCATCGTTCGGCACTGCCCGGATCGACGTCGAAGACGGTGAAACGACTGCCCTCACGGATACGCACCCGCATGAGCGCCATGCCGCCACCCTCGTACTCGATCTGCTGCAGCTCGATCGCCTGCTTGCCGATCGGCAGGACGAACTTGTCGAGACTAGTTATGTTATCCACTGCACCTCCTCCATAGCACTAAGACTATCGCATTTCGGCCGCGACGCCGGCCATCACCGCGTAGGCGTGGCCGGCAATACTCCCATCGGGTAGGTTTACCTACTCCCACAGGGGTGGCGCGACTACCTGCCACGGGTATGGTTTGTGCACCGCACAGATCCTTAGCATGCGAGAAGGCTTATATAACACCCAACACGAGGAGACAATCGATGGCCAAGAAACCCCACGCCACCCCCAATCTCGATCAGCTCGAGAGCGGCCCCTGGCCCAGCTTCGTCACCGGCTTGAAGCGCCTCGCCCAGGACAAGGACTACGTCGTCGACCTGCTCGGTCACCTCGAGCACTCCTACCAGACCCGCAAGGGCTACTGGAAGGGCGGCACGGTCGGCGTCATCGGCTACGGCGGCGGTGTCATTCCGCGCTTCACCGAGATCAAGGACGAGAACAACAAGCCGGTGTTCCCCGACGCCGCCGAGCTCCACACCCTGCGCATCATGCCACCGGCGGGCATGCACTACGACACCGCCACCCTGCGCAAGTTCTGCGACATCTGGGAAAAGCACGGCTCCGGCCTGATCGCCTTTCACGGTCAGTCGGGCGACATCATGTTCCAGGGCTGCACTTCCGAGAACGTCCAGGTAGCCTTCGACGAAATCAACGAGATGGGCTTCGACATGGGCGGCGCCGGCCCGGCGGTGCGCACCTCGATGTCCTGCGTCGGCGCCTCGCGCT
>Ga0307375_10001368_pt1 | contig 26858 bp, 23 predicted proteins | sample TR1MG_FD_202531 | JGI IMG/M metagenome (GOLD analysis project Ga0307375, IMG submission 202531) | Soil microbial communities from Risofladan, Vaasa, Finland - TR-1 | ecosystem: Environmental > Terrestrial > Soil > Coastal area > Acid sulfate soil | place: Finland: Risofladan, Vaasa | collected...
AAACCACCCGCCCACTTGCCCATCCAGGTCATGGGAACTCGGGCAAAGAGGTGATTGGCGTTGGCGTGCAGGGCGCGCGACGCAGGATGGGCCACCTCGTAGTTGCGCCGTTCGGCCGCGACCAGGCGAGTCAGTTTCTGTCGATCGAAAAAGTCCATGGCGCCATGGTAGAGGCCAATTTGCCCCCACTTTGACGGGGTCCTCGTAAGAAAGTGGTCCTGAACAGCAATTATGATGAATCAATGGCGCGGCTCACAGCGAAAACTTAAGAGAAATCCCTATTTTCCTTGATTTTTGCGGTAAAGATGGCAGGGGTTGCTGGGAACACTCCCAGTCCGTTTCAACGAAGAGTAAGGAGTCGACCGGTGAACAAGGCCGAGTTGGTAGAAGCAATTGTTGCCGAGAGTGGCGCGACCAAGAGCACGGTGGCTGAAGTTCTGAAGGCCTTTGAGGACGTCGTCGTCAGCAACGTGTCCAAGGGTGAGAAGATCGTGCTTTCTGGCTTCCTGTCGTTCGAGCAGGTGCAGCGCAAGGCCCGCACTGCCCGTAACCCTCAGACCGGAGAGGCCATTCAGGTCAAGGCCTCCAAGGCTCCGAAGGTCTCCATCGGATCGACCTTCAAGAAGGCCGTGAAGGGCTAAGAGTCCGCGCAACAAACAACAAACCCCCGGGCGCGAGCCCGGGGGTTTGTTGTTTTAGGAGGAAAACTCAGTCAACGAGAACGTCAACCAGTTTCCGGCCGCCTCGGAAACCGAACTTGACGGTTCCCTCGGCGAGCGCGAAGAGCGTGTCGTCCTTGCCGATGCCGACGTTGCGGCCCGGGTGAAACAAGGTCCCACGCTGACGAATGATGATGCTGCCCGTCTTCACGGCGGTACCATCGAAAGTCTTCACACCCAGTCGCTGGGCATTGGAGTCGCGGCCGTTCCGAGTGGAACCGCCACCTTTGGTCTTTGACATTGCTTCTCCTTAAGCCTTGGCCGAGATCTTGGTGATCTCAACGTTCGAATAGTGCTGACGGTGGCCCCAGCGCTTGCGCTGAATCGACTTCGCCTTATAGGTGAGGGCCCGAATCTTGGGTCCACGTGCATCGTGGTCCAGGATCTTGGCGGTAACGATGGCGCCCTTCAGTGCCGGACCGGCGACGACATTGTCGCCATCGACCAGCAAAACGGGCTCGAACTGAATTTCGGTGTCCTTCGCCTCAGAACGCAGGTCAACGCGGACCACTTGGCCCTCGGTGACGCGCTCTTGGGAAGTACCTACTCGGATGACGGCGTACATAGGGTTGCTATCTTAGCCGATGCCGCGTCCGTGATGTGATTTACAGCCCGGTCTCGACGACGAAACCTCGTCCGTCACAGACCGCGCAGATGCTGGACACCGACTCGAGCAGGCCCTCGTTGACCCGCTTACGGGTCATTTCCACCAGTCCCAGTTCGGAAATGTCGAATACTTGGGTCCGGGTCTTGTCGCGTGAGAGGGCCTGGCGCAGCGCCGAGGCGACCGCTTCACGGTTGCCCTTGGCTTCCATGTCGATGAAGTCGATCACGATGATGCCCCCGATGTCGCGCAGGCGAAGTTGGCGAGCCACCTCTTCCGCCGCCTCCAAGTTGTTGCGGAATACCGTCTCTTCGAGGTTGGTAGTCCCGACATTCTTTCCGGTGTTCACGTCGACCACGGTCAGGGCTTCGGTGCGCTCGATGATGAGCGACCCCCCCGAGGGCAGGAAAACCTTGCGGTCGAGCGCCCGGTGGAGCTGCTCGTGGACGAAATAGCGCTCGAAGAGTGGCAACTCCTCGGCACCCCGGTCGTAGTACTCAATGCGGTCGGCCAACTCGGGATTGACGGCCAGCACATACTCGCGAACCTTCTCGTAGAGGTCGCGGTCGTCGATCAAGACACCGCGGTAGTCGTCGTTCAGCTCCTCGCGCAGGACCCGCACGGCCAGGTCGAGGTCGCGATAGATCAAGCGGGGCTGGTTCGACCTGGCGACCTCGGCCTCGATCGCGGCCCACTTCTCCGACAACGAGGTCACGTCACGGGCGAGGTCGTCAGCGGTCACGCCTTCAGCCGCGGTGCGGATGATGATGCCGTGACGCTCGGGCTTGACGTCGTCGATGATCTTGCGGAGACGACGGCGCTCGCCGTCGGGCAGGCGCTTGGAGATGCCAATCGTCGAGGAGTTTGGCACGAGGACGGCGAAACGTCCGGGCAGCGAGACCTCCTGAGTCAGACGCGCACCCTTGGCTCCAATTGCGTTCTTGGTGACCTGACAGATAATTGTCTGGCCCGAACGGATCATCTGCTCGATGCGCTTGTCATTCGACGAAGATTCCACATCCTCATTGTCAAAGGAGATGTCGCCTCGGTAGAGCACCGCGTTCTTAGGGATGCCGATGTCCACGAATGCCAGTTCCATGCCGGGAAGCACGTTCTGAATCCGGCCCACGTAGATGTTGCCGTCAATCTGGTTGGTCTCGTCCGCGGCCTTGGCAACCGTGTATTCCACCATGGTTCGACCTTCGAGCGTGGCGATGTGGGTGGCTTCTTTCGTGGTGTGCACACACATCAAGTAGCGACCCTGGGCGCGGGTGCGCCGCTCCCCCCCGCGACGCCGCTTGGTGCGACCGCCGCGACTCTCGTCGGCGTTGGCCGCCTCCGGAGCCGATGCCTCGACGGGTGCTTCGCTCTGGCGAACTTGGGAACGAGGCTGATTCCCCTGAGAGCCGCCTTGCGCACCTCGTCCGCGGCCACCACGACGGCGACGATTCCCTCCGCCCTGGCCGCCCTGGCCGCCTTGGCCCGAGCGAGTGGAGGGACTGGATTCGCCCGTGGTCTTCTGAAGGCTCGACGAGGGGGTACCCGGTCGAGTGTCGCCAATCTGCGGGGCTGGTCGGGTGTCGCCAATCCTCGGACTAGACGATGATTGGGTCTGGTTGTTGGTTTCGTCGCTCACGACGGGTACTCCTTGAGTTCTTGAAAATGGGAGCGTGGTGCTCGGCACCACCACTGCGGAGGGTCACGTGCGGCCATTGGCTCGCCACGCGGAGGGGGTTGATAGAGACTTTCTCGTGTTGGGCGACGACGAAAGAGACGGCGAGTATGGCGATGAGTTGTACCCCACTGGCCAAATTCACGTTACGTCCTTCATGCTGTCGGTGACGGAGAGCCTGTGCACTGCGCCACTGCTGCGTTCATTTCGCGTCCTGCGCCCTTTGCGCAGATACGCCCAACATCCTCAAGGCTACTCCGCGAACTTCGTCAACCCAACTTATTCACCGAAGTGGTCGTCGTGGACGATTTCGCGCGGTGAGCGACCGAGGTGGTCGGCAACGAGGACGGCAGGGCTAGCTGGGCCTTCAGGTTGACGGGCTTGATGGGGTGAGCCACGAGATAGTTGAAGGTCTCAGCGACCACCGGGGCGGCTCCATTGGCCCCATAACCTCCCTGGCCGATCGCGCACAGGACCACGTATTTGGGTTTATAGGTCGGCCCGAAGCCCACGAACCAAGAGTTCGGCTCTAGGCCCGGGGCGTTGCTCGCGGTCCCGGTCTTGCCCGCGATCGGGAACTTCGTCAGCGAGAAGTTGGCGATCTGATGGAACGTGTAATACCCGGTACCCGCCGGGTTCTCCACGACTCCCGTGAGACCTTCAAGGATCGGACCACGGATGCTGGCGGGCAGGTGCACGTGACCGAGGACCCGCGGCGCGTAGCGCACGATGACTTTTCCGTGGGCATTGACGATCGCCGCAGCGACCTCGGGTGCGTACCGCGTCCCGCCGTTCGCGAACGTGGCGTAGGCGTTGGCCATCGCAAGCGGCGTCACCGCCGTGGTGCCCTGTCCGAAGGCCATCTCCAAGTTGTCACCGGTATACCAACTGACATTGGGGAACGCCTTAGGCGCTTGGGCGTGCAGATACTTGCGCACCGCCGGCGAGTCGACACGCCCCTGCCCCTCGTTGGGCAGGTCAATCTGGGAGTACTGGTCGAGGCCGTACTGGGTCGCCACATTCTGAATGGGGGTCTCACCATACTTGCCGGTCTGGGACCAGAAGAGGTAGCCCAGATTGTAGAAGTAGTAGTCCGAGGAGCGAGTGATCGCCATGGGCAGGTTGATGAGACCCGAACCGGCGGTCTCATCATCGTGGAAGAGGCACCCGTGGTAGCCCTGTAGACACCCAGGCACCTTGTAGATTCCCGTGTCGTCCACCAGCGCGGTGGGCGACAGGACGCCGGTCTGTAACTGGGCCGTCGCCGTGATCAATTTGAAGGTGCTACCAGGGGTGTAGAGGCCCTGGGTCGCGAAGTTGTTGAACGCGCCTTCGGAGAGCAGGCGATGGAACAAGTTGTTGGACAGGCCGTTGACGAACGAAGTGAGGTTGTAGGAGGGGTAACTCGCGAGGGCCAGCACCGCGCCGGTGTTGGGGTCGAGTACGACCGCCGCGCCGTTGGGCGCCGGAGGACGCCTGCCCGAGCGAGGGTCGATGGACTTGCGCACCGCCAGGATGTCACTGGACAGGTAACCATCCAAGGCCTTCTGGAGTCCGGCGTCGATGTTCAGCACCACTGAGTCGCCCACGGTCGGCGGCGTGGTGTGAACCGCGCCGAGCACGTTGCCAAAGGCGTCTACCTCGAGCGTGCTCATGCCATCACGACCCCGCAAGTACTTCTCGTAGAACTGCTCGATGCCGGTCTTGCCGATGGTCGAATCGGTGCGGTACCCCACCGGCAACGTCGGCGGGTTACCCGTCGCCGAGACGGGTCCGACGTAGCCGAGGATCTGGGAGCCCACGTTGCCCCCCAACGGATAGGACCGGGTCGCCACGTTCAGCACCGAGACCCCGGGAAACTCCTTGGGGTGGAGTTTGATGAACTCCACGGCGGTGGCGGGCGCGTTGGTCATGATCGGCGCCGGCTGGTAGGGGTCGTACTGCACGTTCGCGAGGTCCGCGTTGATCTGCTTGACGCTCAAGCCGGTCAGCGACGCCAGCGCACCCTTGATGGTGGGATGGAGCGTGGCCTCAGCGCGCGAAAGGCGAATCTCCACGGTCGTCACGTTGGCGACCATCGGGTGGCCAGTGCGGTCCAGGATCAAGCCCCGCGGCGCCGGAATCGTGCTGACGCGCAGCGAGTTCGACTGCACCGTCGCCACCGAGGTCTGGTAGTTGAGAATCTGCAGCGTGAAGAGGCGAAAGATCAACAGGCCGAAGAGCAGGAGGAAGAATCCCCCGATGACGAGCCAACGGCGTTCGGGCCGGGCCCGAACCTGGTCGGGCGAGGCTACGAGGTCGCGGATGCCGACCGGCCTGGGTTCATTGATCGACCGGCCACGGCCCCGAAAAGGATTAAGCGAGACCCACGGGCGCCAGAGTCGTGAGAACCACGAACCGGTCGGCCGGTTTCTCCACGAACCCTTCATCGGCGCGCCCTCGCACCGAGACCACCGGCCAACTGGGCGACGCGCGCCAAGGGACGGGACAAAACGGCGAACGCAACGGCGTTGACGACCATCATGTTGAACAGACTGGCTCGCCACAGCGAGAAGTTGAATGTCACGAAACCGCCAATCACGTACAGCAGGGGGGCAAAGAAGCCTGCCACGCCAGCGAGCAGTGGCGTGACCCACCACGCGGCGGAGTCGAGGTCGCCGACGCCTTCCTTGCCCAGTCGCGACGCCCCGTAAGCGAGGATCATCCCCACCGCCGCGGTCAGTCCGAAGGGTGTGGTCGAGTGGGTGTCGAAGAACACCCCGGCGACGACGGCGGACCAGACGGCGAGGTTGGTCAGACCGGCGAGCCCGACGACCAGCGGCCACACCCACACCAGCATGATTACGACGCCGCTGAAGCGCAAACTCGAGAGGATCGACAGTTGCAATCCGACGATGAGGAGGGTCACCACGATGACCGGCGCTAGCGCACGGTTCACGTGGAGGGCTCCCACAGGATCACGTCGAGGTACATCATGTGGCGCAAATCCGCCGTGGGCTGCATGGTGAGGTTGAACGTCGCCGCTCCCGGAGTCAGGGTCACGCGACGAACCTTCGCCACGGGCAGACCCGGGGGGAAGAGCGCGCCCGAGAGTCCATCGGTGTAGAGCACTGTTCCGGGATTCAACGACGTAGTGAGCGGGATGGCCGTGGCACCGAGGCCATTGTTGACCCCTCGACCACTGATGACGAGCGAAGTCTGTTGTGAGCCGTAGGTCACTCCGACGACCGAGTTGGCATCGCTGATCAACCGCACGGTGGCGCCGTGGGGTGTGGTCGCGATAACGCTGCCCACGAGTCCGCCGTTCGCGACGACGGGCATCCCGACGAGGACGCCGTCGTCGCGACCCTTCGAGATATCGATGGTCGCCGCAAAATTAGTCGGCGAGAGCGTCGTGACCTGAGCCATCACGGTGGGTAGTGATCGAACGAACGGCAACTTCATCTCCGAGGTCAGTTCCGTGAGTTGACGAGCCAGAGCCCAACCCTCGTTCGCGCGCAACTGAGCTCGCCCGAGTTCATATCGCAACTTCTGATTCTGAGCCACCACGTCGCTGTAGTTGACCGTGCCCGAGAACATGTGACCGACGGGCTTCGCGATGGTGTTGATGGTCCAACTGAACGGGGCGACGACCAGATTCGCCGCACTCCGAAGTCCGGAAACCACCCCCCCGGTGACGTAGAGCACCGCCACCAGCAGCGACACTGCTGCCAGTACCGTGACGCCCCGACGCCTTGAACGATCGGTCGCCACGGGTTAGCGCGAAGGACTGGTCTTCAGCATGCGGGAGAAGACGTCGAGCTCTTCGAGGCACATGCCGCTGCCGAGAGCCACGCAGTTCAACGGGTCGTTCGCCACGATGATCGGCATGTTGGTCTCGGCTTCGAGTCGGGCGGCGATGCCGGCGAGCAACGCCCCGCCTCCCGTGAGTACGATGCCCTGCTCCATGAGGTCCGAGGACAACTCAGGTGGCGTGCGGTCGAGGGTCACCTTAACGGCGTCGACAATGGCCTGCACTGGCTCCTCCATTGCTTTGCGTATCTGTTCGGTCGAGATGATCACGGTCTTCGGCAGACCGGTCACCAGGTCGCGACCGCGAATCTCGGCACGCAACTCCTGCTCGAGCGGGAACGCCGAACCCAACTGGATCTTGATCTCCTCGGCGGTGCGTTCACCCAGGGCCAACTGGAACTCCTTCTTGACGAACGCGATCAGTGCCTCGTCAAGTTCGTCCCCGCCGACGCGGATCGATTGGCTCGTGACGATTCCACCGAGCGAGATGACCGCCACCTCGGTCGTACCGCCGCCGATGTCAACGACCATGTTGCCGGTTGGTTCATGAATCGGAAGCCCCGCACCGATGGCGGCAGCCATGGGCTCTTCGATGATGTAGGCCTTGCGGGCTCCGGCGAACTCGGCGGCCTCCATGACCGCGCGCTGCTCCACACCGGTGATACCGGAGGGAACGCAAATCACCATTCGGGGCTTGGCGAACCGACGCTGATGCACGCGGTGGATGAAATACCGCAGCATCTTCTCGCAGATCTCGAAGTCGGCGATGACCCCGTCCTTCAGGGGCCGAATCGCCTGAATGTTGCTCGGGGTGCGCCCGATCATCCGCTTGGCTTCGGCACCGACCGCGAGGGGCTTGCCATCCTTCACGTCCACCGCGACAACCGAAGGTTCGTTCAGGATGATGCCACGACCGCGAACATAGACCAGCGTATTAGCCGTGCCGAGGTCCACCGCCATGTCACGACCCAACAGTGAAAATCGACGATCAGCCATAAGAACCCTTTAGTGAGGGCCGCCCGGTACGCCCTCGTATGAGTGTAAGGCTAGGGCAAGATCCGCTCACGCGACCACCCGGCCCCGTCAGACCAGATGGGGGAAGAAAATTCCAATCTCCCGTTCGGCCGATTCCAGAGAATCCGAGGCGTGAATCAAGTTCTCACTCGTCACCAGACCGAGGTCACCACGAATGGTTCCCGGGGCCGCCATCGCCGGATCCGTCGCCCCAACCATCGTGCGAACAATGCTCCACGTGTTCGCGGGTCCTTCAACAATCATCAACAACGCGGGGCTGCGGGTCATGAAGGTGACCGTCGGCTCGTAGAACGGCTTGCCGACGTGTTCCGCGTAGTGCCGCTCAACGCTGGCCCGGTCGATCAAACGCAGTTCGGCAGCAACGATCTTGAGCAACTTTCGCTCCAAGCGGCCTACAATCTCTCCGACCAGACCCCGCTCGACGCCGTCGGGCTTCACGATGACAAAAGTTCTATCCACGACGAAGCAATCTAACAGTCCCGACGATGTCCCCTAGTGAAGGTGGCGCGAGTCCACGTGGAGGACTTCACCTCGAACCTCGGCCACCAGATAGAGGCTGCCGGCAACGACGATCAAGTCCTCGTCCGTTGAACGTTCCCTCGCGTGCGCCAGAGCGGCCAGACCACTCGGGTGTTCGTACGCCGTGCCGCCGAGTCGACGGACCGACTCGGCTACCTTCGCTGCGGACACGGCCCTCGGCGAAGTGGGAGCGCAACAGTGAAACTCGGTGAAGCCGAGACCAACGAGTGGCGCAACCATGTCGTCGACATTGCGACCGTTCAACATGCCCAGCACGCAGCGTCGCTCACCGGTGACGTGGAAGGCGCCGTCGAGCGCAGCGGCGAGTGCGCGCATTCCGGCTGGATTGTGTGCCCCGTCGACGACGATCATCGGGCGGCGCGAAATGAGTTCCATACGACCGGGCATCTTCGCGCCGGCGAGGGCAGTCCGGACCACGTCATCACCGAGCGCCCGTCCGAGAAAAGCCTCGGCGGTCACGATGGCGGTGGCAGCATTCATTCCTTGGTGAATCCCATGCAGGGTCAGCAGCACGTCCTCGTAGTGAGCGTACGGAGTGCGCACGGTGATGGAGCGTCCCCCGACCGCCAATTCATTGTGCTCCAGGGCGAAGGAGTCCTCGAGCAGCCAAAGGGCTGAACCGATCTCGCCGGCGCGCCGTTTGGCGATCTCGACGACGATTGCGTTAGTCGTCGCCACCACGGCCATCGCGTCGGACCGGAAAATACCAACCTTGTCACTGGCAATCGCTGCAATCGTCGAACCCAGTACGGCGGTGTGGTCTAGATCCACATTCGTGAGCACCGCGACGTCGCTGTTGATGACGTTCGTGGAGTCCCAGGTCCCGCCCATGCCCACTTCAATGACCGCGACGTCCACGCCCTCGTCGGAGAAGTGCAGCAACGCGGCAACGGTCAGTAACTCGAACCGGGTTAGGGCGACACCGCTGACGGACTCTACGTCGGACAGCCGCTCCAGCAGCAGGACGAACGTCGGGTCATCGATCGGCTCGCCGTTGATCGCGATTCGCTCATTGATGGCGTGCAGATCTGGGCTCGTAAACGTGCCCACGCGCAGTCCGGTGCTGCTCAACAATGCGCTGACGAGAGTCGTCGTGGTGCCCTTACCGTTCGTGCCCGTAATGTGGATGGTCGGGTAGTCCCCTTGCGGGTCGGCTAGTAGCGCCAGGGTGTCGACGATGGGTGCCAGCGTGGGCACGGCCTGACGATTGGGTGCCACACGCTCGAAGTCGACGTGCGACTCGAGCCACGACAGCGCCGCCTCGTACGATGAAAATCGCACGGCTTAACTCGCGCGACGGGTCCGCGTCGCCTTTCGCAACTCGTAAGTGGGCTCCTCGTCGCCACGCACGGCTGCCGCCGTGATGATGCACTTGGCGACGTCACTGCGACCGGGTACATCGAACATCGGTTCGAGCAACACGCTCTCGAGGATCGAACGCAGTCCGCGGGCTCCGGTGCCCCGGGCCAGCGCGAGGTCGGCTACCGCTTCGAGCGCATCTTCTTCAATGACCAACTCGACGCCGTCCATCAGCATCACCTGTTGGAACTGCTTGACGAGCGAGTTCTTGGGTTCGGTGAGCACCTTGATCAACATCGAGCGGTCCAACTGCTGGACCGCACTCACGATTGGCAATCGGCCGATGAACTCAGGAATGAGTCCGAACTTGACGAGGTCTTCGGGCAGGGCATGGCGGAACAATTGAATGTCACCACCGCGCTTGGACTCCACGGGCTGATTGAAACCCATCGACTTCTTGCCCATGCGACGTTCGATGATCTCTTCGAGTCCGGCGAAGGCTCCACCACAAATGAACAGGATGTTCGCGGTGTCGATGGTGATGAACTCTTGGTGCGGGTGCTTGCGTCCGCCCTGAGGTGGCACGCTGGCGACGGTGCCTTCAAGGATCTTGAGGAGGGCCTGCTGGACGCCCTCGCCCGATACGTCACGCGTGATGGAGGGGTTCTCCGCCTTGCGTGCGATCTTGTCGATCTCGTCGATGTAGATGATTCCGCGTTCAGCACGCTTCACGTCGAAGTCGGCGGCGGACAGCAACTTGAGCAGGATGTTCTCGACGTCTTCGCCCACGTAGCCGGCCTCGGTGAGCGCGGTCGCGTCGGCGATTGCGAAGGGAACGTTGAGCATGCGTGCCAGCGTCTGAGCGAGGAACGTCTTGCCACAGCCCGTCGGTCCGAGCAGGAGCACGTTCGATTTGGCGACCTCAACGTCGTCATCGTGCAACGGACCCGTCTGGATGCGCTTGTAGTGGTTGTAGACGGCGACGGCGAGGGTCTTCTTGGCGTCGACTTGACCGATCACGAACTCGTCGAGGAAGGCGGACACTTCGCGCGGCGTCGGTAGGTCGTCGAGAATGAATTCCGGTCGATCGCCGAACTCGTCGGCGATGATGTCATTGCAGAGGTCAATGCACTCGTCGCAGATGTACACGCTGGGCCCCGCGATGAGTTTCTTGACCTGCTTTTGACCTTTCGCGCAGAAACTGCACTTGATCAAGTCGCTGCCTTCACCAAATTTTGCCACGGGTTCCCTCCGACATGACCTTCGGCGACCATCCTAGAAGTCAATGATGCCTAAATGAGGTACCTACGGGCGAGCGGAGATGACTTCGTCGATCAGGCCGTATTCCACGGCCTCTTCAGCGCCGATGATGAAGTCACGGTCGGTGTCCTTGGTGATGCGTTCCACCGACTGGCCCGTGTCATTCGCGAGCATCTGGTTGAGCATGTCCTTCATCCGTAGAATCTCGCGGGCCTGAATTTCGATGTCCGATGCCTGTCCGCCAACGCCACCCCACGGTTGGTGCAGCAACACTCGCGCGTGCGGGAGCGCGAAGCGCTTGCCCTTGGCGCCCGCGCCCAGCAAGACCGCGGCCGCTGAAGCCGCCTGCCCGAAGCAGAACGTCGACACAGCGGGCTTGATGTACTTCATCGTGTCGTAGATGGCGAGCAGTCCGGTGATGTCACCGCCGGGCGAGTTGATGTAGAGGTTGATGTCCTTGTCGGGGTCCTCAGATTCCAAGAACAACATCTGGGCACAGACGAGGTTGGCGATCGTGTCATCAATCGGCGTACCGAGGAAGATGATGCGCTCGCGCAAGAGGCGACTGTAGAGGTCGTACGCGCGCTCGCCGCGGTTGGACGACTCGACGACGGTCGGGACGAGGTAGTTCTGGGCTCGGAAGTGTTCGTTCACGCAACCACCTTATGCGTCCGCGTCTTCTGACTGGTCGTTTCGCAGCAGCTCGGGGTCGATCTCCACGCCCTCGGGGTCGACGAAGGTCACGTGTTCGCTCAGCCAGCGCGAAGCCTTCATTTTGGCCACTTCGGCGTTGAAGGTCACCACTCGTCCGGTATCACGCAGGTTGGTGCGAAGGAGATCGGGCTGGACGTCCATGGCTTCGGCGGTCCGCACCAATTCCTCCTCGATCTCGTCGACGGTCGGCTCGAGATGCTCTGCGCGCACCAACGCGCGCAGCGCCAAGTCGATGCGCACCGCACGCACCGCGTCCACCCGCAAGGTGGCCAGCAGTTGCTCGGGCGTCTGGTTCGTCACCTGGAGGAATGTCTCCAAATTCAACTGCTGTTCGGAGAGGCGGTGCCCGAGGTCGTGCAGGCGCTCGTTGGTTTCGGAATCCACCAGAATGCCGGGAACGAGATCCTCAGCGACGAGTTCGCTGAGTGCGAGGAGCATCGCGTCGCGCTGTGACATCTGCGCTTCGACAATCTTCATCCGCTGCATCTGACCAACGACTGCGTCGCGCATCTCCTGGACCGTTGTCCATTCCGTATTTTCCTCAACCCAGTCGTCGGTCAACTCCGGAAGTTCGCGCTCCTTCACCTGCTTCAATTTCATTTCGTAGGTGGCGACGACTCCGTTGCCGATCGTGCCGTTCAGTTGCAGGTCCTCGCCGGCCTTCAGACCAATAATGAGGTCGTCCACGCCTTCGGTGATGGTGCCCGAACCGACGGTGTACATGAAGTCGCTCATGTCGAGCGGTTCGACGTCAGTCCCGATCTGCTGGACATGAATGTCCATGGTCACGAGGTCGCCAGTCACGATCGGGCGATCGACGTCCTTCAAGACCGCATCGGTGTCGCGAAAGCGATCGATCTGGGCGTCGACATCGGTGTCGCTCACGAACGGCGAAGGAATGGTGACGCGCAGGTCCCGCTGGCCCGCGATGTCGACCTCGGGACGCACCTCGACCTCGGCCTCGAACGACAGCGTCCCGCTCTCCTCGCCCGCAGTGATGTTGATGTCAGGCTGCCCGATGGGGTCGATGGAGGAATCGGCGACGGCGCGGGCATAGAAGTCGGGCATCGACTCTCGAATTGCCTCGGAACGCAGTACGGCGGGCCCACCGATGTTGGCGATGAGGACGTTCTTGGGGACTTTGCCCTTCCGGAAGCCCTTGACGCTCACCTGCTTGGCGAGGGTCAAGGCGGCGGCATCGATCGCCTCGTCCATTTCAGCGTCGTCGATCTCAACGAAGAGCTTGATTCGGTTGTTGTCCAGGGTGGTGGTGGTAGCGCGCATAGGAGATGCCAGCCTACCGGACCGTTCCCAGAACCTCTAAATCATGATGACGAGTGATTCGGCGAAGCGCCGGGCCAGGTCTCGATCCCCACGGACATCGGTCGCGGAGGCGTTCAGGAAGGCGTCGGCGCTGATGCGCCCGGCGGCCCGGCGCCAGAATAGGGCCACCGGGGTCGAAATCTCGAGGTCCGCAGCCCTCGTGGCCTGCGTAACCGGAGTCGCGCGACCGTCAATCATCTCGATCAGCACGAGGCGAGCCAATCGGCCGCTCAGGTTCAACTGGATCAAGGTCCCTTCCGGCGGGTTCAGACGCTTTCCCACGACGAAGGGAAGCCCCGACTCGAAGCGATTGATGACGATCTCCTCACCCGGTCCATGATCGTCCTCGGGCTGCAGCAACGCGTCGCGGATGTCCTGGAGGTGGATCCAGCTATCGACAACCCTTGTCTCCATGAACCGGTGGTACGGGCGTTCGCCCTCGGGGCTCCACCCGACCTTCTCCCAACGCTGGTCACTCAGCGCCCGTAGTGCCGCCAGCGATTCGCGAGTGGTCTCGCGAAATAGGTCGAGCACCGCAATCCCCGGCTCATTTCGATGCGCGGCGACGATCGCTTCGTTGAGCTCACCGATCGGGTTGCGTACGTGCGCGGGCCACTCCCCCTCGTATTCGGGTACCGGCGCACCGCGCAAGACTTGCTCGAAGCCGAGGATATGACTGAGAATGTCGCGCACCGTCCAACCCGGACACGCGGTCAGGGCCTCGTATGCCTCGGGAGGCTGGGGGCGCAGCACTTGGTCAATCGACGTCCAAGTCTGGTCCAACGCATCGACTATCCACTCGTACGCCACGCGATCTCCTCAAATCGTCCCATCGCAAGCCTACGGACAGTGCCGACGAATCACATGACTCTTCGATTATGCACGTCGAGGGTGAGCTCGGAATCCATATTTCACCGTGGCATTCGCGCACTTGGGGTCACCGGCCAATGCATTGCGAATGCCCTCCAGGCAACTCGGCACCGCCGCATCGGTGATTCGCGCGACCGGCTCACCGACGTTGCCAGACTTCCCCGTTAGGTCAAAGATGGCTGGGGTCTCCCCAAACACCGGTCAGCATGCCCACCTCTCAATACGAAGGTAGTTGGACTCCTGTGTTCCCTAAAGGCCCTTTGCAGGTCACAAACGCGTTGAGGATTCAAGGAAACTTTCGGCGCCTTCGGAGTGACAAATCGCAACGTAGTAGCGTGTCCCACTTGCAGGGAAGAAGTAGCGGGGCGTAGCGCAGCTTGGTTAGCGCGCCTGGTTTGGGACCAGGAGGTCCCCGGTTCGAATCCGGGCGCCCCGACCGAAGTAGAAGTACGAGCAGATGCGTCACCCAGTCCAACGGTGCCTCGACCCAGGATGGCCTTCACCAGGTCCATCGTGGGTGCCATCTTCATTGGCGCAGGGGCGCTCGCCGTTCCGTGGATATTTTGGCTGCTTCAGTCGAATTTGATCCGAAATGGACCATTCGAGTCCAAGAGCGAACCGTCAGTTCGGCGTAACGACTTCATTCTCCTCCCCAGGTTCACTGTGAACCGGCCGAGAGCCGCTTGGCAGCGGACACAGCGGTGCCGCAGTCCACGAGCACGAGCTCCAGTCGTTTGTCCGCACCGGTTCGAGCGAGGTCGTCGAGTATCTGTTCGACTGCGCTGGCCTCGGAGGTCGATGCCGGGACGACTCTCACGCAGAGTGGCAGACCCGTCACGTCCACGCAGACAGTGCGATTGGACCCGTTGGTCCGGCCGTAGGGGCCGCCCTGGTTATGGAAGGTGACACCCCCGTTTGAAGCGCCTCGTGCGAGGTGCGTGTCGATGACGACCATCGAGAGCAGCGGTTCCTTGCGGCCAAGAGCGGTGCGCGAGGACGCGTGCAGAGCGGTGAGAACCCAAGTCCAGGTCCCGTTTCTCAACCACCGACGAAACTGGGACCAGACCCGAGTCCAGGGACCGAACTCGTCGGGTAGGAAACGCCACTGGCACCCGGTGTGCGAAATGTAGAGCATCGACGACGTGGCGAAGGTCATTGCCGTGCTTCGGTCCTCGTTTGGAGGGAACCAGCAGGAGAGGTTCGAGGAGGTTCCACTGGGCATCGGTGAGGTCGCTTGAATAGGCCACGACTTGATGGTGTCGGTCGTGGCTCCTGCCGCACTCGCCAAATAGAACACGGCCTCTAAGTGCATCACACGACCAGTTGAATAACCCGGCGGGAATCGTGCTATCGAGAGACCACGTATGGGTGGCCAATTCCGGGAACAATACCGTGACCGAACTCAACGTGACCAATGGTTCGCTCGTTCGAGTCATCAAGTAGTCGAGCCCTGAGGGCTCCCGGAAGATTGACGCTGACCTGCGGCGTCGCGACCGCTCACCAAAGGAACGGGCCATTACCCTCATAAGAATGACGCACCGGCGGCTCCCATTCTCATTCATTACCCTGGCCGTTCTCGTCATCATTGGCGTGATGGGCCCCGCCTTCAATGTCCGACACTATGGACTGGTCACCGCAACCTTCTACTTGTGGGACATGGGCGCCGGTGCAGCAACCGTCACTCTGGCCGTACTGATCGTTGGGGCGGTGGTGAGTTCGATCGCGCGACAATATCCACCTGCCCCCGCCATCGTGACCTCCCTGTTCGCGGCGTTGACACTAATTATCGGGTCACAACTCGCCCAGTCGTTGGTCGGATCACTCCTGGTACATCCCGTGTTCCGGTACACCACTCCCGCCTGGGGGCTCTGGCTCGCCTTCGCGCCGTCGGTTACGGGAGTCGTCCTCGGTGTTCTGTGGATGCGGACTGCCGCGGCCCAACGCTGACTCCAACACGACAGCGGGCGCGTCCACACCGTCGACGCGTTCAGGAGGCGGACTCCTGCCAGTTAGAACTGGACAGTGAGTTGGAATGGCAGATTGGTCGACGACTCGCCCAGGGAGATGGTGTACTGACCGGGGACCGTTTTGAACCCGTTGACCTGGTAGGTCTGAAACCCAGTCCAGGGAATCATCATCGTCACCCGACGCGTCGCGCCCGGATTCAGTGCAACTCGTGAGAATGCTCGCAGCTGCGAGGGCGGTTCATTGGCTGCACTCGGGTATCCCACGTAGGCCTGGACGACGTCGGCACCCGATCGCGCGCCGACGTTCTTCACGTCGATGCTCACCAGGTAGCCGGAGCCGGTCTTGGACAAGGAGGGGCCACTCAATTGGAAACTGGTGTAACTGAGTCCGAAGCCGAAGGGGAAGAGCGGTGACACGTGGTTCGCCTGGTACCACCGGTAGCCGATGTCGAGTCCGGCACCGAATTTCACCACGGAGTTCACTCCGGGGAAGGAACTGGCGGAACGGATCGGCGTTGCCGTGGCAGCAGTAGGAAACGTGATCGGCAGTCGTCCCGACGGGTTGACCTTCCCCGACAGGACGGCGGCGATCGCGTTGCCGTCGACCTGGCCGGGATACCACGCTTCGACGACCCCGGCGACCTTCTCGATCCACGGCATGAGGACGGCTCCACCGGTGTTCAACACGACGACCGTGCGCGGATTGGCAGCCGCCACGGCCGAAATGAGGGCGTCCGCGTTGCCCGGGAGACTCAAGTTCGGCCGGTCGAGGCTCTCACTGTTGTAGTCGCCCACGAAGACCACCGCGACCTGCGCCTTTCGCGCGGCCGCGACGGCCCGTTGGATCGTCGAGGTGACATTCAGGATGCCGAACTTCGGAGGCGCGACGCCGGTCAGGGAGAACCAGTGGGCATCGAACAAGTACAAGTGGTCCTTCACCATGTGAATCGTCGTCGCCATGTCGTTGCACGAGTGGATACCGGCGGAGTTCAAAAGCGGCTGGTGATTGAGGTAGAACCACGCGTCGCCGCACTGCTGCACCGACACCTCGAACGTACCGGTCGTCTGGGCCCGTACCTGCATCCGCCACGAGGACCAGCCTTCGCCCCTCCCCGGCCGCGAGGCCGTGGCTACGGCCGGCGTCACGTTGGGGTCGCTGTCGATGATGATGTCGCCTTTACCGAGTCGACCTGGACCGATGAAGGGGGTGATCAACTTGAGGGGTGTGCCGTGCACCACCGCGACTCCACTGAGCGAGTCGAGATCGAGAGTCGCCGGACCGCCCAGGGAATACGTCACCCGCACCTTGGGACCCAGAACCTTGCGCAACGCCGACAGCGGGCTCACCACGTACGGCGCAATGACGGCCGAACTACCGCCGCCCGCCACCATCGGCAGTCGGCTTGCGTCGGTTCCGATGACCGCGACGGATTTCACACGAGGACCGATGGGCAGTACGCCTCCAGCGTTCTTCAAGAGCACGACGCTGCTCTCCGCGGCGTGCAGGGCCACCGCCACGTGCGCGGCATTGGTAGCGGTGGCCGCCAATGTTCCGGTACGCGCCTGGCCGACTTCGTGGAATCGGAAGATCTCCGTCAACACCGCCACGACCGCACGATTGAGGTCACTGCGCCGAATCGCACCGGAGTCAACGAGGTGGACGATGTCAAGGACCCGCGAAGGCTTGATCAGTGAGATCCCCGCCCGAAAGGCACCCGCGACCGCCGTGGGAACCACCGCGTGAAAGTCTGAGCGCACGAAGCCCTGAAATCCCCAGCTCCGCAACGTCGAGTAGAGAAATGGGTCTGAGCACGAATTGACGCCGTTGATCGAGCCGTATGAACACATCACTGAGGCGACGTGACCCTGTTGCACGGCGGCCCGAAACGGAGCCAGGTAGAGCTCCTCGAGAGCCCGTCGGTCCACGATCTGGTTCAGCTTCAGCCGGGCAGTCTCCTGGGTATACGCGCCAAGGTGCTTAGCCATCGCCATGATGCCCTGAGACTGGGTGCCAACGATATTCGCTACGCCCATCACGCTCGTGAGAAAAGGGTCCTCACCGAAGGTCTCGAAGATTCGACCACTTTGGGGTACGCGCGCGAGGTTCAGTTCCGTGCCCTGGATAACGTTGATCCCCTTGGCGCGGGTCTCTTGGGCCAGCGCAATGCCGATGGACCGCGCGACCAGGGGATCGAAACTTGCGGCGATACCAATGGCCGCCGGGAACTGGGTGACCTTGGTCAGCCCATCGCCCAGTCCGACCGGACCATCGCTCAACCACAGTTCTGGGATGCACAAACGCGGCACACCGTCGCTCAGATTCTCCAAATGGGGCCGCATCACGAGCACGACCATGGTCGCCTTCTCGTGCAAGGTCATCTTGCGAAGCACCTCGTTCGCCAACATCCTCGGATCCATGTGCTGCTGGAGGGACTGCTTCACCCACTGACATCCGGTGTGCAACCGCGAGTGTGGCGCGATGCTCACCGCCTGTGCGGTATCGACCCAATTGACGAGCGGAACGACGAGTCCAAGCGACATCGCCGTCGCAGCGAACAGCGCGGTCCCCATGCTTACCCTGCGAAACAACTTCATGCGACCCAATCGATCTCTGCGAAATGTGAAGACTCCGCCCATCGGGCCCCTGAGCGTTTCCGACACATTGTAACGATGCGAATTTCGGGCTTCGAAATCCTTAAGTCACTTCTTAATCCACGCTTACGACTCGACTTTCACCCAATGAAGTCTTGGTGATTGGTCGGGCGACGTGAGGACCTGGTGACTTCAGCGGTGATTGCTCATCCTCCGTGGGACGCCCATTCGCCACGTCGGTCGGCGTCGCCGCCGGCGGCAGATGACCGCACCACAACATTCACGAACTCAGCGGGATGCGAACGACGAACTCTGCTCCCGGTCGAGCATCGACCACGGTGATAGTCCCCCCATGCAGCGCGACAATCTCGGCGACGATGGCGAGCCCGAGCCCACTGCCACCGTCGAATCTCGTGCGAGCATCATCCGCCCTAACGAAGCGCTCGAAAATGCGCGTCCGATCCCCCACCGCCACCCCTGGGCCATCGTCAGCCACTCGCAATTCGGCCCATCCCTCCTGCTCGGTCAGGGACACCGTCACCCTGGTCTGGGCGTGGCGCTGCGCATTGTCGAGCAGGTTTCGGATCACCCGACCGAGTTGCTCTTCGTCGCCGTTGACGCGGGCAGCAGAGACGCCCGAGGAATCCACGGTCACCGGCGATATACGACGGAGTCGAGAAGATTGTTCCATGACCAATTCTTCAAGGTCGACGGGACGCACACTCGTGGGTGCCTCGCCCTCGTCGTACATGGCGAGCAGGGCGAGATCATCAACGATGCGGCGGACCCGCTCCAGTTCACCAAGCGCCATGCGGGCGGTCTCGGGCCAATCGGCGGATTCAGCATGGGTCAGACTCACCTCAAGTTCGGACTGGGCCCCCGCCAGTGGACTCTTCAATTCGTGGGAGGCGTCCGCGACGAACGTCCGTTGGCGGACGCTTGATTTCTCCAGTCGCTCCAGCATGTGGTTCATCGTGGTCGCCAAACGCCCAATCTCGTCCTTGACCACTGGCTCGGCGACACGGCGACCGAGTTCGCTCCCCGAGATTGCCTCGACTTCGTTTCGAATTGCTTCCACCGGTTCGAGCGCGCGGCGCACGAGCCACCACACGGTAAGTCCGACTATGAGGAGTAAGAGCGGATCTGCCCCGAGCAGTCCCAGCGTGACGTCGTGGGCCGATCGATCGATCACGGCGAGCGATTCACCAACGTAGGCGGTCATCTGCCCCGCAGAGGTGGCCACGTACTGTGCCGCCATGCGATATCGATCACCCGAGCCAATGGGAAGGTTGTCGCGCGTGAAGAACGTCGCACCTTGGCCGGGGACCACGCTCACCACTCGGCCCTCACCCGCGAGACTCGCACTGCTCGCAATCACCTGACCCCGAGCATCAACAACTTGGATGAAGGACGTCTCAGAAGATGCAATCTGCAATGGCTGTGAAAGCGATCCACTCCGGGCTAGCGCCTCAACTGACGCCAACTCGAGTCGAAGTGCCCTGTCCACACCCTTCATCTGGGAGTTGTTCAATTCCAAGACCAGCAACACGCTCGCGGATCCCAGCGCGACACCCACCACCACCACCGCGGACATGACCATCTTGGCCTTTACCGACGACAGCCAGAAGGGCCAACGTCCAAGCGCAACCTTCACACGTTGGACTGCGCGTTCATCTGACATGGTCCACCAGTCGATAACCACTTCCTGGCACAGTCACGATCGTCTCGGTGCCGAATGGTCGATCGACTTTTCGACGAAGGTAGCCAATATAGACCTCGACGACGTTTGAATTGCCGTCATATTCAGGATCCCACACATGATTGAGAATCTCTAACTTGTTCACGACCTGCCCCGGATAGCGCATCAAGAACTCCAGCAGATCGAACTCGCGCGGCGTGAGGTCGATTGGTGTCTCGCCACGCCCGCAGGAACGGGACGCCGGGTCGAGTCGCAATCCACCGGCCTCCAAAATCGTGGGCCGCTCCCGGACACCGCGCCGCAACAGTGAACGAATTCTCGCCAGTAGCACGGGATACGAAAATGGCTTGGTGAGATAGTCATCAGCACCGACGTCGAGGGATTCGATCTCGTCGAATTCGCCCGTCTTCGCGGTCAACACGAGAATTGGCGTCCACACGCCGTCGGCCCGCAACTGACGGCATACGCTAAAGCCGCTCATGCCCGGGAGCATCAAATCCAGCACGATGACGTCAAAGTCCATTTCCTGGGCCATCCACAGCCCCGTCTTTCCGTCACCCGCCACTTCGACCGCGAAACCGTCACTGCTCAATCCGCGCTTGAGGCTGGCTGCCAGCCTGACCTCATCCTCAATGAGCAGGAGTCGCATTCAAACACCACACCTCTCCGCCGGGGGCCGCCTACGCCGTTCTCGTCAAATTCATCGTAGGGGTCTGATGTCGGACGATGAGAGCGAACTCACCATCTCTCATTGGTCTCTCATCGACCTCCTGGCACTGTGGCATTGGTACCACCAATGACGGTGGATGCAACCACGGAGACAAAGGAGATACTCCAAATGGATATCAAGAAGAAGATTGGGATTGGAACGGTTGGATTGATGACGCTCGGAGGTTCGGTGTTCGGCTTGACCCTGATTTCGGGCACCGCTGGAGCCGCCTCCGCGCAGACGCCGACGGCCCAGGTCACCGCCACCACCGACCTCGGATTAAACGTCCAGTCAGGTTCACAGTCCGGTGACAACAGCGTGGCTGCCGACTCGACCGAAGGGATTTCCGTCGAAGCAACAACCTCGGAAGTCGGCACTTCATCGGAGTCAGCCGCTGTGTCCGACGGCCCTGGTGGTCACCAAGACCCCGCGGGCAACGTCGACAACCAGTCGACGACCGAGCAGTAGCCAATCGACCCCCGCCCGCCGTGGAACTATCCGCGGTGAGCGGGGGTCTCTTGACGTTCAGCGACCAACCTGGACGATCCTTGACTGGCGACGCGCCGCGCACGGTCTCCGAGACGATTCGTACTCGTAGGTCTGATGAGGTGATGATGCACGTCATGACGTGCGAGACGCGCGATCGGGGCGAACTCATTCGAATATCAGGCCCACCGCTTCAGTGACACATCTTCAATCGACCGGTGGCCCACCTGCGACGCCGCATCGCCGCGCCACACGCCACACGCCACACGCCACACGCCACACGCCACACGCCACACGCCACACATGATCAATGGTGGCGAACCGCCATGGCCCGCTTCTGGTTCCAAGGCTGGCCCCTCTGGCCGAGGGCCTCCGTGAATACCGGCACGAGCGCCGATCGGCAGGCGATAGTCCCGCTGCGGGCCTCGCTCGGGTAGGCGGCACGACGACTTGACATTGGTACCTATCACCTGAATCATGCCTATATGGGCAATCCGTCAGCAACACTGCGCGCCTCGCTAGCAATCGGCGCTCTCGTCACCGGAGCAGTGACTTCCAACGTCGCGCTCACGAACCCCTCTTCCGCCGACACCACCACTTCGATTAGTCCGCCGACAACGACCCCTTACGTGGCGCCATTGGCATCGACCAGTGCGACGACCTTGCCCCGCAATCACCCTCTCCTAAGACTCGGTAGCAAAGGCTCGGCCGTGCGTGATCTGCAACATCGTCTGAGCACCCTTGGATATTGGCTCGGACCAATCGACGGACTCTTTGGTAACCTCACCCAACAGGCGGTGTACGCCCTTCAGAAGGCCTCGTCACTCGCTCGAGATGGTGTGGTGGGCCGCCTGACTTTCGCGGCGCTTGCGCGCAACATCCGTCCCCATCCTCGAAGTACGGCCGGCAACGCCGTGGAAATTGACCTCCGCCGTAACCTCTTGATGATCGTCAGGGACGGCCAGCTGGCAACCACCCTCAATACGTCGACAGGGGGCGGCTACGCATTCATAAGTGGAGGCGTCACGTCAATTGCGAACACTCCGCGCGGTGTGTTCGCAGTCTTTCGCCAAGTGAACGGCATGGACATCAGCCCGCTTGGCGAACTCTGGCGACCCAAGTACTTCACCGGGGGATTCGCGATTCACGGGTCGGCTTCAGTGCCGCCGTACCCCGTCTCACACGGTTGCGTTCGCGTGAGCAACGCCGCCATGGACTGGATCTGGGCGACCAATCGAATGCCCATCGGTGCCAAGGTTTGGGTGTACTGAAATTTCAGATGGCAGTTCATCGGACGAGATGATGCGCCGTCGCGGCCTGCCTACGCTACGGCCAGTGAACCACGTTGAGAACATCGATGGCCAAGGGCAGCGGGGCTGACTTGGTGGCGTCGGGATGGCCGAATCGAAGTTCGACGGGCCGCGACATCGTCCGTGACGACGACCTGTGGTGCCCCCGGCAGGAGTCGAACCCGCAACCTGACGGGTAGAAACCGTCTGCTCTATCCAGTTGAGCTACAGGGGCGTACCTGAGAGCGTATCGAACGGCCCTGGCCCTCTTCGTCCGTTCTCGGACAAGGTTTGGTCTCGCTGTGTAATACTGGAGGGACTTGGTGGGCGTAGCTCAGTTGGTTAGAGCGCCAGGTTGTGGTCCTGGAGGTCGCGGGTTCGACCCCCGTCGCTCACCCCAAGAAGTCCCTCGCTCCCCAGCCTCCGGCTGCGGGGTCGAGGTGACCCCTGTGACAGGTTCGCGTCCGGGCGACTAGATTTCGCGATGACGACCTCGCGTGGGGTCGAATTGGGGGAACCATGACCATCGTCCGTGATTCGTTCTACATCAATGGTGAATGGGTAAAGGCAACGTCTTCCGACACCCTGGAAGTCACTACATCTGGCACCGGCGAGTTGTACGCGACCATTCCCGCGGGAACCATCGAAGAGGCCAATCGGGCCGTCGATGCGGCGGCGGCGGCGTTCACCTCATGGGCCAACACGAGTCCCAAGGAACGTGGCGAGTTCTTGTCAAGGATCTCTGAGAAGCTCGCCGAGCGTAGCGACGAGATCGCGCTGATCATCGCCAACGAAGTTGGCATGCCTCTGATGCTGGCCAAAGGCATCCAGGTGGGTCTGCCCACTATCGCCTTCGCCGACATGGCCCAGCGGGCCGCCGAGTTCGTCTGGGAGGAGGAAGTTGGCAATTCAACTTTCGTGCGCGAACCCGTCGGCGTGGTGGCGGCGATCACGCCGTGGAACTATCCGCTCCACCAAATCGCCAATAAGGTCGCCGCCGCGCTCGCCGCGGGTTGCACCGTCGTGCTAAAGCCCAGTGAAGTCGCGCCCGTCAATGCGTTCATCCTTGCCGACATCATCCACGAGATCGGCCTTCCGAAGGGCGTCTTCAACCTCGTGACTGGTCTTGGACCGGTCGTTGGTGAGGCGATCGTCGCCCACCCGAAGACCGACATGGTCTCATTCACGGGATCAACCCGGGCGGGCAAGCGGGTGATGCAGATCGCCGCTGAGATGGTCAAGCGCGTCTCGCTCGAGCTCGGTGGCAAGTCAGCCAACATCATCCTCGAGGACGCCGACCTCGCCAAAGCGGTAGGTGATGGCGTTTTCAAGAGTTACCTGAACTCGGGCCAGACCTGCTCGGCGCTGACCCGCATGGTGGTACCACGGTCCAAGCTCGCCGAGATCGAGGATTTAGCCGTCGCGGCGGCTTCGGGACTCACTCCGGCCGACCCCATCACCGGCTCGAGTCTGCTCGGTCCACTCGTGAGCGCCGCCCAACTCCAGCGCGTGCGTGACTACATCACCAAGGGTGTCGACGAAGGGGCCCGTCTGATTTGTGGCGGCGTGACACCCCCCGAAGGACTCGAGCAGGGTTTCTACGTCCAGCCGACCATCTTCTCGGACGTGCGCAACGACATGACCATCGCCCAAGAGGAGATCTTCGGACCAGTCCTCTCGATCATCCCCTACGACACGGAGGAAGAGGCCATCGCCATCGCGAACGACTCGATCTATGGTCTCGCCGGTGGAGTGTGGGCCGCCACGGATGAGAAGGCCTTCGAGGTGGCGCGCAAGATCCGCACCGGTCAGGTCGAGATCAATGGTGGACCGTGGAACGTCATCGCACCGTTCGGTGGATTTAAGCAGTCGGGCATCGGTCGTGAACTAGGAAAGTTCGGTTTTGAGGAGTTCCTCGAAGTGAAGGCTATCCAGCACAACTAGTCGTTTGGTCACAGGTGCGCGGCGGTATAGACTCTTCACGCGCCGGTAGCTCAATTGGCAGAGCATTTGACTCTTAATCAACAGGTTCCGGGTTCAAGTCCCGGCCGGCGCACCAAAGTGTGTATTAGGTCGGTTCCTACTGGACGAAATACATTCGTCACCTGCTTTACACGACTTCGAGACCTGCTTGACAGAGTTACAGGACCTGCTTGGCACTGCGGCCGCCACCGGCCTTTGCTCTACTCGAGTGGGAGGTGGCCCATGCTGTGGGAGACAAGCAAAATGGAGCAACGTTACGACGCCGTGCTCGGCGTTCTTCGACATGGTCTCAGCGTTGAACACTCGTACGTCAAGGGACCGTCTGTCTTTCACTGTCCCACACAGTGCTCGCCACCCGGTCGGTGCCGGACCTAGGTGTGACACGAATTTACCGCGCTCTATCACCAACCCAGCTCACCGACGCCGCGCTGCTCAATGTCCCGCCGACGCCAATGTCGAGGCGAAGATCTGCCAGGCCAGCAGCGACTTGGCCACCAGTGACAAGACTACGTACGCCTTCTCGCCCACCAGATAGTCGCGGAAGCGACCGACCTGGCGGTACTGCAGGTACTGGACAACGGCGAAACAGTTAAAGAACGCGAAGAGCGAGACGTAGATCGCGTACACGAATCCCGGCGCGTGCGCTGAGGCACCCGGTCCAATCAAGTAAATGCCAATGGCGAGCCAGGGTACGGCACCTGCCGCGGACCCCAACCAGAACGGCATCAAGCTCCCCCCCGGCGCCTCGTAGCGCTCTTGTATCCAGCCAAAACCGATCATCGCCGCATTGACGCCGACCAGGGCCACGAGTGCGGCCACATCAGCGATACCCGTGAGTTGGGCGATTGCGACGATCATGAGTGACGACGAGAGGGCATACTCCGTCCATCGATACGGATTCTGATGCTCAGCCAGTCGAGCCTCGTACGACGCGCGAAGTGGCCCCGCAACCAGCCCGTGCGCGACTGCCGACAGCAGGAAAAAGGCGGCAATCAGTCCCGCCATCGGCAAGTCAAACAGGTTCACCAGTTGACGCCTGGAAGAGCCCGGCGGTCCGGCCATGTAACTAGCACTCACCGGTAGCGAGAAAGCTTTGGCCAAAACAAGGATGACCAGAGCGGAAGCGGCGTGCAATGCGCCAGCGACCACGTTGTAACGCCGAAGGCGCCCATACGTGGACGAAGTACCCATGGTCCGGAAGCGTACTGCCAACTTCCTATGGCACCTAAATCTCGCACGTCAGTCGAAGACCGCCAGCCCCACGACCTTGTCCCCTCTGGTCCGCGTCCTCGAACCTGCGGGGTAGTCATAGCCAAGGACGGCCTTGATTGCTTAGTTCTCCCAGTTCGCATCGTCCAATATCTCGACGAGGACCACGGGCACCGGCGCCCTCCAGATCTCACCCAATCTCCTAAGAACAATGACAAGACACTGAGTTCACAATTTCCTACGCTGCCGTCACGCTGGCCGGATTTCTATAAGTTTGCACACGTGCGTCACAGCCATTTCACAAGTTGAGGTTGAAGTATTGGTTCTATTCGGGGTCAACCCGAGACAAAACGAAAGGCCTTTCATGTACAAATCTGAGACCAAGCGAGTTGTTCGAGTAGCAGCCTCAGCGTTCATCAGTGCCGCACTAGCCATTGGCACCGTTGGGGTCGCCTCGGCTGATGGATCGCACCACGGTCAGTCGCATCACAACCATTCCAGCGAGGGCCGTCACTTCGGCCTCGTCGGCACCGTGACCGCCGTCGGCACCGGCACCTTCACCGTCCAGGGCCGCGAGGGTGCGCCGGTCGTCTACACGACGAGCGCCACCACCGCCTACTACCTTGGCAAGACCGTCAGCACGGTCGCAGCCTTGGCCGTCGGCGAGCGCGTCTTGGTGCAACTGACCAACACGACACCCCAGACCGTCACCTCGGTCGTCATCCAGCTCTCGTCCTTCGAGGGCAAAGTCACCGCAGTCGCGGGCAACGTGATCACGATTACCGGTCATGAGGGCTCGACGTCACGCACCGTGAACGTCACCGCCACCACGACCTACCTCCAGGGCGGCACCGCCTCGACGCTCGCCGCCGTGGTCGTCGGTTCCGAGATCAAGGCCACTGGCCTGATCGACACCACCGGCGCCCTCAACGCGACGAGCGTGCGGGTCAGCGCTCCTAAGTTGTTCGCCGTCGGCACCGTGACCGCCGTCGGCACCGGCACCTTCACCGTCCAGGGCCGCGAGGGTGCGCCGGTCGTCTACACGACGAGCGCCACCACCGCCTACTACCTTGGCAAGACCGTCAGCACGGTCGCA
>Ga0307375_10001369_pt1 | contig 26843 bp, 29 predicted proteins | sample TR1MG_FD_202531 | JGI IMG/M metagenome (GOLD analysis project Ga0307375, IMG submission 202531) | Soil microbial communities from Risofladan, Vaasa, Finland - TR-1 | ecosystem: Environmental > Terrestrial > Soil > Coastal area > Acid sulfate soil | place: Finland: Risofladan, Vaasa | collected...
CTATGCTTCCGATCTTGAGCGCCTGGCCGCGCTGCGTGCTGTCTTGCGCGAACAGGTACTGGCTTCCCCGCTGTTCGATGCACCCCGCTTTGCCCGGAATTTCGAAGATGCATTGTGGGGGATGTGGCAAAAGTATCTGGATCAACAACATCCTTCGAAGTAAAACTATTTCTCCGTAACAAAGCCCCAGAAAGATTTTAAGCAATCATGGGTGCATCCTCACTGAGATTGTCACTTTATCCTATCATTCGCCTGATACAACAACATGCATCGAGCCAGAATTACAGTTCAATTCCGGTAACTTTTGTCGAATCAGATTTGCCCTGTGAAATAAAAATTCCAACATCCGATTTTGCAGCAGCATTTGTTAAAAAAGCCGGCGTAACGCCGGCTTTTACGATTCTGGCGACTTAACCTTTTGCTTATAAACCTCCGCCGGTTATAGAGGCCCAATAACCAATAAGTAAGGGAATAATCGCAACAATTGCTACGGCAACCACCAACAACGTGCCCTTTGTATCATTAGCGCTGTTATCCAAGGTATTGCTCACTGTTAGTCTCCTTTAAAAATTAATCGTTATCCCAACGATCAGGGTGCATTTCAAACAGAAAGATTGGTTGCATATGCAGTTCATGAGCAGGCGTCAAGAGGCGCAAATAAACCGCAATTAATTTTATATCATCTTGTCAGCAAGGTTAAACGTTTTTTAACCGGGTGTGCAAGGATGAAAGCGTAAATCCTCCAGTAGTTGAGGCCTTAATATGTTTTAAAACCGGATAATCCCTGAGCGGGATGTAACGGCCAATACTTTTTTAAAAAGCTACTTAAAGATGAGAGAGTGTTACATTTCAAATACGTGCCGCATAGCGCTTTGATGTAAATTTTGTTACGGCATGTAAGTGCTGAATTTGCACTATATCCGGTTCACGTTCTTTGACCATCTGGCAAATGCGGTTTTTCGATTGGATTCTGTGATGGTTCGCTGCAGTGCCAAAAAACAAATAGGACCTGCATAACTGCAAGTCCTATAAATATTGGTGCCGATTATCGGATTCGAACTGATGACCTACCGCTTACAAGGCGGTTGCTCTACCAACTGAGCTAAATCGGCATGAAACACGGGAAAAATACAGGCTCTTTTGCAAGATGGTGGGTCGGGCGAGATTCGAACTCGCGACCAACGGATTAAAAGTCCGCTGCTCTACCGGCTGAGCTACCGACCCATCGCAAAGGAGCGCGAATTATACGGATATAGCCCACACTGTCAACGCAAAATACCTTGTGATGAATTTTAAATTCTATGTTAGCGGTACATTGTTGGATCATCGACCCCGGCAGCGGCAAAACCTGCGTGGCGCAAACGACAAGCATCGCATACCCCACAGGCACGCCCCGATTCATCGGCCTGATAACATGAAACGGTCTGAGCGAAATCGACCCCCAGCGCGTTCCCCTGGCGCACGATTTCCGCTTTGCTCAGATTCATCAGTGGCGCATGAACGGTAAGTCTGCGCCCTTCCACCGCGGCTTTGGTGGCAAGATTCGCCATGCGTTCGAAAGCCTCCACGTAGGCCGGACGGCAGTCCGGATAGCCTGAATAATCGACCGCGTTCACGCCAATAAAAATGTCCTGCGCTTGCAGTACTTCCGCCCAGGCCAGGGCCAGCGACAGCATGATGGTATTGCGCGCCGGCACATAGGTCAGCGGAATGCCCTCGGTGGGCTGTTGCGATACTGCAATCTTGTTGTCTGTCAGCGAGGAGCCACCGAAACCGGTGAGGTCGATGTTCACCACCCGGTGTTCATGCGCCCCCAGCAATTGCGCTACGCGCTGTGCTGCAGCCAGTTCTGCGTGGTGGCGTTGCCCGTAATCCACGCTCAACGCGCAACACGCATAGCCCTGCGCGCGCGCCATCGCCAGCACGGTAGCGGAATCCATCCCGCCGGATAAAAGGACTACGGCATTCTTCTTCATCAGTGCCCCGGGGTGTTGTCCCATAAAAACTTATGCAGTTGCAATTGCATCCTCACCGGCAGTCGGTCGCGCAATATCCAGTCGGCTAGCTGGGTCGCATTCATTTGATCATGAACCGGCGAAAACAGCACCGCGCATTTCCGGTCGAGTTGGTACTGCTCAAGGATTTGCTTTGCCCATCGGTAATCCCCTTCATCGCACAGCACGAATTTAATTTCGTCATGCGGGGTCAACAATGACATATTTTCCCAGCGATTTTTTTCCACTTCACCGGATGCCGGGGTTTTTATGTCAACCACGCGCATTACGCGCGCATCAATTCCGGAGATATCCAGCGCCCCGCCGGTTTCCAGCGACACTTGATAGCCTGCATCACACAGGGCGCCCAGCAAGTGCAGGCATCTTTTCTGTGCGAGCGGTTCCCCTCCGGTAACGGTCACATAAGCCGGACCGTATTCCGCAACTTGTTGGAGAATGTTTGCCAGACTCATATTTGTTCCGCCGCTAAAAGCGTAAGCGGTGTCGCAGTAAACACAGCGCAACGGACAACCGGTCAGGCGTATGAATACCGTGGGAAAACCGACGCGGCTGGTTTCTCCCTGCAAGGAATAAAAAATTTCGCTGACTCTGAGCTGCGAGTCTGAATGGGCTTGGGGCATATTAACTACTTGGTTTTAGCGAGCATCTTCCTGGCTTTGGCGGCTGCTTTGCTGGAGGGGAATTTGCCGATGATATCCCTGAGCACTTTGTGCGCCCCAACATCGTGTTTCAGTCCATGCAGGCACTCGGCGATTTTGAACAACACATCGGGTGTTATGGGGGTATCGGGATAGGCTTTGAGCAAGCGCTGGTAGGTATCCAGCGCAGCGCGGTAATTTTTCGCGGCGAACTGGGCATTGCCCAGGTAATAATTCGCATTCGGCACATGGATCGAATCGGGATATTTTTTCAGAAAGCTCTGAAATGACTTTATCGCGTCTTCATGTTTGCCGGCCTGGAATAATCCATATGCAACGGCAAATGCATGATCTTCTGATACCGGGCTGGATTTTTCCGCGACAGGAACCGTCGCGATTGCTGCTGAGGCAGCTGCTATTTTGGCAGCCTGTTCTTCAGATTCGAAATGCCGCACGCGCGTATCCAAATCCACATAAAAATCCTTCTGGCGCTTTTCGGCTTCTTGCAGGCCGTGGGCGGTTACTTCATCTTGTCCGCGCAGTTTACGGACTTGAGAATTCAACGCGTCGATCTGGCTTTGCAGATCGAGCATGGACCGGGCCTGTTGCTGGACCGTGTCCTTAAGCTTCAGCACGCGCGCCTCTTGTTCCTTGATCTGGTGACGGGCTTCATCGTCCTCCAGTATTCCCGCTCTCGCGGGAATGGCGAGGCACAGACCCAGCAACAGGAGCGCGCGGTGCATCAGCATGCCTACTTTACTCTGGTACTTTATTGGTACTTGATATCGCTGCGACGGTTTAGCTTCCAGCATGCTTCATCGTGCTCGGTGCAGACCGGCTTTTCTTTGCCATAGCTGATGGTCTCAATCTGGCTTTCCTTCGCACCGCCCAAGATCAACATTTTTTTCACGCTATCGGCACGGCGCTGGCCAAGTGCCAGGTTGTACTCACTGCTGCCGCGCTCGTCACAATTGCCTTCCACGCGAACTTTGCGATCGGGATGCTCGCTCAAGTATTTCGCATGCGCTTCAACCAGCGCTTTGTCATCTCCCTGCACCGCGGAAACGTCGAATGGGAAATATACGCTGCGCTTGGCCAGAATACTGGTCGGGTCATTCAGCGGATCAACGGCAACTACCGGTGCCGGTGCCGGTGCCGGTGCAGCACTTTCAACTACCGGAGCAGGTGCAGCTTCGGGTTCTTTCGGCTTCTCGCTGGCACAGGCAACCAGCAAATTTGCCAGAACAATACTGATCAGGATTTTCTTCATTGGTTATTCTCCTTGGTAAGTTAAAAAATTAAAGATGCGGCCCCCAAACTGGTTCGCGGGCATCACCGCTTTGCGTGAACATGTGTTCCTGGACACGACCATCGCTTGATACGGTCGCTAATATACCACGACCGCGAGCTTCGCTGGAAAAGAGGATAAGTTTGCCATTGGGTGCAAAACTGGGGTTTCTCTCCCAGCCGCCCTGGGTGAGAATTTCCATTTGGCCGCTCTGAAAATCTTGTGTTGCAATAAAAAATTTGCCGTCAACAAAATGCGTGAAAACAAAACCTTTTCCATCGGGGCTATAGTGCGGCGAGAAGTTGTTGCCATCGCCAAAGGTCAGGCGCTGCGCTGGTCCACCCGCCACCGGTTTGGTAAAGATTTGCGGACTGCCCCCGCGATCCGAGGTGAACAGCAATGTTTGTCCGTCAGGAGAAAAGTTAGGCTCAGTATCGATAGCCCCGCTGAAAGTGATGCGGCGTAACCCGCTGCCATTAGGGTTTATCAGGTAAATTTGCGTAATTCCGTCGCGGGCCAATGCGATGGCCAGATGCTTGCCGTCCGGCGACCAGGCCGGCGCGCTATTGCTGCCGCGAAAGTCAGCCAGCACCATACGCTGGCGGGTATACAGCGATTGCACATACACCACCGCATGCCCGGTTTCAAAACTCACATAGGCAAGATGACTGCCGTCCGGCGACCAGGCTGGCGACATAATCGGCTCGCTTTGATCGAGTACGGTTTGTTCGTTGTAGCCGTCGCTATCCGCGACAATCAGCTTGTAATGCTTTTCCCCTTCCTTGTTTACATAGGCAATGCGCGTGCTGAACACGCCCTGGTCGCCGGTCAGTTTTTCATAGATCAGGTCCGCGATGCGATGGCCGACCGCGCGCATCTGGTCGGCATTCGCCGAGACCGACTGGCCGACCAGTTGCACCTGCTTGACCACATCCAGCAATCTGAAATTGGCCTCGATACGGTTATTCGGTTGCACGGCAACCGTTCCGATGACCAATGCGTCGGCGCCGCGCACCTGCCAGTCGGGATAACTGACATCGGCTATTTCATGCGGGGACTTGCCGACCGGGTCAATCAGCCGGAACAATCCGGTGCGTTGCAGGTCACCCACAATCACCGCATTGATCGATTGCGACAAATTTGCATCCCCGCCGAATGGCACGATTGCCACCGGGATCTGGTGCTCCCCGGCCCCGATAATTTCGATACTCATGGCAGCACCGGCGATTGATGCCTGCACCAGCAACAGCAACCCGACCAGCCCTCTAAGTACATATATCGCCATAATTACCCCAGTTGTTATTCGTCTGGCTTGAAAACCAGATCCAATTTGCGAAAACGATCGAACAAAGTCACATCCGGCGGAACCGGCAACGGATCGGATTTAAGGATCGCCCGCTCCACCGCATTGTCGTAGAACGTATTGCCGCTGGATTTTACCAGTTCCGCATTCAGCACCATCCCGCCCGGCAATAACGTGACCATGAATTCGGCACGCGCATCCTTTGCCACATCTAGCGGCATCACGATATTGCCGCGTATCTTGGCCCGGATTTTAGCCTGGTACTTGTCCACCACCTGCCCGATGGCTGCTGCCTGCTCGGCCTGCCTCGCCTGCTCTGCCTTCTGCGCTGCAGCCTGTTGCTCGGCCATGCGTACGGCTTCCGGGTTTTGCTTGGCGACTTTTGGTTTTTCAGGTTTGGCCTTGGCTGCCTTTACCGCTTTCGGCACCGGCTTCTTTTGTTCAGGCTGGGGTTTGGGCACTTCAGGCGGAACCGGAACGGGTTTCTTTTTCTCGGGAATCACGATGTCGGGCCGGACAATTTTTTCCGGTTGCGGGGGCGGCGGCACCACTTCTTCGATTTTTCGAGTGACCGGCGGGACAACTACCTGGTCCGGCAAACTCGCCCACAACTGCACGCTCATGGTTGCCGGCATATAAGCCTGCCGGTTCCAGTTCAGACCAAAATATAGCAGCGCAAACAACATGCCGTGCACCAGCAGTGCCAGTATGCCTGCCGGTACCCGGTGAGGTTCATGATAAACCGCTGAGCTCATTTTCTGACTTGCGTCAACAAACCGACTTTCTGGATATGCTGCTGTTGCAGCACATCCATCACGTTGACGACTTCTTCGTAGCGCACGCTCTTGTCCGCGGAAATCACCACTGCCTGATTTGCTTTGCTTTCCTGCCTGGCTTTCAATATCGCGATCAGTTCTTCCCGCGACACTCGGCTCTCCTGGCCGCCCCGGGCGTGATCCCGCAATGCAAGGGTATTATCTTTCTTGATGATCACTTCCAGCGGTGCAAGCGATGGGGCAAGCGACTTCGACACGCTGGGTAAATCGATCTGGCCGGGATTCATCAGCGGCGCGGTCACCATAAAGATAACCAGCAGCACCAGCATCACGTCGATATATGGCACGACGTTTATCTCGTTCATCAGGCGGTTATCGGTTCGGCGATTGGATCTCACACACACCTCTCAAACTGCTTGGCAGATTTGGTGTTCATGGCTGGCGCTGCAATACGTTGGAAAACTCTTCGGTAAAGCTGTCGAAGCGCGTGGCAAGTCGATTGATCTCGTGCGCATAGCGGTTGTATGCCACCACGGCAGGAATCGCCGCAAACAAACCCATCGCAGTCGCCACCAGCGCTTCGGCAATGCCGGGCGCAACGCGCGCCAGCGTTGCCTGGCCCACGTTGGCCAGGCCGCGGAATGCATTCATGATGCCCCACACCGTGCCGAACAGCCCCACATAAGGGCTTACCGAACCGACCGAGGCGAGAAACGCCAGATGCGACTCCAACCTGTCCATCTCGCGCTGGTAGGTCGCACGCATGGCGCGGCGCGTACCGTCCATCACCGCACTGGCCTCCACGCCATGCTGCTTTTTCAACTTCACAAATTCGACAAAACCGGCGACAAATATGCGCTCCAATGCGCCATGGTTGCGCACCGAACTGCTGTTCGCATACTTGTAGAGTTCATTCAGATTCTGGTTGTGCCAAAAGGCATCCTCGAACTCCCGGGTCAGCCTGACCTCGTCGCGGATGGCGAACATCTTGAGAAAGATATACCACCACGACATCAACGATACCAGCAGCAGCAAGCCCAACACCAGTTGCACCAGCACACTTGCGTTGCTGATGATATGCACAAACGACACATCCTGCGTCACTTCCATTTCAGATCTTCCCCCTCAAAACTGCAATTTTTTGCGCAACACTTCCGGCACGCTGACCGGCTTGAAACTTTCCAGCGACACACAGACCAGATGCACTTCTGCCTCGGTCAACAACTCATCGCCTCGCCGCACCGTTTGCAACAGCGTCAGGCGACTGCGCCCGATATCTTTTATCTGTGCCGTCACCTCCAGCGCATCATCCAGCAGCGCCGGCTTGAGATAATCCAGCTTCACCGAGCGCATCACGAACACCATGCCGAACTCCTCCATCAATCCGGTGTTGCTATGGCCATAAGTGCGCAGCCACTCAGTCCGCGCACGCTCCATAAAGTTCAAATAGTTGGCGTGATAGACCACCCCGCCCGCATCGGTGTCCTGGAAATATACCCGGACCGGCAGTGAAAAGACTTTGCTTTTGGTCATGTCAGTTATCGTCGCCCAGCGGAAGTTCGGCATTTACCGGGAGAGTGCCCGCCGGATTGCTAGCGACCGCCAGCCCGAAATGGCGGTAGGCGATCGCGGTGGCCATGCGGCCGCGCGGTGTGCGTTGCAAATAACCCTGCTGGATCAAATAGGGCTCCAGTACATCCTCGATGGTGTCGCTCTCCTCGCCGATCGCCGCGGCAAGGTTGTCAAGGCCGACCGGGCCGCCGAGAAATTTTTCGATCACGGCCAGCAGCAGTTTCCTGTCCATTACATCCAGGCCGTGCGAGTCCACATCCAGCATGGTCAATGCGGCATCGGCCACCGCGCGGGTTGTATCGCCGTCCGCCCGCACATCGGAGTAGTCACGAACGCGGCGCAGCAAACGGTTGGCGATACGCGGCGTGCCGCGCGAACGCCTGGCGATCTCCAGCGCGCCGTCACCGGTCAGGTTCATTTTCAGCAGGCTGGCCGAGCGCATCACGATACGCTGCAGCTCTTCCGGCGTGTAAAACTCCAGCCTCGCGACGATGCCGAAGCGGTCGCGCAACGGATTGGTCAGCATGCCGGCGCGGGTCGTCGCACCAACCAGCGTAAACGGCGGCAGGTCCAGCTTCACCGAACGCGCCGCCGGGCCCTCGCCGATCATGATGTCGATCTGGTAATCCTCCAGCGCGGGATACAGTATCTCTTCCACCACCGGAGACAGGCGGTGGATTTCGTCGATAAACAGCACGTCATTGGGCTCGAGATTGGTCAGCAGCGCGGCCAGATCGCCCGCGCGTTCCAGCACCGGACCGGAGGTATGGCGCAGATTGACACCCATCTCGCGCGCGATGATCTGCGCCAGGGTAGTCTTGCCCAGACCGGGCGGCCCGAACAACAGCACATGGTCAAGCGGCTCTGTGCGGCGCTTCGCCGCTTCGATGAAGATCTCCAGTTGTCCGCGGATTTTTTCCTGGCCTACATACTCATCGAGTTGCTTGGGGCGTAACGCGCGTTCCATCACCTCTTCATGCTGGGAAGAGGCAGTAGGCGCAACTATCCGGCTGGAATCGTGGCGCGGCTCTGCGGAGAGGTCATCGTTGTGGATCATTTGACTGGTTACTTTTAATGCGCCGGATAGTTTCTATTCTGAAAAGTTTTTCATTCACAAAATCACGCGGGATCATCATCTGCCCGCACAAACTGACCGGGATTTTCCCGGCAGGTGCATGGGGCTGAATTCCGGCACGACTGCGCGCAGTTGCTTGTCCATTTCTTCCTGAAGATAACAGGTCGCATGCGATTATAGCGCAGCGATGATGAATTTCTTCCGGCGTTTCACACCGATCCAATAATTGATCCGGCCATCATACATTTAACAAAGAATCACGGCCGCAGGTGCAATGGCCAAGCCGCTCCATCGCTTGGCGCCAGTCACAGGGTAAATTAATGCACGGGCTCTGCGTAGCGTGATTACCGCACAACGGATTCCATGATTGTTGCACCAAATATCCATGGCCTGACTTATACTTTGCTGTTTTCAATCAACGGAAATCCCACCCATGACCAGCCCGCTTTTTTCACCACTCAACCTGCGCCAACTCAGCCTGACGAACCGTATTGTGATCGCCCCGATGTGCCAGTATTCCGCACAGGACGGCAATGTCGGTGACTGGCACCTGATGCATCTGGGACATTTGTCGCACAGCGGCGCCGCCATGCTGATTATCGAAGCGACCGCAGTCTCGGCGGAAGGGCGCATCACGCCCGGCTGCACCGGATTATGGAGCGACGCGAACGAGGCTGCATTCGCCCGGGTACTGAAAGCGCTAAGACAATATTCGTCCATGCCGGTCGGAATCCAGCTGTCTCATGCCGGGCGCAAGGCTTCCTGTGAGGTGCCGTGGCGCGGCGGCAGGCAATTGCCCGAACAGGCCGGGGGCTGGTCAACAGAGGCTCCGTCCGCGATTCCGTTCAGCGAGTCCGATGCCACCCCGTTTGCACTGGACAAGGCCGGTCTGCAGCGGATACGCGACGCCTTCGTGCAGGCCGCGCGCCGTGCCGACCGGCTTGGCATCGACGCAATCGAGATCCATGCCGCCCACGGCTACCTGCTGCACCAGTTCCTCTCGCAGCTTGCCAACTTGCGCACCGATGAATATGGCGGGACGCCGGAAAACCGCTTGCGTTTTCCGCTGGAAGTATTTGCCGCAGTCCGCGCCGTATGGCCTGAACACAAGCCTCTCGGGGTGCGCGTCTCGGCCACCGACTGGGTGGAAGGCGGATGGGATTTGGAACAGACCGTGGCGTTTGCAACCGAACTGAAAACACTGGGTTGCGACTATATCCACGTCTCCAGCGGCGGGTTGTCCCCCAAACAACAGGTGGCGATCGCGCCGGGATACCAGGTAGCGTTTGCCCGGCGTATCAAACAGGAAACAGGGTTGACCACTATTGCGGTCGGCCTGATTACCGAACCGAAGCAGGCCGAAACCATCGTGGCCGAAGGCAGCGCCGACCTGGTGGCGCTGGCGCGCGGCATACTCTATGACCCGCGCTGGCCGTGGCATGCCGCCGCGGAACTGGGCGCGCAAATATCCGCACCGCCGCAATACTGGCGCAGTGCGCCTGCCAGTTTGTTCAAACCTGAAGACTGATTTTGCTCTCAAGGAAATGCATCAGCCGGTTTATGACTTGCCGGCACTTTCCAGCAAACCCGCTTCCAGATAGATATCCACCCCGCCCGCAGGTTTGATCGCCGCGGCGGGAATGTCCATTCCATTGCGCCAATCTTGCACGGCCTGGCGCTTTGCCTCGCCCGTTACCAGAAACATCACCTGACGGGTGGCGCCAAGACGGAAGGCGCTGAGCGAGACGCGCTCCGACGGCGGCTTGGGCGCATCGTGAACGGCCAGGACGGCGGGCGCATCCGGCGCGTTGCCCGGATCGTGACGCGGAAACAGGCTTGCGGTGTGCCCATCCTCACCCAGCCCGAGCAAGACCAGATCGAACTGTTCGATGCGGTCCACGATTTGCGCATAACGTTGCGCAGCCAACTCGGCGCCCCGCTCCGCATCGATGACATGAATTTGCGCTACAGGAATGCCAACATGGTTTAGCCAGGCCATCCCGGCCATGCGGCTGTTGCGTTCGGCATGAGCGGGCGGCAGACAGCGCTCGTCACCAAAATAGACATGCCATGATGACCAGTCGGTATCCGTCGATCGCAGGGTTTCATAGATTCTTCGCGGGGTATTGCCGCCGGACAGTACGATATGAAATTCGCTGCGTTGGCTGATGGCCAGTTGTGCCGCCAGCCGGATCGCCCGCACTGCCGCCGCTTCCAGTTCGGCTATCGTGCTGTAACTGTGCCAGCGACAAGACACGGCAATTCAGCGCGGCTCGATTTGGGACAGATGCCGTGCCACGGACAACCATGCGCCCAGCCAGCCGAGATACATCGAGAACAGCAGCAGCGTCAGACTGTCGCCGAGCGACATCGGGTGCAGCGCGAATTGGCTGGCATAGAGCTGTGCCAGCGCGGCGAGCTGGTGGTTGAGCAGCAACAGGCTGATGCTGATAATGAGCCAGGCCGTAATTCCGCCAAGCAGCCCCTGTATCGTGCCGAAATACAGGAAGGGGCGGCGTATGAACCCGTTGGTCGCACCGATCAGTTTGGAGACCTCGATCTCCTCGCGCTGGGTAAGAATTTGCAGGCGGATGGTGTTGAAAGTAATGGCGACCAGCGCAAGACTGAGCAGGCTGGCCAATATCAGCACCAGTATTCGCCCGAATTTGAGCAGGGCTTCAAGCTTGTAGGCCCAGGCCGAATCGAGTTGCGCGCTTTCCACACCGGGCAACTTCGCCAGATCGCCGCGCAGTCCGTCCAGTGCCGCGGCCTGGCTCGGTTTGGGGTAAACGATGAAGGCATCCGGCAGGGGATTCTGGTTCAGGCTTCCGATCACGTCGGCCAGACCGGAACTCTGTTTGAGCTGCTCCAGTGCCTGGGCACGGGGGACAAACTCGACCCGTTCAATCGCCGGCAGCTGCTCGAGCTGTTTACGCACCTTGTCAACGTCTGCCGCTTTTGCATCCATGCTCATGAACAGGCTGATCTGGGGAGTGCCGGAAAACCGGGTAACCAGGCCCTGTGCGTTCTGCAGCAGCACATACATGCCGGCCGGCAGGCTGAGTGCGATCCCGATCACCAGTATATTGAAGATACCCGACAGCTTGGAGGCGAACATGCGGCGCAATACGCCGACATTCTGATCTAACGCGTGCCTCATGGCTGAAGCTCGCCATGTTTGAGCACCAGCGCACGCCCGCCGGCATATTGCAGCACGCTCTCGTCGTGCGTGGAAATCAGCAGCGTAACGCCGACCTGATGAAAGGATTTGAATATTGCCATGATCTCATGCGCGTATTCGGTATCCAGATTGCCGGTCGGCTCGTCGGCCAGCATGATGGACGGGCGGTTCACGATGGCGCGTGCGATGCACAGGCGCTGCTGCTCCCCGCCGGACAGCGCGATGGGATTGGATTTTTCACGCTTGAGCAAACCGACCTTGTCCAGTGCGGCACGCGCCCGCTTGTGGCTTTCGCGGTAATCGAAGCCGCATATTTGCAGCGGCAGCATCACGTTGTCGAAAACGTTGCGGTCAAACAGCAGCTTGTGGTCCTGAAAGATGATGCCGAGGTTGCGGCGCAGAAAGGGCAGCGCGCGATTCTTCAGCACGCCGACATTCTGGTGGTTGACCAGCACGCTGCCCAGATTGGGGCGCTCGATCGCGGCGATGAGTTTGAGCAGGGTACTCTTGCCGGCGCCGGAATGCCCGGTCAGGAATACCATCTCGCCCGCGGCGATCTCGAACGAGACGTTCTTCAACGCCTGATAGCCGCCCGGGTAGCGTTTGTTGACTTGGTCGAATTTAATCATTGAAGTATCGAACCATTATCCTGGGCGGTGAATTTTTTCATTCGTCCAGCCCCAGCAGTGCTGCCACAAAGTCTTCCGCGACGAAAGGTCGCAGGTCGTCGAGCCCCTCGCCCACGCCGATGAATCGTACTGGAATCGGATGCGCCTTGGCAATCGCGGCAATGACGCCGCCCTTGGCCGTGCCGTCCAGCTTGGTCAGGATCAGCCCGGTAACGCCGAGTGCCTGGTCGAACGCCTTGACCTGGCTCAACGCGTTTTGCCCGGTGTTGGCGTCCAGCACCAGCAACACCTCGTGCGGCGCATCCGGGATCACCTTGGCGATGACGCGCTTCACCTTCTTGATCTCTTCCATCAGATTCGCCTGTGTGGTCAGCCGTCCGGCGGTGTCGGCCAGCACCACGTCAATGCCGCGCGCCTGTGCGGCCTGCACCGCATCGTAGATCACCGCCGCGGAATCGCCGCCCTGCTGCGCAATGACCGTCACGTTGTTGCGTTCACCCCAGGTCAGCAGCTGTTCCCTCGCCGCAGCGCGGAACGTGTCGCCCGCCGCCAGCAACACCGACAAGCCCTGGCCCTGCAGGTATTTCGCCAGCTTGCCGATGGAGGTGGTCTTGCCCGCCCCGTTCACGCCCACCATCATGATGACGAAAGGCTTATGGGTTTGGGCATGCAGCGGTTGTGCCAGCGGCTTGAGCAGCCTGAGCAGGCAATGCGCCAGTGCCTCCTTGAGTTCTGACGCTTCGCTCAATCGCTGTTCCCTGACCTGGTGGCGCAGATCGGCGAGCAGTGCATGGGTCGCGTTCAAACCCACATCGGCGGTGACCAGAATGGTTTCCAGTTCATCATACAGTTCGTCGTCTATTGTCCCGCCGCGGCTGAACAGGCCGCTCAGCTGGTCGCCGGTGCGCGCCAGGCCGGACTTGAGTTGTGCGAACCATTTGACACCCGGATTGTCTGCTTTGTCCTGATCGCCGCCCTGCGCGGGCGATTTTTTTTTCAAGAAACTGAACATTGTTATATATTGTTGATGCGGGTAATGACGGGACTGCGCCGCGCTGTCCCGCCATACTTGGCGTGGAACCGCACGAAAAGGGTGTCTGCATCAGTCATAGGGTTATCGGTAAATGTACGTCGTGTGCGGTCAATTAAATAAATGCCGCATAATGCGCACGCATTTTATGCCGATTATGAGTTGAAAGGTTCCGATTTATTCGTTCGAGGGTTGTAAGCGCCATGAGAATTATCCTTGTTTATTTTCTGTTGCTCCTGATTCTGCCGTACAACGTTGCGCAGGCGGGGGTGTTTGAACGCACCCTGCCAAACGGCCTTAAAGTCGTAGTGAAGGAAGATCACCGCGCGCCGGTCGTGGTGCAACAGATCTGGTACAAGGTCGGCAGCATCGACGAGAACACCGGAACCACCGGCGTATCGCACGCGCTGGAACACATGATGTTCAATGGCACCAAGACCGTGCCGGCGGGCGGGTTTTCCAAGCGCATCGCGGCAGCCGGGGGGCGCGAGAACGCGTTTACCAGCACCGACTACACCGCCTACTTCCAGCAGCTGTACAAATCCAAACTGCCGCTGGCGATGAAGCTGGAAGCCGACCGCATGCACAACCTCAACCCGACCGGGAAGGAATTCGGCAAGGAAATCAAGGTGGTCATGGAAGAACGGCGCATGCGCACCGACGACGACCCGCAGGCGCGATTGTATGAAGTCATGATGGCGACAAGTTATGAAGAACTTCCCTATCACAACCCGGTCATCGGCTGGATGAGCGACCTGCAAAAGCTCACGGTCAACGATGTCAGCGCCTGGTATAAGGAATGGTACGCGCCCAATAACGCAACGCTGGTGATTGCCGGGGACGTCAACCCTACTGAAGTGTTCGCGCTGGCAAAGCGCTATTACGGATCCATCCCCAGACACGCATTGCCGCAACGGCACAATTTTTTCGAGCCGCAGCAGGTGGGAATCAAGCGCGTGATCGTGAAAGCGCCGGCCGAATTGCCCCGTCTGGTGATGGCCTACCATACCCCGGTGTTGAGGGATCCGGCACATGACTGGAAACCCTACGCGCTCGAAGTGCTGGCAGGCGTGCTGGACGGCAGCGAATCAGCGCGTCTTAACCGGCATCTGGTGCGCGAACAACAGGTCGCCATCTCGGCGGACGCGGATTATAACGATGCCTCGCGCGGCCCCACCCTGTTTACCCTGGATGCCACGCCCAGCACCGGCAAGACCGTGCAGGATGTCGAAGCCGCCTTGCGCGGCCAGATTGCACTGCTGCAGAAAGACGGGGTGAGCGGGGACGAGTTGAAGCGCGTCAAGGCGCAAATCACCGCCGCTGAAGTGTACAAGCGCGATTCGGTGTTCTATCAGGCCATGCAGATCGGTCAATTGGAAAGCATCGGGCTCGGCTATCAGGCCATTCCGGTGATGCTGGAAAAATTGCAGGCAGTGACGGCAGAGCAAGTGCAGCAAGTCGCCCGGGAATTTTTGCAGGACGACAACCTGACGGTCGCGGTACTTGATCCGCAACCGCTTTCGGGCAAGAAACTTCAACATATGTCTGAAGGGGGATCAGCCAATGTACGCTAAGCAAACACTGTCCAACCTCCTCTGCGTTGCGGCGTTATGCTGCATCTCAACCGCAGCCGGCGCCACCCCCGTCATTCAACACTGGAAAACCGACAATGGTGCAAAGGTGTTGTTCGTGGAAGACCACGATCTACCGATGCTGGATGTCGCGGTGACGCTGCAGGCGGGCAGCAGTTTTGACCCGGCCGGAAAATCCGGCGTGGCCGGACTGACCCACCAACTGCTCGATTCCGGTGCGGGAGGCTTGAGCGAGGACCAGATCTCGCGCGGCATGGCGGACATCGGTGCGCAATTCAGCGGCGACATCAACCAGGACAGCGCCAGCGTGACGCTGCGCACCTTGAGCAACCCTGAACAACGCGACAAGGGGTTGGACATCATGGCGCGGGTGTTGCAACACCCGGAATTTCCTGAAGCAATCCTGGCGCGCGAAAAAGTACGGCTGATCGCCGCGCTGAAAGAGGCGGAAACCATGCCGGAGAGTATTGCCGGGAAGGCTTTCCAAAAGGCGGTATTCGGTACCCACCCTTACGCACTGCCTGTTACCGGCGAAGTCGACACGGTGGAAAAAATTACCGCACCGGATCTGCGTGATTTTTATCATACCCATTACCAGGCCGACCATGCGGTGGTCGCGATCGTCGGCGATGCAACCCCGGCCGAGGCGGAAGCGATTGCCCGGCAACTCACCGCGCAATTGCCCCAATCCGCCGATCCTGCGCCATTGCCCAAAGTCGTGATGAAGATCGCCGCCAGCGAGCAGCGCATTCCTCATCCCGCCAGCCAGAGCCATATCCTGATCGGCGCACCCGGCGTGGCGCGCGGCGACCCGGATTATTTCCCGCTTTTTGTCGGTGATTACATACTCGGCGGCGGTGGTTTCGAGTCGCGCCTGATGAACCAAGTGCGCACAAAAAAGGGGTTGGCGTACAGCGTATACAGTTATTTCATGCCGCTGAAACAGCCCGGGCCCTTCCAGATCGGCCTGCAAACCAAAAAGGATCAGGCTGACGAAGCGCTCAAACTGGTGCGCGATACGCTGGCCAACTTCATCGCCAAAGGCCCGAGCACACAGGAATTGGACGCCGCCAAGCAGAACATCATCGGCGGCTTTCCGCTGCGCATCGACAGCAACCGCAAGATACTCGGCTACCTGAGCGTGATCGGCTACTACGACCTGCCGCTGACTTATCTGAATGATTTCACGCGCAATGTCGACAAGGTCACGGTCGCGCAGATCCACGATGCTTTCAAGCGTCACATCAACCCGCAGGCGATGGCAACCGTAATCGTGGGGGCGCCGGACGAAAAGATTGCGCAATAACAAACCGGATGAATAAAGTAAGAATCATTGGCGGCGAGCTGCGCAGCCGCGTGATCAGCTTCCCGGATGCGGATGGATTGCGCCCAACGCCGGATCGCGTGCGCGAAACATTGTTCAACTGGCTGGGACAAACGCTGTATGGCCGCACCTGCCTGGACCTGTTTGCCGGCAGCGGCGCACTGGGATTCGAAGCCGCTTCCCGGGGTGCCGAACGGGTGATGATGGTGGAGATCGACCGCGCAGCCCTGCGTGCGCTGCAGGACAATGTCAGGAAGCTGGGCTGCACGAATGTGTCCGTGCAGGGGCAGGATGGGCTAGAATTCGTCTTGCATGATGCGCACAGGTACGATGTGATTTTCCTGGATCCGCCATTCCAGAAGGAATATCTGCCCGGACTGCTGGAAATTCTGCCCATGCGCCTGAACGAAAACGGCGTGGTATATATCGAGTCGGGCACCGCGATAGCTGCCCCGCCGCCCTGGCAAACCTTCAAATCGGGAAAAGCCGGGCAGGTGCATTACCAGTTATTACAAATTAAATAAATCCACTTTTGTGGGATGAAACACAAGGAGCCGCACAGCGAATGACGCAGGCATATCAGGCTGATAGACCAGGAATGAGCGAGCACGCGACGCCGTGGTTTGCCCTCAAAATGGATTTAATATGATCAAGGTTGTTTATCCGGGGACGTTTGATCCCATCACTTCCGGCCACGAAGACGTGGTGCGGCGTGCTGCCGGATTGTTTGGCGAGGTCATCGTGGCGGTAGCCGAGAGCCGCGAGAAAACCCTGTTCACGCTGGATGAACGCGTGGAAATCGCGCGTGAGGTGTTCGCAAATTTTGCCAACGTTCGCGTGGAAGGATTCAATGGCCTGCTGATGAATTTCGTGCAACTGCACGATGCGCGCGTGGTATTGCGCGGATTGCGCGCGGTATCGGATTTTGAATATGAATTTCAGTTGGCGGGCATGAATCGCAATCTGTACCCGGAAGTTGAAACGCTGTTCCTGACCCCTGCCGAACAGTACACGTTTATTTCTGCCACCATGGTTCGCGAAGTCGCGCGCTTCGGCGGGGATGTCGGCAAGTTCGTACCGCCATACGTGATGAAAAAATTGCAGCAAAAATACAAATCACTGCAGAATTGAATCTGCACCAGAACCATTTCGATCAAGGAAGACCAGCATGGCCCTAATGATTACCGATGAATGCATCAACTGCGATGTATGCGAGCCGGAATGCCCGAATGATGCAATTTCGCAAGGCGATACCGTATACGTCATCGACCCGAACAAATGCACCGAATGCGTCGGCCACTACGATACGCCGCAATGTGTTGAAGTGTGCCCGGTGGACTGCATCCCGATGAACCCCGAATTCGAGGAAAACAAGGAGCAGTTGCAGGTCAAGTATGAGAAATTGATGGCGGCGAAGGGCAAATAGCCTTATTCAAAATTGTGGGAGCGGGCATGGCCCGCTCCCACACCCGGTCAGGTATTATTCCACACCCCTTTGATCGGCTTCGCTTCCTGGCTCGCGCCCAGCGCGGGCAAACCGTAAAAATCGAGCAGCGTGCGCAGCACGCTGTAGTGATTAATGCGCTGCATACTGATCCCCTGCTTCATCATCGGCCCCACCAGTATCGTGGCGATATGGTTTTCATCGCGGAAGTCGTCCTCATCCCAGGTGAGTATCAGCAGGCTGTTGTGCTTGAACGCCCAGTCAACGTAAGGTTGGATGTGCGCCTTCAACCATTGGTCAGCCTCCCCCAGACTGCCATCGTGCATGTCGTTATTCTGATCGGGTATCACAAAAGAGACCGTGGGTAAGCTGGAGAAATCCCGCGGGAAATCGGCAAAGCGCCGATTGATTCCGGCCGGCAGGCGCGTACCCTGCCAGTTGACCGCGGGATTGTGTTTGCGCTGGTAGGCACCGGATGAGCAGTTCAAATAGCCGGTTTTCGGCATAGCCTCGGAATAGGTGGCAAAGCTCAAACCCGCACCCATCAAGCTCGTGGCAAGATTGTCACCGGCAAAGCGGTGCCGGCAGGAATCATCGGTCACACCCTGGGTGGAGCCGGAAAACAGTGCCAGATAGTTCGGCAGGCTGGGATGCGTAACGCCGTGGGAATTGGTAAACAACATGCCGCGCTTCGCCAGTGCCTGGATGTACGAAGCATGGATGCGCTTGTCCATGATCTGGGAAAATCCGTGATTTTCCTCGATCACGATCACGACATGTTCGGGACGCGGCAGTTGCTCCGCGCGGGAAAAAGTTACGGGCAGCATGACCAGCAGCGTAATGGCAAGCAAGCGGCGCATGGTGATGATTTGGCCGGTGTACGCCACCATTATTTTCCCGCATCCTCAATTTGCTTCTTCGACGCCGCGGTCGCATCCTGAACCATCCGGTCCACAGCCTTGGCCTTGTCAAGCGCTTCGCGCTGCGGTGCGGCAATCTTTGGCACGGCCGGCTTATCGCACGCCGTAAGCAACAGTACAACTGCAAGCAGGATGAATTTCATGTTTCCCCCGATCAGGTAATTTTTCAGAAAAATGCCAATTCGTTGCTGAAAGTCCGTATTGAACAGGCAATAACTCTAGCACAAACCGCAATTACTACTAACCCGTTAACTTTGACAACGCCCGCAGTAAAAACTGGAGCGCTGTCCCTGCCTGATTTGTCTGATCGTCGCACCGCAACGACGGCACAGTTCCCCTGCCCTGCCATAGGCCCAGTAATTTTGCTGAAAGTAGCCGGCCTCTCCCGAGGCGTTGACGAAGTCGCGCAGTGTGCTGCCGCCCAGCTTGATGGCTTCGGCCAGTGTTGCGCGTATTTCCGCAACCAGTTTGGCGCAGCGCGGCCGGCTGAGTTTGCCCGCGGCAAGCTGCGGCCTGATGCCGGCGCGAAACAGCGCCTCGTTGGCGTAAATGTTGCCCACCCCGACCACGACATGATTGTCCATGATGCATTGCTTGATGCTGATGCTGCGCCCCCGTGTAATTTTGTGCAGGTAACCGGCATCGAAGTCATCTTCCAACGGTTCGGGGCCAAGTGTTGCGAGCAGCGGGTGGGTAGACGGATCACCGACATGCCACAGCACAGCACCAAAACGGCGCGGGTCGCGCAAGCGCATCAGCGTTCCGTTGTTTAAAATCAAATCAAAGTGGTCATGTTTTTCCGGCACAGTGTTCGCAGACAAGATTCGCAAACTGCCTGACATGCCCAGATGCAGGACCAGCGTGCCGCTGCCGCAATCCATCAGCAGGTATTTGGCGCGGCGCTTCAGCGAAACAATGCTTTGCCCGCGCAACAGCTTGGGCAGATTCTTCGGGATAGGCCAGCGCAGGCTGGCATTGCGGATCACGACGTCCGTGATCCCGAGCCCGGTCAGATGTGTGGCCAAACCGCGCCGTGTGGTCTCGACTTCGGGAAGTTCGGGCATGGGCTAATAAATTAATTTAGAAACGGCGGCGTTTCCACCACAGATAACCACCCGCGCCAGCCAGCAGCAACGGCAAGAGAAGCAGGAAGACGCCGCTGATAATTTCAAGCTGGATTTTGCTCAGTTGTAGCTTGCTGTCTCTTGCGGGATGCAATTTTTGCGTGATGAGATGTTCCTCGCCGGCAAGCCAGTTAACCATGTTCAGGCCCAGGTCCACATTGCCGCCATTGCCGGCAAAGCTGTTGAAGAGGAACGCGCCGTTGCCGACTACCACGATGCGCTGGTCCCGGTCATTGATGTGCCGTTGCAGCGCGACGGCGATATCAACCGGGCCCGGCGTGTCATGCCGTTTATCGAAATGCAGTTTCGGCTCTTTGCCGCTCGGCACTTCACGGCTCACCCAGCCGCGCGGCGCAACTTCCACCAATGCGTGGTATTGCCAGCGCGTTGCATCCTTTGAATCCGGCGGGCTGTCATCCCACAACAGCGGGCGCGCGGAAGGAAACGCGGTGGTCAGGTCGAAATTGTGCGTGATCGGGTGGGGCGGGTAATCGGCCGCCAGCGCCCAGTTTGCCGGCGCGTTCATCCCGGTGGCAGCCGGGTCGATCACGATGCCGGGCGGAAGCTGCAGGCCGAGTTTTTCGGCGAGAGGTTCCAGCCCGTGCAGGGGACCGGGGTCCGCCAGCCAGAGCAGGTTGCCGCCGCGATCGACATAGCGCAGGATCTTGTCCACTTCGCCGGGCATCAGATCAATCTGCGGCTGGGTGATCACCAGCACACTGACATTGTCGGGGACATCCTGGGCAAGGGCCAGATCAAGTGCGGCCAGCTGAAAACCGCTCTGTTTGAGTTTGGCGCCGAACAGCGAGCCCATGTCGAAGTTGGCGATGCCGTCCAGTTTCGGTTCGCCGTGCCCGGCCAGATACATCACGGGTTGATTGACGGTGTGCGCCAGGCGCAACAAAGTGGAAGTGACGATCTGTTCGTTGATCTTGGTCAGGTGTTCGCTGCGACCGGCGTATTCGATCACCATTTCCCCGTTGAAACGCACCTGTGCGGCACGTGCTTTCTCGATATTTTTCGAGGGGTCGACGAATACCACTTTGATATCGGGCTTGTAGCGCTGATACAGCGACAGGAAATTGCCGATGATCTTGCGTATGTCGCCCAGGCGCGCGTCCTGCTCGGTGGCATACACGGTGATATTCACCGGACCGTTCATCTGCTTGAGAACCTCGATGCTGTCGGGGTCCAGGCTGTTGATACTGTTATAGGTGACATCGCGCTGCAGATGATGGTGGTTGGCCAGATAGCCGAGGGCGATTGCAGAACCGATCAATACGACCACGAATAGCAGGTTGCGGAACGAGTGATCCCTGAAAAATTTACGCAGCATGGTTCACCCGTATACGCGGTTGTTGTGCAGGTGCCGGATCGCCAGCAGCAGAAATACCACTGTGAACAGCACAAAGAATGCCGCATCCCCGCTATCGAGCAGCCCGTCGTTGAAATTGAGGAAATGATGCAGCGGCGAAATGGAATGCCAGGGTGAGTCCGGCGCTACAGCACCGATGTCGGCCAGCCACAAGCCGATCAGCACCGCAAACGAGCCTACCGCGGCGATCACCGGTTGCGCGGTAAGCGCGGAAATGTACAGCCCCAGCGCGATATAACTGGCGGTGAGCAGAAACAGGCCGAGCATATTGCTTAACAGCAGGCCGTTGTCGAGCCTTGTGCCGAGTGACAGCGTATAGATCATCAACGGCACACTAACCATCAGCACGGCCAGAAAGACCAGCAAGCCCAGAAATTTTCCGAGCACGATCTGCGTCGTGGACAGCGGTGACGAGAGCAGCAGTGCAAGCGTCTGGTTGCGCCGCTCCTCCGCGATCAGGCGCATGGTGAACAACGGCACCAGCATCATCATCAGCAGCGCAACCGTATTGAACATCGGGGCGGCGACCATGTTCGTCACGCCCGGCGAATTGGCCAGCTGGGCGAGCTGCGGCTGTATGTCGAGGAACGCTTCCAGCCGCGCCAGGAAAAACCACGCGAAAATGAATTGCAGTGCCGCCACGACGAACCAGGTGGACGGCATGGCGAAAAGGCTGCGCAGTTCGCGCAGGGCAAGCAGGCGGATCATTGCTTCGCTCCTGAGCCGGCACCGTCCAATGAACGTTCTGGCGGTGCACCCCTTGCGGGTGCCGTCAAGGCGGTTTCCGCATCGGTGATCCTGACGAATACGTCTTCCAGTGTGGCTTGCAGCGGCGTCAGTTGTTCCAGTTGCCAACCCTGCTGTTCGGCCAGGGTGAGCAAAGCAGCTTTGGGATTTGCTGCTGTGGAATTGCCGGCAGGCGCGTGCAACACGCGGAACTGCGTAGCCGAAAGTTGCTCGACGTGGCTGATCCCCTCGATGGCCTGCAGAACGTCCAGCGGCGGCGGATTGCGCAGGCCGATGACAAAACCGGATACGCTGCCGTGCTGCTGCATGTGCGCACTGGTATCGCCATAGATCAGCCTGCCCTGCTGCATGATCTCGACGCGGTCGCAGACGCTTTCCACCTCGCCGAGCAGGTGCGTGGAAAGGATCACACTGTGGGTGTCGCCCAATTCGCGGATGAGTGAACGGATATCGCGGATTTGTGCCGGATCTAGGCCGACCGTGGGCTCGTCCAGCACGATCACGGCGGGTTCGTGAATGATGGCCTGTGCAATCCCGACGCGCTGCTGGTAGCCCTTGGACAGCATGCCGATGGTTTTTTTGCCGACTGCTTCGAGGCCGCAACGCTGTTTGGTTCGCGCCAGTGCGGCGCCGACCTCGGCAGTTTTGATGCCGCGCAGACGCGCCGCAAAAACCAGGTAATCGTTGACGCTGAGCTCGCGGTACAGCGGCGGCGTTTCCGGCAGGTAGCCGAGATGTGCCTTGGCCTGCGCCGGATGATGCAACAAATCGATGCCGCAGATGTCTATGCTGCATTGGTTGTCGTCGGCCCTATCCGGCAACAGGCAGCCGGTCAGCATCTGCAGCGTGGTGGATTTTCCCGCGCCGTTGTGCCCCAGCAAGCCCAATACTTCGCCGCGCCTCAATTCCAGCGACACCCCGTGGATGACCTGGATCGTGCCGAATCGGCGCCACAGGTTGCGGGCGGAGAGTGTAATTTCGGGAGCGCTGTTGGACAAGGAATATGTGCCGTCGTTGTTGAGTGTTTGGGGCAAACCGAATATACCGGCGTTTGCCGGGTTGTACGGCGACTAAAATACCAGTTTCAGCCGAGCTTAAAGTCATCCGGCACAGAAACATCAATTTGCAGCGCCACAGATGGCCTATATATTAGCAAGAAAATTTACCCGCAACGCAGCGGTCTGGACGAAATCCGGATTTTTTGCAGCGGCCTTGGTCTAATTAACCTAAATATAACTTATTATATGTACCCCAAAAAAAGCAGTATGGTCATGACCAAGTTGAAATACACGCTACTCGCCAGTCTGCTGCTCACCGCTTGTGCGCATATTCCGGCGAACCAGGTCGCGCAAGCGGATACCGGTGTCCAGAACGCGCAGCCAGACCAGTCTGGGCAAACCGGGATCCAGGCAGAGGCGCCGCCTGGTACAGCGCCGGCAGCAACGCCCGTGGTATTGCCCAACGTCAGGCTGAGCAGCGGCCTGCTGTATGAGTTTCTGCTTTCTGAAATCGCCGCCCAGCGCGACAACGGCACGGTTGCCGTCGATAGTAGCCTGGATTTGGCAAAAACTACGCGCGACCCCCGCCTCGCCATGCGCGCCACCAACTTCGCGCTCAAATTCGGCCAGCCTGACAAAGCGGTCGAGGCACTCGAGATTGTGCGCGAAACTGATCCTGGTTCGATCATGGCCAGGCGCATGCTGTCTTCGGTATTGTTGCACATCGGCAAAATCGACCAGGCACGCGATGAATTAGCCAGCCTGTTAAAGGCGGATCAAAGTCATTCCGCCGAGAATTTCATCCAGATATATCAAATGCTGGCCGCCTATCCTGACCAGGCGGCGGCGTTAAAGGTGATGCGCGAACTTGCGCAACCCTATCCGCGTGTGGCTGAAGCCCATTGGGCTGTGTCGCAATTGGCGCACGCGTCCGGCGATAGCGTGCTCGCCTTGAACGAGGCAAAGCAGGCGCGCACCCTGCGTCCTGACTGGAATATGGCGGTATCGCTTGAAGCTATATTGCTGCAGAAAACAAATCCGCAGCAGAGTCTGGATTTACTGCGCAATTATCTGTCTGCATATCCCGATGAGCATGAAATCCGTATGCTGTACGCGCGTGAGCTGCTTGACCAGAAACAGTACAAGGCAGCGCGGGAACAATTTCAGTACATGGCAAACAAGAATCCGGACAATCCCGAATTCGCCTATGCCATTGCGCTGATTTCGCTGCAGCTGAATGATCTGAACAGTGCCGAGACGGAACTCAAGCAGGCACTCAGCAAGGGCAAAAAAGATCAAGGTACGGTGGAGTTCTACCTGGGGCAGCTAAGCGAGGCAAAAAACAAGGACCAAGAAGCGATCGACTATTATCGCCAGATCAAGGATGGCGATTTTCTGGTGCCGGGGCAAATCCGCACCGCTTATTTGCTGAGCAAGCTCGGCAAGCTGGCCGAAGCCCGCCAGATTCTGCATGAGATACAGCCGGCTGACGATCAGCAGCGCGCAAAACTGGCCATGATTGAAGCGCAGCTGTTGCGCGAGGCCAACCAGTTCGACGAGGCTTACCGGGTGTTGGATCAAGCCCTGCAAAAGCAGCCCGAAGATATTGATCTGCTCTACGAAACCGCAATGATGGCCGACAAAATCGGCAAGCCCGCCGTATTCGAGGAACTGATGCGCAAGCTGATCAGGATCAAACCGGACTACGCGCAGGCTTACAATGCGCTGGGCTACGGCATGCTGGAACGCAACGAGCGCATCCCGGAAGCAATGACGCTGGTCCAAAAAGCGCTGCAGCTTGCGCCCAATGATCCCTCCATCATGGACAGCGTTGGCTGGGGCTACTATCGCAGCAACAAACTGGATCAGAGCGTGGAGATGCTGCGTCGCGCATACGCCGGCGATGCCAATCCCGAAATCGCCGCGCATCTGGGCGAAGTTCTGTGGGTGCGCGGCGACAAGGCAGAAGCAAAAAAGATATGGCAGGACAGCCTCAAGAAAAATCCCGGGAACGAGCCGCTACAGGCAGTGATCAAGAAATTTGATCCGCAATGATGCGCTGGTTGGTATTTTTGGGGTTGTGCGGGTTAAACGGCTGCGCGTTGCTCCCCACTTCTTCCGCACCGGATGTGCGCCCCGCGCAATTCGACACCGCCGCGTTCGCGATGAATGGCCGGATTTCGATCAATAACGATGGCGAGCGGCACTCCGCGGGGTTGCATTGGACACACCGCGAAAATTCCGATGAATTCCTGTTGCTTACCCCGCTCGGCCTGACTGCGGCACGCGTCTATCGCGACGAACACACCGCCACACTGGATGATGGCGGCAAGCACTATCAGGCCGACAACGCCGAAGCGTTGATGCAACAGGTGCTGGACTGGCATTTTCCGCTGCGCGGCCTGCATCAATGGGTGTTGGGACTGCCGGATAACGACAGTCCCGCGCAAATCACCCGTGACAACCAGGGCCGCATCAGCGAATTGCTGCAGAACGGCTGGGAAATCCGCTATTTGCGCTACGCTCCGGACAATTTGCCGGCGCGCCTGCAGTTGAGCCATGAGCATCTGACGCTGCTGTTACTGATCGACCAGTGGCAATGGAATCCGCATTGAGTCCGATCCGGCACACCCGAATACGCGGCATATGCGATCGCCGACAAGGCCTTGCATTGAACCACGGGAATCCTGCCTCCCTGCGGGCCGTGCGGATTCGCCCTGCCCTAACAATTGACCGTTAATCTCCAAGTTATCAAGCAAGCGGATTATTCGAGATGAAACTCTCCTGCCCAGCTCCGGCAAAATTGAACCTGTTCCTGCATGTCGTCGGCCGCAGGCCGGACGGCTACCATTTGCTGCAAACCCTGTTCCGTTTTATCGATCTGCACGACACGCTGCACTTCAGCCTGCGCGAAGACGGCGAAATCCACCGTATCAATGCCATCGAAGGCGTACCGGAAGCACAGGACCTGTGCGTGCGTGCGGCGCGCCTGCTGCAAAGCGAGACCGGTTGTGCCGCGGGCGCCGACATCACGATAGACAAGCATATCCCGATGGGCGGCGGGCTGGGCGGTGGCAGCTCGGATGCGGCAACCACCCTGATCGCGCTGAACCGCCTATGGTCGTTGGGTTTGACGCGTGCGCACCTGATGCAGTTAGGTTTGCGCCTGGGCGCAGACGTGCCGGTATTTATTTTCGGTGAAAATGCGTTTGCGGAGGGTGTGGGCGAGCAGCTGCAAGCCTTTCACTTGCCTGACGCGTGGTATCTGGTGCTGTTCCCGCCGGTACAGGTTCCGACCGCGCAGATTTTTGCGCATCCAGAATTGACACGGAATGCAGATTCCATCACAATGCGCGCCCTTTTGGAACGGGAAGTTTGCGATCAGCGGCAATTTCGCAACGATTTGCAGCCGGTGGTATGTCGTCTCTATCCGGAAGTGGCGCGTTATATCGCCAGCCTGGACGATTTACGGGTTGGAAACGGGTTCGACAGCGCGAGGATGACCGGATCGGGTGCATGTGTATTCGCCGAGTTCGGCAGCCGCAAACAGGCCGAGACAGTAATGAAGCAACTGCCGCACGGAATAAGCGGAGTGGTGGCACAAGGTTTAGCAAGGCATCCGTTGCATGATTGGGTGCCAGAGTAAGGCAAAGCTTGCAAACTTGCGTAAGCGGGTTGCTGGCGCTTGCGGCAGATTTATTGGGGAGTCGCCAAGTGGTAAGGCACTGGATTTTGATTCCAGCATTCGTAGGTTCGATCCCTACCTCCCCAGCCAGTTTTCTGAGATATATTGAGGAATTGACGTGTCCTAC
>Ga0307375_10001370_pt1 | contig 26842 bp, 43 predicted proteins | sample TR1MG_FD_202531 | JGI IMG/M metagenome (GOLD analysis project Ga0307375, IMG submission 202531) | Soil microbial communities from Risofladan, Vaasa, Finland - TR-1 | ecosystem: Environmental > Terrestrial > Soil > Coastal area > Acid sulfate soil | place: Finland: Risofladan, Vaasa | collected...
AATTTAATTAAAAAAAAAATTAGAATGTGCTTATAGTTTAATGGTAAAACGTGCCGCTCATAACGGTTAAATTAAAGGTTCGAATCCTTTTAAGCGACCTTAATTGTTTTATTTTTAGTTTTTGTTATTTTATAGTAAGTCTTTAAAAATTTGGAATAAGGGGTTTGAATTAAAATTTATTTATTTTTTGGAAAGTTAGTGAATTTTTTGAAATGGCTTTGTTTTTGGGTGTAGCCAAGTGGTAAGGCGGCGGTTTTTGACACCGTTATGCGCAGGTTCGAATCCTGTCATACAAAATGGCTTTGTTTTTGGGTGTAGCCAAGTGGTAAGGTGGCGGTTTTTGACACCGTTATGCGCAGGTTCGAATCCTGTCACACAAAATGGCTTTGTTTTTGGGTGTAGCCAAGTGGTAAGGTGGCGGTTTTTGACACCGTTATGCGCAGGTTCGAATCCTGTCACACAAAATGGCTTTGTTTTTGGGTGTAGCCAAGTGGTAAGGTGGCGGTTTTTGACACCGTTATGCACAGGTTCGAATCCTGTCACACAAAATGGCTTTGTTTTTTATACTGTGAGGTGACCTTTTTTGGTCAAAAGATGTAAGTTTTATGTGGGGGGTTTATGACGAGTTTGTTTTAACGCATTATTTTTAGTGCGCAGGTACCCCTTTGGAGTTTTATAGTTCCTTAATGCACCGGTTTTGTGTATTATTTAATAAATATATTTTTTGTTTGATTGATTTTTTTGAGGATGGTTTTAAAAGTAATTTGAAGAAAGGCGCGTTTGTATAAGCGGTTTGAGTTGGATGTTTGAGGGCATCGTGTTCTTTACTTATTGGGTAGGACTAAAATTGCTAAATTATTTAATGCTTGGGACATAGAGCGCGAGGAATACAGACGGCAGAAACGTTTGCGGCATATTTATCGCATTGATTTAGATCAGCCATCGCGAATTAGAAAACGTCAAAAATGGTGATTCGTTACACGACGATTATCTCGTTTATTTTATTTAACATTGAGTTACGCTCAGTTTAGAAAATTGGCGTCTGTCGCATCTAGTGCAGAGGGGAGTTGGGAGAGTAGTTTTATCATGCTAGTAGAAAATCGTGTTATAGGTATGCTTTATCGTATGCAAATTAATATGAATGTGTTTGAGCTTAGGTGATTCGTGCTATTGGGCAATGTTTTAGTTAATAATAAAAAAATTACTTATTGTAATGCGGCCATTCGTTATTTTGATATAGTACGTTTTACTGATAGGGTGGCAGATTTATTGCGGGCTAAGATTGTTGAAAGATTCAAAATAAATTCGACTTTTTTTAGTATTCCACGTTATATGCATATTAGTTATAAATATATGCTTGGGTTCGTTTATAAAGAACCTAAACGTACAGATTTGGTATTTCCTATAAAGGCGATAGATGTTTACCGTAGTGCTGATTATTGTTAGGGTTAAATAAAATTTTTTATTATGTACTTGTTATTGATATTTTTACCGTTTTTATCTTCTATTAGTTTACTTGTATTTGGACGTTTCATTGGCCGTACTGGTGCATCTATTTTTTCTATTTTTTCTATTATTTTTAGTTTTTTTGTAGCATTGTTTATTTTTTACGAGGTGGCTTTAATGTCAACTAGTACCGTTGTAGTTTTACCGTACAAATGAATTTTAGTTGATATTTTAAACGTTGAGTGAGTTTTTTTATTTGATTCACTTTCGGCTACGATGCTTTTGGTTGTGTTTTTTGTCTCGAGTTTAGTTCACCTGTATTCGTTAGAGTACATGGGGGGGGATCCGCACTTAATAAGATTTATGTCTTACTTATCATTTTTTACGTTTTTTATGACTATTTTAGTTACAGCTGGAAATTTTATTCAAATGTTTCTTGGGTGAGAGGGGGTGGGGTTGTCCTCGTATTTGCTTATAAATTTTTGATTTACGCGCCTTCAAGCTAACAAATCGGCACTAAAGGCTATGGTAATAAACCGAATTGGGGACTGAGGATTGGCTGTTGGAATTTTTTTGCTTTTTTTTTTTACAGGTACGGTTGATTTTTTAAGTGTTTTTGTACTGGCACCATTTTCGTTAGATAGCGCGGTTGAATTGTTTTCTTTTAATATTAAAATTGCGGATTTGGTCGCGTTTTTTTTATTTTTTGGTGTCGTTGGTAAATCGGCTCAGTTTGGATTACATACTTGATTGCCGGATGCGATGGAAGGCCCTACACCAGTTTCTGCGCTAATTCACGCCGCAACAATGGTTACGGCTGGGGTTTTTCTGACAATTAGGTGTTCAGTTATTTTTGAACTAGCAAGTAGTACTATGTTTATTGTTAGTCTAATCGGAGCGTTAACTGCTTTTTTTGGTTCTACTGTCGCACTGTTTCAGACTGATTTAAAAAAAATTATTGCGTATTCAACGTGTAGTCAGCTGGGCTATATGATTTTGGCTTGCGGTTTTTCTATGTACTCTACGAGTTTATTTCATTTTTTTAACCACGCTTTCTTCAAAGCTTTGCTTTTTTTGAGTGCAGGTTCAGTTATACATGCATTAGCTGGTGAGCAAGATATTTATAATATGGGTGCGCTTGACGTCTATTTGCCGTTTACAGCGCAGATGATTTTAATTGGGTCGACAGCGTTGGCGAGTTTTCCGTTTTTATCTGGGTTTTATTCAAAGGATTGAATTTTGGAAATTTCATCAATTTTTTTTTATTTTGATGGATTACTTATGATGACGCTTATTTCACAAGCAGCTTTATTTACTATGTTGTACAGTGATAGTTTAGCCCGATTTGTGTTTGACGGGGACGAAAATTTTCCGACTTCTTATTTATCGGGAGTTGGCGAATCTGGTAATAAAATTGTTGGCTCACTGGCTATTTTGGCGGTACCTAGTATTTTTTCTGGTTTTGTGTTTAAAGATTTTTTTATAGGTTTCGGGTCTTTTATTTTTGTTGATTCAATGTTTTTAGATCCGTTTTCTGCTCATTTTTTTGAGTCCGATTTTTTGTACGCGTCTTGACGTATTTTACCGGTTGTTACTAGTTTTTTTACTGTTTTCTTAGTCATATTTGGATTTGATTTTTTGTTTCGTTTTCGCACAATTTTTAAATTTTTATTTTGAAATTTGCGGGGTCATTTATACGGGTTATTTGCCGTATTTTTAGATTTTTTTGCGTTAAATTGATTTTTTGACGCATGTCTAAATTTTTGGGTAGTAAAAATTTTTTTACCATTTTGTAGAGAAATAATGTTTAAGCTTATTGATAAGGGGTTGTTAGAGATTTTTGGTCCTTATGCAATTGTTAACGCTTTTTCTTATTATTCGCTGCGCGTTTCTAGTATAACTTCAGGTTATATATTTCATTATGCATTTTTGCTTGTTTTGGGGGTTAGTTTTTTGTTTATTTTAAATTTATTCGTGTTAGAAACGATTAATTTTGAATTTTTTTTTGTTGAATGTTTTTTTTTTTTTTTGTTTTTACTAAATTTTGAAAATTATACAAAAACCTTATAAATAAAAACTATTTTTTTGCACGATTAATATATGTTATTAACGATTTTTTTTAGTATTTTATTTTTTTTATTTTTTTTTGTAGGGCTATTTGTAATGTTAACTAATAATCCTGTACACTCTATTTTAGCTTTAGTTTTGATTTTTTTTTTGAGTTCTTGTTTGGCACTTATTTTAGGGGTCGAGTTTTTGGCGGTATTAATTTTAATTGTTTACGTTGGTGCTATTTCTGTGTTATTTTTGTTTGTTGTTATGCTGCTAAATATTCGTGTTTTGGAATTAAATATTAGTTTGTTAAAGTACTGATGGCTCGGTGCAATGTATGTATGTTTTTTTCTCTTTAATTTAGTTTATGCTCTATTTCCGGTTTTGTTCACAACTAAAATAGAAGTCCCTGTATTTCTTGATTTGATTAACCAAACGCAAGAGTGGAATAGTATTTCTCAATTTGGGGAATTGGTATTTTTGTATTACCCCCATTTATTAATAGTCGCAGCATTAGTTTTGTTTATTGCTATCGTTAGTCCAGTAGTTCTAAGTTTTATTTCTTATGCAGGCCATTCTGTTGGTTTAAATGTGGTCAGTCATCCTCTGAAAGTCCATAAACAAAATATTTTTTTACAAACTTTGCGTTTATCCGTGGATAAAAATTTTAATTAAACGCTAGGATTTTTTTTTATAATTTTTTTATATTTAATCGGTATGACCGCGATAATTTTAATTTTTTTTTTTATTTACACTATGTTTTTTTCTGCTGCATTTTTTCAGTTATTTTTATTGTTTGCCGGGGCTTTTTGTTTTTTATTTATACTTGAGTATTTGCTTACCTCAAATACTTTGAGCTTAGTGTTTGATCATTATTATTTGATTTATAAATTTGAGTGGATAAGTTTAAGTTATCTTTTAGTATTTGATAGTATTACTTTATATTTTACTTTACTTACGTTATTACTATTTATTCTTTGTGTATTACTTGTATGAAATTTGAAGTACAAGTTGCGGGAATTTTTGATAACGTTGTTATTTATTAATTTTTTTTTAATTAATGTTTTTGGTATTGCGGATTTATTTTTTTTTTATATTTTTTTTGAATCCCTGTTGATTCCGATGTTTTTATTGATTGGGGTTTGGGGTTCAAGGGAGCGTAAAGTCGCGGCATCCTATCAATTTTTTTTATATACGTTGTTAGGTTCTATTTTCATGTTAATCGCTATTTTTTTTGTTTATTCCCATTTTGGCACGACTGATTTTAGAATTTTTTCGCTTTTTTCAATAACGTTACAACGTCAGTTGCTTTTTTGAGTGTTTTTTTTTTTTGCTATTGCGGTTAAAGTACCAATGTTTCCTGTTCATATCTGGTTACCTGAGGCACACGTAGAGGCGCCAACAGCTGGGTCAGTTATACTGGCGGGGATATTGTTAAAGTTAGGGCTTTTTGCATTACTGAAATTTTTATTTCCCAGTTTTGCTACGGCTTCAGTTATTTATACGCCATTTGTTTTTTTATTAGCGTTGATTGGGATTGTTTACGCATCTTGTTCTACATTGGCGCAGATTGATATGAAAAAATTAGTAGCTTATTCATCTGTAGCGCATATGAATTTTGCTGTTTTAGGTATGTTTTCATTTAATTTTTATGGGTTGGTGGGTAGTATTTCGTTGATGTTGAGTCATGGGCTGGTGTCGAGTGGTTTGTTTTTGTGTGTTGGTTCTTTGTATGACCGCTATAAGACTAGACTTTTTATATATTACGGCGGATTAATTAGGCTGATGCCGATTTTTTCATTTTTACTGTTTACACTAGTTTTAGCTAATATGAGTTTTCCGGGCACATTTAGTTTTATTGGGGAGTTATTAATTTTTTTTAGTTTAATTTTTATCAATTTTTTTTTGTGTTTTGCGTCTGGGTTTACTATGGTATTATCCGCGTCTTATTCTTTAGCCCTGTATACGCACACTATGTTAGGTAATCTAAATTTTTTTTTTGTTAAGTATTTTTCTGATGTTAGTCGTCGGGAATTTTTTATTATTGGTAGTTTAGTGTGTTTAACACTTTTATTTGGTATTTTTCCTAATTTAATCTTGTTGGTAATCGAGGGTAATCTGTCTTTATACTTGGATATAATTTTAGTTTTTCTTTATTCATAATTGTTTTATTTAGTTAGTAAATATAAATATATAGAAATTATATGCGGAGTTACATTATTAGACTAAAACGCATTGGGCGTTGGCGTAAACCGATTTATGAAGTAGTTGTTTCATTTTCTGACTCTGCTGTAAATGCTGGTAGATTTGAAAAGTTGGGGTTTTATTCACCTCGGATGGAGTCAAAAATTTTTTTTATTAATTTGGATAGGTTATCATTTTGATTGTTGCGCGGGGCAAAGGTTTCATCGTCTATCGGGTTAATTTTGGGTAAGATGGCCCCTAAGTTTTAATAACTTAATTGTAGTGAATTAAAGTAAGTGATTTTTAAGGAAATATGTTAGCTACTGTTAATATAAATAAGGGCGGTGCGTCGTTAAACAACCTTTTTTTCAGTAAACGTACGTTACTTTCTACTAAATATTTTTGATTTACTAGGGGGCACGTTTTAACGATTGGGTATCGGTTGTGCGGGTACGGTTATGTGTTTACTGGATTATGCGTAAGGGTTAAAAAAAAAAGTATGTTAGCTTCTGCAACTACTTTTTTGTTACGTAATGTTTTTGCAAAAGTATCTGTAGAGTTGCACGCAACTTTATATGGTTTGTGCAGATTGAATTTTAAGTTTTTGGATTATGCAAAAAAAAAATTTGCATATCGTGGTGCAAAACTTTACTATTTGCGCAGTAAAGGTAATACTGCGAGTTGAGTTAGGGACTAGGGTTAAACTTTTTTTTGTGTGACTAGGTAAATTTATGATCAAGAAAATTATAAATGTGTTAATTGATGAACGTCCAGTGGGGGTACAACTAGGTTATACAGTCATGCAAGCTTGCTCGCAAGCTGGGGTTGAGATGCCTAGATTTTGTTATCATGATAAGTTGCTTATTGCAGGTAATTGCCGTATTTGTTTGGTAGAAGTTACTGGAAGTAAAAAATTAGTAGCTTCGTGCGCTATTCATGCTGCAGACAGTATGTCTGTTTATACCAATACTGTACGTGTACGGGTTGCGCGACAAAATGTATTGGAATTTTTATTAGCTAATCACCCGCTAGATTGTCCAATCTGCGATCAAGGGGGTGAGTGTGACCTACAGGACATAACTGCGGTATTTGGTGCCGACCGTGGTAGATTTTATGAATTTGAAAAGCGCTCTGTTTTAAATAAAGATTTTGGGCCTTTAATTCGTACATCGATGAATAGGTGTATTCATTGTACTAGGTGCGTACGTTTTTTAGCATTTTCGTCTGGATTATCGGTATTAGGTACGTTGGGTCGAGGTTCTTCAACGGAAATTAGTTTGTATATAAATCAGTTTATTCATGACGAACTGTCTGGTAATATAACCGATTTGTGTCCAGTTGGTGCATTAACGTCTAAGCCCTATTCGTTTAAAGCTCGTCCTTGAGAGTTGGTTTCAATTGAAGGGTTAGACGTTTTAGACGCAATTAATTCAAATTTATTGTTTGACGTTTCTGCTAATAGGATTTCTCGCGTTTTACCTTATTCAAACGAAATGGTTAATGAGTGTTGAATTACTAATAAAGCTCGTTATGCGTATGATGGTTTATTTGTACAACGTTTAAATAGCTGTTTATTGGCAGTTAATTTTTCATTTTTGAATTTTAAACGTAGTATTTTTAATAACAGCGTTAGCACAAAATTTTTTATAAAATTATTTTGAACGGAGGCATTTTTTATTTTTTTTGATAAATTGTTGAATATTCGCGTGGAAAATTTTTTTTCATATGTTGGGGGGTTAACTGATTTAGAAGTTATTATAGGGGCTAGGACATTTTTTAATTTATTGGGGGTAGCAAAAATTACTTACAGTTTTTTAGATGAGAAAAATTGTTGTGATTTTAACTTTTTGTATTTTTTTAATACTTCCTTAATTAAGCTGTCAAAATTACCTACATTTTGTTTGTTATTGGGTGTAAACGCTAGATTTGAAGCACCGTTACTAAATTTACGACTAGCACGATTAGTGGTAGACTATAATGTCCCAATTTATAAAATTGGGGTTACTTCGCATTACTCTACCTTTAAAGTCAAACACATTTCAAATACATTAAATACATTTTTTGAAATTTGCGAATTTAAACATTTATTTTGTAAGAATTTTTATTTGTCTAAGTTCCTTTTGAATCCCTTTATACTTGTTGGTCAGTCTATAATAAATTGTTGTGGTGGAAGTTTATTGGTGTCTGCTTTGTTAGGGTTTACGGGTCGTTTGATAACTTTGCGGCAATATAGTATCTATAACACGTTGATGTTGTCAGAATTTTTGCTGTTTGGGTTTGTAAGTACCTATTCTGGGCGTTTACATGCTTTAGACGCTGGTTTTAGTAAAAGTATTTTAAATTTTACTTCATTAACTGCGTTAAATAGTTTATATTTTAGAAATTATTTTAATGGTACGTCTTTATTTTATTCTGTTGGGCATGATGAGTCTGTTATGTCTAGCCCCAAACTAGAGCGATTGAATAACTTATGAGTGGTGTACCAAGGGACGCATGGAACTGGATTGGCTGCAGCAGCAGATTTGGTTTTTCCAACACTTTCATATGTTGAGCGGGCGGTGGTTTTTAAAAATTTGATGGGTTTTGCGCAGCGGTCTTCTTCCGTTGTTTCGTACAATTTTGATGCTAAGTCAGATTTAGACGTTTTTCGTGGATTATTACGTGTATTTTTACGTGGATTTTTTGATAAATTTGTTAATTTTGATTACTACTGTGGTATATTTTTTAATTTAGGTTTAGTGTCGGACTTTGATTTTTTGGTAGATAATAAATTTGTGTTTAGTGGTAAAAAGGTTGTTGAGCTTAAATTTTGAGCTGCAGTTTCGCAGACTTTTTTTCCGTATTATTTATTGTTAGGTGGCTATTTTTTAAGTTCAATACGTGGTCATAATGTTAGATCTAATTTACAAAATATGTATGAATTATGTTACACTTCAACTTTTACAAAAGTTGTACCTGCGATACTTAGTTCGACTATTCTGAATTACTACGGTGATGTTTCTTCCCCTATAATTTTGTCTTCGAAAACAATGAGTCTTTGTTCAAATTTTTACGTACGTAAAAATTTTTCTTTTTCTTACGTGCTTATTTAGTGTTTATAAGAAATATGATTTTGGTATTATTTGTTTTTATTGTGTTGTTGAAGGCCTTGTGTGTTATTTTACCTGTTTTTATTTCTGTTGCTTTTTTGACGCTTTTTGAACGAAAAGTAATGGCTACAATGCAACGTCGTCGTGGCCCCAATATCGTTGGATTTTTGGGGTTATTGCAACCATTTGCCGATGCTTTGAAATTGCTAGCTAAGGAAACAGTTATTCCGCATGCGTCTAATATGTGAATTTTTGTTTTTTCCCCTATTCTTTCTTTAACGTTAGCGTTAGCCGCTTGGACTGTTATTCCATTTCAGTCCGGATTAGTTTTAGTTGATATAAATGTTAGCGTATTGTATATATTTGTTATTTCTTCTTTAGCGGTTTATGCAATTATTATGTCTGGTTGAGCTAGTAATTCAAAATATTCATTTTTGGGTGCGTTGCGTTCGGTTGCTCAAATGATTTCTTACGAGGTTTCGATGGGACTTATTGTTATGTCAGTTTTAGTGTGTACAGGTTCATTTAATTTTTCGGATATTGTGTTTGCGCAATCTGACATTTTTTTTTTTGTTCCACTTTTTCCACTGTTTATAATGTTTTTTATTTCAGCACTGGCTGAGACTAATCGACCGCCATTTGATTTACCGGAAGCCGAAAATGAGTTGGTTGCTGGATATTTTGTGGAGTATGCTGGGGCTGGGTTTGCGTTATTTTTTATTGCGGAAACGGCTAATATTATTTTAATGAGTTTTTTGACTGTAATTTATTTTTTTGGAGGTTGGGGTATGGGTTTTTTAGGTGCATCGGCTTTTTGACTAGCTTTAAAGGTTTTATTTTTTTGTTTTGTGTTTGTTTGAGTTCGTGCATCATTACCAAGGTATCGGTATGATCAGTTGATGTTTTTAGGTTGAAAGGTGTTTTTGCCAATTTCGATTGCATTGTTATTTTTCATAATTAGTATTTTAGTTCTATTTGGTGGGTTGCCGTGTGGCGTTGTGTTATTATTTTAAGTGAAGCTAATTAATTATTAAAGAAGTTATAGAAATATGTTAAAATTTTTATTTTTATCTGGAATTTTATTTTTTTTATCTTTATGGGGATTTTTTTTAACAAAAAAACATTTGATTTTACTGTTAATTGCTGTGGAATTAATGCTGTTAGCTGTTAACTTGAATTTATTTATATTTTCTGTGTTTTTAGAGGATTTTTTGGGGCAGGTATTTGCGTTATTTGTGTTAACGGTTGCTGCATCGGAGTCTGCTGTTGGGTTAGCTATTTTATTAGTTTATTATCGACTGAAAGGTACGATTTTTATTAATTTTATTAATACTTTAAAGGGTTAGTTGTTTTTATTGCTAAATATGTGTAAATTAAAAAGTACAAAAATAAAATTATTTATTCCAGCAGGGGCTGCTGCAGCTACACCACCATTTGGGCCGATTCTAGGGCAATATGGTATAAATACTGTTCAATTTTGTAAAGATTTTAACGAGGTTACGAGCGGTTTAAATTTATTTTTTACAGGATCTATTAATGATAACTTTGGTGGTTTTGTGTTGGTTGTAGACATTTTTATTAATGAGGACCGTACATATAGATATATTATTAATAAGCCACCTGTTAGTTTTTTATTATGTTTACTGGCGGGGGTAAGAATTGGTTCTCCGCGTACAATTTCGGGTAATATAACAAAGGAGGAGTTGTGTTTTATTGCACAGTTTAAATTTCCGCTGTTAAATTTAAGTTCAGCGTGTCATACTGTTAGTGGTACGGCAAGGTCTATTGGTATTAGAATTATAAAGTAAATTTACCTATAAATTATGACGAAAAAGAGGTTTTTTTATGATAATAGCGGGGTAGTTATGGCTATCAATCGGAGAAGGCTTAGTTTAGAAACTTCGCTGGCGATTGATAGCCAGAAATTTTGCGGGGTTAAGTCGATTCAGCAAAATATTCGATTTGTTAAAGAATCAAGTTCCGATAACTTGTTTTATAATATTAATGAGGTGTCAGTTTATCTTATATTTGTTAAATTAATTTTTAAATCTACGCCTAATAGAACATTTTTAGAATTTTTATCAAAGAACGAGCTTTGTTTACATAAGGTAACAAATTTAAAAGATAACGCTATTTTTGGGGAATTGTTAAAGCACACTGGCGGTTTGGGGGAATTAATAAGTTCAGAATCTGTATACTTTATTGCTATTAATGATATTTCAAAATATCTTGAAGTTTTGCGGAAGTGTTTAAGTTTTGAGTCTACTGAAAATGCTGACGCTTATTTTAGTTTTAACGTATTATGTTCTAAAGAGGGTGAGGTTTTTATAAATTTTGATGATCGTTTGTCGTATAAAGAAATACGTCAAATTTATAATTTAAAACGCTCTAAAGCTGATATATTATTTGAATTTAGTGGAATATTGAATAATAACCTTATTTCATTTGGTAGCAGTTTGTCTGCTGAGCTAGTTAAAAATTCTAGCCCTCTTTATCCGAATATTAACTAAAAACAGTTTAATATCAAAATTGGGTTTAACAAAAATAAAACATATATTGACTTATATTATATGCCTACTGCAAAACAATTAATGCGAAATGCGCGATTACGTCGGTTTAGGCGTCCTAGATTATTAGCGCTGCAAGGATCCCCCCATCGGCGAGGTATTATCTATAAAATTACTACTATGACGCCCCGTAAACCTAACTCCGCTAAACGTAGGATTGCGAAGGTGCGTTTAGTTTTTAATTTAAAGCGGGTTTTTGCTTCTGTGCCTGGGCGTGGAGATAATCTTCATGAATATTCGACTGTGATGCTACGCGGGGGTAGTGCAAAAGATTTACCAGGAGTAAATTACGCACTTATGCGTGGATTGCTAGATTTTGCTGCTCCGGAAGTTTTTCAACGAATGGCTCGCCGTTCAAAATTTGGTATTAAGCGCCCTATTTAATAAAATTTATGATTTATTGTAAAAAATTATAATTATTACAATTTATATGAAAAGTTCTAAAGCAATAAAAACACATTTTTTAAATTCATTGATTTGGCGCGGGCGTAAAGTGACGGCGGAGAATTTTTTTAATCTTATTTTGATGAATTTGAAAAAAATGAGTGCTGTTAATTCGATGGATGTTTTTTATTTTTCGACATTAAATTTAAGGCCATTAGTATTTTTAATGCCTGTTAAAGTTGGTTCTATGACTTATCGTACGCCCGCACCAATTTCTAATCATAAGCGACGACTTTACGCGATAAAATTTCTTTTACAATCAGCAAAGGATAGTCGTGGTTCTGTTACAGTTGAGAGAATTAGCGTGTTATTAAACTCTATATATTTTGCTAATAAAAATGCTGCATCAGATAAAAAATTTGCGTTGTACAAGGAGGCGATGGATAATAGATCTTTTGTTCGTAAATTACGTCGTATTTTGTAAAATTATTTAAAAATTTTTAAGTATTGAATTTTATACGAATTATTATGCATTTTGCGTTATTGATTAGTGGTCGGCCTAATAAAGCGAGTGAGTCGCGATTAGTAGAATTTACTTTACTGCAACTGTTGCAACATAATGTTCAATTAGGGGCACCTATTAAGTTTAGTTTATTGAGTTCACATTGATTTATTTACGGGGTTCGTCAACGTTTTGCGTTAATTAACTTATCGCAAACTGTCGTACATTATCGTTATTTTTTGGAAGTTATTTATTATACTGCGATTGGGCGTAGACGCGTTTTATTTGTTAATGAGCGTCGATATACGTCGTTAGTTGTTTCTGACGTAGCTACTTCGGTGGGGGAAGCGTATGTTATGGGTCGTTGAATCGGGGGTTCGTTAACTAATTTTAAACGTATTTGGTTAATGTATCATCGTTTGTTAAAATTTAAGCCGGATTGACTTCTTTCTAGATTCAAGCTTAATTTGAAAAATTTATTACGCGGTTTATACCTGTTAAAGGCGTTACCGGCTGTTATTTTTTTTAATAGTGTGCGGGGTAGCTACTGAGCTTCGGGTGAGGCGCACGCGTTGTTGATACCTGCTGGTGGTATAACTGATACCGACTCTTCTCCAAGTTCGTTGCTTTATCCTATTCCGGGAAACGACGATGCGTTTGGGTCGATTTATTTTTTAAATCGGCTTATAGCAAAAGTTGTTTTGATTTCAAAGATGGCTATTATGCTTAGGCTGTATACTGAGTTTTGCCTTGAGACTGAAAAATGAAATCAAAAATTAGTTCGACGTAAATCATGACGTAAATCACGCATGAAGCGTAAACGTAGCCGATAAAATAGTAAAATAGCGTGAGTAGCATAAGCTAATTTTTTATAAGAGGGACGCTTGTATTAGGCCAAATCAGTGTGTTTGTTACTATTTTTAGAACATAATATTATATATATATGTATGATAAAATTTTTATATTTAATTTTAGGGTAATTTTTTATGACAAAGCAAAAAGAAAAATTTATTAGGGAGAAGCCGCATTGTAATATAGGTACGATTGGACACGTTGATCACGGAAAAACGACGTTAACTGCGGCGATTACTAAGGTTTTAGCCGGTAAGGGTACAAATACTAAAGTGATGAAGTACAGTGATATCGATAAACACGTAGAAGAGAAACGTCGGGGAATCACTATTTCAGCTGCGCACGTTGAGTACCAAACGGATGCGAGACACTATACGCATATTGATTGTCCTGGACATCAAAATTATATCAAAAATATGATTACTGGTGCAACTCAAATGGAGGGCGTTATTTTGGTTGTGGCCTTAACAGAAGGCCCTCAAGAGCAAACTAGGGAGCACGTTATATTAGCTAAAGAAGTTGGTATACCTTATATGGTGGTATACGGGAATAAGTTAGACGCTGTTTTAGAGCAAGATATGAAATTATTTGTAGAGATGGAAACGCGTGAGTTGGTTTCTACGTATTCTTATCCGGAGGATTTACCTTTCATTATGGGTTCTGCGCGTAAAGCGCTGGAAGAAGAAATAGGCGCGGAGTCAGAGATAGGGACGGGTTCGATTGAAAATTTAATGCGCCAAGTTGACACTTATATTAAACAGCCAGAGCGCCCAGATAATGCCCCGTTGTTGATGTCAATTGAGGAGATTTATTCAATTTCTGGTCGCGGTACAGTTGTTACAGGTAAAATTGAACAAGGTAAATTGGAAGTTGGGGGTGAGGTAGAAATTGTTGGAGCCAAAATTTTTAAAACATTGTGTACTGGTTTAGAGATGTATAATCGATATTTGGATGTGGCTGTTTCTGGTGAGAATGTTGGAGTTTTGGTTAGAGCAGTTGGTAAAAAAGATGTTCGTCGCGGATATGTGTTGGCGCAACCGGGTAGCATTATCCCTTCTCGACGCTTTAAGGCGAAAGCTTACTTTTTGACAGCTAAAGAGGGGGGTCGTAAAAAACCTTTTTATTCTAACTACATGCCTCAATTTTTTTTTCGTACTGCGAATATTACTGGATCGTTAACTTTAGGGGAGACAGTTCAAGTTGCAATGCCCGGAGATACTTTAACATTTGAAGTAAAATTGCTTGAGCCTGCACCAATTACAGTTGGTTTACGCTTCGCGATGCGTGAGGGGACTGTGACTTTAGGTGCTGGAATTATTTTAGAAATTTTAGCTGAATAGGCTTTAGGGTTAGTTTTATAATATTTTAATTACTAAATTTAAATATGTTTGTAGTAAAGACACGACCCGTTACTTATAATTTTTTATTGCAACGAGCGCGAAAGTTACGTATAGGCTGGTTGCAAACAGGGGGGCGGAATTCTTTAGGGCAAATTACTTCATTTAAAAAAGGGCCGTCTAAGTATAAGCGTTTATACCGTTTTGTGGATTTTTGGCGGAGGTTATCTTTAGATGCTTTTATCGTACGGTTTGAGAAAGATGTTTTTCGTTCAAGCACGTTGACTTTAGTTTTTTATCAAACAGGATATTTGTCTTATGTTGTTTTACCAGACGGGTATTCTGTAGGCGATAAGTTAAAGTTTAAGGAGCAAACTAGGTTTAGCGCGTTTAGTGGTCAGGCTTTGCCGTTACGGGAAATTGCTGAGGGGGCGTTTGTGTTTAACGTAGAATTATGGCCGTTAAAGGGTGCTCAGTTATGTAGAGCAGCTGGGTCTTATGCAATTATTATTGGTAAACGGGATGGTTTTGTGACTATTAAAGTGCGGTCTGGTTGAAAGGTGGTACTTTCCGAGGAATGCTATGCAACAATAGGGATTGCCCCAAATTACATGCATATTTATCGTGTGTTGCGTAAAGCAGGATCGCGCATTAATCGGGGTAGACGCCCTACAGTTCGCGGGGTAGCTATGAATGCTATTGATCATCCTCATGGTGGTGGGCGCGGGAAAACGTCTGGAGGCCCTAGACCCTTAACGCCTTGAGGAAAAATAACTAAGCAACGGCGAACTGTTTTGAAGTGTGACAGGGTTTCTAAGGTAAAGATTCGTTTTAGATAGAGCTAAGATAAAAAATAAAGTTTAATAATAGACCTTTTATGCGATCATCTTGAAAATTGGCTCCTGTGGATAATGTGTTTATGCGAAATACGCGTTGAAGCGCTAATATTAATAAAAATGCCTTAAAATTTTGAGCAAAAGGTACTAGAATTTTTTCTGATTTGTCAGAAAAAAATTTACAAGTTTATAATGGAATGAAGTTTGTAGAAATTTTAGTTAGAAGAGAAATGCTTGGTAGACAAATTGGAAATTTTGTTCTTTGTAAACGTATAACTTCCGATATACACAGTAAAACTCGTAAGAATAAAAAGGGTCGTATGAAAAAAAAGAAAAAGGGGTAGGTTTTATATTAAGTAAATATGGGGCATCTTGTTAATCCTGTTGGTTTTAGGGTTGGTTATTTCAGTAATTGGTCTGATATTTGAGTTACTTCAAATAATTTAGTATACGCTGAAATTTTGCATAATACTGTTTCATTTCGCCGCGTTATGGGGTTATTTTTTGAAAATTTTATTACGGATAGATACAGCATTTTATACAGCCACTTTACTTTAGAAAATGCTGAAATTTCGAAGTTAAGATTAAAAATGTATTTCTATGATGGTATTGTAGAGCAGAAACTGGCGCATTTAATTCAAATGCTGCAAAAATTTAAATTTAAAAAAAAAAAAATACATCGCAGACTTTTACGAAATTTTTTAAAAGTAAAACCTATTAAGTCTGTTAGAGTTAGTTTTTTAAGGGTGTGGCGTTATTACGACTATTTGCTTGCCCGTCAAATTGTATTTTTTTTTCTTTATTTTCTGAACATGAGTACGCGTATGAGTATGACTCATGAGTCATACATCAATCTTGTAAGTTATTATTATACGATTTTCGATAAAAAGTGATTTAAACTTTTAAAGAAAGATCCCAGTATATCCGTGTTTGCTTTTGTTAAATATTATATAAAATTTTTAGTTAATTATGGTTTTGATAAGGCATCTCGTCGCTCTGATCGTCTACATGTAGATAAGTGCGTTTCAAATTTTTCTATATTTTTAAAATCACTAGATAAAACATTATATTTTTGACGTAGGCGTCAGAATTTTTTTACACTGGCATTAGCCAAGAATAAGATTTATATGCAGTCCCGATATTTAAAATTTGTGCAAGTTACGCAGAGTGTTAACCGCTTTTGTTCTCAATTTTTTATTGCGTTTTACAGATTATATTTGTTAAGTTTTCGTCAATCGAAATTTTTTCGTTTTATGTTATTTATTATTAATCCTATTTTTTCGGCTGTGGCTGCATTGGATACACGTGTAGAATTCTTTGGTATTGAAAACGACTCAATTTCTGCAATTTTTTTAGCTAGGTATATAGCGCGTAAGATTGAAATGCGATTTCGAATTAAAGAGCTATTTACGCCGATTGGGCGTGAATTAAAACTTTTAAGGAAGCAAACTGTATTTATTTTGGGGTATAAGCTTCAATTTGTTGGGAGATTAACTCGGCGTGGTCGTGTTAGAACGACGTGGTTACTTAGTGGGAGTATTCCAACTAGTAAAATGTCGGCGCAGGTAGAACATTCTATGTATTTGGGTATTTTACGTAATGGTATTTGTTGCGTGCGTGTTTGATTATATCGGCACAAAAGTTTCGGTAATTATAATTATAATTTTTTTTATAAAGTTAAAACTTAGGGTTGATAATTTTTAATAATTAACTATGTTAAGTGCACCGCAAAATTTAAAATTTAAAAAGTTTCACAAAATAAAACTTCGTAATAATAGTGTAGAGTCACGTTTTTTTTGCCCGAAATTCGGAGATTATGGGTTACAGGCTGTGACATCGGGGAAAATAAATGCTAAACAGTTGGAGGCTGGCCGTTTAGTGGTTAGGAGGTTTTCTAAAAAACAAGCATTTTTGCGGATTAATGTTTTTCCGTATGCTGCAATTTCGAAAAAACCTACTTCAGCCAGAATGGGTAAGGGTAAGGGTAAACCTTCGGGGTGGGTTTGTCCGGTTAAACGGGGTCGTGTTGTTTATGAGATTTCGTCTATTGGGGGGAAATTTAAGCACGAGTTACCGTTTTTTGCTTTTAAGCTAGTTAATCGTAAACTTCCATTACGTGCTAGAGCTACTAGACTAATATATTAGTGTTGGGTAATTTATGAGTAGAATGTTTAGTTTGTTTAGTAATTAAATATGATTTGTTTTTTAACTAAAATTAAAGTTGCAGATAATTGCGGGGCTAGATTAGCTCAGTGTATTAAATTGTTAGGGGGGGCTTTACCTAAGCGAGCTTTGCCGGGTAAGTTAATTATAGTTGTAATAAAACGCGTTGATCCTCAAAAAAAAAAGTTTAAGGCTGGGGCAATTTCGCGTGCTTTGGTTGTGCGTACTGCAGCCATATTTTTTCGTGGATATGGTGTTTGAGTGCGTTTTGGGCATAATGCTGTTATTATTACAAATAAGAAAGCGGCGCCATACGGTAAGCGTTTACGCGGGCCCTTTTTGAAAGAAATTTGTATTAAATATAATTTATTGGGTACAGTTACGCGTTTTATAATTTAAGAAAATATGAAAGTAGGTAAGTTTAGCGGAGTTGTAACACATTTAGCTGTTTTTCGTACGTCATTGTTTGATAAATTAAATTTGCGTAATACTTTTTCTTGCCCTCAAGTGGTGTGGGGTTCTGTCCTTATTGAGTTAAAGTCTCTTGAAAGTTTTGATAGTTCACGCTTAGTGGCTGCTGTATTTATTTTACGGTTATTGTCTAAAAATAAGCCATACGTTGCTAGATTCGGGTTGTTTCAAACATTTAAAGAAAAAGATTATGACATGTCGGTTCGTGTTGATTTGCGCGGTATTGACTTGATTAGATTTATTGAATTGTTGGCTTACGATATTTTACCTTTTTTACCAAAGGCTGATTTGATTTTTAATGCTTTAAAAATAAAAGACGGGTTTATAGTTGATTTTATTATAATGGATTTAAGTTTTTTAAGAGTTGTTGAGACGCACTCCACGTTTTTCAAGTGGCATGATAAGATTAAAATCAAGTTATTTGTTTCATTAACGGGGTCTGCAATTTTGCACCTTCTTTTAAGTTTATTAAAGTTGAACGTCGCCTCTTTCGGGATTTTACAGGAGAAGGGGGTATAATAATTTTATAAATAAAAAAATATTGTATTAAATAAAAATACGGCGGTATGGCAGTTTATTTTATATCGAAGGATAAGCGTGTTAGGTCTATAGTTTCTAATTTTGAGCTTAACCGCATTAGGTTTAATTTTTTTTTAAGAAATTCACAATTTTCTCTTGCTGAAAAACAAAAATTATTGATTAGTACGTCTACTCGCGTTAAGCGATCGTTGACGTTTTCAGTTAAGGGGCGTAATCGTTGTGTGTTAACCGGGCGAGCTGGGTCAGTTTTCCGGTACTTTCGTTTATCGCGTATTATGTTGAAAGAGATGGCCTCCCGTGGATTGTTATCGGGAGTTAGAAAGTCGTCTTGATAGTATTTACTGTATTAATTTTTTGATTTTTTAAAAATTTTATGAATAATTTACTTGCAGATTTTGTAGTTAGATTAAATACAGCAAAAAAGAAAAATGTTGAGTATTTCTACGTCCCCTATTCTAATTTGATTGTAAAGGTGGTGCGTTTATTATTTATGTACCGTTGTATAAAAACTTTTTCTATAGACACGTCCCCTAATACGGGAAAATTACGTATAAAGGTTGTTTTATTATGTCTTCTTAATAAACCTCTTATACAAAGTTTACAACTTATTTCGCGTCCTGGGCTGCGGATTTATTGATCGTCTGCAGAATTGGCGAAGCATTTTTCGCGTAATAATTTTCAAGGTTTTTATATTTTGTCAACATCAAGGGGTATTTGTTCAAGTAATGAATTAATATCTGCCCATATTTTAAAACGTCCGGTTTCTGGAGAAGTAATGTTAAAAATTGAATTATAGTAAAAAAAATATTATGATTTCGCGGGTTTTTTTAAAACGTAAAGTTAATAACTTTAATTTTTTTTTTTGTTTTTTAACTAATACTATTCTTGTGAATAGGGGGTATATTTGGCAACGTATTTCATTGCCAACAAACACATTTTGTGTGTTGAGTAATAAAAAAATTGGTGAGGTTTTTTTGTTAAAATTTTTTAAAGAGGGCCTAGCATTTTGATCAATTTTTTGAAGGTTAGTGGCTTTTAATAGAATAATAAATGCGGGTTTTTTTCTGGAGGTTGAGTTGGTAGGTTTAGGTTTTCGTATTCGTAAAATTATATCTACAGTGTACAGGTTTTTTTGGGGGCACGCAAATTATACGTATTTATTTGTACCTGAAGGGGTATTAGTGGAATATGCTGCTGAAGAGAAATGCGTGTTTTTTTTTGGTATTAATGCTGCGGCTGTTTATGGTTTGGCTACGTATTTAATGCTATTGAAAAAATTGTCTAAATATCGCGTAACTGGATTTGTTCAGCCCGGTAAGATTATTCGCTTAAATTCTGGTAAACAGCGTTAAATTAAGGTGATATGTGCGTGATATTAAAATATTTAAAATTGAGGGTTAGGCTGGACAAAAAAAAAAATTTGTTAGTTTATGTGTCGTCACGTGTGTGCTTTAGATCTGTGGTGGTTTTTTTTATCCCACGTTTGATATTTATGTCTAATAAATTATGATTTAGGTTTGATTCTAAACGAGCCCTTTACCGCCGATTTGTTATAGTTGCGTGCTTGTTAGAGCGTTGTAGAAAAAATGGTTTATTGTTTTAGTTTGTGTTTTAAATTATGGTTTATACATTTAAAGACGTTGATTTATTAGATAATCAGATTTTTACTGTAGGGCTGCGGCGTATTGCTGGTGTAGGATTAGCCCGCGCAAATTATTTGAATGCGTTGGTTGGGTTAGCTTCAGGTATTCGTGTGTCGTATATAAATTTATATTTTTTTTTTGTAATCACTTTTTTGTTAAAGCAGTATTATGGTACAGACGTGTATTTAAAACGAATGCGTGAAAATAGGTTGAAAGACTTTTTGTCTTTCAAGTCTTATAAATCAATTAGATTTGCAGCTGGCTTACCAATTCGTGGGCAGCATACGCATACAAACGCTAAAACAGCTAAAAATTTGCGGTTAAGTGGTCGTAAAATAAAGGGAGGTTAGCATTTATAATTATTAAATAGTTTTATGGTTGAGTCTAAAATATCGAATTCTGTTCGAAATGTTGATTTGTATTTTGGTCCATTTGTTGACAGAAGAGTCGCCGCCTTTCATGTAAATCGAAAGCGGCGTAATTTATTCTTAACAGTTACAGATTTAACTGGGGCTGTTATAGGGTCTTCTTCTGCAAAATTATTTGCTTCTGACCGTAAGAAGCGGTTTGCCCCGCATATCATTGAGTTAGTTGTGCGACAATTAGTTGTTATATTAAAAGCTTATCGTATTGCGTCTGTTAGGCTTTTTTTAAAAGTTTCAAAATCTTTTATAGTTAGGCCAACAGTCAGGGCATTAAAAGCTAATGGTGTCATTTTTACAATGATAATGGATTTATTACCTAAGCCGCATAATGGCTGTCGACGCCGAAAACGTAGGCGTTTGTAAAATTTTAGTTTTTTTTGTTATGTTATGTTTAAATTTTGATAAATAATTATTTTGTTATGAATAATTTAAGTATAAAAACTGTGTTTCAGTCGTCATTGCATCCTGCGGCGCCGTTATTTATGGGGGCTTGAAGTGCACGGTCGGCTGTAAAGTGGCGTGGAGTTGCTGCTGAATTGACGTATAATTCTTACTTGCGGAATGGGTGGGTTACTATTGATACGGGTGTAAAGGGTTCATCGGGGACACCGTTGATTGAATTTTCTTGTTGGGAGTTTGGCGAGTCGCGTTATACTATTTCTTTACCGAACGTTATGTCATTTAAATTTTTTTTACGCGGAAATACTTGAAGTTCACGTTTTATTTCGCGTACTTCAATTGTGGCACAAGAAGCTTGATTTGATGAGGTATCTACTTACAACTATAGCGTTAATTCGTATGCTATGGGTTCTGTTTTAAAAAAAAGCGACAAATTTGTCGCTTTTTTTTATTCGGTTAAATATTTGATGCAGCGCTTTGCTTTGCTAACAAATACAACAACTAAATGGTTTACCGCTGTGGGTGATAATTTTTTTTTTGAGGATAATGCGTTAGTGCGAATAAGGCGTCAACTAATTTACGCTACGCGTTTAATGGTTTATAAGCGTAATCGTCTTTCGTTTGGTGTTTTGGATCGAAATTTATTAAGTTTTGTGTCGAATATTAATAACACTCATAACTTTTTGCGTTTTAATACTTTTTTTTTTATTAAGTTACGTGCTAATTTTTTGATTAATTCGTCTATTTCTGATAGTAATAAATTTGTTACTTTTATGAAAGATAGGCCAAGTTATCAACTAATTGGTCAGAGTAAAGTTGCTTTTTTTGATGTTTTTTTGAAATTGAATTTGTTTACTATCCTTTTTTTCGAATTTCGTTTAGGTGGTAATTTGTTTAATTTTTTTTTTAAAGTTTTATCTGGCTTACTAGTTGATTTTTTTTCTATTTTTTTATACAGTTATACATTAGATAACTCGGGGAAAAAGTTTTTTTTTGAATTTGTTTCTGGCGTTACAAAAAAATTGATAGTTTTTTTTGGAATTCTTCAGTTGACACCGCTTAATACAATTAAGGTAATTGTAAATTTTGTCTTATCTTCTGCTGAAAAAATAAAATTTTTTCATTTTTTTAAAAAAAGGGGGGTTGATCTTGTTAGTAGTAGACTCGCGTTGTTTAGTACGAAGTTATGTGGGTACAGCCGTGGGGCGTTGTTTGACGAAAATTCCTTTTTTGACGTGGCTGGATTACTGAGAACAACCGTTTTACCACTTGATACTTTTTTGTCTGCGTACGTAAAAATAAAAAAACGTAAAAAGCATTTACGTTCAACGGTATTGAAGATTAAGCGTAAATATAAGCCTTGGTTGCGGTTTAAGCGTAAAAAATTTAAAAGGAAAACATTAACCGGTTATCCAATCAAGGTATTTTGAAAGCCGTGAAAAAAATTAGTTAGTTATCTAAAGTTTTCTGGTGAGCGCAAGCAGTTTTTGTTTTTATACTTTTGGTCTATTAATTTTTTTAATTTTTGGGTTTCAAGGGAAACGTCAAAGACGTTTTTTTATAGCGCTACTAGGCTAATTTTTTTTTTTAGACATTTTTTTAAGTTTTACAATTTTTATATTAACTTATTGAAGCTGGTCGTTTCTGTTGCTGCGCAAAATATAACGATTGTTAGCCGGTTAATATTAAACTTAAAGTTATATTTGTGATTATTGCACGTTAAATTTTCAAGAGTGCTGGTAGCGTTCTATTCTTTAAGTAATAAATTGTTTAAACGTCGTTGGGATCAATTAATTGGTAAGCAAGCTTTTACTTGGACTGCGGTTACTAAAAATTTAAATGTAACTGGATTAGTTAACTTGGCTGATGGTTTTGTGTCCGAGCGTAGGTTAACTCTTCAAAAATTTATGCCGTATATGCTGAAATCTTATATTTGAGCGTTGCGGGGTATAAATTTAGGTATATTTACGGGGAGCGGGTATTCGCGCGCTTATTTGCAATTTTTAATAGGATTACGTAACAAATCGCTTAAACTGTGTAGTAATCTATTGCACGGCGCAGTCAATTCGGGGGGTTGGAAGTCACAGCGATTATTATTTTCGGTTGAAGTAATTTTTTTTTTAAATTTTAAACACCTTTTATCTGATATAAGGGTATTAGTCTTGCGCCAGATTTTAAAGGGAAATTTGAGGTCAGGGAAACTTATTTTGTTTTTTCGACAAAAATTAAATCGATTATTGCTTGATTTTTTTTTTAATGTAGGTTTACTTGTAAAAAGTAATTATTTTGTAATTTCTACTATTTTAAAGCGTTTTTTATCCACGATAATTCATCTGTTGTATTTCAAAAAAAGTGTTAAACGTACACGCCTTAGCTCGTTAAAACGTGCTGTTGCTGCTTTTTCCTTAGCCTTTGCGGGATTGGGGGTTTTAAAGACCCACTCTGCTTTTTTAAAAAATTATTTGTTAAAATTATTTCTTTGAATTAAAAAGTTGGGGTTTTATATTTATTCTTGCCGTTATGAGTATACTCAGTCGGTTCTGCAATTATTACCTACTCAAGCTTATTTAGACGCTAACTTGGATACGCATACAGCATCAGGTCTTTCGGTTTTTATGTTTAAAATTTTGAGGGGTGCGCGTGTCAAAAAAAATTTGTCGGTTTTGGCGTATTTATTAAAAATGTTGGCGCGCGTTTGATTTACTTCAAGTTTTGTTGGTAACTTATTAATGTTGTTGCGTACTAAACTTTATTTTTTGATTTTGAAAAATGAACTTAAGCTTGAACGCAATAAAGGGCGTCAGTTTAACAATAGGCGTCGACTTAATTTGTTTGGGTTTTATTGATTGGGGAAATTATCTAAATTGACTCACTTGCGCGGCTTACCGTTGACGCTGTATAATGGGGAATTTGATTGCGCTTACGGTCAGTCGCAAGAATTTTTTATTCGGTTACGTCATTTATGGTGACCTATGGGTAAGTTGCGTCGTTGAAAGACGCGGAAAATTTTTACATTATGGGAGCATACTGCGGTATATTTTCATTTTCACCGCTTGTCACCGTTTAGCGTGGGGTATAAAAATTTTTTAGGCGGTAAACCTAATAACTTACGCTTTAAACCATTTGTGAAGTCTGCAAAAATGGTTGATGCTGTTGCGGAATTGCAAACAAAATACCACACGGACCCTACCTTTCCCGCTTCGTTAAGCAAATATACGGCTGGGTTGGACTTTTTTAGTGGCAGACCAAATGTATTGCTGTTTGCTTTTGTGTCAGAAACTTTTATAGCGATTGATCGCAGAGCGCGAAGGTTGAGGTTAATAAATTTCTTTAACTTCGAAAACTCTTTAGCGTTTTTCAAATTTATACGGCTGACAATCTTAAATTGCGGGGTTTTTTTTTCTAGATTTGCTGGATTACGCGGTTTTTTTGCATTATCTTCTACTGAAGCAATTTTACGTAGCTTAAGTACTCATTTTATTTATAATGTGTTTTTGTTTGTGCACTATACTTGTCAAGTTTCTTATTTTTATAGAAGTAATGCTTATAAAACGTTGTTTGTGTTTAAGAAACAGCAACAGTTGTTGCCTAAGTCAAAGTTTAATTTTAACCTAAATATTAAAAGCGCGTTTTGTATTAGAGCCCCCAACTTGATATTTTTATTGTTTAATAATTTTTTTAATCAGGTCTCTTTTATTCGTTTAAAAACGTTAAATGTGGTTAATAAGGCTATGCCGCACTTATTAAGAAATATTTTATCTTTTTTTAATGCGTTTTCGGGAAATGCATTTTATAATAATAAGTTTAACTTGTTTTTTAGAGAATTTGGTAATTTTAGCTATATTCGGCGCTTAGTGGTTTGGGTAAATTTTATACGTAACAGAGTTAAATTAAAGGTGCGGCGATTTAGGAAACGCCGCGCATTCAATCGATTCCATTTTGGAAATTTACGGAAATTAAGGGGTTTGGTTTATTCTCGGGTTCCGCGTTCGACTTTTTTTCGGGTGCCATTAAAAGCGATGTTAACTGTTACGCAAAATATTTGTTCCTATCATTGAAACGTTATTGCCGGTTGGGTTAAAGATAATTTTGATTTTAGATTTCAACGTTTTTTTTTTAACGTTAGTCGTACGAGGCGTGCGGCACCTAAAGCTCGTTTATACGGGGCATTAATAAAAAGTGCGGTATATTCTGCTAGTCCCGTGTGTTTAACAATTAGTTTGCTTAGTCGTATAAATTATTTTTTGAAATTTTCCAGATATTTTTTGAGCAGTAAGTATTTTACTGGTATTGCAGTTAATGGAAGTTTTTATAAATTATTATTTCCAGCGTATACTGAGTTTTGGCGTGATGTTAGAGCTGTTAAGAAATTAAAATTGATACCTAACGCGCGAAAACTTGGTTTGTTTCCTAGGTTTGGTCGTCGTTTTAATAGGGGGTTTAAGAATTCGATAAATAGGCGTAACCGAAAACAATTTTTTGCATCTTCTGGTTTTAAGAAGAACAGGTCGAGTTCACGTTTTGCTGCTTGGTCTGGCATCAGTAATAGGGGTTTTCGAAATAAATTAATGCCTAGTATGTTTAGTCGCGACAATTTTTTATCAATGCAGTTGGTTTTTGAGACTGTGAAGCCGCAATTTCGTTTTACGAAATTGCGTGAACTTTGATTTATTAAGCGAGCTAAGCGCCGATTCTTAAAGTATCTGTTGCGCCGCCGTTTACGTAAAATTTGAGAGTATCCAAAGTTTAAATTTTTTCGTTTTTTTCTAAGAAATAAGAGGTTTAAACTTCTTAAGAGAAGGCGTTTTTTTAAGCGTCGAATTCAAAGGTCAGTAAGACGTGCGTTTCGAAAGTCTGTAGTAAGGGGTGTTTCGAAATTAAATTTTATTACTTCTAGATCTTTGTTTTTTAGTAAATCAAGTCAATTGCCCGCTTGTGCCGCTATTCATAATACTTGGGTGTCGAAGCTTCATAATTCAAGAATTTTGTGGGGTTATGTCATTTCTTGCTATTTAAGCGGCGTTTATTACAAATTTGTTAGCTGAAAAATGTGTACCCGTAATATGTTTTTCCGTAACTCTAAATTAAAATTTTTGTTGCTGCTGATAAGACTTTTTTTTAATAAAACTTATTATCATTTAACAAATTTTATACATTTTTATAATTTTAATTTTTTAATTGGTTTTACTTTTCAGGCGATTTTTAATAGGTTTGGTTCTGGATTTTTAAGAGCTCTTTTGCAGTCTAAATCGTTATCAATGGTGACTATAGTCGTATCTCAAATCTTGTGCGGTAGCTTTTTAGGGCCACGGGTATCGGGTGTAGCTTTGCAGAATTGCGGTAATTCTACTTCTTTAACTTTTTTAAATTCGAATGTGGCGTGAGAGTTTATACGTTCTTTTTTTGTTACGGGGTTTAGATTTTTCCGTAAATTATCTTTTTTGTCTAATGTTGATGCTGTTTTATCCGGTGTTAAGTTTTTTGTTTGACGTAAACGTTTTTTTAATAATAAAGTTAGTTTAGTTAAGCCCGTATTGGTTCTAAATCGACAACCTAGTATATTTAGTTTTACTAAAGTTGATAGTTCTATGACCTCGTTGAGCTTAAATAAAATGAATAAGTACTCTAAAATTAAATTTTTTAAGACGTTGTCAATTTTGGGCCGTGGACTTGGCTTTGGCAATAATTTGTCTCGTATAGCTTCTCGAGAGAAGTTTGTTGGTACAAATTTTTTGAAATTTAGGGGTTTACCTGATGGTAGATACGAGTATTTGTTAAAAAAATTTTTTTTTCAAACTTATAAGCCAAATTTTTTTAAAAAGAAAGGCTTTTCTTCCCGAAAAACTCGGCGAAAAACGAAGAGTTTTTGGAATAAATAACTTAGTTTTTTGCTTTTAGTTATTAAATATTTAATTTAATTCGTTGTTGAATTATTATAGCATAATCTGATTT
>Ga0307375_10001371_pt1 | contig 26831 bp, 25 predicted proteins | sample TR1MG_FD_202531 | JGI IMG/M metagenome (GOLD analysis project Ga0307375, IMG submission 202531) | Soil microbial communities from Risofladan, Vaasa, Finland - TR-1 | ecosystem: Environmental > Terrestrial > Soil > Coastal area > Acid sulfate soil | place: Finland: Risofladan, Vaasa | collected...
GGAAGAGGGGAATGGGGACTAATACGCGGAATAGGCCGTTGGCCTAGCGAGCGTGGGAGTTCACCCCGTTCTCTTCTTCTAAAAGTAGTAACTTAAAAACAGTAAGGCAAATCTAAAGGCCAGCGGGGAAGATGTACTGCTTGTAATCGCCCGCATCGATGGTGCCGCGCAGTAGGGTGGCAGCTCCCCAGAGGTATTTTTCGAGTTGTTGTTGGGTCATGAAGTAAATATGTTTACGCGGTCCGTAATCAGTATTGTATAGTTACGTTTTCTTTCTTCATCCAAAAAAGAGTCATCAATCAATAGAATGGCTTTAGGTAACCATTTCGATAGTCTTTTATAAACCGCATTGATTTGTTTGTCATTTAATTTTAAAACAGCACCAAGGCGGTCGAAATATGCTTTGTTAAAGTTTTCTTTTTTCCCTCCCAGCAGCAAGGCTACATCTTCCTTATCCTTTGGCAGTACCATTTTTACATTTAAAAGATCGTAGGCAGGCGACAGCACCCAGCCCATTTTCGATAGCCACATGGAAAAGTTTTTCAGGTGCATATCGTTATTGCCAATGACGTAATTGAAAACGGCCAACTCAAAAAAACGCAATTTATCCAACAGGGTATTTACAGATAATTCGCCAATCGTGTTTCCAAGTTTTTCCATGGTGCCCATGTATTTATCTGCCAGTTCAAGAATTTGCAGGAAATCAACCATGTGCGTTTTGGATCCGTCCTGGTTACGATCAATGCGCTTGGTAATGAAACACAATTCGCCTGATTTCAAACGGATCATATTGACAGGTACAATGTCTATTTTGAACAACTCGGCTAATTTCATGGAAAGATGTTCGTTCTCAGGCATCTGAGGATAATCAGCATTTTGTGGTTTCAAAATGTAATGTCCTTCCAAAGCGTCCATAATGGTTAATCGCCCCTGGTGCCCGTTTTTCAATTCGTTTTTAATCCATCCCAATGATAATTTTGGTTGCACCCCCGGAACCGTTATGGATAGCTCTGCGGCTTCTTTGGCCAACTTTTCCATTTCCGACAATCGATACGGTAAATCCGGAGCATATTTTGTTCCGTAGAATGCTTTGATGCACTTGGGGTGATAATCGCCTTCCTGATTTGCATCCAGCTCCTTATAACAATAGAGACATTTATGCATTATCTTTTGGGATTATAGGGTGAACACTTACAGCACCAATAGCATTTTGACAACATGCAAGTAGAAGCCCCATGCGATCATTCTTGTTAATTTTCCAGCTTTCAGCAGCTATAGCTAACAGCCATCCCTCAGGGATTAGCCCATCGAAAAATGGAAATAATCTTTTGTTTCTGTAAGGCTGTGAGGATACAGGCATTTGAAAGGTGATGAACTGGTTGGGATATGTTTGGATATACTTTTCGTCATACACAAAAAGATATTCTCCATTGTCATCTTCGGTTAGGAGACCTGCCAATTCATTATTGTATTTCACTATTCCTTGTCGCATCGTTAGCATTTATAGGACCTAAAACATGACCAAATAAGTGTAGAACCTGATTTACCTTTGACAAGCTGAGGTTTTCTTTGCCTTGTTCTATTTTTCTGATTACCGTAAGGGCAACCCCTGCTTTTTCAGCAAACTCCTCCTGGGTTAAGCCCAATTGCTTTCGTCGGGCCTTTACAAAGTCTGATAACATGCTCATATTATATGTATTTGCATACAAATATACTTAAATGATTAATATTATATGCTTATGCGTATAACTATTTTAAATTCTTAAGATTTATATGCAATTAAATATAATTATTCAAAATAGATTTGAACCTTTCCTCCGCTTTAATACTCTCGTCCCAGGTTGAGCGGATTTGCCGTTGCTCAAACAGTTTTATGGATGTTTCTTTTGTCATAGTCGAAAAATGGTTTTAAAAAGCAACAGTTCGGTACTTTTGGACGCTTGCAATGCGTAAATATTTATCAAGGTAGATACTCGCCTCCAAAGGGATACTACCGTTGGGTAGCGTGAAGGTAGGGAAAAGTTATGAATTATGGGTTATGAGTTTTGTTTGGTTCTTAAAACCGCGGAGGGCGGCGGTAGCTACTACAAGAGCCTTGCCGATGGAAGCTATACGGTTACGGCCTCCAAGCCGGGCCTTAACAATACTACCAAAACTGTAAGCGTGGTTAACGGCGAGCTGACGGTTTTGGAAATTTTGATGGAAAAGGCGTAGATGCCGTTTTTTGGGTTAGAGTAGAATGGGGAATCCTGCTTCGGCGGAGTTCCTTTTTTGTGGTATGGATGTAAGTTTACTATTGGTTGCTGCTGCAATGCGCTCTTGCCCGGTTTGGCTTATGGGCCAGAGGTATACCAGCCCCCTGGCTGGCCCATGGTAGCGCTTTGATCTTTATGGTAGGCCGCTGTAATTACCTTTTTTAGTCTGGATGCTAAGGTTTATGTGTAGTGCACTTGTAGGTGGGCACGGATGAGGACGTCCGCGTATTCTAAGATAAAAGCAAGTAAATTTAAAAAATTATGCAGCAAACTTGAAGGTGTCTACGTATGGCGTCCTCCGGTTGACTACTGCAAAAATCCTTGCCAGCAGCTTATTCCGCACGATGTTTATGGCGCACATGCCATTCTTACCCTCCGCTACCCGTCGGTGGTAGTAGGCCTTCAGCTCAGCGTTGTGCTGCACGGCGCTAATGGCGCACATGTTCAGCACCACCTTCAGCCGCTTGTTGGCCAGGTGGCTTACCCGGGTGCGGCCCCGTATGCTTATGCCTGACTGAAAGGGGAACGGGGCTGTTCCTGCGTAGCTGGCGAGCTTCCGCCAGCTGGCGAAGAGCGTGAAGGCGCTGGTGTAGGCAATCAGGAAGAGCGCGGTCACCCGCCCCACCCCCTTGACGCTGGTGATGAGCTTGTCTTGTCCTAAAATAGGTTTACACTAAAAAAGTGTAAAATGGTAGAAAAAAGTAAAGCTATTTCAGGATTAAAAAGGGGTAATTATTTTACCGATTCGGAACGTCACAAAATTATTCAAGAAATGATTTCAAGCAAGTGTACCAAACAAGAAATATGGAAGAAGTACACAGGAAAAGAAGAAGAACATGGTCAATTACTGCGATGGATGCGTAAATTAGGTTATAATGCTAATTTACCAACAAGAAGACCTAACTTGGTTGAAAATAATAGCGAAATGAAGAAGAAAACAATTATTCCATCAACGGAGGACTCATTTGAAAATCTTCAATTGAAAAAAAGAAATCTTGAGTTGGAATCTCAGTTGAGAGATGCAGAGATGAAAGCAGTTGCATTCTCAACGATGATTGATATTGCTGAAAAGGAATTTAATATTCCAATCAGAAAAAAAGTCAATACCAAACCATTGAAGAAATGAAGAGTAATTTCTCACGCATAGGATTAGCCAAGCTATGCGGTTGGTTTGGTGTAACCAGACAGGCTTATTATCAAAATGGATGGAAAGGAATTGATATCAGTATAGAAGAAGATATATTGCTATCAGAGGTCTCGACAATCCGTGAGGACCATAAAAGAATGGGCACACGTAAGCTCTACGATAAGCTTCGGCCATTTATGTTAGAACATCAAATTAAGATGGGCAGGGACGCTCTATTTGATTTGTTGTCATCAAACTACATGCTTGTAAGAAAGAGAAAAAGGCGGATACAAACAACACAATCTCATCATTGGCTCAGAAAGTATACTAACCTGATACATGGATTTACACCAACAGCGCCAAACCAGCTTTGGGTAAGCGATATTACGTATTGGAAAATCAATGGTGCCCATGTTTATATAAGTTTTATAACCGATGCGTTTTCTCGTAAAATAGTTGGTCATCATGTTGCACAAACATTAGAAACCGTTGAAACTATACAAGCGCTTAAAATGGCCATTTCTGGTTTTTCTAAAGAGCCCGGGAACGATTTTAAGCTTATTCATCATTCCGATAGAGGAGTTCAGTATTGCTCACATGACTATGTAAAACTATTGCAGGAATATCATATCCAAATAAGCATGACTGAAAATGGAGACCCTTTAGAGAATGCAATAGCCGAGAGGTTAAATGGAATATTAAAGGATGAATATCTAAATGATAGTCCTGTGAAAACAATAGTTGATGCAAGGATTGCGCTAGCCCGTGCTGTATATCTTTATAATGAGGATAGGCCTCATATGAGTATTGGAAATCTATATCCAAGTCAAGTTCATGAACTAAGTTTAAAATCAAAAAGATTATGGAAGAATTATTACAAGAAAAATCCTATCATTGTAAACCAATCTCAGGATTAATTTCTAATGTAAATCTATCTCAGGATTTAAGTATTAATCTGTAAACTTTTTCTAGGACGAGACAGCTCCGCCAGCTCCCGCAGCTCGGGGTCCTCAGCCACCAGGCGGTCAAGGCTGCGGTCTACGGCGGCAAGCTGGGTGTCGATTTCCCGGCGCATGTGCTCCTGCACCTCGAAGAGCGCCTCGTTGCCCTCTCGGGGCAAGAATTGCCCATTTTCCTTGAGGTTGTGGCCGTATCCATTCCGGTGGGAAAGCAGCCTGTCGCGCAGGGAAAGCAGCCGCTTAATGGCGGCTACGCTGGCCGTTGGTAGCTTGGTGGGCTGAAGAGCGTCCCTGCGCTGGTAAGCGTAGAGCGCAATGCGGCGCGCATCGACCTGGTCGTTCTTTCCGCGCTGGATGCCCAGCGACCGCTTCAGCTCCAACCCGGCCAGCAGCACAAACGGCTGCCCTTGCTGCTCCAGAAAAGTCGCCAGCGGGTAGGAGTATATGCCCGTGTGCTCCAGCGCAAACAGGATTTGATTTGGAGCGCAGCTGGCGCTCTGGTGTGCCCAGCGGAGCAGCTGCCGGTAGCCCTCCTGGCTGTTGCTGAACGCTCGGCATGCCCCGGTGGTGTGCACCCGGGCCTCGTTGGTCAGCTTCCCAACGTCGATGCCTACAGCTTCTTTAATTTTCATACCTTTGCTTTTAGGAGTAAAACAGTAAGCAGCGGCGCTAAAACCTTTAGAAGGCCTTCCTGCCTAAAATTCTAACGGGCGCTTGGCTGCCGAAGGAAGAGGGGAATGGGGACTAATACGCGGAATAGGCCGTTGGCCTAGCGAGCGTGGGAGTTCACCCCGTTCTCTTCTTCTAAAAGTAGTAACTTAAAAACAGTAAGGCAAATCTAAAGGCGAGCGGGGGCGCAGCTGGCGCTCTGGTGTGCCCAGCGGAGCAGCTGCCGGTAGCCCTCCTGGCTGTTGCTGAACGCTCGGCATGCCCCGGTGGTGTGCACCCGGGCCTCGTTGGTCAGCTTCCCAACGTCGATGCCTACAGCTTCTTTAATTTTCATACCTTTGCTTTTAGGAGTAAAACAGTAAGCAGCGGCGCTAAAACCTTTAGAAGGCCTTCCTGCCTAAAATTCTAACGGGCGCTTGGCTGCCGAAGGAAGAGGGGAATGGGGACTAATACGCGGAATAGGCCGTTGGCCTAGCGAGCGTGGGAGTTCACCCCGTTCTCTTCTTCTAAAAGTAGTAACTTAAAAACAGTAAGGCAAATCTAAAGGCCAGCGGGGGGATTTCATTTACCATAATCAAGAATATCACCTCAAACTATTAATTACTACTCACAAAATAACCTTCCATTGGATAATAGATTGTTCGTTTAATGTAGTTCATATATGGGCCACCGGGATATTTAGAGCTCCAATCCAGATTTAACCAAATACCATTTATTCCGTCAGGTGTGTAATAAATTGTCTTTACGCTTGAAATATTAAAAAGAACTTGAAAAATATTCTGAAAGTGATAATCAATTCTTTCCCGAAGATATTCTGGATTGCCTTGAAAATAAACTTCAGTAAAAGCATGCCCAGTTTTAGTATCACTGTTAATTGCCAGATTAATTCTGGTTTTTCCTCCTATAGATTCTATGAGGGTTGCCATTAGTATAGCAAAATCATCACAATCCCCTGTAAGATTATTTTCAATAGTAAAGCTAGCTTTCGAAAAATAATCGATGCCCCTAGGATCACTAACATATTTCCAATTCTTATAAAGGTAAGCATATATTTCACATACTTGATCTATGCTATACTCACCGGGAAATTTTGCTGCAAGTGCATGCGAAAATTCCAGTGTTGTTGGATTTTCTATATCCATTGCAGCAGTGAGCTTTTCAAGTCTATTTATCTTTACAAAATAGGGGAGTATTATTATTAGAGCTACTACTGTTAATATTGGTAGCCCTATGAAAATCTGTTTTCTTGTCATATTAGCTATTTCTTTAAAAAAGGTATCAACGCATACATTATTTATCTGTCAACTTTTATGATTAGTTGCTAGCTAATTGTTTAGTAATCCACTTGCATACAGCATTTGCTGTCTGAAAGTTGTAAAAACTATTTAATGAGGGTTTCAATATGCCAGCAGTTTTAATTATTTCCTTATCTTTCTTTGCCCTATGTGAATAGTCAGCAAGCAGTGATACTTCCGTTGGTAGCGTGAAGGTATGGAAAAGTTATGAGTTATGAATTATGGGTTATGAGTTTTGTTTGGTTGTTAAAACCGCGGAGGGCGGCGGTAGCTACTACAAGAGCCTTGCCGATGGAAGCTATACGGTTACAGCTACCAAGCCGGGCTTTAACAATACTACCAAAACTGTTAGCGTGGTTAACGGTGAGCTCACGGTTTTGGAAATTTTGATGGAAAAGGCGTAGATGCCGTTTTTTGGGTTAGAGTAGAGTGGGGAATCCTGCTTCGGCGGGGTTCCTTTTTTTGAATAACTATTTTGTTAGCTAGGTGGGCACGGACAGCATGTTAGGAGTGTTCGAAACATTTTTGCTTTTCAAAAAACAAAAAACAGGATATATTATCAACAACTGTTGAATACCTGTTTGTAAATCAATTCGGTAATAAGTTTTTGTTGATGTAATTTTACCCAAAAGATTTAACTTGGGTAAGTGCATCAACCATACTAGCGCCAAAAGCCTGCTGCAGCTCATTCCGGAGGATGCCTTTGCTGCTATTGCTGCTGATACCCAGGTTGACTACCAGGTGAAGAAACTCTACGGGAAGAGCATGTTTTACCTGTTGCTGTATGGGCTGCTGGAGAGTTCCCGAACCAGCTTGCGCAGCATGGAGGACGTGTTTAACTCGCAAAAATTCAAGGTGCTTTTCAACCTCAACCGAGAGGCTACAACCAAGTACAACTCGATTTCTGACCGGCTTGCCACCATGAACATGGAGTTCTTCCGGCAAACCTACGAGCTGCTCTACCTCGAGTTCTCCAAGCGCTACGGCAAGGAGGATGGGCTGAAGTACAACATCACCCGGGTGGACTCCACCATGGTGGTTGAGGCCGCGGCCAAGCTGGAGGCGGGCATGGTCGTTGGAACGCGCAAGGCAACGGGCCCCAAGCAGGTTAAATACACGGTAAGCCTCACCAACCTGCTGCCCAGCAGCGTTGAGGTGTACACTGCGCAGCAGTATCTGAGCGAAGACATGGCCATACCGCAGGCGGTGCTGAACCACGTGGATCGAAGCCGGGATAACGTTTTCGTATTTGACCGGGGTGTTGCAAGCCGGAAAGCGTTTAACACCTTGGACAGCGAGGGGCTGCAGTTCGTTACCAGGGTAAACCCCAACGCGAGGTACCGCGTAGTCGAATCAACATCAATCCCTGTGGCAGCAAGCCTTGGTAGCTTGACGCTCTTCAAAGATGACCGGGTTGTTCTATTCGACAAGAACCATGCCCCCTCTAGCATCTTTCGCCTGCTGCAGACAGCCTATGAGAAGGGAAAACCTTACTGGTTCCTGACAAACCTCCTTGACGACGACCCCGCAGAGGTGGTCGAGATGTACCGCAGGCGCTGGGACATAGAGGTGTTCTTCAGGTTTATAAAACAGGAGTTGAGCTTCAAGCACTTCGTTTCAACGAGCGTAAACGGGATTATGATTATGCTCTACGTTACCCTCATTCTGGCAATGCTTGTGCTGATGTACAAGAAGGCCAACGAGCTGGGATACAAAACGGCCAAGCGGAGGTTCAACATGGAGGTGGAGGAGGTATACCTTGCCCTTATCATCCAGCTTAGCGGAGGTGATCCAAGCCTAGTTTTTCGGTAAGGCACGAAAGAGCCGATCCTCGACCTGCCAACAACCCACTTTTTTTTGCTCTTTGCAAGGTTTCGAACACTCCTAACATGCTGTCCGTGCGCTGCAAACCATTGCAAGCGCAGCAAAGTTGGCACTTTGCCGCAAGGTAGCATAGCCGCAGCTGTGCGCAGAACACAAAGCGGTGGCATGGGCATGTTGCCCATACGCTAAGCTGGCCCGTTAGTCTGGACATATAATACAACGCTAGCGCAAAACCGTTAGGCTATTTTTGCCCGCGCGAGCGGGAGGTTGAGTGCATAGGCATGGCGAGTTTTCTCTATATTTGCTCTTGGGTAGGGCTAGTACGCACGGACAGCATGTCGGCGCGAGCGGGTCTTCTAATAAAGAAGTTGAGAAATTCCTTAAATATTATATTTAGAACTTAACCTTAGAACAGTTAGAACTTATTTTTAAGGGAAAATTGTAAAATGAAAAATAAACGTTTATTTTTTTGCATGACAGGTGCCTTCCTATTTTGGATTATAGGTGGGTTTAGAAAAAAAATAAATGAGGAATTGTCAGATACTAATTATTATAGAAATTTAATTACAACAGTTGTTGTTTGGTTTCTCATTGTTTTTCTGTTTAATTTTTGCTGAATTTCCTTCAGCTCGCCTTTAGATGTGCTGCCCGTGCGCTGTATACCATTGCCAATGCTATAAAGCTGGCATTTTGTATTAAGGTAGCATAACCGCAGCTGTGCCTAGAGAACAAAGCTATAGCATGGGCATGTTGCCCATACGGTAAACTGGGTAGGCGCGCAATGGCGCTGTTAACCCTGTCCGGGTTATACTGGTGTGGTAAATAATGCATGTTTCTTGAAATTACATTCGTTTTACATCCCATGTTCATCGCAAACCCAGACAGGGTTTTCAACGGGCTGGAGGCGGCGTACCCTGCGCCGGGCTGTTCCGAGCTGGGTTGGAGGCGGCGTACTCAACGCCAGACAGTTCCGAGCTGGGTTGAAGGCGGCGTACCCTGCGCCGGGCTGTTCCGAACTGGGCTGGAGGCGGCGTACCCTGCGCCGGGCTGTTCCGAGCTGGGTTGGCGGCGGCGTACTCAACGCCAGACAGTTCCGAGCTGGGTTGAAGGCGGCGTACCCTGCGCCGGGTTGTTCCGAGCTGGGTTGGAGGCAGCTTACCCTGCGCCGAATTGTCCTGTTTGCGCTAGAATACAGGTAAACTGTTGAAACGGTTATGTTTTCCAATTCATTATCGAAACCCACGGTTAAAACCGTGGGCAATGAGGTACAATAACAATGGGGAAATTGGAATTCCAACCATTTTGTCCAGCTTGCCAACTCACCTGATAAATTACCCTATTTTCCAGTTTCTTCCTTCCAAATCTCAGGATCTCGACTTGTGCTTATCACCGCCAAAACCTCAACCGTTTCTGTTGATTCGTTAATGTAGAAATGAACCATGTAGGGGAATTTTCTAACTGGAAGGCAGCGAATCTCATTGTAGCGGATGGCCCAACCATGAGGATTATTTACGAGGCTGTCAATTTGTTTAACCGTGGCTTTTTGGAAGCGTTTACCGACACCGGCTTGTCTTTCGTTATACCAGTCGGTAATCGCTTGGATATCCTGCAGCGCTTTGGGCTCAATTTTAACTTTGAACCTCATTCAGCCTTGAGCGTGTTTTTTGCCTCCTCCCAGTCTTTCATCCTTTCGGGATTGCTGCGGATCTTTTCAAACCGCTCCATAACCAACCGTTGCTGCTCCTCGGAGATGCTGTATCCCTCGGAATCTTTGTTAAGGGCGTAATCGAGCAAGCTGCGGATGGCGTGTATAAGCGTGGTGTCGTTCACCTGCTTGAGCTGCTCTATAATAATGGCCTTCTCTGCTTGCACGTTCATGGTGGTAAGTATTAACAATTGGTGCACTAGGTTGAATTCTAAACAAATGCTCTAGGTTCTATATCTGCAAAAATACAAAACAATAGTAACCATTTCTAGTAAAAATTCATCAGGATTGAAAAGTAACCAGTTCATCAGGATATCCGATTGACGGCAATGGTCGTGTGCAATGGTTACTTTTTTTGGTGAACTTCCGTTTAGGGAATCATCCCAATTTTTTCTAAATTTGCCGCATTATTTATTGATATGCGTTAAACCTATAACTCCCAATGGTTAACTTCTTTGCAAAAGATGACGGGGTTGTTTTCGCGGTTGAGTCCACGATTGTCCCCTCGCCTCAAGACATAAGTAAGCTGCAATGGCTCTTCGACAAAGCCGAGTACCTCAATAAAGAAATGGTGCCCGGCTTTTTTGTTGGCCCTCGAATTGAAATGGTCACCCCCTGGAGCACCAACGCGGTGGAGATTACCCAGAACATGGGCATCGCTGGTATCACTCGCATTGAGGAGTTCTTTGTGGTAAAGAGCGACCATGCTCGGTTCGACCCCATGCTTCAGCTGCTCTACAAAGGGCTGGATCAGCACCTGTTTACAATCAGCAAGAAACCTGAACCGGTTTACCATATCGAGAGCATTGCCGAATATAACAAGAAGGAGGGGCTAGCCCTTTCCGATCAGGAGGTGGAGTATCTGGAATCCCTCAGCCGTAAGCTGGGACGAAAGCTCTCCGACAGCGAGGTTTTTGGTTTTAGCCAGGTGAATTCAGAGCACTGCCGTCACAAGATTTTCAACGGCATTTTTATTATCGATGGGCAGGAGAAGCCCAGCTCGCTTTTTGCGCTCATAAAGAAAACATCGAAGGAAAATCCCAACCGAATTGTTTCGGCCTACAAGGATAATGTGGCATTTGTTGAGGGACCAGAGGTGGAGCAGTTTGCCCCTGCCACTCAGGATAAGCCCGACTATTTTAAGGTAAAGAATTACAAAAGCGTAATCTCCCTCAAGGCGGAGACTCACAATTTCCCCACAACCGTTGAACCCTTTAACGGGGCAGCCACCGGCAGTGGTGGTGAAATTCGTGACAGGATGGCAGGAGGTAAGGGCAGCTTGCCCATTGCCGGCACGGCGGTTTACATGACCTCTTACCCTCGTCTCGAGAAGGGCCGCAGCTGGGAGGCGAAGATTATGCCTCGCCCTTGGCTTTATCAAACCCCTGCCGATATTCTTATTAAGGCATCAAATGGGGCCAGCGACTTTGGAAACAAGTTTGGGCAACCCCTTATTTGCGGAAGTCTTCTTACGTTTGAGCACATTCATAAGCAGAAGAAGTTTGGCTTCGACAAGGTGATAATGCAGGCTGGTGGTATTGGTAGTGGCAAAAAGGTTGATAGCATTAAAGATACGCCAAAGGTCGGGCAGAAGCTGGTGGTGATGGGCGGCGATAACTACCGCATTGGCATGGGCGGCGGTGCTGTATCGTCGGTAGCTACCGGTGAGTTTTCCAACAAAATTGAGCTGAACGCCGTGCAGCGCTCCAACCCCGAAATGCAGAAGCGAGTTTCCAACGCGGTAAGGGCAATGGTGGAGAGCGATGTAAACCCCATTGTGTCCATCCACGACCATGGAGCCGGTGGTCACCTCAACTGCCTATCGGAGCTGGTGGAGGCTACCGGAGGGGTAATATACCTCGACAAGTTGCCAGTGGGTGACGAAACGCTCTCGGCTCGCGAAATTGTGGGTAATGAGTCGCAGGAGCGCATGGGATTGCTCATCGATGAAAAAAATATTGAGTTGCTGAATGCTGTGGCGCAACGTGAGCGTGCTCCGCTTTACGTGGTGGGTGAAACTACCAACGATCAGCACTTTGCATTTGTTGACTCTAAAACTGGAGAAAAACCCATCGATTTGCAGCTGGCCGACATGTTTGGAAATCCTCCGGCAACGGTCCTTAACGACAAAACAGTTGCAGTTGAGCCGGAGAATCTTGTATACGATGCCGCCCATATTGAATCCTACTTAAGGCAGGTTCTACACCTGGAAGCCGTGGCTTGCAAGGATTGGCTCACCAACAAGGTTGACCGTTCGGTAACGGGCAAAATTGCCAAACAGCAGTGCTGTGGCGAGCTGCAGCTGCCACTCAATAACGTTGGTGTGGTTGCGCTCGACTACCAAGGAGTAAAAGGAATTGCTACCTCCATTGGCCATGCACCAATTGCGGGCATGGTAGATGCCGCTAGAGGAAGCGTGCTTTCCATTGCCGAGGCTTTAACCAACTTGGTTTGGGCTCCCATACAGGATGGACTAAGGGGCGTTTCGCTGAGTGCTAACTGGATGTGGCCGGCAAAAAATAGTGGTGAAGATGCTCGGCTCTACAAGGCTGTGGAGGCTGCTAGCCAGTTTGCCATTGCGCTGGGTGTGAATATTCCAACAGGAAAGGACAGCCTTTCGATGACCCAGAAATACCCCGATGGCGAGGTGGTTTACTCTCCAGGAACGGTTATCATTAGCAGTGTGGGAGAGGTAACCGATATCCGCAAGGTGGTGGAGCCGGTGCTGGTCAAAGATGTTAACTTTCCAATTTACTATATCGACTTTTCGGGCGATGATGAGTTTGATCTTGGTGGCAGTTCGCTTGCTCAGGTCCTCAGTAGCTTGGGTGAAACAGCACCAACAGTTTCTAATCCGGCATATTTTGCCAATACGTTTACTGCACTTCAGCAGGCAGTAGAGCGCAACCTGCTTGCTGCTGGCCACGACGTTTCCTCGGGTGGCATAATTGTAACGTTGCTCGAAATGTGTTTTGCCAACGTGGAGTTTGGGCTAAACGTCGATTTGAGTGGCTTTGCGGAAAAGGATTTGGTGAAATTGCTCTTTAGCGAAAAGCCTTCAGTGGTTGTGCAGGCCACAGATGCTGCAAAATTTGAAGAGCTGCTATCGGGTTTCGGTGTTCGCTATGTGAAGTTGGGCGCGCCATCCGAAAATAGGTTAATTACCATAACCCATCATAGCCGAACGCTTACCCTTCATATTGATGACCTCCGTGATCAATGGTATTTTACGTCCTATCTTCTCGACCAAAAGCAAACTTCAAAGGAGCTGGCGCAAATGCGATTCAATACCTATAAGTTTCATGCAATTGCTCCAAAATTTCCATTGGACTTTTCTGGAAAAGGTGTCGATCTTGGTATTGATATAAAAAGACGCGCAAACAGTGGTGTTAAGGCGGCCATTATTAGGGAGAAGGGTGTAAATGGCGATAGGGAGATGGCCTGGAGTCTATACATGGCTGGTTTCGATGTGAAGGATGTGCACATGACCGATCTCATTAGCGGGCGTGAAACTCTCGACGAAGTCAATATGATTGTTTTTGTTGGTGGATTCTCCAACTCCGATGTGCTTGGCTCTGCAAAAGGTTGGGCTGGAGCTTTTCTCTACAATCCGAAGGCTAAGCAGGCTCTTGATGGATTTTTTGCTCGTCCCGATACACTCAGCCTTGGCGTGTGCAATGGCTGCCAACTCATGGTGGAATTGGGTTTAATTTACCCAGAACACGCCGTTAAACCAAAAATGCTTCATAATGATTCACATAAGTTTGAGTCGGGCTTTGTTAATGTTGACATTTCAGAATCCAATTCCATTATGCTTAAGGAGCTGGTAGGCTCACGGCTTGGCATTTGGGTTGCCCATGGAGAAGGCAAATTCAGCTTTCCTTACGAATTAAGTGAATACGAAATACCAATCACCTACTCCGGTTGTTGCTATCCGGCCAATCCCAATGGCTCACCGGCGGGTGCTGCAGCAATTTGTTCTCCCGATGGTAGGCACCTCGCCATGATGCCCCATCTGGAGCGTTCTGTCTATCCATGGCAGTGGCCATACTACCCTGCCGAACGGAAGAGCGACGAGGTAACACCTTGGACCATTGCTTTCCGCAGTGCATTCAGCTGGATAAAGAAGATGCAGAAATAGTTCTTTATTAGAATATATTGAGGCGGTTTGAAGGTTTTCAGACCGCCTTTTTTGTGTTTAACTGCCTTGCATTGAGGTGGCTACTAGCAGTGTTTAAATATTTGCCGCATTGTTGCTGGTATTTTTTCAAATAGCATTATCTTTATCCCCCTTTTAAAAAAAACTTAACGAGTATGGGAGCATTTCATGCGTATGATATCCGTGGCATTTATAACCAGGATTTTAACAAGGATGATGTTTACAAAATGGGCTTTTTCCTGCCTGGTCTACTGGGTGTGAATAAAGTTTTGGTTGGCCGCGATGTGCGGGTTTCTTCTCCAGAGATCTACGAATACCTCACCAAGGGTATTACTGATTCTGGTGCTGACGTCCATACCATTGGCATATCCACTACGCCAATGGTATACTACTCCACTGCTCGCTATGGGTTTAAGGCTTCGGTTCAAATTACCGCATCGCACAACCCAAGGGAGTACAATGGGTTAAAGGTATCGCGCGAAAATGCTCTTCCTGTAGGCTACGATGCCGGACTTGGCGAGCTTGAAAAGTTGGTGAAGAGCGGTGAGGTTAAGGTTAGCGAGAAGAAGGGCCAAATTATCGAGATGGACGTAAGAGAGGAATACCTCACTTTCCTAAAGAAATACTTGGAAGATTATTCCAACCTTAAGATGGCCGTTGACTGCTCCAATGGTATGGCCGCATTCCTAATAAAAGACCTACTGGGCGATGCCCCTGTTTATATCTACGATGAGCTCGATGGCACTTTCCCTAACCATGAGGCAAACCCTCTTGTTCAGGAGAACGTGGCCGATTTAAAGGCGCTTGTGAAGAAGGAGAAGGCCGATATTGGTATTATTTTCGATGGCGATGCCGACCGTGTAATGTTTGTGGATGAGAACGGCAGATTCATATCCCCTGATTTAATTATTGCTTTGTTGGGCCACTACTTCTTTGAGGAGAGAGGTCTCAAGGGTGATGTGCTTATCGATATTAGAACATCCAAGGCCGTTCCGGAATACCTAGCACGCTTTGGTGCCAAGGTGCACATGTGGCGTGTTGGACGTGCATTTGCTGCTCCAAAACTTCGCGAGCTAAACGGCGTTTATGGTGGTGAGTTGGCTGGACATTACTACTTCAAGGAGTTCTTCTTTTCCGATTCAGGATTGCTTGCCAGTCTTCTAGTGCTTAACGTGGTAAGCAAGATGAAGCGTGATGGTACATCTCTCTCGAAGGCCATTGCCGCCATTGAGGCCTACGCCAACTCCGGTGAGATAAACTTCAAGTTGGATAGGAAGCAGGAAGCCATGGACGCTGTTAAGGAGTACTTTGATAAAACGGAGAAGCCAACCGCCTTTTTCGACTTCGACGGATACCGTGTGGAGTTTGCTGACTGGTGGTTTAATATTCGTCCTTCCAACACCGAACCATACCTACGGTTTTTAGCCGAGGCACGCACTACAGCTATGCTGGATGAGAAGGTTGCCAAGGTCAAGGAGATTATCGGCAAGTTTATGTAATAAGGTTTCATAGAGTGTAATAAGTCGCGCAGCGCCGATCAGTAATGGTCGGCGCTGTTGTTATATGGCTGATTATTAATCAAATGCTTGCCTTTCCTATAATAAAAAAAGCTGCCCCTTTAATGGAGCAGCTCAATAATTAGGTTGGCAATTTCTCTTCTTAAATTCGAGGAGGTTAGCTACTTCTTTTTGGCAACGTCATCACTTCCAACAAAGGTGTAAGCATTCTTATCAACAATTGTAGGAGTTCCGTTTGAAACATTAATCTCAAATACAACCCACGTGTCACCCGAAGTTGAGGTTGTTACGGGAGCAGTATATGTCTTTATAAGGCCAGTATTATTAAAGACTCTAACCGTTGTTGGTGATTGGTAAATTTCCAATGCTCCTGTAATGTCTGAATTGGAATAGTTATGCACAGAATACCGATAAACACCATCGGTGTAGCTTAAAATGGTGGTTGTTTCTGGTCCGTAGGAGGTCACATCATCCACGTCCAAATTAACGTTTGAACTAATAGGGTCGCTGTCACCATAATACATGTGAAAACGGCTCGAAGATCCCGATATTGGACCAGTTAGGTGAGAGTCAAGGTCGTCGGGTGAAAGCCCCCAGGTTAGCACTATACGCAAAACACCATCGCCAGTGCCTAATTCTTGCACAACCGTAATAGGATCAAATTCATTTTCCAATGGATCTAACGATATCACAAAATTGTTAATGGTTTGTGCGTAAAAATTGTCAGCAATGATTATCAAGGTGAAGGTGCCAACATAGGCCTCGGTAGAGTTGTAAAAACCATTCGCATCGGTATGAATAACAAATACGGCACTGCTTGATGTTGCTGTTTGTTGAACATCGTTAAGTGCAGGTGATTTTGAAGCGGCATCATAAAAACTAAGAGTTGCATTGGCCAAACCTTCACCTGTTTGTGAGTTAATAATCTGGCCAGTGATGCTCGTTTTTTGTCGATCGGGCGTTGAACTATCCTTCGAGCATGAGCTAAATCCAACAGCAACAATCATTGCTAAGATTGCAATTCGAATCGGTCTAGTTTTCTTCATGATTTCAGTAATTAGGGGTAAATATTAGTTAGGTTTCTCGGTAATATTTATGAATTAATTTCACCGAATGACTAAAAGTAGTAAATGGTTATTTCTAATTTTCTTTTAAATCAAGATTGTTAACAGGTAGATTATTAACAATATGGTTAGGTTGAGTATCTGTAGGGCAACAATTGTCTCGAACGCGATTCTGAATGAAATTTGGATTGTAATCGACTGGGAAAATTTGCTTTTGTTCTCGAAATGAGGTGTGTGTCAGGGTGAAATTTCTTTTGCCATTAATCCTGATTAAAATTATGTGTGGTTGAAAACTTGATGCTTAATGTTGAAATTACCCAATTTACTCTTCTAGGCTATCTGCTAATGAAGTGCCATTTAATTATCATTACTTGAAGCCGAGTCAATCTTGTGCTGATCCACCACCAGAATTTAATCCGCTTTCCCGGGGCTATTTCCTGCTCAATAAAACATTTTTCAAGTCACAGAAAAAGCGTTTCTTTGCATAAGCATTGGTTCCTGAAAAGGAGTTAGGGAATCCCGTTAGAATCGGGAGCTGTACCCGCAGCTGTAAGTCGTGTAACCAATCGTTGGAAAGTGCCACTGTTTGCCAAAAGGCTGATGGGAAGGCTCCAACGGTACGGCGAGCCAGAAGACCTGCCAATGCAATAATGCTTTCGGGAACAAAAGTGTATCATGAAAAAGTTATTGTTTTTGCTTGTTGTTGCTCTAGCAACGTTTTCACTCTCCTCTTGCAACAGGAGTAGCCAGTCTAATGGTTCCAAAGGACTCGTTGAGGTCCCCTTACGGTATGCTAAGTTGTTTAAAGTTTTTAAAGCCAACGGTTACACCCAGTTAGACGTGGTGAATCCGTGGGATACCGCCATACTTCTCCAACGATTTTATCTTGTGCCAAAGCAGGGTGGTATTTTACCACACAAGGTTGATGGCCAAATTATTAGGGTTCCTGTTTCGTCCATGGCCTGTGCCTCCTCTACCGACGTGTGCTATGCACAGCAGCTTGGCCTGCTCGATTCCATCGTTGGCGTTGCCGAACCAAACTATATCAATAATAGTTACCTCCTTTCGCGCCTTGGGGCAGGGAAGGTGGTTGACTTAGGTCAGTCCATGGAGATTAATAGGGAGCAGCTCATCAGAGTAAACCCAAATATCTTCTTTGTCTCACCCTTTAAGGATAATAAATATGCAGCGGTAATGGCATCGGGCATTCCATTGGCAATGGTGTCGGCATATATGGAGGAGCATCCATTGGGACGTGCTGAATGGGTTAAGTTTATGGCACTCTTCTTTGGTAAAGAGGAACGCGCCAACTTCTACTTTGATTCATTGGTCAGTTGTTACCAAAAGCTCGCAAGGGTTGGCCAATCCGCTAAAACCAAGCCAACAGTTTTTTCGGGGAAGCCCTATCAGGGAATTTGGTACGTTTCGCCAGGAAATAGCTACATGGCAAAGCTCTTAGCCGATGCTGGTGCACGCTACCTCTTTGCCTACAAACATGAGCAGGGTGCCATTCCCCTCGACTTTGAAACGGTGTATAAAAAGGCTGCCAATGCTGACTTTTGGGTGATGCTCGAAAATTACCCCGGTCAATATAGCTACTCCATTTTGAAGGACGAGTATGCTCCCTATGCCGATTTTGATGCCTTCAAGAACGGTAGAATAGTGTTCTGCAATACCTACAAGTCCACCTACTACGACGAGGGTATGCTCCAGCCCGATAGGTTGCTGGCCGATTTTATCAAGGCATTCCACCCAGAGCTGCTGCCGAACTACCAGCCGGCCTACTATTCCATGCTTAAAAACTGATTGGTATGAAACGTGGAAAAGCGGTTACTTTCTTGGTCTTGATTATACTTGGGCTATTTGCACTAAACCTAAGCCTAGGCTCCGTTTCCATTCCAATGAAGTGGGTGTTGTCCGCTCTGGCTGGCAGCCATTCCACACCGGAGGTTTTTGCCAATATTCTTATTAAATCGCGGTTACCCCAAGCCATAACGGCAGGACTGGCAGGGGCAGGTCTTGCCATTGCAGGCCTGCTGATGCAAACCCTTTTTCGAAATCCGCTGGCCGGTCCTTCGGTGTTGGGTATTAGCTCAGGTGCCAGCCTAGGAGTGGCAGCAGTAATGCTCATGGCTGGTGTAGGTGGGTTGCTCGGTTTTTCGCTCTATGCCATTTCGGTTGTTGCCGCCTTTATTGGCGCATTTCTGGTTCTGCTGCTTATCACCTATTTCGCATCGCGACTGCACGATAATGCCATGCTGCTCATCCTTGGGCTTATGCTGGGCTACATCACCTCATCGCTGGTTGGGGTGCTCAACTTTTATGCTACAAGTGAAAACGTACACTCCTTCACCCTTTGGGGACTTGGCTCTTTTTCGGGTGTGGGATGGGAACAGATGCCGCTATTCGCCACCCTGGTAATTGTGGGTGTTGGATTTGCCATGGCCATGCCCAAGTGGCTCAACATGCTGCTGCTGGGCGACAACTACGCCAGCAATCTTGGGTTAAATGTAAAAAGGGCTCGGCTTGCTGTTATCCTTAGTGCGGGATTAATTACTGCTGCCATTACCGCTTTCTGTGGTCCAATTGCCTTTTTGGGCGTTGCTGTGCCACAGATTGCTCGCCTGTTGGTGGGGAAGAACGAACATTCAGCGCTTTTGCCGGTTACGCTACTGTCGGGGATGGCAATTTCGTTGCTCTGCAATTTGCTGTCGCGGCTTCCGGGGCTCGATGGTGCGTTGCCGATAAATGCGGTAACCTCTTTTATGGGAGCGCCTATTGTTATTTGGGTTGTGCTCGATAAGCGTCGTCATCGGATATCTTTTTAGGAGGGATGAGCATGGAGATTGTTTTAACGGCGAAGGATCTAACAGTTGGTTACAGCCGCAAGGGTAGCGAGGATTCGGTGGTGCAGAGCAATTTGAACTTGCAGCTACATGCCGGCGAACTTACGTCGCTTATGGGTCAGAATGGTGCCGGTAAGTCGACGCTCATTCGTAGCCTTGCTGGGTTTACAAAACCGTTGGGTGGGGAGGTCTTTGTTCAATCTCGACCAATCAGGAGTCATTCGGAGAAAGAACTCTCTAAGCAAATTGCTGTGGTGCTCACCGAAAATCTTTCGCAGGTTAGCTTAACGGTATCCGAGCTGGTGTCGACGGGTCGTTACCCCTATACCGGTTTTTTTGGTCGACTCTCTGCCCACGATAGACGCATAGTTTGGGAATCGCTGGTAGCAGTGGGTATAGGGCATTTTGCCGGGAAGTTGCTGAGCGAGTTGAGCGATGGTGAGCGCCAAAAGGCGATGGTGGCCAAGGCGTTGGCACAGGAAACCCCCATAATTGTGCTCGACGAGCCTACCGCTTTTCTCGACCTACCTAGCCGAATTGAGATGATGCAGCTACTGCACAGGTTAGCTACTGAACGCCATAAGGCCATCCTGCTCTCGACCCACGATTTGGAGCAGGCGTTGCGCTTTTCCGATACCATTTGGCTCATCGATGGCGACAAGCAGGTGGAGTGTGGTTCACCGGAAGATCTCCTGCTGCACGGTGAAATTATGAAGTTTTTTGGTCGCGATGGGATTGTTTTTGATGACTTGAGTGGAACCTTTCGGGCTGAGAATACCGCCTGCTGTGAGGTAGAGCTCATCGGCGAGGGCATTATTCGCCACTGGGTTGCCAACGCCCTTTACCGAAATGGTTTTATCCCTTCTGCTCAGCACAACCTTCCCATTTGCATCGAGATAAAGCCCGGTATACCTACCGAATTTATACTATCTAAACCCGATTCCTCACCGGTAAAGATGATGAGCGTGGAATCGTTGATGCGCGAGCTAAGAGCCTCCTAATAGGCAGCTATGTCATTGTTTCGTTTTTAAATCTTTTCTGATAGTTGAAGGTGTTCGGTGAAAGTATAGACTGAAGAAACTAGGAACTAGAAACTAGAAACTAGAACTGACCGAAGGGAGCTCGCCGAAGGCAAACAAGAAATTTCCTATCACTCCTCCCTCTCCAATCTTCTCGTAGGTGCGAAGGAGTTTACCCCATTTTTTCTTACCTTTGATATCCGACATTTGTCGACCAAAAATAGTTTCATAATGGCAGAAGAGATTATTCGTAAGCATGTTGAGCTCATCGCTCAGGAATTAAATGTTAAGGATTGGCAGGTGGAAAATACCATCGGCCTATTTTTGGAGGGTGCAACGGTTCCGTTCATCAGCCGCTACCGCAAGGAGCGCACTGGCACCCTCGATGAGGTGCAGGTTGCAGGCATTAAGGAGCAGCATGCAAAGTTTGTGGAGTTGGAAAAGCGGCGAGAATCCATTCTCAAAACCATTGAGGAGCAGGGCAAGCTTACCGATGATCTGAAAGCAAAAATCACAGCCAGCTATGATATTGGCGTTCTCGAAGATTTATACCTACCATACAAGCCAAAGCGCAGAACGCGTGCTATAATTGCTCGCGAAAAAGGGCTAGAGCCACTTGCCACCCTCATTATGCGGCAGGATAGGGTTGACCCAGCAGAAAAGGCGCTTAGCTACCTCAACGACGAGGTGCCCGATGTGGAGGAGGCGCTGCAGGGTGCACGCGATATCATTGCCGAGTGGGTGAACGAGAGCGCAAAGGCCCGCGGGTCGATGCGCAGAATATTTAGCCGCGATGCCGTTGTCTCCTCAAAAATGGTGAAGGGGAAGGAAGAGGATGGTGCCAAGTATAAGGATTACTTCGATTTTTCGGAACCGCTTCGGCGTTGTCCTTCACACCGGCTGCTTGCCATGCGCAGGGGGCAGGAGGAGGGCTTCCTGAAAATCTCCATCGACGTGGATGGTGAAACAGCCAATGAGGAGCTATTTAGGCTATTTGTGACCGGGAAGGGTAGCACTAGCGAGCAGGTTGGTCTCGCTGTGGAAGATTGCTTCAAGCGGCTTCTTGGCCCCTCCATGGAGACGGAGTTTATGGGTCTTTCGAAGGAGAAGGCCGACGAGGAGGCCATTCGCGTATTTGCCGATAACCTTCGGCAGCTACTGTTGGCCTCACCGCTGGGACAGAAGCGCATTCTGGCCATCGACCCAGGATACCGCACCGGCTGCAAGGTGGTGTGCCTCGATGCTCAAGGAAATATGTTGCATAACGAAACCATATACCCTCACCCGCCACAGAGCGAATCGGGTCTTGCCATGAAAAAGGTGGAGTCGCTGGTGGATGCCTACCGCGTTGATGCCATTGCCATAGGGAATGGTACCGCCAGCCGCGAAACGGAGCATTTTGTAAAGAAGATAAGGTTTCCCCGGGAGCTACAGGTGTTTGTGGTTAGCGAAGATGGTGCCTCCATCTATTCGGCTAGCCCAGTGGCTAGGGAGGAATTTCCCGAGTATGACGTTACCGTTCGTGGGGCCATATCCATTGGGCGCAGGCTCATGGACCCCCTCGCAGAGCTGGTGAAAATTGATCCAAAATCCATTGGTGTGGGGCAGTATCAGCACGATGTTGATCAGCCAAAGCTCAAGCAGAGCCTCGATATGGTGGTGGAGAGTAGCGTAAACATGGTTGGGGTTAACCTCAACACGGCCAGCAAGCACCTGCTTACCTACGTTTCGGGTCTTGGACCGCAGCTTGCCCAAAATATTGTGGACTACCGAAAGGAGCAGGGGCCATTTGGCTCTCGCAAGGAACTGCTCAAAGTTCCCCGCTTGGGAGCCAAGGCGTATGAGCAGTGCGCTGGATTCTTACGCATTCCGGAGGCGAAAAATCCGCTCGACAATAGCGCCGTTCACCCCGAGAGTTACCATATTGTGGAGAGGATGGCTGCCGACCTGCAGTGCAGCGTGGCCGACTTGCTTGCCAATGAGGCGCTTCGCAAGAGGATAGATATTAAAAAATATGTTACCGCCGAGGTGGGACTGCCTACCCTGCAGGATATTGTGAATGAGTTGGCTAAACCGGGTCGTGACCCCCGAACTGCTGCCAAGGTGTTTGAGTTTGCCGAGGGTATCTTCAAAATGGAGGACCTGTACGTGGGCATGGAGCTACCGGGCATTGTTACCAACATTACCAACTTTGGTGCCTTTGTGGATGTGGGAGTGAAGCAGGATGGCCTCGTGCACATATCGCAGCTGGCCAATCGCTACATTAGCAATCCATCCGACGTGGTGAAGCTTCACCAGCACGTAAAGGTAAAGGTTATTGAAGTTGACCTTCCCCGAAAGCGAATACAGCTAAGCATGAAAGATCTCGAGCAGTAGCTCATGGAAAAGACCGGTTATCAGCCGGTCTTTAAATTTTTTTTTATTTTTTTCTCCTCAATTAAATCGATTGCGCTCCCCATCTTGGCTGCCGGACACCTTGTAATGCTTTGAAGTCGTTTAAATTGTGCATATTTTTGTAGCGCAAATTAATTCCATCTCAACCGATTTTTTAGTTAAAGTTTGTATCGATGTTTTTGATACATTTTCTGAAAACAAAAAGTGGGTTTTGGTGAATTGCCGAGTCGAAAAGTGACCAGGTTTAGCCTTACTGCAACAAAAAATTTTGCCAATTGGGCTTGTTGAGACTTGAATTCAAAAAAAAGTGCGGCTCAGTTTGAAAAGAATAATTTCATAGGTTTTTTTTATAGGTAGGTGAATGGTTTAGTTTATTAGGTTGATTGTTAAGTTGGTTTATTGATTGAAAGAGGGTGGGGAAGAGTGAAAATGTGGTACTACAACAGTTCTACATCACTTCTTCCCCTTTCTTTTTTGCTACATCACCGCTTTTTACATTGAGTTAACTGTTTACCTTTGGGCCACCGGCTTAAAGTCAAAGTAAAATATAAAACAGTTTAACCTATGGCATCAACACCTGTAAACACCTCCAGTGTGAAAGTTAGTGGAACCGTTACCAACTACCGTGGGCCATTATACTTGCTAACCACACTCTTTTTCATGTGGGGCTTTATAACCTGCCTCAACGACATTCTTATTCCCCATTTAAAGGCGCTGTTCGAGCTCAACTACACCAAAACTATGCTAATTCAGCTGACGTTTTTTGGTGCCTACGCTTTGATGTCGATGCCGGCAGGATTTGTGATTGGCCGCATCGGATATAAGCAGGGAATTGTTCTTGGGCTAGTGGTTACCGCTGTTGGTGCACTGGGATTCTATCCTGCCTCAGTTGTTATCAGCTATGGACTGTTTTTAGGTAGCCTTTTTGTATTGGCCACAGGGATTACCATACTTCAGGTGGCTGCCAACCCATACGTAGCCATTTTAGGCCCTCCTGAGTCTGCTTCGGGACGGTTGAATATGACGCAGGCTTTTAACTCACTCGGCACAACCATTGCCCCCGTTTTCGGTGGCATTCTTATACTGTCGGGTTCAGCAACAGGTGCGGCAGAAAAGGCAGGTGCCGTGCAGCTACCATATATTGGAATAGCCGTGGTGCTGCTTGCCATTGCTGCGGTGTTTGCTTTGGCCAAGCTACCTGAGATTAAGGCTGGAGGCGAAAGTGCCATTGCTACGGGTAGCGCTTGGCAATACCGTCACTTGGTTTTGGGTGCCATTGCCATATTTGTATATGTGGGCACCGAGGTTTCCATTGGTAGCTTCCTTATCAACTTCTTTGGTTTACCCGAGATAGGCGGCTTGCACGAGGCCGATGCTTCCAAGTATGTGGCACTCTACTGGGGTGGTGCCATGATTGGTCGGTTCTTTGGAGCCATTTCGTTAACGCACTTTTCAAAACCTGAAAACCGCTATGGCCTATACGGTGGCATACTCGTAGGTTCGTTTGGATTAGCCTATTTCCTTACCAAGGATTTGCACCTTGCCTCGCTGTTCCTCATATTTGTAGCCGTTAACCTTGTAGGTTTCTTTATTGGAAAGAATAGGCCCAACAGAACGCTGGCCATTCTTGCCGGTGCTGCTTCGCTGCTGGTGCTGGTAACTGTCTCCACCACCGGGCACTTTGCCATGTGGCCCATTATTGCCGTAGGACTCTTCAACTCCATAATGTTCCCAACCATATTTACCTTGGCTATCGACGATTTGGGACCGCATACCAGCCAGGCCTCAGGAATTCTCTGCATGGCTATTGTGGGTGGTGCCGTTCTTCCATTCATAATGGGCATGTTGGCCGACCGTTTTGGCGTTCACCACGCCTTTGTGCTGCCCATGCTAGGATACCTCTACATCCTATTCTATGGAGTAAAGGGTTATAAAAAAATTGCAAATTAGGTGCTTCAATTAGGTTTATTTGTTTGTTTGGGCAGACCTTCGGGTCTGCTTTTTTTTGCACTCTCGTAACCAGATTTTGTTCGGAGCGAAGTAATTTCTCCAATATTCGCTATTTTCGTAACCGTTAAACCATTACTCCTACATCGATGGCATTGCGAAAAGGTCATATTCTCCGAGGGATTTCAATTGCACTACTTGTGGTGCTGGTTGTCTGGTTTGGCGTAGGCTACTACTTTGCCCGCGTGGCGGTGGGGAAGTTTAACACCCGCACCTTCTACTCCTCACTGGAGACGCAGCGCCACGACTCCACCTTTAACATTGCCCGGTGGGATACGCTGGTAAAGCAACCGCTGGTGCTAAACTCCCACTATGGCTACCAGCTGAAAGGTTTGCTGGTGGAGAATCCGCACCATGTAGATACCACCATTGTTATCTGCCACGGTATTGGCTGCAACAAGTGGCTCATGATGCGCTACGCCGATCTCTACCTCGACCTAGGTTTTAACGTGGTGCTCTACGACCAGCGCGCGCATGGCGAGAGTGGCGGAGCCTTTTGCTCCTATGGCTACTTCGAAAAGTACGACCTGCAGCAGATGGTGGACACCATCGCCGTTCTGGAGCCGGGCGGAGTGATTGGTGCCCACGGCGAATCGATGGGGGCAGCCACGGTGCTGCAGCACGCCGGCATGATAAACGCCAACCTGCCCGATTCCCTACCACATGTATCGTTCTACATTGCCGACTGTCCCTACTCCGACCTTAAGGCCGAGTTTGCCTACCGGCTCAAGGCCGAATATCACCTGCCCAACCTTGGTTTTGTGGATATGGCCAGTCTCTGGTCGCGGTTACTCTACGGCTTTTGGTTTGGCGATGTAAGCCCCATTGCCTACATACAAAACGTTAAGGTGCCAGTTCTCTTTATCCATGGCGATGCCGACACCTACGTGCCCACCACCATGAGCGAGGCGCTCTACGCCAAGAAACCCGCCCCTAAAATGCTCTACCTCTCACCCGGCGCCAACCACGCCAAATCCTATATTGTAAACAGGGCGGAGTATAGAAGCAAGGTAAAGGAGTTCTTTGGGAAGAGGTGACGAGTGACGGAAAGGTGACAGGTTACAAAAAAGACCGGAGAAGGAAGTCCGAAGATCAAAGTTGTGTGGCGGCTGCCATATACAGCCTAAACTCCTCCGTGTAGCCCTGCGAAAACGCCGTGAAACTCTGTGCTGCTGGGAATCAGGAATCAGGAACCAGAACCGACCGAAGGGAGTTCGCCGAAGGCAACCTAGAAACTAGTGTCACGTCCTAAAAAATGTCTACACAAGACCACAGAAATTTACACCATCGAGGTAACCAAAGCCTAAAAAAATATTAAGTCATCGTAGACGGTCTATAAATTAATAATAGATTTGCGAATTATACGGTTAAAACCGCACAATACATACCAATATGGGCGTGTATATATAGCCTTTCCGTATATATAAACGAGTTGTAGGGCATTTGGGCAGACTGCTAAACAGATAACCATTAGATAAAATGAGACTATACATAAAATGTTCTGATTGCAATAATGATATTTCATTCTGGACTTGGTCATCTGACAGAGTTGATTTAAAAATGATTCATGGTAACAAAATTGAGTTAGATTGTAAAAACTGCAATACGACTAAAAAATATTATATTGACGATTTGAGAGCAAAGAAAAGTAAGATTGCACTTATAATTGCATCGATGATTTTTATTATCGGGACTCCGATTGCATTAATATTATTATGGGATTATATTTGGCAGACTGGACTTTATGGCGCATTTGGACTGATTTTAATAATCGGTATTCCGAGCACCGTTTATGGAATAATTAATAAAAATGATAGTCAACGAGTATCTATATTTAATCGTAGCTAATGGAAGAAAGATATTTAAAAGCAAGATTCAACTCACAAATGCAACTTGGGTTAACTGATTGTATATTACAGTGGGAGCGATAAACCCTAGCCTTTTTCTAGGCCGACTGTTAAGCATCTCTTCCACCCACTGAACCTGCTCCTG
>Ga0307375_10001372_pt1 | contig 26816 bp, 32 predicted proteins | sample TR1MG_FD_202531 | JGI IMG/M metagenome (GOLD analysis project Ga0307375, IMG submission 202531) | Soil microbial communities from Risofladan, Vaasa, Finland - TR-1 | ecosystem: Environmental > Terrestrial > Soil > Coastal area > Acid sulfate soil | place: Finland: Risofladan, Vaasa | collected...
TCGGTCTAAGTCGGGGCGCAGTCTCCCAGTGGAAGCGTGTGCCGGCAGAGCGCGTTGCCGGTGTCGAGCGATTGACTGGTATCCCAAGAGAGGAATTTCGCCCGGATATATTCGCCCAAACTCCAGCCAAAATCCATACACATCCTATGGTTGCAGAAATTGCACCCCTGGGGCGGAGCTATTGATGAGACAGAGAACCATCAGCGACTTTTTCTGGCGCGACCCAGAAATATCAGATTTGAGCCAGGAAGACAAGGCAACATTGCTTTACTTTCTAACATCGCCATCTTCAAACATCATTGGTTGTTATCAGGTTGTTTGGATGATCGCAGCGGCTGAAATGGGGTGGACAAAGGATCAACTGCTGGTAGTCGCCAAAAGATTGAAAGTCAGGGGCTTGCTGGACTTCAACGAAGCCGGTTGGGTTTGGGTAAAAATCTGGTGGAAGCACAATTCGCCAGCAGTCGCACTCAATATCAACTCAAAACTTGTCGCTCACGCGAAAAAACAATGCGCAGTTATCCCATTTGAGTGGATTGCGGATTTCGGTAAGGGATTAGAGAGGGTTGGAGTAAATACACTAGCGATAGGCTATCCATATCCCATTGATGCCCCATGCCATGCCTCATCAGATGCCCCTTCAGATGCCCCATACCATGCCCCATCAGATGCCCCATCAGATGCCCCATCCGATGCCCCATCCGATGCCCCATCCGATGCCCCATCCGATGCCCCATCCGATGCCCCATCAAAAAATACGCAAACACCGGTACATGAGTGTTTAGATGCCCCATCCGATGCCCCATACCATGCCCCATCAGATGGGGCATACCATGGGTCTGGCGGTAACAGGTATCTTGTATCTTGTAACAACACCACCACCACAGCCTCCTCCGTTAGCGAAGCCGACCAGGCCAAACCCGTGGTGGTGGTGAATGATTTAATTTTTCCACCCGGAATCACCCCGGACCAGCACGATGCAATCCGCTCCATGCTGTCCGGTAGCGGGGTCGCGCATATCCACTGGCAAGCCATCCTGGATGAGCTGCACGGCGCACAAATCCACGGGCAGAAAATCGCCGCACCCATCAGCAACCCTGCAGGCTATGTCCGAGGAATAACCAGGCGTGCCGCTGACGGCTCGTTCAACCCTGAGCGGGGGGTGGCGGTGGCAAATCAACGCGAAATGCGCAAAAACCTCGAACGGCAAGATGCCTTGCGGGTTGCATCACAGCCAAAATTTCAAACCACCGAAGCTCAACTCGAACACCTGCCAGAAAACCTGCGTGGATCGTTAAGCCGGATTCTAGCCAACAAAACCAGAGAGGATGCCGGTGCATAACTCACTTCAAAAAGACATCGTTACGCTCAACAGGCGATACCTTTTGCTCGTCAAGCAAATGGCCGCGGAGAAACACCCCTTGCTTTGTGCCAGTGCACCAAAGTCACTCATCAAAAGCGTTCAAAACATGACGCTCGAAAAGATTGACCATTTGGCCGAAGACATGATCGCGCCATGCTTTTACTTGAACCTGAGCGAAACGATTTTCAATCGGATGGCAGAGCTGGAACAAGGCGTGCAGCGCAAAGCCTACATGGCCAATGTTTTAGTTACACAACTGCAAACCGATGGCAAACGATAACCAGAAAGCACAAGGCCACGCCGCATACCTGATAAAAAACGGGATGCGGATTGCCCTCGCACACTCAATCACCGGCATGTCGTGGAGAAGTCTGAGGGATTTGTGGGACGACGCACACGGCACAGACATGCCGCCACCCGGCAGAATGCCTTGCAGTACCGTTGCGTACATTCGCGCCGGGCAATCCCAGGTAGCACTATCCACGCTGGTAACCGTTTATCTATCCCTGGAAAAAGAGTATCAGACGCCCACGGATGCGTTCATCAGTGCATGGGAATCTACCAGATTATTTACAGATAAAAACGCGCCTCTCGACATCAACGCAGCATGGTATGCAGTGCGAGACACCAAGGCCGGGCGCGTGGCGTGGTGCAAGTGTAAAGACTGCAAAGCAGGCTATTTTTTTGATGCAAAGGAAACCAGAAAAAAAAGCAAATGCCCTTTTTGCGGGTCGATGGGTAACGCGCTAAATGGGGTAACGCTATGCGCTTAAACCGCTCATCATTACTGCTGTCGAGCGCAGCGATGCTCGCCTTTACCAATGTGTCTGGTGCTGCCGACCTTGGCTGTTTTGCCCAGGCATCGGCACGCTACCGTGTCCCGGAAGCATTGCTCCGAGCGATTTCGAGGGTGGAGTCACGCGGCAATCCGACAGCCCTCCATGTCAATAAAAACGGCACGACTGACATTGGGCACATGCAAATCAATTCAGCCTGGTTGCCCACTCTTGCCAGATACGGCATAGACCAGTCACGTTTATCCGATCCTTGCATCAACACAAACGTGGGGGCATGGATTTTGGCAAACAATTTTCGTCGCATCGGCTATCAATGGAAAGCAGTCGGCGCGTACAACGCCATATCCCCTGTCAAAGCGGCCATCTACACAAAAAAAATAGCAGACAGTCTGAGCATTGAAACAAAAAGGAACGCAAATTGATTAACCGCCGCTTAATGGCCGCAGCGATCCTGCTGCCATGCTTCGCCATGCTGTCCGGATGTGGCAGCACACTGCATAGAGCCGACCCAGGCATTGGCTACCTGGACAACAAATACAGGGTCTGCCGCGACAACTGCCCTCAACGAACCCAAAAAGAACTGGACGATGCAGAGTATGAGCAGCCAGCAATAATCCTTGCTAGCCACAGCCAGCCAGTCCCGACCCCGCCGCTCGTGAACAGGGAAGTTGCCATCCGGAACAACAACGCCGAAACCACTGAAATTTACTTTGATTTCGGCATGAGCAAACCGAGCCTTGCCGGGCAAAAGGAGCTGGGTCGCTTCCTTGACCTGGCATCCAGGCAACACATCAGCACGATTGATCTGGTCGGACAAACCGATGACATAGGACCTCAAAACTACAACACCGGATTGGCCTTGAAGCGCGCCGACTTTGTTGCCAGGTGGATAAAGTCTCACGGTATCAATGCGGCCATTTCAGTCACTGCGAAAGGCGAGTGCTGCCGAGCTGCACCCTACAACAAGGCGGAAGAAACCCTCGTGGAAAAAAGACGCGTGTCCATCCAGTCGCAAAGCAATTAAAAACACTTGAACGAGCGAGGTGCGGCGCGATGCAGAGAACTTGATCTATCGATTCAACGAGTATTTTTTAACCAACAAAAGGATGTAACAAATGAAAACAAAGGTCTTTGATTTACGCATTTTAGCTTTGTTCGGCGCAATGTTTTTACCGGCTATGGCAACCGCAGGTACAACCGGCACTGAATTTTTGGCGCTCTACACGTGGGTGAACGGCGTGGCAACCGGTTACGGGGGTCGCGTGATCGCGATCGCCTCTGTGATTATTGGAGCACTGCTGTCTGTTGCAAAGGGCAATCCTATTCCCATTCTGGTGGGCATCGGATTTGCAATTTTCTTGTCCTACACACCAACGATTATCAACGGAATTCTGACTGCGACGATCTGATTGCTGGCGGCCCGCCAAAAAAATCCGGCGGGCCGACAGCAATAAAAACCGATACCCAAAGGGATAAATAAATGAAGCAGGGATACATACCGCGCACCCTGGATCAACAGGAGAAATTCCTGTTGTGGGACATGGATCAATTCATCATAGCCGTGGTCGTGATGGGTACAGGACTCACCGCTGGATTTTTGATAGGCGGCATCATCGTCGGCAGTCTGGTCGCATGGCAGTACGGCAGATTCAAGTCCGGTAAACATCAAAAGTTTGCCGTCCACGCGATGTACTGGTGGTTGCCCAGCGACCTCTTTGTAAAAACTCAAATAACACCGCCATCAGACAAGCGTTATTTTTTAGGCTAAAAACCGTGATACCACAAAAATTTGTTACGACCAGCAGCAACAAGGCAAGAGAAATAACTTTTCTTCGCGTGCTGGTGTTTGGTTTGCTTGTCATTATCGCGCTGGTATGCGCGCTCCTGTACCGCACGCTTTGGATGGAAAAAACGATCATTGTCCCGCCTTCGATTCAGAAGAGCTTCTGGGTGAACGGGGATAGTGTTTCAAAAAGCTATCTCGAACAAATGGCGTACTGGTATGCAGGGCTGGCCCTGACGGTTTCTCCAGCAACGGGGAATTACCAAAAAGACCTCTTCCTCCGCTACGCGACCCCAGCCGGATCCGGGCAACTCGCGGCAGAAATGACGGCCAGGCTGGAATACATGGCAAAGAACAACACGGCAACAATGTTCACGGCGCAAACACTGACTACCGACGAGAAGCTGATGAAGGTTGCCATCACGGGGGATCTGGAAACCTTCGTTGGCGATAAGCGAATATCAAGCAAGCACACGATCTACGTGGTTGGTTTTAAGTACATAAACGAAAAACTTTTTGTGAACGAGCTCAAGGAAACAAATGAAAAAGATATTTTTGGTGTCAGCACTCCTGGCCAGTAGTTTGGCCGGCAGTTTCCCGGCGACGGCGGCCCAGGTTTTGTACCAGGACTCGCCAGCCGAATCCACGACAGCTATCGTGTCGCGCAGCGAACCCAATCTGATCACCGTAAGCGGACGCAAGATCAAACGCATCTATGGTGCGGAAGGATTGTTCACCGTCACGCCAGAACCGGAGACAGGATCGGCATGGCTCAAGCCAATTTCCGACAAGCCGATGATGACCGTCTTTATTACTGATGAAGACGGCCAGCACTACAAGATACTGCTCAAGGTGCAGGACATTCCTGCGGAAACGATTATTGTAAAAGGCGCAAACAAACAGCCTGGCCTCGTGATAAACCAAAAAAACGAGCCACGCAATGATGACATTCTGAACATGGTCGATGCGCTTTATAACGGAGAAGGTGACGAGACGCGAAAAAAAATACCGCTCTGGAAAGGGACCAGGTTCGAGTTGGCCAGAACGATTGATCTGAGAGGCATTCGGGGCGAGGCCTATCTGCTGACCAACTTAACCGACAAGCCCATCGTCATGGATGAACGCGAGTTTTATCGCGAGGGTGTCGAGGCTATCGTGATTGAAAACCCGGACCTTGAAGCCGGACAAACCACAGAAATCTTTGTTGTGAATGAGGCGGAACAATGAGCAAGCTATCGGAAAAGATCGCCAGCCTGTCGCCCAAAACACGCCAGTATTTGATGCTGGGCGGCGCCAGCGCGGGGATTCTTGCCCTGGTTGTTGGCGGCGTGTCACTTTCTGGCAACCAACCTTCCGTCGTCCCAACCCCTACAGCTGCCGCCGAGCAACAGGCTACCAACATTGCGGCACCGGGTGCAGCCGTCGATCCGCGCGAAGTGTACATGACACAATCTACCGAGCAGATGAAGCAGATGGGCGACGTTGTGCAAGCGCTGAAACAGCAAATGGCTGCAATGCAAGCCAGCTCCGGTGTTCCGGCAACCAGGCTGGATTCGATATTGCCCCCCTTGCCAGTCATTCCGCCCACCGTCCAGGCACCGCCCCAACTGCCACCGCCAACCGAGCAATCAGACATTCCGCCGAAAGAGCCCGGCATTTCATCGTTTGAGGTGAGCCAAACAGAGACGCCAGACCCGGAAAAGGACAGCAACACCGGGTATGTGCCAGCCGGTTCTTTTGTGCGTGTGGCGTTGCTTGCGGGTGTAGAAGCACCGACTGGCGGACAGGCGCAAACCAATCCTGAGCCAATCTTGCTGCGCACGCAAGACAACGCCTTTCTTCCCAACCGCTTTCGTTACGATATTAAAGAATGCTTCATCCTCGCATCGAGCTACGGTGACATCAGCTCTGAGCGTGCCTATGCGCGACTTGAGAACTTGTCTTGTGTGAGGCGCGATGGCCAGGCAATAGATTTTCCAGTCAAGGGGTACATTGTTGGCGAGGACGGCAAAACAGGGATGCAAGGAAAACTGATCAGCAAGCAGGGGCAGGTACTGGCCAACGCGCTGCTTTCAGGTATCGGGTCGGGAATGGGCCAGGCATTCATGCAGAACTCCTACATGAACTCCATGAGTCCTGTGTTGGGCCAGACGCAGACCATGGCGCCGGGGCAGATACTCCAGTCCGGCATGGGTATGGGTTTTGGCAATGCGCTCAATACGCTCAGTCAATACTACATCACGCTTGCCAACAAGCTGTTTCCAGTCATCGAGGTTAATTCAGGTCGCACCGTTGAGGTGGTATTCACCAAAGGATTTTCTCTGGACAACAACGCGTCAAACGGATCGGACTCGACCTACAGCGACCTTTGGCGGCGCGGTAGAGAAGTGGCAGGCAAAGCACTTGATCCAGCCGCGCCTCAATAACCAATAAAACAGGAAACCTGCTCAATGAAATTCAAATCAAAACTATTCGCAGCATTTCTGTTGGCGGGCATGACGACTGCCGCAGCCACGGCTTCGACCGAAACGACGACAGGCAACAGCCGTGCAGAAAAGGAGATCGCAACCAGGCTGCACGAACTCTATCCATCAACCCGGATCAGCGATGTCCACGCCACCGCCATCGGCGGTATCTACGAGGTTGTCATGGGGAAAAACATCGGTTACACCAATAGCGAGGGCAGGTACTTCATGTTTGGCCACATTTTTGATATGACCACACAGCAAGACGTGACGCAACAACGGATAGATGCACTCAACGTAGTGAATTTCGCGCAATTGCCGCTTGAAGATGCCATCAAGACCGTGCGCGGCAAAGGGCAGCGCGTACTGGCGGTTTTTTCAGATCCGGACTGCCCCTATTGCAGGAAACTGGAGCATGAGCTGCCCAGGCTCGACAACGTAACAATTTACACATTCCTGATGCCGCTGGACGGATTACACCCGGAATCCTCTAAAAAAGCCAAGGCGATATGGTGTTCTACCAACCAGTCGCAAGCGTTAGACAACTACATGATGAACGACGAAATGCCCGATATGAGCAAAACTTGCGATAACCCGATTGAGCGCAATGTGCAGCTTGGGCAAAAGCTCAACATCAACGGCACGCCAACCTTGATTTCGGGCGACGGCCGGGTATTGCCAGGAATGGCACCGGCAGATCAACTTGAGAAATTCATCGCCAGGGAGCAAAAATAATGCTCGCCAGAATACTTTCCATACCAGTCGCCTTGAGCATTGCCGGATGCAGCATGACGGGGCTGGGAGATAGTTCCGATAAGTTCGATTGTAAAGCCCCGGCCGGCATCAGCTGCGAATCTCTATCCGGTGTTTATGCCAACGCGGTGGCCGACAACCTGCCCGGCACAAACCAAAAATCAAAATCAACCTATTCGTCGAATAAAACCGAGGTCGCGGCTGGCGTGGCAGGCGAAGCACCGCAGACAGGCACGCCCTTATTGAGCGAACGAACGGTTCTGCGGGTTTGGGTTGCACCGTGGGAGGATGGAAAAAAGGTTTTGCATGACCAGGCATTCCTTTACGCCGTTGTTGATCCAGGACATTGGCAAATAGCGCATACCGACCAAAAAATAGCGAATCAATATCGCGTGCTGGCCCCAGTGGCGAAACAGGCGCAACGGCCGGTAACGCCGTCGGAACCCGCTTTGCCGCAGTTCCAGGCTCCGCAACAAATACAACAACCGCCAAGGGCGCAATAGCCATGTCATTCGCCTCATCCATTAAAAAAGTATTCCTGCACGAGCGGTATGGCCGCGCAGATGCAATACCGCGCCACTTGATCGAACAGTTTGCAGACACGCCCAAACTGGCCGGTATGCTGCCCTATGTTGGCTGGATGCCGTCAGAACGGATGTTTATCACCGATCAGGGCGGGTTCGGCAAAAAGGAACAGTTTTCCCTTGGCTTTGCCATTGAGATCAATCCTCAGACTGGCGCTACCGATGAAATGGAAAAAATACTGGCAGGATTATTTGATTCTTGCCCGCCCAAAACAGGCATCCAGATTTCGCTGTACGCATCACCGGACATCGCGCCTACGCTGGAAAAGCAGTATAAGCTGGTTACGGTAGATAGCCTGGCTGGAATTGCGACGCGGCGAAACAAGTTCTACATGGGCGGAACATCAAAGTCGCTGTTTTCGAACAGGGTGTATTTGCTGCGCGATTTCAGGTGCGTCATTTCGATCACGCTACCGCTTTCTCCGTTCAGCGAAGAGGGTGTCGATGAGGCAATCAACACCCGCGAAAGCGTCCATGCGACCTTGCGATCCGCATACCTGGGTGGTACCGACTGGAATCCTGACGACCTGCTCAATTTTGTAAATGATTTTTTTGACCATGAGCGAGTTTTCAATCCCGCAAAAAGAGACGAACTCTCTCTGCGCTACGACCCGGACAGGATAATCCGCGAGCAACTCTCCAACCGCGAGATAGCCTCGTGCGTAAGCGACGAAGGGATACGGTTTAGCAAGAGCGGCGGGCCGGAAACGGTGATGCAGTTCTACTCGGTGCGCAACTACCCAAAGTTCAGCCGCCTGACCAACATGAGTAGCGTCATTGGCGACCCATATCAAGCCGCCCTGGCCATGCCATGCCCATTCGTCATCACGATGGGCGCGATTATTCAAGACCATGAATCGGCGCGAATCTACGCAGAATTGAAAGCCGCACGCGCCACGCAGAATGCGGTTTCCTACATGGCACGGTTTCAGCCGGGGCTGCAAGACCGCAAGCGAGACTGGGATGCTGTGCTGGGTGCTTTCGACGAGGGCAAGGGTACGCTGCGCATGTACCATCAAATCGGGCTGCTCTCATCGAAAGCCGACGCATCCCGCGCCGAATACGCGGTCAGAGCGGTATGGCGATCACGCGGATTCGACCTGACGCGCGACTATTATTTACAGCATCAGGCTTTTGTCGCCTCCATGCCGATGACGCTAGGCCAGCCATTGCAGCAAGACCTGCACTCGTTTGGGCGCGCCTATACCAAAACGCTGGACAACGCGGTGATGACATCGCCGTTGATCGCCGAGTGGAAAGGCACAAAAACCCCGCTGATTACCCTGTTCGGGCGGCGCGGGCAACCCATGGGATTTGATCTGTTCGATAACACCGGCGGAAATTACAATTTTGCTGTGGCCGCACTATCAGGTTCCGGCAAGTCGGTATTCGTCAATGAAATGGCGTATCGCTATCGTTCAGCTGGTTCAAAAGTGTGGATCATCGACGTGGGGCGCAGTTACAAAAACCTGTGCGAGTTGATGGATGGTGAATTTATCGAATTCGCGGATGAGCGACAAAACACGCTCTGCCTCAACCCTTTTTCGATGGTTGTGGACATCAATAATGACATGGAAATGCTGCTCCCGTTGCTGGCGGAAATGGCCAGCCCGCGCGAGCCGCTGAACAACTTCTGTTACACCGCATTGGCGTCAGCCATCAAACAGGTGTGGGAAATAAAAGGTAAAAACTGCACCGTCACGGATATTTACGAACTGCTGCGATCAGGAAAAATCAGTGACGAATCTGAAAAAGAATCGCAGTTGATGCACATGGCCGTGGCTCTCGAACCCTACACAAAGTATGGGGTATACGCGAGCTACTTTGAGGGGCCGGCGACCATCGAGTTTACCAAAGACTTCATCGTGCTGGAACTCGAGGAACTCAAGAGCAAGCGCGACCTCCAGGCGGTGGTGATGCAGATCATCATGTATCGCATCACGCAGGAAATGTATCTGGATCGCTCCCGGCGCAAGATAGTGATTATCGACGAGGCGTGGGATCTGATGGGGAGCGGTAGCAGCGGACACTTCATCGAAGCCGGTTATCGCCGCGCCCGAAAGTACGGCGGCGCGTTCGGCACGATCACTCAAAGCGTGGACGATTACTACAAAACAGAAGCAACCAAAGCGTCTATCAACAATGCGGATTGGCTATTCCTGTTGCGGCAGAAGCCGGAGAACATCGACCGCCTGGGCAAGGAAGGGAAGCTCACGATTGATGAGTGGATGAAACGCCAACTATCGTCCATCACCACCGACCACGGACATTACTCTGAAATATTTGTACACAGCCCGATGGGGTCTGGGGTAGGGCGTTTGCTGCTTGATCCATTCTCCATGATGCTCTTCTCTACACGGGCTGAAGACTTTGAGCGAATAAAGAACATGCGTGCTGAAAATGGTATGACCACCGAGCAAGCGATTGAAGCAATACTTGACGAACGAAAATAAACCAACAGGAGCCATGACATGGAAAACAAAATGGAAAGCCACATGAAGCGCAAAATTGTTAAACGCATTGTCGAGCGGTGCAAGAGCGAGGGCAAGCGGGCAAAAGCCATCGCCGCCGAGTTAAGGATTGCCGGGTACAAGGTATTCGCGGCTTCGTTCTGTTTGTGCGAGGACATCGTGTTTTTCGACACGCACGCGGGCTTGCAAATACGCGTCATTGCCTAACCAGGGAAAGCTAAACATGTCTGCACTTGCACATTTCACCACAGGCGTTATTTCAGCGACGGTGGCCATTGCAACCATGGCCATCTGGCAGCATTTCCACCCCGCACCCAACATGGCGAAGGTGGACATCATCAGCATCGTGACGGCGCAGCAAAAAAGTCTGACGGCGCAAATGAAGCCGGGCATGGATCAAAAGACCCAAGCCGCAATCATTGAGTCGGCCGCACGCTTTGGCAAACAGCTTGATGCCGCACTCACTCAGGTCGCAGCCGAGTGCAACTGCACCATCATCAATGCGGCGGCAATTATCAAGGATTCACCCTCTAACCGCATCGACGATTACACGCAACGCGTAAACACGATGGCCACTGTCCAAAAGTAACACATGCGCCGGATCACACAAACCCTGTTTGCTTTGATAACCGTCGCAATCGCGTGCGGGCCAACCGCATCGGCGGCGATGGAAGGACGCGATTACGCGCCGGGCATCGAATACCAGTCGGCATGGTCGTGTAACGGCCAGGAGAAATTCAACTGGTATTGCGCAGAGCAAGCCCGTCCAGTCAAGCCGCCCAAAGGATCACGAACACCCGATACAGCAGCGACCAAAGAAGAAATAGCGGTCGAGGAGCTGGATAAGATACGCAAAGACCTCGATGCAAAGCGCGCGCTCGCGGTGGTGCATCCCACACCGGATAATGTCAAAGCCTACATGGAAGCGCAAAAAGTCGAGATAGACAGAGCGAGTTATTTTGCAGATGTATGGAGACGGGTGTTGTGGCAAAACGCGGGTTTGAACGAGGAGCTCAAAAACCCGATGAACAACTCGGCCATCAAGGTTGCGGCGCGCGAACGTGATGCCAAACAAAACGAAACGATGACAGAACTCGCCAAGGAATGGGGGATTTTCTTCTTCTATCGCGGCGACTGCCCTTTCTGCAAACACATGATACCGACCCTGCAATGGGTTACGCGCCAGTACGACATGACCATCATGCCGATCAGCATGGACGGTACAACCATTGAAGGGCTGCCGCCCTCTGTCCGGGATAACGGCCTGTCCGCGCGCCTTGGGGTAGAGGCTGTGCCCATGTATGTCCTGGGCAACGTCAAGACCCACAAAATGGTGATACTGGGCTCCGGCGTGCTGTCCTTGCAGGACTTTGTCGAGCGCATTTATGTATTGACCCAAACCAGGCCGGGCGATCTCTAACGGTAGTCACCATGTACAAAAAAAGAATACTCATTTCTCTCCTGGCCACAACTTGGCTGATCGCCGCACCGGCCAATGCCAATGTTGGCGCGGGCATGTCTAACTGGTTTGACAGCATGGGCGGCTTCACAAATACAACACCACCGTCGGCTTACAAAGGGCAGACAATGAACGGCTATTCCGGGGGTGGCTTGTATCAGAGAGTACCGGTGAAGAACTACCAGCTCGCGCTGATGACACCCCCTTCGCTGAACATTGGCTGCGGCGGCATCGACCTGACGGCGGGTTCTTTTTCGTTTATCAATCGCGCCGCACTGACCGCGATGTTTCAAAACATCGGCACGTCCCTTAGCTACGCATTCCTGCTTGCGATCAAGTCGTCCATGCCTGAAATGTCAAGCCTGTTCGAGTATTTGCAGGATATTGCCAACAAGGTCAATTCGATGAACGTCAATTCCTGCCAGATGGCGGAAGGGATCGTATCTTCAGTTGGTTCGGGCATCTCGCAGGGCAGGACGACCGGAGTTGATCATGTTGCCGGAAGTGTAACAAACGCGGCAACGGATTCGTTTTCCTCGTGGATTTCGACACCCAGTGCAAAACTGGCTTCACGCAATGCCGTTGTTGCAGCAGACCCGACAGCAAAAAGCGTGATCAGTCCGGGCAATGTGGTCTGGCAAGCACTTAGCCACTCCACCGGACTCGATGACGAGGACAAGCGATTTATTATGAGCATGACGGGCACTATAATCATACGCGATGCCAGCGCGACCGGACAATCAGCGCATTGGGATTACATCGACCCGACAGGCACGTCCACCCTCGACTTCATCGGGTACAAGAATGACCCGGCAACACCCAGCATACCCATCTTCGCTTGCGACACCACGTCGGATTGTCTGAATCCTGTCATCAGTACAACACTGGTAAGCACATTCACCCAAATGGTCGGTGTAACACTGGACAATCTCAGAAACAACGTGACCTCGCGAGGACCACAAAACATCAGTGACTTTTATTTGGTTGATGCTTCTTCAGTCCCTGTCTGGAAAATGATCAGCGTTTCAGCCGACGTACATCCAGGGTTGATAGATGCCTACAAAAACCTGATTGCCGTTGACGTTGCCTACTCATATGTTCAACGCATCCTTTCAACGGCCAGCCAATTGCTGGCCCATGAACAGCACGGAACATTGGCATCTGATGCCAGCGATGCACTCAACAAACTAAATAACCGACTGGATTTATTGAAATCCGAAATGTATACCCAGCGTCTGGTCGAATTCGGGAAAGTGGCCAAAGAAGCCGATCTTGAAAGACAGCTGCAGCTCCTTAACCAAACAATGGTTGCGGGACTTCCGGCGCAAGCCTTTACGTCGATGAACGTGTTCGGGAGTCGTCAGTGACCACGTTTGAGGTTTTTTCCTATTGGAACATGACGGAACTGCAACTGGTCTTCAATGCGGTGGCGGCAATTGTCGGCAGCGGTGACTTTCTGGGTTTGCTGCGCACCCTTGCATTGGTCGGGATGATTTCGCTGGCCATGGCAGTGCTGGCAGGACTTGCGCAGGCGCCAGACTTTGGACGGTGGGTCATCATGCTGGCCATATTCAACGGAATGCTGCTCGTACCCAAAGCAACGGTGGTGCTAACCGACAGTACGGGCACGCAAGGCCGGATCACGGTCGCCAACGTCCCGCTCGGTCTTGCTTCATTCGCCAGCTCGGTTAGCCATATCGGAGACTGGCTGACCCGATCCTTTGAGACGACATTCGCGCTACCTTCCGACATTCAATTCCGGCTGCACGGCACGCTCTGGGGGCAACGCGTTCAGGAAGAAATGCTGCATACAAAATTCACCAATTCAATTCTGACATCCAACCTCCTGGAGTTTTATCGTGAGTGCATCGTGCCGGAATACGCGACCGGTTATATCGTCGCATCTGACCTGGCAAAATCCAACGATATATGGACGTACTTGAGCGGCAAAACCAATCCTGGCCGGCTCGTCACGATAGGAGCCGTTCCGGGTTCAACGCCCGTTGCCGGAACCTATGGTTGCGATATTGCATATGGATTTTTGACGACACAGATAGCCTTCGTCAATACCGATCAGATCAACTCCATAGGCAGCTACCTTTTCCCCGGGGTGCCTACCGCTGCAGCGAATGCTGCGATACAAGGCAGCATTCAAACCAGCACCAATTACATACTGGGCATATCTTCATCAGCCGTGAATACGGTCAGGCAAACCGCCATGAGCAATTTCATGATTGATGCGCAGTACATGCTGCCAGCGCAGATCGGCGACGCGGCAGGTGCTGCGTCTAACCTGGCTCAGGCGCAAGCGATACGTTCGACCTCTGACAGCTACAATCTGATGGCGAAATTGGCAACCAGCACCATGCCGAAGGTCAAAAACATCGTTGAGATTGTGCAGTACTCTGTTTTTCCGATCATCATGCTGATCGTCATGCTATGCGGGCATAAGGGTGGCCTGGTACTCAAGGCCTATGTGATGAGCCTGTTCTGGGTGCAATTGTGGCCGCCCTTGTATGCCGTCCTGCACCTCGTGATGACAGTTCACGCCCAAGACCTGGCCACAATGACAGGCGGGCACGGTTTGTCCATGTCCCAGTACAGCCTGGTCAACAACGCATACATCAGCGACGAAGCCATAGCAGGGATGATTGCAGCTACGGCAATACCCGCTATCGCTGCCGCAATCGTGAAGGGCGGGGACGTAGGCGCGCAGGCCATCGCCGGGATGGTCAGCCCCTCGCGCGAGGCCGATAAAGTTGCGTCCAGCATCGCAAGCGGGAATATACAGATGGGCAACGGCTCAATGAATAACCAGTCGGCGGACAATTTGAGTCAGGGGCATGTTGACACGCAACCCACGTATAACAGCGGAACCATGAAGTCTACAACCACCTCAAACACCGGAATTGTCACAGATAATGGTGGTGCTACAACGTGGGAAGCACTGGGCTCAAAAGTAACAGCAGACAGCAACACAGGTGCTATCGCCAATGCTTCGCTTGCCGGATACGGTATGGCCGGATCATCAGCAGGAGTAACGGCAGGGCGCGGTGCATCAGACGGAGACTATTCTGGAAAAGGTACTGCATCACAAACTGGAACAAACGCATCATTAGGAGACACGAAAACGTCCAACCTGACCACTCAACAATCCGCCGGATTTGAAAGGGCATTTGAACAAGCGCTGGCAACCAAAACGGGAGGAAGCAATAATTCAAGCGCAACAACAGGTACTGGTACCGGACAATCAACATCACATGGCGATGGCGGCAGCGTGGCACTACACAATAGCGAGGGGGTAGGGGTTGATAGTAAAGCATTTGTAGCCGCAAGTAGTAGTGGAACTCCCGGTAAAACAGAAACGCCCAACAACCCAGAAACACACGGTGATCCAAAAGCAAACAATGGAAGGATGGCGAAACTCACGCACGCTCTGGGCGTAGCGGGAGGATGGATACACGAACACATACCCGTTAGTGCCAGTTCGGCTCTTGCTATCAAAACAGATCAAGCCTACAAGGAAGACGCAAACAAAACTATCGCAACCGCCTCGCAGGCAGAGTTAAAACAAGCAACTGCAATTGTTAAATCGGCTATGGATGAAGTGGCTGGAACGACAAGGGACGCAGGAATCAAGCAGGCTGCAAAAAGCATATCTTCAACTTTAGGCAAAGCAAAAACTTTTGATAGCAAGGAAGTCGCCTCGCTGTTAACCAACCATGAAGCTGGCAACAAAAGAGGGGAAGGACAAGACAATAAAGCTGGCGCGACAGTGGATCAGTCTAAACTAATGTGGGACGAAGCAACTAGAGAAACGTTCGGCCATGCCGTCAACAACATACACGATATAACACCAAAACAATTTAGGGATTTTGCACAACACTGGGCCAACAGCCAAGGATTCAGAGAGGACGTTGCATGGAAAGTCGCTGACCAGCAGAGACAAGATAAATTACTGCACAAGGATGCAAAACCGCCAGAAACACCTGGTGAAATAGCTGCCGAAGGAAGCGGCAATGTAAATAAGTTGACACATAAAGGTCATGCAGCGGTAGATCATGCGAGTGGCGCAAATAACGCCACTGTGGTTAAGCAGCAACATGCTCCACCAAGTTCTACGCCCAGCATTCAACCCGCCGTAGATGCGCACAATGCAACACAAGGGGAAGTCAATACCGCTGCGGGCGCAGCCCAAGGCAAGGTTCATGGCGATGCAGGTGCAATAGCTGTCGCAACCGAGCTTTATCAAACCAGACAAAGAGGGGTAGGGCAGGTGATGGCGAACGCCTTTCTCGGTGGTTCTGGATCGGCAAGCACGCTTGATTATGCAAACATAATGAGCGATGCCGCCAAAAAAGATACTGAGCTTGCCGACGGGTTAAGGATTATTGGGCAAAATCAGCAGCACGGGCAAGGCCCAAGCAAAGAAGAGATACAGTGGGTTAGCGACAGAGCAATGAAACAAATAGATTCTAAGGAGGGCTTAATATCTCAGCTAAACCAAACCGGTTTGAATTTGCTTTCTGATGTGACGGGCGGTGCGACGAAACCAGCATCCGCAAAGCCCACTGTCAGATAGTAAAAAAATCAACAAATTTTCACACCATTCAACCACCAACTGCCCGCCACACATCTAGGCGTACCGTCCATTATATATGCTGGATGAGTAAACCTGTGGGCAGCGTCAGCAGCAGCGACATCGCTCGCTGTTCGAGTGGCCTCAGCCATATCCTGTCTAATAGATTCGGCTTTGAATTCCTTGGCCACGAATTTCCAAACGAAATAAACAATCGTTCCAGCCCCAACGGCCAGCACAAACAAAATCAGGATTCCCATTTCATTTTCCCTTCACTAAACAAGACCACGCCACACGAACACCGCTAAATATGCGCTTCAAGCGACCAGCCGGGCTACGTTCGTAAGATCTGTTTGCTCGCACAGGTCGTCCCGCCATTTATCGTAAGTGCCATTTGCTTCCATTTCTGCAGGTTGTCGAGCAAGGGTCTCAATATCCTTGCCCGCTACTGTCTTGCGACTCCAAGATTTTCCATCATCCAATCAAATACGATAAGGGATGTACACACCAGCCTCATCCTGAAAAAAATCCTTGGTATCTCGCGTGACAAGAATTCGTTTATTCACCTGCGCGGTCGCCCAAACAATCGCATCCGGCAATTTGACACAGTGCTTCTTTCTAAGCGCGACCGCTACTGATGCAACGCGCTCGTCAACTGGCAGGCTGACAAAGGTACTCAAAAATCTTTTCATGGCCGCTTCCGTATCCGGCGTTGCACCTACCATGACCTCCATCCAGGTGATGGGGCTGATGGCTTTGTCGGCATATCTTCCCAGTTCGATTTTAGCCAGCTCAACCCCGTTTAGGTAGTCTATCAAGATATTGGTATCGAATAGCACGCTCACCATTCTGAGCGCATCCGCTCTTGATAAACCAAGCCGTCCACCGGACTACCTCGCCACAACCCGAATGCCTCTGCTGGTGCTGGTGCTGCCTGTTCAATATAAAGCGCAATGGCGCGTCTGATTATTTCGGCTCGAGACGCTTTTTCTGAAGCGCAAATAGCAGCTAAAGCGGCAATCTGCCCGTCCGGTATTTCAATCAATGCCCGCATGATTACTTCCTTCGTTGAACCGAGGTTGTAAGTATATCGCAATATACATATAAGTATATAACATAATTATGACTAGCCGCGATGCAGACGCTCAGGGTCTGGGCGGCATCCGCGCCACTTTCCGCCAAGTGTCCTGTAGTCGTACTGGGGACGCTTTGCGCTTCAGAGGCTTCGACGGCTGATACATCCAAGTGTTCTGTAGCTGTACTGGGGACGTGTTGGCCCTGCGCGGCATTCACGCCACTTTCCGTCAGGTGTGCTGTAGCCGCTCCATAGTCGTGCTGGCTCTGATCTATAATTTCAAGACTCACCGCCGCCAAAAAACACCCAAGCGAGTACAAATTCAGGCACGAAAAAAATAGTCGAATTTCTCTGCATCTTTGACGAGAATCTCTCTGATTTTTTTTACAAGCACAGCTAGACTCAGTAGTGTCCGGTTAACTTACAAAATCCCGATCCAAGGTTGAGTATTGGCGGGGTTTGCAGAGCAATTTATTTTGGTGCCGATTTGAAATCAGTTTACCCGTATTCCGGTTCGAGTAACTTCCAGAGGTCGATATCTCTGGAGGTGAACCATGAATTTGGGCAAAACACTGTTCGCGCAAATTATGGAGTTCGTACCTTGGACCAGCTTTATGCGCATCGTGGCGCGACATGGTGGCGATTCCAGGGTGCGGAGCCTGAGCTGCGCCGAGCAATTCCGAGCCATGGCCTTCGCTCAACTGACCTACCGCGAGAGTCTGCGCGACATCGAAACCTGTTTGCTGGCCAATCAGACGAAACTTTATGGCATGGGCTTTCGTGCGCCGATCAGGCGCTCGACGCTGGCCGATGCCAACGAAGGACGCGACTGGCGTATCTGGGCAGATCTGGCCGCGTTGCTCATCCGGCGCGCGCGCAAGTTGTATTGCAACGACAGTTTCGGCATCGACTTGGACAATACCGTCTACGCCCTGGATGCCACAACCATAGACTTGTGCCTGTCGCTGTTTCCATGGGCGCCGTTTCGTACTGCCAAGGCGGCGGTCAAGCTGCACACGCTGCTCGACCTGCGGGGCAACATCCCAGCTTTCATCTATATCTCGGACGGCAAGACCCACGAGGTCAACGTGCTGGACATGCTGTCCTTCGAAGCGGGCGCGTTCTATGTGATGGATCGCGGATATCTGGATTTCAGTCGCCTGTTCGCGCTGCATCAGGCCGGTGCATTCTTCGTGACCCGGGCCAAGCGCGGCATGGACGCGCGCAGGGTGTATTCGATGCCCTCCGACCGGAACACGGGAATCATCTGCGACCAGCGCATCGCGATGGACGGCTTCTACGTCTCGCAGGATTACCCCGAGCAGTTGCGGCGCATCCGTTTCAAAGACCCGGAAACCGGCAGAACGCTGGTGTTCCTGACCAACAACACCGCATTGCCTGCGCTGACTATCGCGGCACTCTACAAGAGTCGCTGGCAAGTCGAGTTGTTCTTCAAGTGGATCAAGCAGCATCTGCGCATCAAACGTTTCATCGGCAACAGCGAGAACGCAGTGAAGACGCAAATCTGGTGCGCTGTCTCCACTTACGTGCTGATCGCCATTGTCAAAAAGGAACTTCAACTTGATGCCTCTCTCCACTCTTTGCTACAGATTCTATCGGTATCTGCTTTTGAGAAAACCCAGCTATCTCAGGCCTTCGCAGGCAGTGGGCAATTCCAAAATCAGGCTGACTCTACTAACCAGCTAAATTTGTTCGATTTTTAACCGGACACTACTGAGCTAGACTTTATTCTTACACAGGGTCTAACTATTATGGAATCAGGGAATTCAATAAAAATCCACAGCTCTGAATTCGAGCAGCTAATGATGGTGGATTATTTCTGGTGGTCATTTTCAAAAGACTTTGACCTTTTTCCGTGTGACAAAGTAACGCCAGACGGAATAGTTGAAGAGTACGGCTACACGGATTTCTGCGACGACTATCCGTATTGCCAACAGTTCTCGACCCATGTTGGGGATATGCTGCCGAGGAGATTTGAGTACAAAGGGAAATTCATGGAGTTTCACCCCAGCCCCAATGGAATTGCGACCTTGCGGGATTACGACATCTTGCTCTATTGTCAATGCGGGCTTGCCAATGACCCACCAGTTGAGAACAGGAAGAACGAAATCGGGGATCTGCTTGAATTCCATGTGGAAGACTTTTATGCATTTTTTGGGCGAGCTCGCAAGGGGGATCGCGATGAAGCTTTAGTACAAGCACTAGAACGACTAAAAGGCAGCACCATCATCACCAACACGGTGTGTATGGGTCACGATACAACAGGCGAGCCTCGCGGCTACATATCGGGTTACAAGCTGGTGCGCGACGAAACGTCGAAAATCAAAACGGTTTTTGTGCAACTCCCATATCGGCTAAGCCTAATGTTCGATAAGGACTGGTTTCGTTATTACCACGATGGCTTCACCAATCTGTCGCCGTCGCGCAAGGCGATCTACATGTTCCTGAAATGCTACGCTACCCAGCCCGAAAATTTCGTTACCGCGTCATACGAAAAGATGCGCCAAATAACCGGCGCAACATCGCCGATTAGAATCTTCAAAAATCTCATAGAAGACCTTGAAGAAAACTCGATTCCTGGGTACGCGGCCACGGTACACAGGAATGAGCAAAGGGTTACTTTCAAGTGCATTAGCCAGGCGTACCATGGCGATGAGCAAGCGGAGTGAAAACGATATGCGGAATTGTTCAGGGCAATATCTGGACGAGCTTTACGTTCTGGACGAGCGTTACGTTTTTGGGCTTGCATCGCGCATTGAGCCGGACGGGTGTTACGCTTTGACTGGACAGGCGTTACGCTCTCTAATGCACTGGTTAAATTAGTGAATTCTCTGGACGAGCGTTACGTTTTTGGGTAAAAAACGGGTGTTTTTTTGAGTTTCTGGAAGATTTGAGCAAGGCGGTTTTAGAGCGCGGAAGCATAGCTTTCTGCGCTGAAGTAAAACTGTGCGGAAATAGGATTTTTATAAAGCTGTTCATTTTTTAATAAAAGGAGAAAGCGTCGTGTCAGAACAAGTTTTAGTGTCACCCCATATCAATGACGCGCTTGGGTATCTGCAAGCAAGGATGGGTGTCCTTAATGACATGGCAGAGAATCTTTGCAAGCAGCATTTTGATTTTGTCATGGCCGAGAACAAGAAGAAAACATGGGCAGAAAAAAGTATGCTTTACGCACAACCAAGAGCGCGTGACAACACACTGGCGGTTGCATGGTTTGTGGTGCGCTGGTATGGATCGAATGCAGCGAACACGCGTCGTATGCAAAAGAAGGTCATCATCAAGCCAAAGAACAAACATGGATACACCACAGCTACTTTAGTAAACAAAGCTCAATACTGGGAAGCCGACATGGTAATTGAAGTTGAGCAGGAGTTGATTCCAATTCGCCGTGAGGCCGCATTGCTTGCGAAAGCCATTGGCCAGCTCAACCAGATCATCAAAGCTGCGAAGGCTGGCGAAAGCCGGTGAGCGAACTGATTCATGTACTCAAGCAACTGGCAATCCTGTCCTACCGATACAACACCTTTCAGGGCAAGTGGAGCGGCATGCCGGACTCAACATGGCTGTCGTCATATTGGGAATCGTGTTCACCGCTGCCTGCACGTTCTCAATCTATGTCGAGTATGGACTACAGACGGCATTGGGTATCCCCGGTGCATGGCTGTTTGTGGCTGCTAACCGCCGACACCTGGAAGTCAAACAAGCGGCTTTTATTGGCCATGTTCCTATTGACCATCCTGCCGTCATGCCTGATGTCGTTGGCAGGCAGCGGACATCCGTACATCGAGGTAATCGCGGGAATGTATGTATCCGCCAACATGCTGCTACTTAAAACGAGACAGTAACCAATGAAAGCATCATATGACTGGGAAGACCCGTGGCGGCCAAACATTGAGGCGAAGATGGCGAAGGCGTGGTTTGCTGGAGCGTCAGCAACCATTGCGATTGCGAAATACATGCCTGTACCGCTCCCTCACAAATTCAGCGCGCTGGCCGTGTTCGTCTGCACAGGGATGGCGGCGTTTCGTGGAAGGCAGGCATGGAAGCGGTATGTTGACAAGACGCGCCTGGACAATTACGGGTTTGATTTTATCAGCATCCCGGAGCTCATGAAAAAGACCGTCCTGGCAGCAAAGAAGAAAGCCGTATGGCTTGGGACAGGTTTTGACTGGACGGACGTTGAAGCGCAGAAGATGCACACACTGATCGGGCGAGGTGTTGCTCAGACGATAGGCAAGATCACCAACGAGCATCACCTCAACGGGGACTACTGGATACACGGACTGGATAAAGAGACCGACCGGTTCATGGATGTTGCCAATCTGGTTGGACACACTTTGCTCATTGGCACAACACGGGTCGGTAAAACCAGAATGATGGAGCTTTTGATAGGCCAAGCGATCATGCGGGGCGAGACCGTCATCATCATCGACCCGAAAGGCGATCACGCTTTGGCGGAAAACACCCGGAAGATGTGCGAGGCGATAGGGCATCGTGATCGTTTCGTATACTTCCATCCTGCCCATCCAGAAAAATCAACCGCTATCGACCCGATGCGCAACTGGAATCGCCGCACAGAGCTTGCCAGTCGCGTTGCGGCACTCATCCCGTCCGAAACGGGCTCAGACCCGTTTGCTGCGTTTGGCTGGAAAGTGCTGAACGACATTGTGAATGGATTGGTTCTGACAGGTGTGAGCCCTAATCTGGCGCACCTGAAACGATACATAGAAGGCGGCGCGGACAATCTGGTATTGAACACCCTTCGTGTTCACTTCATCGACCATGTGAATGACTGGGAAACGCGCTCAAGCGGTTTCGTTAAAAAACACAAAGACCGTGTTCTTGAAGCGTACATTGAGTTCTACAAGCAAATCGCGATTCACGAAGCGCAGTCATCCGATCTGGATGGCCTGATTTCCACGTTCGAGCATAACCGTGACCATTTCCAAAAGATGGTCGCATCGCTGATTCCAATTTTGTCGATGCTGACATCAGACCCGTTGTCGGAACTGCTGTCACCGGAACGAGAAATCGGCAGCCAGCGTCCATCAACCGACATGTGCAAGATCATCAACAACAACCAGGTGCTGTACCTTGGCCTGGATAGTTTGGCCGATGGCATGGTCGGGAGCGCCATCGGCTCAATCATGCTGGCTGATCTGACTGCTGTGGCGGGTGATCGGTACAACTACGGCATCAACACCAACAAGCCGGTGAACCTCTTCATTGACGAAGCGGCGGAAGTGATTAACCAGCCGACCATCCAGCTTATGAACAAGGGCGGCGGTGCGCTGTTCCGTGTCACGATTGCAACACAGACCTTTGCCGACTTCCCTGCGCGGCTTGGAGATGAAAACAAGGCGCGACAGGTACTCGCCAACGTCAACAACCAGATTGTGCTGCGCGTGCTGGATGCCGAGACGCAACAATACATTGCGGACAGTATGCCCAAGATAAAAGCGAAGACACTCAGCCTGCGTTATGGGCATGGCGTTGATGCGCATGTCCAGGACGAATACCAGGCCTCGTATCAGGAATCCATGACAGAAGAAGAGGCGGAGATATTCCCGGCGGCGATGCTGGGTCGCCTTCCACCGCTGCATTTTATCGCGAAGATGTCAGGCGGGCGCATCATCAAAGGCCGAATCCCGATTCTGGATGGGGACAAATAACACTTGGCAGCCAAAAAAGAGAAAAGTGGTGCAGGGGCGGTGACATGGTTTGCAATTATCACGATTGTTGCGTTAATGGCCACCTGGGCGGTTATCTCTCCCGAATACCTGCTGAAGTCGCTAACCGTCGAGCGCGAGTTCTCGGTAAGCCTTGGAGGGCAGGCAGCCGACCAGTGGGTATATGGAAAGATGATCTCATCCAGCCTTGAGCAAGCACGGGGAATGCCAGGCTCGTTCAAGGATACCGGTACCTTGCCCACTGCACTCCGAAACTGGGCGCGCGAGCACATCATCACAACGTGGTTATGGGCTTCGCTCATTCTCTATCGTGCCAACATGCTGCTGCTGTATTTCTTCATCCTGATGCCATTCATCGCCGTGATCGCTATGGATGGGTTTTGGGTGAAACAGATCAGCACTTATCGGTTTTCTTCGCAATCACCGATACGCCATCGGTTTGGGGTCATCCTGTCTACCTGGACAGCCATCGGAACTTGTATCTGGGCTGTATTGCCAGTACCCATTCCATCGGTGGTTGCGCCCCTGGCAATAACTTCCATCGGCTTTGCGACGTGGACGTGGTTAGCCAATTTGCAGAAAAGGATTTAGTGATGCTCGCCTTCACCCACGTGGCCGCTGGCTGCGCATCCTCGTTACTGGTAGCCGAATACCTGCACGCTGGTCCGGTGCAAACCATTCTGATTGTGGCCGGCGGCATTATCGGTAGCCATCTGCCCGACATCGACCACCCGAAAAGCGCGTTTGGAAGCCGGGTTCTGCCGCTCTCCCTGCCGATTTCTGCTGTGTTTGGGCATCGCGGTATCACGCACAGCCTGATCGCCGTGGTGGGCATGTCGTGGCTGATCTGGTGGTCGCTGCATTACGTCCGCTGGCAGCAAGGCTTTACTGTGCCGCTGGTGGTGGGGATTGCCACGGGCTACTTGTCGCATCTGGCCGGTGACTTTTTTACCAACTCCGGCGTGCCGCTGCTGTGGCCAAGCAGAAGGCGTTTTGTATCACCGCTGAAGTTCTGCACGGGAGATATGCGCGAGTATCTGTTGGCGTTCGGGATGTATGGCTGGTCATTGATGGAATGTTTAAGGATGCTGAAGTAAATAATCCGAGTTAGTGTAGCAGGTCGCAATCAGGTGGACAGCCTGATGCTGTTTAACTTGGTACTCTTTCCGTACGGCTTGCTATCAGGCATGTTGCTTGCCTTCTTTACCGCGCATAAACTGCATGGTGAGAGTAGGGCGTGGGCGCGATAACAGCTTGCATCCGCCTGCTTGAGACTAACCCAGTCACATATCAATAAGTAACGAGGTTTATCTCATGCGCATATTCCGGTTCGGTTTTATAACGACATGCCCCAACTTTCTCAATTTACGCTACTGCGCTGTGGACTCTTCCTGCAGAACCGACGTTCCGATATATTGACATATATTGACAATTACCGATGTTGTGGAACATTATTGCCGCCATGAATAAACTCGCAGAAAAGCTGGTTGATCTGGCGCGAACCCACGGGCTGATACGTCCGTGTGATTTGGCACCGCTGGGTATTCCGCGTGTTTCGTTGACGCGCGCTGTCCGTCGCGGGCAGTTGGAGCGTGTCGGGCGCGGTCTTTACGGGTTGCCTGGGCGAGTAGTGTCAGCCCAAGGATCGCTGTCAGAGGTGGCGCTCAGGGTGCCCAAGGGCGTTGTTTGCCTGCTCTCAGCCCTCCGTTTTCACAACCTGACTACCCAAGCGCCTTTTGAGGTGTGGCTAGCCATTGAAAACAAAGCCATCGGGCCGAAGCTCGATTACCCGCCACTGCGCGTTGTGCGTTTCTCCGGTGTGGCATTCACCGAAGGCGTGGAAGAGTACGTCGTGGATGGCGTGACCGTTCGCGTCACCGGTGTTGCAAAGACGGTTGCCGACTGTTTCAAATATCGCAACAAGATCGGCTTGGATGTTGCGTTGGAGGCATTGCGCGAAGCTTGGCACGGCAAGCGTATGACGAGTGATGATATTTGGCATTACGCCAAGGTCTGCCGCGTCGCCAACGTGATGCGCCCATATCTGGAGAGTCTGGCATGAGCGTTCAGAATATTGGCGCATCCATCCGCAACCGCCTGCTCAACAAGGCGCGGGCGGAAAATCTGGACTTCAACCTGCTGCTGACGCGCTATGCACTGGAGCGCATGCTCTATCGTTTGAGTATATCGGAACAACGAGACCAGTTTTTGCTCAAGGGGGCACTGCTGTTTGATCTGTGGTTCGACGTGCCACATCGTCCGACCCATGATGCTGACTTGCTCGGTTTGGGTTCGCCTGAAATTCCTCATCTGGAAGAGGTTTTTCGCAATATCAGCCGCATTGAAGTCGAGAATGCCCTTGCGCGGCAGGCCACAGAGGGCCAGCAGACCAAGACTGAAATGATTTACTAGTATCTCACCGGCCCCCGCTTCCGTCAGCGGGTGGAGGCTATCGTCGAGGCCTTTTCCACCATGCAGGAAGACCTCGACAAGGAAAGAAAGGTAATCATGAAACAATGGGCCAAGCGCGAGGAGCAGATCGAGCGCGTGATGGGGGCGACGGTGGGCATGTATGGAGATTTGCAGGGAATTGCGGGTAAGTCGTTGCAAGAGATTGAGGGGTTGAGCCTTCAGGCATTGGATGCCCCCGTTGCGAACAATAGGAATGCAGCGGAATGATGGCAACAGGCATTGGCAACAGAAGCAACAAGATGATCGCCCTGCAAACGCACCTTGCAAGTATGTCAATATTGACATACACTAAATCAAATGAGTAAGCAGCGTAAACCGTTGGCCTGGCTGCATGGTGAAGTCAAAACGCCCCCTTTTTCCGCCGAGGCAAGAATTGAAGCGGGCGTTTTATTACGACACCTGCAAGAGGGCATCAATATATCGCTGCCACACTCAAGGCCAATGCCCAGTATCGGTCGCGGTTGTCATGAATTAAGAATCCCCGATGAAAATCGCACTTGGCGCATTGTGTATTACGTTGATACGGTAGCCATCGTGATTCTTGAAGTGTTTGCCAAAACCACCAGCCAAACGCCCCAGACCGTAATTGACGTTTGCAAGGCCAGACTGAAACACTACAAATCAATTTAGCAGGAGGATAAATACCATGAAGACAAACAAATTAGAGCGCCTCCAAGCCGACGGCTGGAAGGTCGGTAGCGCAGAGGATTTTCTGCAATTAAGCGATGAAGAGGCGCGGCTCGTCGCACTCAAGCTTTCGCTGATCAGCGCGGTAAAAAAATCACGCATCAAACGCAAACTCTCGCAAATTGATCTTGCGCAACGCATGAAATCGAGCCAGTCGCGCATTGCAAAAATTGAAGCGGGCGATCCTTCGGTTTCACTGGATTTGATCGTGCGTGCGCTCATCGCAAGCGGCGCAACAACGCGAGATATTCAGGCAGCGTTTACGGTAAATTAACAGATGGCGGGCTGATTAATATTCCAAGTCAATTTTAGTTATAGGATCAGCAAAATGGCGCAAACAAGCAGTATTGAATGGACGGAGGCTACTTGGAACCCGACTGTCGGGTGCACGAAGATTTCGCCTGGTTGCAAACACTGTTACGCTGAGGCCATGGCGAAGCGGTTGCAAGCCATGGGCACGCCGGGGTATGAGAACGGATTCAAGCTGGTGGTTCTGCCTGACCGGCTTGACGAACCGCTGCGTCGCAAGAAATCAACAGTATATTTTGTGAATTCGATGTCAGACCTGTTTCATAAGAACGTGTCTGACAATTACATAGATCAGGTTTTTGATGTGA
>Ga0307375_10001373_pt1 | contig 26811 bp, 21 predicted proteins | sample TR1MG_FD_202531 | JGI IMG/M metagenome (GOLD analysis project Ga0307375, IMG submission 202531) | Soil microbial communities from Risofladan, Vaasa, Finland - TR-1 | ecosystem: Environmental > Terrestrial > Soil > Coastal area > Acid sulfate soil | place: Finland: Risofladan, Vaasa | collected...
TAGCCGCCAAGGGTGGGGCTGTACGCCCATTAAAAGGGAACGTGAGCTGGGTTTAGACCGTCGTGAGACTGACTTAGCCGTTATTACTGGACGAGAAACAGAGCTTAAATGGCTTAAACCTGAAAAGAAATCCGGTCATTTAAGCGGGATAGCGAGGGCTAAGTTAGCGCGAGACAGGTTGGATTCTATCTACTGGGTCTGTTGGATATCTGAGAGGATGGGCTCCTCAGTACGAGAGGAACGGGAGGCCCTGGCCGCTAGTCTACCGGTTGTCCGATAGGGCAATGCCGGGCAGCCACGCCGGAAGCGATAACCGCTGAAAGCATCTAAGCGGGAAACGCACCTCGAAAATAGATATCCAATCTGCAGCGAGGCAAAGGTCGTCGGGGCCTGGCGACAGGAACCGATTGCTGCGGACGAGGGCTCTCGTTAGAAGACGAGTTTGATGGATCGGGTGTGTACGCACTAAGCCTTCGGGCGAGGTGTTCAGCACGCCGACCCCAATCGCCTGAGCGTGCCGGGTCCGAAAGTATCCACTTCGGGTGACACGCGGAAAGATGAAGTCGAAGCATGGGTATTATTCACTTTTTTTATATTATAATAGGAGTTAGCCAGTTTCATTAACCTTCGGATTTCTTTGAAGCTTGGCTTATTGACGGTAAGTACGCCGGAAGGCGGGAAAATCGCCAGAACCGCCTTGCTCGCCGATGGAGGGGGGTAAGAAATACTGTAATTTGACGGATTCATTTGGAGCACCAAAGGATTTGTATCAATTTCGAGGAATAGTGCCTCATAAGAGAGATTGTATTCTAAGGCTCAGCATTTATCTAATGATATTAAGGTATAAAGTTTTAGAATAAAAGAAGGCTTATATGGGCTGAAGGTTTTATTGAAGCAATAGGTAGCGTATATGAAGGAGTGAAAAAAGTAAGCAGATAGAGGAATGATAAGCAAGATGATTGAGAATTTATTGGTGGCAATACATAATGTGACGGGAATCCAAAAGATTAAGGAATATACGCAGGTATTATTGGGATTTCAAGTGAAAACAATTATTATATCGAAGGCAGTGGGATCGGCAGCGATGACAGGGGTGCCGCAAGCGCAGAAAGCGATATTTCAAAAAGGTGGGAATCTATTGTATGTAGAGGATATACCGGATATTATAGAATTATTAAATCCAGATGTAATTTATGTTGTAGCGCCCCAACCCTATGCAAAACACAAATTTGAGCCTGAATCCATTATCGAGAAGTTAAAGGAAGGAAAGAAAATCCTCTTAATTTTTGGAGGGAGTGATCCAGGACTCTCGAAACGGGAATTGGAGTTTGGGACTGATATATATCTGGAGATCCCAGCGGATATCGGGACTATAGGAACAGCCGCAATCATCCTTTATCGGATTTCCAAACTGCTCTGAAAACTTTAAATAAGATAATAGATTTCCATTGATTTGCAGATAAATTAAAGAGTTGAATTTTGTTAGAATAAAAAACAAGGAGCCGAGATCTTCCAGTCAGGTAGGAAATTAGGATTATAATTTGAGTTCTAACCTGAAGCGGGCCTGCTAAGTCCGTGGTTACGGCCGCGAGGGTTCAAATCCCTCTCTCGGCGCCATTTTTTTCTTTTTTAAAAAGGAGAGAGTAAGTAGGCCCGATGCTTGACACCTTCCCGATTACCGAACTTCTCTATCTGGTCTCAGAGGCGTATCCCATAAACATTGAACGTTAAGACTTACGCTGCTCCATCCCTGGCCTCGCTGGATTCGTCTCTTGAAAGATAATGACATCCTTCCCTTCAGAAGGAGCCCTATCTACCGCCAATCAAATGGGGCGTCTCCTCACTGCCGTGATAGAGCTCGTATAACCGTTCCGAGAGCCTCACATCGGCTTTTGCCCCGCCATATAGAGCATTTGCGGTCCGGAATACACCTTCAGGTGCCGCCCTAAACACCCGGCTAGCCTGATATTATTTCGATATCATTCAATTTAAATTTTTGTTAAAGAGAATTTTTGAGTGCTTGCATAAGTTGACAAAATTTACATGTAGTATCTGTAGCAGGTTCATGGCAGACGGGACAAGGGTGAATTTCTTGTTTTACTTGGAGCAAGTCATTAATTTTATCACCCGACCGAAGAACAGCGTGTTTAGTACCAGGGCGTTTTTGTTCCATCTCATTTAAAATACGTTGAATATCATTCCGGAGGACCCCTTCCGCATAAGGACATGTTTGGGAGTGGAATGGTAAGTTGCGGAAGAAAGCGTATGCAGCTATTTCCTTTTCAGGAATTTCCCGTAGAGGTTTAATACGCGGAACGAATAAGTCATGAATTTGTCGGGTATCTAAATTAGTGCGCCCCATTCGGATGATATCACTGCGAAAAATATTCATCATAACGGTTTGGGCTTCATCATCTAGATTATGACCAAGTGCGAGTTTATCTACTTTTAAATCACGAGCAATTTGATTCAGACTGCGGCGGCGTAAAATTCCACAAAAATAGCAGGCAGTATGAGATAAGTCAGATCGTTGTTTAGAAAGTTGGACAATTTCATCTAAAGTATAACCGAAGAGGTCTTTAAAGGAGCTGATATGATGCGCAATACCAAGATCAGAAGTAATTTCTGTCGCAATTTTCAAACTATCATTCCGGTAACCATGAATACCCTCATCTATCGTAATCGCGAGCAATGAAGATTTAGGAAAGCGCTGTTCGACCTTTTGAAGGATTTGGAGTAGGACAGTACTATCTTTTCCGCCACTAATTCCAATACCAATTTTATCTGTTTCTAGTAGCATTTTATGGTTTGCGATGGTCCGGACAACTTTTCGTTCAATGGATTCAAGGAAGTGTTTTTGACAGAGAGATTCCCCTGAGTACGGGCGATAATAAACTGCTTGTTTCCCGCATTTCATGCAACTTGTCAAGTTTAGCCCAACTATTATAAGAAACTGGAAAATAGTGTGAAAATATTAAATAAGAGGATTGATAGAATAATATTACCGAGGAAAAAGAAGATCGCAAGACCACGCACGCTCCAGATTACGGTCTTTTTCCAGGTCCAAGGTTCTTTTGGTTTTGGGGGTTTCTCTTTGGATGAATCATTTATCTCTGAATCGGATTCCTGTTCTTTTTTTCCAGTTTTTGATGTTTCAAACAGAGTAACGAATAATTTATCTCCATCAAAGGGCGGAATTGGGAGAAGATTTATAAGTGCAATAGCCAGAGAAAACATGTAGAGGTATGAAAGTATTTTATAAATATGGGGTGCAAGAGGACCAAGAATAATAGCCAATTCACGGTCTTCTACGTTATATGTCGTAACTATGCCGTAATAACTCGTACTTTGATTTGTAATCATATATAATTTACATACATCAATGTCTACTGTAAAATCAGACGACCGATTAAAGATAAAATTAAGAACAAGGCATTTTGATGTATTAAAATATTCTTTCAAATCATATCCAGCAGCTTTAGTGATATTTCCAGTTATATTTATACCAGATTGTAAGTTTTGTAAAGAAAAAATTTCATAATTCAGTGTAGGATTCTGAAAATTTGTTAAATAGACTTTACTATCATTAAAATTACTTTCGTTTGCGTGTATTTCCATATCAACAAACAAGGCGCTAAGATTTTCAGGGGGGATATTATAGGTTGAAATATTGATAATAAGAGAGAAATTTAAATAAGTCGCACTAGATTGTAAAGTTAGAGGGTTTTGATCATTGAGAGAGAGAGAATTTAACGTCCCGCTCAGATTTATCCCATCATTTAATAGTAATGCTCCCCAAGGAGTATAGGTAGCAGAGCGATTAAATCCAGCAATAACAGTTCGGTTATAAATTGACCCATTTGTAGCCTCAACGGTGAAAAGGACGGGATCAAAAGGTTTAAATTGGTCTAAAACGGATGAGAGGTCCCATTGATTTTTAATCGAGGTTCCATTTACTTTTAAAATAATTTCCTGAGCGTTTAATTGCCCAAACGAGGGTCCCTCATCATAAACATGGTAAAGATAGGCGCCAGTTCCGATTTTATACATATTTATAACTAGAATTAGCGCAAATATAGCGACAATGAAATTACTAAATGATCCTGCAGCGAAAATGCGCTGACGGGTTCTACGACTTTTCTTAGCCGCTTGCTCATCATCTAATTCGACAAAAGCTCCAAAAAGCAGGAGAAACGCAAGGAATCCAGAAGATTTGACTGTAACTCCATCAATTCTTGAAGCGATGCCATGCGCGATTTCATGACATAACATGATAATAGCAATGGGAATTATCATGTAGAGGAGAGGGAGTCCTGTGACAGTTACACCAGGAATGAATGGAACCAGTGCGTTTTCAGGTTTTGGGGCCGTAAGAAGCGCATAAAAATTGTAACCAAGAAAGGCCATTATAAAAATCATAGCGATAAAGCCAAAACCGATACCAATAGTCCAGAGGACTCTCCAGAATCTGGGGAAGCGCTGTGCAAGTTTATTTATAAAGCGATTTAATTTAGTTGTTTTTGCTAGAAAATAACCAGGTCCAACTTCCCATCCACGCTTCTCTAATTTGAGAAGCTTCGCAAGTATAAAAAAACAAAACCAAAAGAGTAGTAAAAATAAAAAAAACGTTAAGATATCAGTCTGTAAACAAAACACGCTCCGATCATTTTCTTCATTCAGAAATTTCCTTATCAATCCAGTTTAAATAATCAGGCAATCCATCCTCAATTGGGAGGACTATAAGCTCCGGAACTTCATATGAATGTAATTCTTTAAGTATTTTTTTTAATGGATCAATTTTCGATTTTTTCGTTTTAATAACAAGTAAGTTTTCTTTATCATCTTCAATTTTTCCTTTCCATTTATAAATTGATCTCACCGGTACTAGATTTACACATGCTGCCAACTTACGCTCTACAAGGGCTTGGGCAATTTTTGGTGCGTCTTGCTCGGAAGCCGTGATAAATACAACTTTATACATTTTTTATTTATCTCAAATTTTTTTTATCTATAGAAGAAAAATAATTTCAAATTAAAAATATTCTGATTCGTTTTTTTTAATTAACTTAGGAACCTACCGAATATTTTTACAATATCCGATGATCTGAAAATCCTCATCATCGAAATCATTGCTCGTCCAATTACAGATGTCCTGTTCTAATTTTTGAATGAGGTCAGAGGAACCAAATACGGTCTTTTCGGAAGTTTTTAGAGAATAATTTGTTTTCGCCCATTCTATTACTGCAAGGGTTAAAAATTCTTTTGCACCGTTGAGTGAAATATGAAATTTTTGAGAGATTTCAGAAATTAATTGTGATTTTGATTCAAGCAATTTAGAAATAAGGATTTCCATTTTAATCACTTCATTTAAATATTGACTCTAATTAACACTACACCATAACAATTTCAAAAGCTTTTGATTGATATGTCAGTTTTTGAAAAGGGTCCTTCAGTAGAAAAGGTGATTTCGGGTGGAAGTTTAACATTTATTTTGGCGATGTTAGGGGGAGTTTTTGCTTGGATTTTTGGGGTTATATTTACCAGAGCAGATATTGGTCTTGGAAAAGAAGCTTATGGAATTTATATTACGGGTATTTCGATAATTACCGTTATTAGCTGCGTGACATGGGGCATTAATCAATCAATCCAGAAATATGTCGCAGAATATTTAATTATTGACAAAACAAAAGCAGAATTATATGCAAGGAATGGAACTATTGCTATTCTTTTAATTGGATCAGTAATATGTGGGATCTGTATCACGCTAGGAATCATATATTTCCCTTATGATTCAATTTTAGGATTACTCCTAATACTAATTGGGATAAGTGTAATTTTCATTTCAATTAAAGATGGAATAATTGGGAATATTGCAGCACTTCAAAGATTTGATTATATTGCAGTAATTAATGCATGCTTAAGTTTAGGAACATTTATTATCGGGATTCCTATTATCTTATTTATAGTTAAACCGCTTGGTTATCCTGCTTTTTTACAATTAGTGCCTCTAACAATTTTAGGAACTTCCTTAGGTTATATTATTCAAATTATCTTGGCATTATATTATGGCCATAAATGTCTCCCATATTCATTAGTTCATTTATATAGAGGTCCAAAAAATAAGCATATCATGGGAACAGTTATAAAATATGGCTTATATTGTACGATTCCAACCATAATTCTTTCAGGAACTATTCTATGGATTCCGGCGTTGTTAATTTCAGGAATTCTAGGACCTACCGCTCCTGGTTTATATGGACTCATCCTAGGATATGCTACGGTAATGTTAACAATTTCATTTATGGGTTGGCCCATGATTAGTGCAGTTTCCGAGGCGCACGCGTTGAAAGATCAAAAACTCATTGACGATTATTTTCGAAATAACTTTAAATCATCCTTCAATTTGATAGCTCTTTTTTTAGTAATTTACATTGGACTATCAAAATTTATTCTAACTATTTTTCATGGATCTGAATATGTATATGGGCAAGTTCCTTTTATAATTCTAGCAGTGGGAGTTTCAATATTAGCACTTGAGTTTATATCCTGTACAATTGTTATAGGAGTTGGGGAAGGAAGAAAAGCTTCCTTTGTTTTTATAAGTATAACACTTATAGAAATTGTTTTAACAATTCTTTTCTTGTTTATTTTTCCAATTGGTTCAGTATCATTTGCTGCACCAAGTGCAGTACTTATTTCTAGTTTAGTTATATTTCCTTTTATTCCGAAATTATTAAAACCTTATACAACAGTTCCAATTCCATGGGATAATCTTGTTAAAGGTATAATTTCTATTATAATTTCAATAGGAATTGTATATCTTATTGATACATTTATTTTTTCTTTCATGTCCATTAGTGGGATCATTATAGGGATATTAATTCTTGCAGGAGTATATATCTTTTCTATGCTATTACTTGCAGGATTTAGTGATGAAGATCTAGAAATGATTTATAGTTCATTAGAAACATTCAAAATAGGCTTTTTAAAGCCTTTAGTTCAAGTGGGAGAAAAAATTATTCATAAAAGTCCCTTTTATAAAAAAGAACCAATCAGAGACTCTGAAAATGGTGAGAAAATTTAGGGCAGGGAGAAGAATGGAATAGTGCCCCGGCCGGGATTCGGACCCGGGTCATTCTCCTAGGGTAAAGCTAGTTTAGGGGTGAAAGCCCTAAATGCTTGGCCGGACTACACCACCGGGGCTAATTAAAAGAGGAAATGGCGCCGCCGGTAGGACTCGAACCTACGACCGACGGGTTTCTGCTTTCTTATTGGGAAAATAACAGCCCGTCGCACTACCTATCTGTGCTATCGCCATAATCGATTTTGATTATTACGGCGGCTAGACGGCGGCTTAAAAGTTTGATAATTAAGAAAAAACAATCAGAGTAATATTAATTTTTCGATATATGATTAAGAAGGGGGAATTTTCCAAAGACTTGTACTATCTTTTTTTAATTCACGTCGTTTTTTATGAAGGAATTGATAAACTGTACCATGAGAGATACCATCAATTAACATTATAACAGCCTTTTTTGCTATTTTGAGGGTATTTAGAGTACCTATGAGTGAAATAGTAGATCCATAAACGGAAAGATAGGTTTCTGTTAATTCTTCAATTATCCGTCTGGTTTTTCCTGCCTCACCAATAATACGCCCTTTTACGCGTTTAATAGATTTTTCTCTCCGCCCGAAAATTTTTTCTAAATCAATAATTTCCAGGTATTCATCTTCATCTATGAGTCGGAGAGCTCTCTCTGGGCTGAATCCGCGTCCAATAGCTTGAATAATATCTCTGGCTTTCCATACTGCCAAAGGATTTTCTGCTTCGGGTTTATTTGTGATATGTACTATTCCTTCCTGACTATCAATTTCGATTGATGTTTGAGTTATATCTTCAATTTGCTTTTTTGTTTCACCATTTTTTCCAATAACAACAGCAATACGAACCTCTGGAATTTTTATATGCTCTTCAGCTATCATTCAAATCTCATCCTGTTACATAGTTGTATGCAGTTTCTAATGTCAATATTTTAATTTCATATGATGAAAAGAATCGTAAAATGTTTTTCAAATCTCTAATGAGGAACTCTTGGGCTTTTGGATGATCCAAGACGACCCCTTGGGATATATCAATAATTACGGGTTCATCTGGAAAAAGAATATTGAATTCGCTTAGGTCTGCGTGGATCAATTTTGCATTTTGATAAAGATATTTTACATATTGCATAATAGTGTCAAAAACTTTTTGCGGTTCAGAAAGAGTGCAATCTTTAAGTAGGGGAGCAGGATCGCCATCTTTTGCTATGTACTCCATGACAAGAACATTTTTTCGAACAGCAATCGGGGTTGGAACTCTCACTTTTGCATTTTTAGCCCGAATTAAATTTTTATATTCTTTTTCAGCCCATAAAAAAATGAGATCGCGAGTTTTTCGACGAATATGTTTGAACCGAGGATCGCCAATGACATAAGGCCACATAAATCGAGGTTCAGCTGTTTTTATTCTATAAATTTTAACAGCAAGATCCTCCTTGGGTCCATAGGCGAAATATACATTGGCTTCCTTCCCGGTGGATATAGCAAAACCAAGTTCATCTATAATTTTTCGGCTATAAAGCTCATATATTACCTTTTGAGTTTCTGTATCAAAGACGCTTTCTACAACACTCTGATCTTCTGATCTTTTTTTACGCATTTTCCGTTTATCAATTTTAGTTTCTAATCGATCTAAATCATCATCCATTATTTGACCTTCATTTATTTTTCCATAAGTTCATTGCGATTTCCGTTGAACGATGGTTTTGCCATAATTTCATAAAACGTAAAATATTTTCATCTGATTTATAAACATCCTCTTGAATTCTGCGTTTAGCTATTAAAGCAGTCAAAAAACTTTTCTTTAATTTCTGCTCGAACAATTCTTTAAATTCTTCTGTATTATTTTTATCTATGGTTCTCTTTAAAGCTTGTCCTGCAATTAGACCGGACCAAGCAGCATAGATAATACCTTTGCCGCTCAAAGGATCCACAAATCCGGCAGCATCGCCGACAGCGACAACTTTATCTTGATAAAAAGACCGGATAGTGACGGGAACTAGATGAGCAGCTTTTCTTATTACTTTTCCATCCTTTATTTGTTCATGTACTAAATCCAAGAATTCCTGAAATTGCTGATTGGAGGATCTTATGTCGTCAAGTTGACATCCCCAACCTACGCTTATTGTATCTTTTTTAGGAAAAAGCCAACCATATCCGATGCCGATTAATTTTTTACTGAAGAAAACGTGAAGATTATCTGCGCCCAGTCGTTCTTCAATAAGTTGTTGGGATAATTTTATTTCATGAGTTATTGTTAATGCAATCTCATTAGGCAAATAGTTTTTCCATCCAAATAATTTTAAAGTAGTTGAGTTTGCACCATCAGCTGCAACAATCCAGTCACTTTTAAACACGCCTTTATTAGTATGAATGTGGAATTCATCGGCATCTCTTTTAATATTTATAACTTTAGTTTCTTCCTCAAGACGAGCTCCATTATTACAGGCGCGACGTGTCAGAAAGGCATCTAAATCAGAACGCCAAAGGATAGCTCCTTCACCCTTTCTTTCCAAGTTAAGGTTTTCTGTCAGATGATGTAAGATTAAAGACTTAAAGTTACGCTGAATTATAGAGGGAGGAATCACAAATTCTTTTATCATTTCTGTTGGAATTGCGCCGCCGCATGGTTTATAACGTGGTAACTTTTCTTTTTCTAGAATGATCGTTGAGAATCCATTCTTTGCCAAGAATTCGGCACAAGTTGAACCAGCGGGACCCGCTCCTACTATAGCAATCGAATTCATTATTATCACTGATCTATTTTGGTTGGGATAAGAAAAATTTTTCCTTCGACTTCAAATCCTTTAACATTATTACCAATTTCTAGTTCTTCACTTACAGATGATCTTAAGAGCTCAAAAATTTGATAATTTTCAAGATCCATGAGCTGTATCATTTCTTTTGTTTGCGAATAACAAATATAAGTATGAAGATCTTTGGGATGTTGTAAAATTTTCGTATTTTTTAAAAGTTTCAGAGGTCTTTTCATTTTTTCGTGGGTATTTAAATCAATACAGGTAATATTTTTTCCTTTTATTTTTAGGACATATAAAGGAGAATTATTTAACCAAATTAAATCGCCTTTAATAAATGGAGATAAATGTAGGCTTATATATAGTTTATTTTGTTTTACTTCTCTCGGAATTACGCGAGCGCCGAAATTATACGTCTCTTTTTGGGTACCACCCAAATTATTACTAATATCTGAAGCAAGCGTATGAGCAAATTTCTCAGAGCCAAGAAAAAGGGTAATTTTCCCTTTCTTAATAGTAAATTTCGAGATATAAGCGAAATAATCTATTTGTCCTAATTTATCAACTTCAGAATCTATCAATGAAAAAATATATTCGCGTTCCTCATCTAACATATCCCGACCCGGAGTAATTATATGTAAAACAGCTTGATATGCACCTCTTTTTACACTCAAACAGGAGGGACAAATAGTGAAATTGAGATTGATTTTCCGTGTATCGTAAGTTTCTGTATATAATTCTAATGCATTATGAGCATGTCCTTTTGCAATAAGATCAAATTCTACTGAATTTGTTTTTAAAATAGCTTCAATGTTATTGAAAATTTTCATTTTAATATCTAATTCGGTTTGAGGGATTATATCTATTTGTGTAGGAATTATATCTTTCAAAGCAATATCTAAAATTTCTTCTAAATCATTGGAATTTAATGTAATCCAACGGTTTTTATAGAAATATCGATAACATTTTTTACATAATTTAATATATAAGGGATTAGGGAATTTTAAGAGCGGATGTAATTCTTTATAACATTCATGACATAAATTATCAATCAATTGAAAATTTTCAATTGCGATTTTTCCACATTTATAACAAAATTTTTGCATTTTCTCTTCAAACACTAAAAATAATTACAAATTAGGTAAACATAAATAATATAGAATAAATTTCTCCAAATTTATACTTATTTCATCATTTAATGGTAATTATTTGAGCATGTGGTATTCCATTTATCCGAATTACACCTTTCTTATGTACCAACCCAAATTTAATGCATTCGGAGATAATAATTTCACCTACTAAATTAGCAATCGTCGCTTTTTTTAATTCAGCAATAGCTTTTTCTAGAGGGACTAGTTGATCACCATAAAATTGTGGAGTAACTTTAAGTGTGAATTTTCCTTCTCGGTATATTTTTCCAAGGCATTCTTTATCGCAGATTGATACCATTAATTCTCCTTGCAAATTGCGAGTCCTCATATATAAATGCATGATTGTTCCTTCTAGGCATTTTTGATACTCTCTTTAGCACCACATGCTTGACATTGCAGGAATATATATTTCTCTTCTTTAACAATTCTTGTTTCAGGTTTGTTGCAAAAGGGACAAAGTACGAATTTTTCAGTATATCGTTTCATAAGCGATTTCAATGTTAAATTTCCAAATCGTCCGATGAAAGTAGCTCGCGTACCTTCAAAATTTCCACGTGTTGCCAACTCACGTAGGAAGAATTTCATTATATGTTGAGGATCTCGATTTAGTAAATCAGCAATCTCTTTAAAATTTAAAATGCTAGTTTTATTCCCTTCTGTAAAGATTCTCATAATAGGAATTTTAAAACGGGAATGTTCAAAAACCTTCCGAGGGATTTTAGATCTTGCGCGTTCTAGTAACATATTATAATTTTCATCATCCATCTTAATCTCACCTTTTTTTATAGGATTTTATATCTTCCAGAACCAGGTTTGTATATGGTTCCTTCATTTATCAATTCTTTTATAGCCTCTTCAAAATCCAATTCGGGGATATTTAAATATTCTTTCAGCTGATTACTATTAACACCCTGACCTTGATCGAGGTTCTTAATACTCTGGACAATTTTCTCTTTAATTAAACCTTTTTCAGTTTTATCTCTTGGTAATGAACTTAAATTCTTATCGAATCTTTTTGGAATTTCAGTCGATTTTCTTTGGAATTTATTGGCAGAATTTATTCTTTCAATGAATTCAATGATTTCTAATTCGCGTACTAATTCCCAGTTGGGATCTTCAAGTTTCTTAATAATTTCAGGATTTATATAGATTTCATCTTCATATTCCCGAACGTGTCCGATTATATCTACTATGTCCCCAATTTCTACCTCTTCAAACTTCTTTACATCGTCTTTCCATACTTTTACCCGAATAGTTTCGGTGCCATCATCAAGTATTATAGTAGCTTGAGGGATTTTTTCTTGTTCCTCATCATTTTTTATTGTGGGCATCCATTTTCCGACAATTGTTCCTAAAATACGAACTCTAGAAACATTAATTCCAATTTTTGTTGTTAAATAATTATTCATATCATCTTTTACATAATTTCCAGAAGTCAAATGGTTAATATGCAATTTTATAGCAGTTGCACGTTTGAAGCTTTTAGTTTTTTCGTGATTCATAAAAATTCACTATGAAATAATTCTATTTTATTCTACTTCAATATTTATTATTAATTTCCATAAATTTTAAATTATTGACAAATTTTATAATTAAACAGAAGAAAGGAATACTCCAACCTTTTTTATTTTTGAATCGTTCAAGTTCTTTAGGATTGAAATCTGGCTGAGATTCAGCGCCTCTATTTGAATCATGCAAAAATGGGTTCGGGAGTATTTTTTCCGATGAGTTTAAGTTACTCAGCTGGTTTAATCCTGTTACTTGAACAGAACATGGGACTAAACCTAATCCCCCTATCCCGTCCGCTTTTAGCAGCTTTCGGGAGTGCTTTTGAGTGGACTTTAGGTTAGCAAGTTGCTTTAATTATGACAATAAATGATGGGAGGAATGAATTTGAGTTTCCGTGTTGTGACGGATTCCGCTAAAAAGACCGCATCAATTATTTTCACTTTTATCATCACTCTCTTTTTCATTTATATTGTGCAATTCAAGTGCCTTTTACAGAATCAAAGTGCGAAAATTGGGAAAATAACAGAAGAAGATATATTTAATTATTACATTAAAGTATATACAAACAAAATTTATTTATAATTTTAAATAATTAATTGGAATTTAAGTGTAAAGTTTTACGGGTGATATGCATTTGATTCATTCTATTTATGTGATCCGGGGCGACGGAAAAATACTTTATCAAAAAACCTTTGGGGCAATAAAAATCGACGAGAGTTTAATTTCGGTGTTCCTTTCAGCCTTAACTTCTTTTACGGGGGCGATGCCTGATGGTTCTATCAAATCTGTAGTAAGTGGACGATTAAAATTTGTTTATACCGTTGATAATAAGCGAGATCTTATCCATGTATTCTGTGCAGATATGGAAGATGATGAACTCGGATTACATCAAAGGGTTAAACGAGTAAGAGATGTATTTGCAGAGGAACAATACGGAAAATTAGCGACATGGGATGGAAAGACACAAGAAATTTGGAACGAGTTTGAAGCATCCGTTGAAAAAGTTCTAAGTGGTATAATAAAAATTGCATTAGTAGGGTTTGGTGGCGTAGGAAAAACCACAATCCTTAATCTAATGCGTGGAACTGATGTTCCTATTGAATATAATCCAACAATTGCAGTAGATGTCAAAAAGCTAGATGTTTCTGCTACATATGATGTTATTATATGGGATTTCGCTGGACAGGAGCGCTATACACCACTCTGGACATTTTTACTCCGAGGAACCAATATTGTTTTACTAGTGACTGACAGCACTGTGGAGAACGTTGTAAGTACAAAACGAGTATATTTAAATGTAATAAAAAAACGAAAACAAGATCTATTAACTTATTGCCTCTGTAATAAGCAAGATATGCCTCGTGCAATGAAGCCTAAACTAGTCGAACGTCTTCTAAATGTTCCGTGTTATCCAATGGTTGGGATTAACCCATCTTTTCGAGATGAAGTAATGAGTTTAATTACCATGGCGATAGATGAATGGGCCCGATCTGCAGGAAAGGCAGAAGAATAATTTAATTAAGAAAAATTACATTGTAACCCTCGAATACCTTAAGCATTTACAAGTTATCCTCTCTGGATTCGATGAATAAATGTGAGTTATTCGAGGGACCTTTGAATTATATTGAATATTTTAATAAATTTGAGTTTTGACAGTTGAAATGAAGAATATTCATTTAAATATTGCAATACCTTCAAATGTCCTTGAAGATTGTAGCGATCTGCGTTCTAAAACCCAAAAGATTGGTCAGATTGCTAGGGCAGCTGCTATTTTTAAAGTTGAAAAAATAATCATTTATCATGTTAATAAATTAATCAATAGAAAATTTTCCGGAGATAGAGAATTAATTAAGGGTATATTAGAATATTTGGATTGTCCCCAATACCTTCGCAAAAAAGTTTTTCCTAAAGTACCCAGTTTTAAATATATAGGTACATTACATCCTTTGAGGACCCCCCATCATCCATTAGAAAATAAAATAGCGAAATTAGAAACAATTTCTATTCGAGAAGGTCTCGTACTTTTTTCTAACCAACATTTCTCTGAAATTGATTTGGGTCTTGAGAAGTCGATTAAAATTGCGATCCCGCATCTTCCGAAGGATCAAAGAATTATTTTAAAATTAGAAAGACAAGGAAATTTAATTACAGGTACTCCAGTTACAAAAAACAATACGAAAGTTTATTGGGGATTTGAAGTTGAAATTCTTAATGAGTCAATCAAGGATTTTCTAAAGAAATTTTCAAATAATTTAATTATCGCAACTTCAAAAAGAGGAAGCCCTATTAATTCTGAGACACAAGTCGAATTATTACAAAAACTTGAAAAGAAAAATAATTTGCTTGTATTATTTGGTAGTCCAGCAACAGGACTTTTTGAAATTTTTACAAATAATAATCTACGATTGGCAGACTGGGTTGATTTTATCCTTAATTTCATACCCCAGCAAGGTACTGAAACAATTCGTGTCGAAGAAGCTTTATTTTCCACGTTAGCACTAATAAATTCTTTATTAGCGTTATAATTTTCGATTTTTTCGTTCTATTTCGGAATAGGAGTTTAAATATTCTTTTCTTAAAAAAGAGGTGACCAGATTTGTAGGATTAATTAATCATGTCTAGTTTTTCTAAGAACAACACGAAATGGGATGCTTCTTTCAAAAAAATTTTGAAATTTTGTATTATCGGGCTTTTATTGCTAGGTATTAGCTGTTTACTGTTGAATCTTATAATTACAAGTCTGGATCTTGAAATTTTTGGAACCATGTTGAATATAATAACTGGAATTTATGAAAATCTTTTAAATATCTTAATAATTTTTTTGCTTTGCTTTATTGCTTTTTTATTATTAAAATTCGTTTATCCAAAGAATAAATTCTTAGCTTATATCCTCTTTTTTATTTTTTTTTGCCTTATAATAACGGTTAGTGCTGGCTTTTATATTTTTCAAATTAAAAATTTTTCAATTTTTCCAATAATCGGAATTTTGTTTTTAAATTTTGTTGGATCCATAAATAATCTTTTACCATTCATACTTACTTTACCATTTCTTATTATTTTTTACTATTTAAGAGTGAAAACGTCTTCAAAATTTAAATTAATAAATCTTCAAGTAAGAAATCATATATTATTGATTGATGATGGAAAAAAAAAGAATTTCAAAGCTATGATCATTTTACAAATCAAAAATATACCCAAAAACATTGTTGTGAAAGAAAATCGAACCAGAAAAAAATATATCGAAAAATTAATGATTCCAGGGGATTTTCAATATCTTCATTATCACCTAACATCGCTTGCTAAATTAATTCCAAATATTGCTTTTGAAATTCGAGTATCAAAAAATGACATTGCGTTACGGTTATTTTTGAGTACAACCGGCAGCGATGTAAATGAAATAATGAGTGAAATCGAAATATTAAAAGAAGTCGTAATAACTACTTTTCAAACAACATTTCCGGGTCTAAAATTCGAAATACTAGAAGGAAATCAATTAAAAAATGCATGGGGAGATATTTTTGGAGGGTGGGGCAATTATAAAATTAAATTTTTAGACGATGGAAAAATATTATTAGATAAAATTATGGAAAAAACCTATTTATCAATAATTAAATTAAATGATATTCCAATTTTTAAACTCATTAATGAAAAATCCCAAATTGATTCGTTAATTCGAGGTCTTATAGGATCACAATTTGAATTGAATTATATAATTTCTGCCAGACCTATGGAAATTTATGATTTTGAAAAACAGAAGAACGAAGTTGAACAAAAAGCACAGAATTTTAAGAGGGAAGTATGGTCTAACGCAGATTCATCGAATAAAAAATTCAAATCTATTACGATATCACCTCTTAAAGATCAAATTCAAGAAGATCAAATTCGAGAAGACCTTATAAATATTCGCCATGCTGAAATCACGGGAATATGGATAGTTTCAGCTTATATTGTGATTCGATCTAACGATAGGGATAAGTTAAATAATGATATCCAAAGAATAAATGCACTAATTTCAACTATTTTTAATAGTGAATTAAAACTTTTGGAATCTAATGAGCTTCATAGAGGTTTATCTAGCATTCCTGCACGATATTTACTATCTAAGCCTTTAGTTTTAACAAGTGAGCAATTAACAATCCTATTCCATCTGCCTGAGAATCCAATTCCGTCTCTATCGCGGATTGACATTCCTGAATTTGAAATTCCGCCGGAGAGAAAAATTCGAGAGGGGATATCGATTGGTAGTGTATTATTTTATGATCAAGAGATGTATCCACTGAGGTTAACTATAGAAGACTTAAGGTTAAATACCTTTATATGTGGGTTAATTGGAATGGGAAAAACACGTCTATCGATGAATATCTTAAAGCAACTAACAGAGAATTTTCCGGATATTGATTGGCTTTGTTTAGATTGGAAAGGCGAATATATAAATCTGATAAATGAAATAAAATCTGAAAAAATTGTGATTTTAAAACCTGGATCTGAAATTGCGCCTGTAAAATTAAATATGTTTGATCCTCAAAGAAGTAATAGTGACGAGCATGCTAGAAAAATTTTTGCAATAATCAGAGAGGTGTTTAAAAGCGAATTTAACCGTGAATCGGAACTTTCCTCTCAAATGGAAAGCGTTTGTAAGGAAGTTCTTAGGAACGTGGTAAAGAACCCGAAAATGAGAAATCTCGAATCATTCATAGAGGAATTAAAAAATTATGCCAGAGAAAATCAAGCCAAAAATAGAACAATAATAATGACTGTTAATGCATTAATTAACAGATTTGATAAATTTCGCCATGGAGTTCTAAAGAATGTTTTAGACGTTAAAAAATCAAATATTAATTTCGAAAAATTAATGGGAACCAAAGTTATTTTTGATTTAAATTACTTACTTTCTGCAGGAGGAACAAAGGACGACGTACGATTTTTGATGAATATAATTTTGAAATATGTGATTGATAAGGCTTTAGGGAGAGGAATTACAGATACATTAAAACATATAGTTGTAATAGAAGATTCACAACTTTTAATTCCGTCTATTTTTCGAGAGGTCCCAGAAACTAGTTTGGTTGAGGATATTCCTTTATTGTTACGAGGAGTTGGAGAGAGTTTAATAACTATAGCAACGCGTCCTGAAATATCCTCTGATATAATTGCCAATTCTGGGGTAAAAATAGCATTTAAGAGTCCGTATGATTCGCAAAAGATCGCTAAGTTTCAGAATTTAACGGAAGGGCAAGAAAAATATTTGAGAATTATGCTAAAACGTGAAGCAATCGTTACACTCGCGAATTATCAATTTCCATTTAGAATTTTAACTGATTACTTTGAATATAAAAAAATAAGTGATCAAGAAATAATTAACAGTAATTTAATTTCTTCGGATATTTTTCAAACAGAACAGCAAGTAGGTTTTAATGAAGAATTAAGTGAAAAAGTAGAAGAGAATTCGCAAAACTATGATCAAATTAACGAGAATAATTATAATAGTGCTAATTTTTATTTAAATTCAAAAAAGAATTTTAATAAGGAAAATTTAGAACTTGATACAAATAGAGCCAATTTGAAAAGAAAAGAAGATGATAAAGAAAATTATAAACAAAATTCTAAATCGCATATCTTTTTTTCCAAAGTACAACAAATTTTAAAACTTGGCCCGCAAAATAAAAGAACTTTATCTAAAGAATTATTAATTTCGAAAGAAGAACTTGATTCAGTTTTGAGATCTTTACTTGAGACCAATGCAATTATGTCTTGTATAGCGCCTGTTTTTAATAAAATGACAAAACAAAAGTTATATTTCTTACCAGCATATAAAAATTGCGTACAAAAGGAAATTGAATCTAAGCTCGAAATTGATTTTTTGGAAAGTGCGAAAATTGGGAAATTAACTGAAGAAGATACATTTAATTATATTTGGTATGGAAATAATTGTTTTTTAAAAATAGTAATTCCTGAAGAAGAAAATTTAAATTTTGGTGAATTGAGCAAATCAATACTCAATTGGTTTGAAGAGGCTATTGAGAGAGGAAGTTTTGAACTGATAATAATCGTGCCCCATTACGATTGGGCTGAAACCCTTCGATCGTGGATAAAGGTAATTAATTCAAATCAAATATTTATTTTCAGCTATTTTATTGAGGATTGGGAGAAATTAAGAGAGTATTTGAATAATGGTATTAATCCGGAATGGAATAATGGAAATCTTAATAATTATAAGAGTTATAGATCTGATGAAGAGGGAAGAAGAATTCAATCGAATTCCAATCTTTTAATATCCCCGAAAATAAATGAATTAAAACATGTAGAAGATTCTAGTTTAGATAATCAAAATGAGATAATATCAAAGCAAGAAATTCAAAAAAATTGGATTAATGAAATTAAAAATAAAAGTAAAAATAAATTTAATTCAAAATTTTTAGAAAGATTCGGAGAAAATTATCCTTCAATTCAGGAATTGGCTGGAGAATTGGGATGTACAATCCAAAATGTTGAAAATGAGATTAAATATATCCGAAAGTTTCTAAAATCTGCTGAAATCCATGATTTACATGATCCAATTAACTATCGTAATCAATACTATAGTTGGAAAAATGAGAGATTGGGGCAAAATTTAATGTTTTTAGAAATAACAAAATCATTAAAGGAAAAAAGAATTCGATTTGAGATGTTAAATGTAATGGATGACATTAAAACCCTAATTATTAGGAAGAAGTTTTTAATTTTTTTAATTTTTGAAGAACCTGACTTATTAGAATTCATTCAAATTAGCGAACTGGAAAAAATATTGGAAAAATTTGATAAAATTTTTTTGATAGTTTATAAAATAGAATTAAAACACATTTGTGAAAATGAAATTGCAAATAAATTTAAAGAGAAGAAAATAGAAATAAATTCTTACGATTGGGCGAATTTAGGACCTTTATTTAGAAAATTAAGTGCTAAACAAATTTGATTATTGTTAAATCTGATTTAATATAATTTTAAATCTAATTTTTTTAATTTAGTTAAAAATAGGGGGACTTTTTATACAATATTTTTAAAAAACTATAAAATTTGAGAGTGGATATAAATGAATGTTGAATGTCAGCGATGTTTAAATGTTAATTCTTTTGATACACTTCTTCAAAAACCTATTAGAATTTCTTCAAATGGATCGTGTAATCAATGTATTGAATGGGAAAAAACTTTTCCGGATTTAGAAAATTATCGTATTAATGCTCAAAAGCAATTATCAAAAATTTTTAAGAAAATTAAACAAGAAAAACATCAATATGATGCGCTTGTATCGTTGAGTGGGGGAAAAGATAGTTCTGCAGCATTAATATTAGCCAAAGAAAAATATAATTTGAATATTCTCGCTTTTACGACAGATAAAGGTAATTTTTATGATGGGGTTAAAGAAAATATGAATCAACTTACTGATCGATTAGGAATAGACCATGTTCTTATAAGGACTCCAAAACCCTTATTAAACAGATTATTTCGGTTTGGAATTACTACTTTATCGACAGGCGGTATTCAATGCAAAATTTGTGGAGGCCTAGTTCATTTACCAATTTTAAATAAATTTTTACTAAATAACGAGATTCCGATCATAATTACAGGCTTGGATCTTTGGGAAATTCAAGTAGGAACCATTTTTGAGAAAAATAAATGTAAAAATCTTGTAAATCCATTTCTATATACATTTCCGACACAAAGAGAACGATGGAACAAATATAATATGGTTATTGGTGACTGTCTAGACCTATTAAAGCGGTTCTCAGAAGAAGAGAAATATTTAGAATTAAAAAAAGAATTGATTCAAATATCTAATGAATTAATTTCAAGATATGGATTAAGTTCAACACAAATTGAAGAGTTTAATAAAATGGAATTTTATGATATTGGATTGACAGGGATAGAAATCACCTCAAAGAAACAACAACTTCAATTACTTGATAGATATGGTTGGACACCTCCTAAGGATTTATTTACTGGTGAAATTATAGGAACGGATTGTAAAATTGGGGGAGTAATAAATGCTATTACTAGTTTCAAACAAAAGAGAAAAATGTGGTCATACCGCATTCGATCCGGTTTAGTAACTAAAGAAGAAGCACTCAATGAAATAAACAGAAAAAAACCGAACATTGACAAAGTAACTGATACAGTGAAAGAAATTGGATTAAAATCTTTAGAAAATCATTTAACATTAGGATGGCAGAATCATATTTATAAAGAATTATATAATCTCGAAGTAATTAAAAAAATAGAGGAAAGATTGAATCACTTATAAATGAGAAAATCCTCTAAACGATTAAATTTTACTATGTTTTCTTCAATTAAATCTTCATATATATTTATATTTGATTCACCAGCAGGAGAGAAATAGAGGGTCCTCGGATTTTTAGATGCTAATTTAATGAATTGATCGAATGAAATATCTTTTCTTTTATTTAATTTTCTTTTATTACTCCAAACCTTTTGTAGGGATACCATCGATAAGTAATAAGACCAGATTTGGTTAGAAGATAGTGTAATTTCACCGGTATTTGGATTATATAATGAATAAGGGGGTGGGAAGACGGCACGATCATAATAATCCCAATTATAAGAGTGGATTTTAACCCCGTATTTTTTAGGAGCAAGAAAAGGTAATGAACCAGGAAGAGGAATCCAAATTTCCAGAATAATTGAATCAACTAATTGACTTCTATTTAAATAATCAACTTTTTCTAAATTAGTTTGCATAGTAGAAATATTTTCTCCACAGAATCCAATCATCCAAGAAGGAATTGATGAAAGCCCAAATTCTTTTAAATTTTTTAAAGCCTGAAGTTGTTCTTCCCATGAAGGCTTTTTCATTAATTCAAGGATTTTAGAATCGGCATTTTCAACCCCAATAATAACATATCCTTCATTTTGTAATAGCGTTTTCATCAGTTGCATTCGTTTATTATCAGTCAAATTAGCGCGTGTAAGTGCCATTTTAATAGGAGTCTTAGTTTCTTTAATATATAAATTTACTAAATTTTCAAAATGATTCATTTTAAAAGGTAGAATGGTATCAGTAAATTCAATCATCCTGTTAGGAAAAAGCTCTTCAGCAATTAAGACCTCTTCTATTACCTTTTCGGGTGATCTAAAGCGAACTTTATGATTCCAAAATAGTGGATTAGTACAAAATGTACAATGATAAGAACAACCGCGAGATGCATTAAGGGGAATATAAATAAATTTATTACGCTCTTTTGGAGGTATTAAATCGAGAGCTATTGGTGGGAGATTACTTAATTCTTCGCTTGTTAAAAGTTCTTGATCGGGCGTTTTTTTTATTAATGGATCGTGTGCTGATATATTTTCCTTCTGTAGAGTAATTCCTTTAACATTTTCCTCCAAGGATAAGCCTTTTAAATAGTAATAGGTTAAATCTCGCATAACTCTTTCTCCTTCTCCCCGAACAACTACATCAATGCAATAATTTGATTGCTCGATACTTTTTTCATCTAAGAATGTTACGTGAGGCCCACCGACACAAACCATAATATTGGGATTAACTTTTTTAATTATTTCAACAACTTTTAAAGTAGCATTGAAATTTGAAGTATAAGATGTCAATCCAATTATGGCGGGATCATACTTATTAATTAAATTAGTTAAAGTCCCAAATAAAGTGGGATCTCCTTGAAAATGGCTTAAATCAAAGTATTGACATGAAAAACCTTCTCTACGCAAAAAAGCAGCTATAGATAAAAGCCCTAATTGAACAGGTATTAAATTTTCTGTAGTTTTTGCATGTTCATAAAAAATATATGATAAATCAAGCGGTCTAAAGACTGGTTTCATTGGAGGAACTAATAATAATACATCAATTGAATCTGGCATATTCATTCATCCCTAAAATATTTAATTAAAATAGGATAATTTCGAGGTATTAACTGGTTAAAAAAAATGTATTTAAACTTCTATGCTTTTATAAAAGGATTATTTCAGATAAGGATTATATTGAATTAAAAAAGTGAATAAAAACAAAATGAAAACCGAAAAAACCTATTTTTGTTATCTTAGTGGAGAACTTCCCAGTCGAGGACTTCCTTCTTACGAAATAAAAGCAATTTTAAAATCATCTAATGTTAATTTGAAAAATATACAAATATATGACCAAATTTTTATCTTTTCTTCCATTGAAAATATGTGTGAATTAATTACACAAAGAGCTGCTTATGTTCATCGCTGTGGTGAATTAATCTTCAATATTTCAGAAACTAATTTTAATTTAATAAAAAATGAATTAAAAAATATTGATTTTCCTCAAATATTAAAAAATAAAATTTCTTATGCAGTTCGAGTAAAAAAAATTAAGACATATTTTCCAAACATTTCGGTGGAAAATATTGAGAGAGAAATTGGAACCATAATTAAAGATAACTTAAAGGAAAGGATTAAGGTTGATTTAAAGACTCCCGACATTCTTTTTTTCGGGCTATTTTCTGAGAAAAACTTTTTTTTTGGAATAAGCCAATATGAATTACCAAGAAATTTGTTCAGAACAAGAGCTCCACATACCAGACCCTTTTTTCATCCTTGTGGATTAAATCCTTATTTGGCAAGGGCGATGGTGAATATATCTGAAATAAATAAATCAAAAATATTATATGACCCATTTTGTGGAAGTGGGAGTATTTTAATTGAGGCCGCATTAATGGGGTTTAAAATTATTGGATCTGATATTAATTATAAAATGATTCGCGGGACTTCATTAAATCTTAAAGCATTAGATATTCAGGATTTTTATTTACTTAGGACCGACGCGAGAAATTTTTGTATTAAATCACCATTCAATATAGTAACAGATCCACCATATGGAAGATCTTCATCAACTTACGGAAAGAATCTTACCATTTTATTGTCTGATTTTTTTAATAATAATTCTAATATGATTGAAAAAAATAGTTTATCCATTATTGCGCTTCCATCTACTTTTAAAATAAATCCTTTGGTTTCAAAGTATAACTTTAAAATTCAACATGAATTTGATTATTATGTGCATAGATCACTTACACGGAAAATAATTGTTATGAAAAAATTGTGAAAAATATGCAAATAATATTTCTTGGAACTTCAGGGACTATTCCAACACGGTTTAGAAATTTACCTGCTATTGCACTGAAACGAAAAGGTAGAATTTTTTTATTCGATGCTGGAGAAGGTACGCAAATTCAATTTATTAAAGCATCATTAAGTATGCATAGAATAGATGATATTTTCATTTCCCATCTTCATGGAGATCATATAGGAGGCATTCCAGGTATACTTCAAAGTTTGTCACTGTTAAAAAGGATAAAACCTTTGAAGATTTTCGGTCCCAAAAAATTAAAACAATATATTTCAGCAATTTGTGAGAATATGTATTTTGCCTTGACATTCCCTGTAATTATTATAGAAGTTACCTCTGGAATTATTATTGATGATAGAGAATTTTATATAGAATGTACCGCTGCTGAACATAAAATTGATGTACTCGCGTATGGATTTATTGAAAAATCACGTCTTGGAAAATTTTTCCCCGAAAAGGCAGAAAAATTAGGTGTTCCTAAACCATTATGGAAAAAATTACAAAGTGGTGAAGAAGTTATAATTAATAATAAAACAATTAGACCTTCAGATGTTTTAGGATTAGAGAGACCGGGAAGGAAAATTGTCTATGCAGTCGATACCCGACCATGTGAAAATGTCTTAAATTTAAGTGCGGGAGTAGATCTCTTAATTCATGATGGTATGTTTACCAATGATCTTCACGATAAAGCTATTGAAGGAGGGCATTCTACTTCATCGGAGGCAGCAGAACTAGCACAAAAAGCGGGAGTTAAACGATTAGTTTTAACACATATTAGTTCAAGATATCCAAATACTTCTATATTATTAAATGAAGCGCAATCTATATTTCTGAACGTGGAAATTGCAGAAGATTTTCTGGTAATTGATTTACCTTTACTTAAAAATATGAACAAATTATAATTAAAAAAAAGCGAATCAATATGATTTAAATGACTTATGCTAAAAAAATTTCCGAAATATTGCCTTTGATGCAAAATACTGAGAATATTAGGAATGTCGGTATTCTAGCACATATAGATCATGGTAAAACAACGTTATCAGATAGTTTATTGGCACATTGTGGGTTATTATCACCATCATTAGCAGGGGAGGCGAGAGCATTAGATTTTTTAGAAGAAGAACAAAAAAGAGGTATAACAATTAAAACTGCCAATATTTCTTTACCTTATGAATTCAAAAACCAACCATATATTATTAATTTAATTGATACCCCAGGACATGTTGATTTTAGTGGGGCACGCGACCAAAGTCTTCGAGTCATTGATGGAGCTATTATAGTAGTTGATGCAGTTGAAGGCTGTATGGTTCAAACAGAAATTGTAACAAAACAGGCTCTTGAAGAATATATTCAACCTATTTTATTCATCAATAAAATAGATCGTCTTTTTACTGAATTAAAACTCTCTTTAAAGGAAATTGAAAAAAGATTTAAAGACATTATTCAAGATTTCAATAATTTAATAGAATTATATGCAAAAGATAATTTTAAAAGCTCATTACAAATAGATGTGAAAAAAGGTAATGTAGCATTTGGATCAGCGCTGGATTTATGGGGTTGTACCGCTGAAGAAATGGTGCAAAAGAATATTAAATTTAATGATATTTTAAAATTTTATCAAAATGAGCAAAGAAAAGACAAAAATTCTCTTATTCAGCAAAATTTTCCCATCAGTGATTGCATTTTTAAAATGATAATAAATCATTTACCAAATCCACATTATGCACAAACATATCGTATCCCTTATTTATGGTTTGGAGATATTTCTTCTGAGATGGGGCAAAATCTATTAACTTGTAATTCAAAAGGGGCAACTCTTCTATATATTTACAAAAATCTAGCGGATAAAAATTTAGGAATTATATCTGTAGGAAGAATTTTTTCAGGGACAACTCAGCTAGGTCAGGAACTTTATTCATTGACTTCTCATAACTATGATAAAATTCAACAAAGTTTTCTTTTTATGGGCTCGCATCGCGAAAATATTAAATCTTTGCCAGCAGGTAATATAGTTGCATTAAGCCTCCGGAATCCTCAAATAGGAGATACATTAGTCGAAAAAAACTATGAAGAAACAATTCCTTTCGAAAAAATAAAATATGAGACAGAAGCAGTCGTGCAATATAGTATTGAGCCACTCCATCCAAAAGAGTTGAAAAAAATGATGACCCTTTTGGAAAACATGACTATTAATGATGCAAATTTAAAAATAACAATAAATGAAGAAACTGGGGAAATTTTAATTTCAGGACTGGGGGAATTACATCTTGAAATAATTATTAATGAATTGAAAAAGCAAGGAATTGAATTAATTATTTCAGATCCTATTGTAACTTATCGTGAGAGTATTCAAAAGAAAAGTGAAATTATAACAGTAAAAAGTACAGATTCTCAGAATTTAATTTCAATTCAAATTGAACCGCTTGAACATAATATAATCACATTATTAACTAGTGGTCAAATAAATATTAAAATGAGTAAAAATCGTAGGACACAAATCTTAAGAGAAAAAACGGATTTAACTGATGACTTAATCCAAAATCTAATTTTTTTTGATAATCTTGGAAATGCAATTTTTATGCTTGCTAAAAATTCCAATCCTGAAATAAAAGATACGCTCCCGCCTATTTATTATCAAAAATTTGAAAAAACTTTTCGATTTGGACCTTTAATCCACGATCCTATGCGAGGAATCAAAGTAAATATCCTTACAATTTCCTTAAAATCTGGAATATCTCAATTTAATTTATTAGAGATGATTCCATTATTAAAAGAAGCAATATTTAAAGCCTTTCTTTCTTCAAAATATGCTATACTTCAACCTATTTATAAGATAGAGATTAAAACACTTCAATCCCATATTGGAGTAATTAGTAGTGCTCTATCTCAATGTAGTGGAAAAATCATACAAATTGAACAAAAAGGTCCAGATACCTTTATTAAAGGTCAAATTCCGGTTCATGGAACGTTTGGTTTAGCAAGTAATTTACGTTCAAAAACTTCAGGGCATATTTTCTGGCAAACATTCTTTTCACATTGGGAACAGGTTACACCAGATCCATATATGGAGGATATCATTAAAAATTTACGAATTAAAAGAGGAATTAGATAATTGAATAAAGATGCGGCTACCGGGATTCGGACCCGGGTCTCTACCTCAGTTATAATACTGAGTTGGTAGCTTTCTTCTGCTAAAAAG
>Ga0307375_10001374_pt1 | contig 26798 bp, 33 predicted proteins | sample TR1MG_FD_202531 | JGI IMG/M metagenome (GOLD analysis project Ga0307375, IMG submission 202531) | Soil microbial communities from Risofladan, Vaasa, Finland - TR-1 | ecosystem: Environmental > Terrestrial > Soil > Coastal area > Acid sulfate soil | place: Finland: Risofladan, Vaasa | collected...
GATCTTGTGCGTTCCATCACAGAACGGCTGTGTGTTGGAGAGCCCGCAGCCGCAAATATATTTAGTTTCGCCGCCGATGCTCACCGCGTAGGGTTTGTTCCGAAAACGCTCTACTAATCTTGCCATGATATCTCCCTATGTGTTGGTCAGAACTTCTTCCACCGAGACGACAGATACTCATTGAGCGCCACCGCGTCGTTGCAGCGCTCCTCTCGTGCCGCGTACACAAGCGTCACTGGTCCCTTGCGCACATGATCAAGGAGCACGACCAGCGTATCCGGGCGTGAATCGATCTCCCGGAAGTATTTGGTGCGGAAAGACCGCCATCGCTTCGAATCGTGGCCGAACCATTTGCGCAGCTCGGTGCTGGGCGCGATGTCTTTGAGCCATAGGTCGATGCATGCCGATTCCTTTGCAAGTCCACGCGGCCATAGGCGGTCGACGAGGATGCGAAAGCCGTCGCTGGGTTCGGCCGGGAGATAGACTCTTTTGAGCCTGACGATCATGCGATTCTCGACTCTTCCGTAGGGCGGATTCCGCGGTGCCGAAAGCATGGCTCGCGCCGATTCGACGCTAACAGACCGCTAATAGCCGTAAAACTCTTCGGTGCGGATCTTGTCCGCGGCTATGCCGGCGCCATCCAGCGTCCATTGCATCGCCTCGACCATCGCCGGCGGGCCGACAACGTAGTAGATCGGCGCGGCCAGGTCGCCGACCAGGCGTTGCAACATATCTGCATCAATAAAGTCCGTCTCCCCGTGCCACTCGCGCGCGGACTTGCCCATATCGGTCATCGTGGCCAACAGGTGGAACTGCTGGTTCTGGCGCTCGAGTTCCTGCAGCTCGTCGAGAAACGCGGCGTCTTCCGGGCGGCGGTTCGAATACGCGAGGAACAGGGGCTGAGGCGAGCGGTCTTTGGCTGCCTGGCGCAGCATGCTCATGAATGGCGTGATGCCGATGCCCCCGGCGATGAAGACCGCCGGCCGCGCGGTGTCGCCGAGCGTGAGATCGCCGAACGGGCCGTCGAGCCTGATGCTCGCGCCCTCTGGCAGCGCCTTGAGCGCGCGCTTGAAGGCACTGTCGCGCATTCGGGTCGCCACCGTCAACTCCTGCTCGAACGGAGCGCTGACGAGGGACAACGTACGGCTGCTCTGCTCGGCTTCGGTCGGCGGGTCGATCAATTCAAGGCTGATCGCCTGGCCCGCCTTGAATACGAACCCGTCGGGCTTGGAGAAGCTGAACGCCATGGTGCCGTCGGCGACCGTCAGATGCCGTTTCAGCTTCACTTCATAGACGCTCATGCTGTGCTCCCTGTCAGCAATTGTCGGCGATTCTACTGCCGGGGTGTTGAGTATGCTTCAATTGCATCGTGGTCCCTTGGGCGCGTCACGCGCGCAAACGCCGAGTGGTTGTGGATCGATTCGAAGTTTTCCGCTTCAACCACATAGGCGCGGACGCGCGGCTCGCGATTCAACGCCAACGCCACGTCGCGCACCAGATCTTCGACGAATTTCGGGTTGTCATACGCCGCCTCGGTGACATATTTCTCATCCACGCGCTTCAGCAGGCTGTACACTTCGCAAGAGCCGCTGGCTTCGGCGATCGCGATCAATCCTTCGATCGGCATGGCGGCGGCAAGCTCCACCTCGATCATGACGTGCGAACGTTGATTGTGCGCCCCGTATTCGGAGATTTCCTTCGAACATGGGCACAGACTGGTCACCGGCACCGTTACTCGCATTGAGAACGCGTATTCCCCGGAAACCGTTACGCTTCCAGTCCAGCTGACTTCGTAGTCGAGCTGGCTTTTCACGCCGGAGACGGGCGCGGATTTAGTCATGAAATAGGGAAACCGCATTTCGATCGCGCCGGTTTGCGCTCCGAGCCGTTGCAGCATGTCGAAGACAAGCCCCTTGAACCGCGTTTGATCCAGCGCTTCGGTCTGCGCTTCCAGCAACTCGATGAAGCGCGACATGTGGGTGCCCTTGGCGATGGCGGACAAGCCCACCGTAAGCGACAAGGCCGCGATCGTCGGCACCGGTTTTCCGCGCGCGCTAATCGTCACCGGATAACGCACGCCCTTGACGCCGACGGCATCGATGTGGATGTTGCGGCTGTCGATTTTCGACTGCATGTCGGGAAATACCATTCTTTCGGGTGCGTTCATGTTGGTCCTTTTTGCGCCACGGGCCTGAGGTCCGTCGTGCTCGGTCCGTTGCGCAGCGTCGTGTTCAAGAAAACTTCTTCGCGAACTACTGCTGCGGGCGCGGCGATTTGCGGCACTCGGGCGACGCGTCCGCCTGTTGGAGATACGCGATCAGATCTGCGCGCTCTTTTCTGTCCTTGATTCCGGCATAACCCATCGCCGTACCCGGGATCGCTTTCAGCGGATTCGCCAAAAAGTGGTCCAGCGTTTTCGCATTCCATATGATCTTCGATCGTTTCATGGCCTCCGAGTAGGCGAAACCTTTCACGCTGCCTGCGCGACGACCGAATAGGCCGCAGTGCCTGGGGCCGGTGCGGTCGTAGGTAAGCGCATGGCAGCCGAGGCAACGCGCATAGATCGCCTCGCCCGCCTTCGGGTCCCCGCGCGCCGCGGCGCCCTTGGATGCAGCCGGCGCCGTGCCCGCTACCAACACGAGCGCGACACCGGCCAGCGCGCGAGCCAGCGCTGCCACGCTCAGGCCATGAATGCCGATGGAACGGGCACCTCGCCCAGTGCATTGCGCAGAATTGCCCAATGCATTGCCTCGTCCCCAAGGATGCTCGCCGCCGCCCTGGCGAGCGCGCTGTTGTGGAACACCGGTACCGCGCCAAGATAGGCACTCACCGCGCCCTTTTCGAGCGTCGCCGCGAAACGTAGCACGTCGGCCTGGGTCTTGAGCGTGTCGGTCGGAAAGCTGTACCTATACTTCGCCGTGACCGGCTTGCCGCCGAGCTCCGCGATCGTTTGCGACAGGATCTCGGCATGCTGCTTGTGGTGGCCCTGGAAGGTCAGCGCGAGATCGAGCACTGGCTTTTGCAACAGGCCGCTTTGCGCTCCGAGCTGGTACGCCGCGATCGCCTCCAGTTCAGCACCAAGCGCGGTGTTGAGGATGCGCACGTCAGAGGCAGCGGACTTGCCGCCTTTCGCCGCCAGAGCGTGCTGCCCGGCTAGCAGCGCGATGGCCGCGCCCGAAAGCAGCAAGCCGGATTTGCCGAGGAAGGCGCGGCGCACTTCGAGCGCGTCAGGGGCGTTGCCTAGAATCAAAAAAGACATGGTGATTTTCCTTTAAATGAGTAATGCGAACAATCAGGCATCGCGTGCCTGCAAATCCTCGAGTCGCGCGAGCACGCCGGCGACGATGCGGTCGCAGCGCGCCCCGGCGAAAGCAAACGCGTCGCCGTAGGCAAAATCGATCTCGCGGGCGAGCGCCTCGCGCAGCAACCCTTTGGCGCGAAAATAGCGCGTGCGCACAGTAGCCGCGGGGATGCCGAGGCTCGCCGCAGTTTCTTCGACCGTCAGCTCTTCCAGCGCGCGCAGCACGAACACGGTGCGAAACACCTCCGGCAAGGCGTCGATCTTGGCCTCTAGCAGGCGCCGCGTTTCTGCGCGCAAAGCCGCGTGTTCGGGTTGTTCGGTTGTGGCTTCGTTCATGCTCACCTCCGCCGCAATTGCGTCCGCTTCCGGCTCGCCGGAAAGTTGAATGATTTGCGCGCGGCGGATGCGCTTGCGCGATCGCGCGATCGCCTCGTTGACCACGATCCGTATTAACCAGGTTGACAGCTTCGCGTCGCCGCGGAATGCGCCCATCGCGCGGTAGGCGAGCATGTACGCCTCTTGCACCGCATCCTCGGCCTCGGCATCGTCCTTCAAGATACTGCGCGCGGTGCGATACAGCGTCTGGTTGTAGCGCCGCATCAGCAACTCGAACGCTTCCCGGTCCCCGAGCGCAATCCGCCGGGCGATTTCGGCGTCGGGCAAATCCTTGGCGGCTATTTTGACGGATACTGGATGCATAGCTTCCCCATTGGCGCTTTTGGTCGGTTTCATGACATTAGATGAGGCCAGGGCACGCCGCGTTCCCACACTGATCGAAAGCGCGCTTTCTCGAAATCGCTTTTCGACTTCCGGCACTCATACAACGGGGCGGTACCCAAGTCGCTGCCACTCGCCTTGTGTTCAGACTGGAGTCACGGGGATTACTGCAATTCCCGGGCTACATCGATTCGTTTCAACAGCATTTAATCGCGCATGCCCTCCACTCACCGGGAAACGCAGACTATCTAGTCATCCTCATCCCCTGGTTCGACGGCGCGAGCGTAGCAGCGCGAGAAGCTGGGGAATCTATCTTGTTGTGCGGCGCGGGTGTTGCGCCCGATTTCTTCGCGGAGCTGGTGGTCGCCTTCGCGAGCGATGTGATTGCGCTCTGCGGCAATGCCGCTTGCAAGCTCTGCAACTCTTGCGCGGTCCGTGATCAGCTCCAAACCAGCCTGACCTACGACATGAACACCTGCTTCCGTCACGATGAAGTCCATGGGAATGTCGTGCGGCTGCGGCTGGATCGTGGATATTCTGGACAATTCGAACGCCACGCCGATTTTGAGCGGTTGCGGCGCCATGGCGGCGAGCGTCCGGTCGAAGTAGCCGCCGCCGTATCCGAGTCGGTAGCCGTGCAAATCGAAACCGATCGGCGGAATGAGCAGCGCCTGGGGCGTCAGCACTTCGGTGCCATTCGGTACGGGCAGGCGAAAAGCGCCTTTTGTTGTGCCGACTCCCGGCCACCACTCGCGGAATTGAAGCGGCGCGCCTTTTTGCATTACGACCGGGAGTGCCGCTCTGGCGCCGCGCTCTCTTAGTCGGTGGATCGCAAAACGCGGATCGAACTCACCCTGGTATGGCCAGTAGCAACCCACCACCGACCCATTCAAAAATGGGAACCCTTCGAGCAGCGATGCGGTGATTGCGTCAGTCCACGCGCGGCGCTGATCGGTCGCCACCGCCACGCGCCGCGCAAGGAGTTCGGTGCGCTGTTCTTTTCTCCATTGTTTAATGCTATCCGGCATGGTCATTGCGTCGTTCCTTTCGGCTTCATCGTCTTGAACTTGAAAGTGCCGAGTTCTCAGTTACTCCTTTTGGTTTTGCTCGCGCCTAACCTGCTCAAAGCGTAGCCGCGATAGTGTTGAGGTCAATCAAGTATGTATGACACATATTATACTGCGGCGAAACTTGATCGTGGTCATTGATGAACGCCGGCCCGGCTCGCTACGATGACGCATTGAATCAACCGGCTGCGCGGCGATCGGCCGGCAGATTGGGAAGTGTAACAGTTTCGCCCATGAAACCCCTTGATGACCGAATACACGGGAGGAACCATGTTCGTAGTATCAGAAGAAATCGCAGCGATTATGGCAAAAGATACCTTGAAAATAACCGACGGGTCTCATCTTGTAATCGATGCCCTGAAGGCCAACGACATTGACACCATCTTTGGTCTTGTTGGCATTCCTATCACGGACCTGGCCCGCCTGGCCCAAGCTGAAGGAATGCGCTTCATCGGCTTTCGTCATGAACAAAGCGCCGGGAATGCTGCCGCAATCGCCGGCTATATGACGCAAAGGCCAGGAGTTTGCCTGACCGTATCCGCGCCAGGGTTTTTGAACGGCCTGACAGCGCTGGCCAATGCCACCGTCAACTGCTTCCCGATGATCCTGATCAGCGGCTCCAGCGATCGTGAAATCGTCGACCTGCAACGGGGCGATTACGAAGAAATGGATCAGTTGAATGCGGCAAAGCCGTTCGCCAAGGCGGCCTACCGTATCAACAAAGCCGAAGATATCGGTATCGGCATTGCGCGAGCGATTCGAGCGGCCGTGTCTGGCCGACCCGGCGGCGTCTATCTGGACCTGCCGGCGAAATTGCTCATCCAGACACTGGGCGTAGCACTCGGTAAGAAATCACTGGTGTGCGTGGTCGATCCGGTACCGCGTCAAATTCCCGCTCCCGACTCGGTCAAACGCGCGCTCGACCTTCTCAAAAGCGCCAAGCGTCCACTCATCCTTCTTGGTAAAGGCGCTGCATACGCCCAGGCCGACGCCGACATTCGTGCGTTCGTCGAAAAATCCGGTATCCCGTATCTGCCAATGTCCATGGCTAAAGGCCTGCTGCCCGACAACCATGCTCAATCGGCTTCGGCCGCCCGTTCTTTTGTTCTGGCGGAGGCCGACGTTGTGGTGCTGATCGGCGCGCGCCTAAACTGGCTGCTTTCTCACGGCAAGGGCAAGACTTGGGGTGGGGCTACGCAATTCATCCAGATCGACATCTCGCCAACGGAAATCGACAGCAACGTTGCGATCGCCGCCCCCGTGATCGGCGACATCGGGTCCTGCGTGTCGGCCCTGCTGAGAGCCATCGATTCCGACTTTAGCAAGCCAAGCGCCGAGTGGATGGAGGCGATCGCGGAACGTAAACAGAAAAACATGACGAAGATGTCGGTAACACTCGACCAGAATCCATCTCCAATGAACTTCCACTGCGCATTGCGCGCGATACGCGATGTGCTGAAGACGCGTCCAGACATCAACGTCGTCAATGAAGGCGCCAACACGCTCGATTACGGTCGTAGCATCATCGACATGTACCAGCCGCGCAAGCGTTTCGACTGCGCCACCTGGGGCATCATGGGCATCGGTATGGGTTATGCCATCGGTGCAGCGGTCGTGAGCGGCCTGCCTGTCGTTGCCATCGAAGGCGATAGCGCCTTCGGTTTCAGCGGCATGGAACTCGAGACCATCTGCCGCTACCAGTTGCCGATTGTCACCGTGATCTTCAACAACAACGGCATCTACAAAGGTTGCGATGTCAACCCCAGTGGAACGTCCGATCTCGCACCCTGCTCTTTCGTCAAGGGAGCGCGCTACGACAAGATGATCGAAGCATTCGGCGGCATCGGCTATTACGTCACCACACCAGCAGAACTGATGCAGGCACTGACAGAAGCTATCGCGTCGGGTAAACCGGCACTCATCAACGCCGTCATCGACGAAACAGCCGGTACCGAGAGCGGTCGCCTGACAAATCTGAACCCCAAAAGCACCGCGACCAAAAAGTAAATCGAGATACCATGGCAAGGGCCATGGCCGCGAGGATCATCTGGTGGACGTCCCAGAAACCGAACGCGCCGGCTAAAGGGGAGGGCTGGCCGCGACGGCGATTACGATACGGCGGTGGTCTGGGCCGACGAAGGCGTCTACCCGATCAAGAGCGTGGAGAGCACACCCGCGCTCGCGTCACGGATCAGCGCAGAGGCTGAAACGCGGTTGGGGATCGGCGCCAAGCTCACGCGCTAGATGGCGCCGGCTATTACCGGCGCCGCATCGCGCTATGGCGACTACGGCTGAGTGAACAATACGCAGTCAAACTGAAAGGAGGGCTTGCCATGGAGCACCAAATGTATCCCGGCGCTTCGAAAGATCTGGCGCCAAAACGGCGCAAACTTGCGCCGGAAAGATACGGTGCCTTCCGCGCGTTCGCCGAGCGTGTGACGGTGTTTTGGAACGCTGGCCGGCGGTGAACCATCCAAACTGTCGTGATTCACGGAGTTCATCGAAGACCGCGACTCCGTTTTTCCCGCAGCGCGCATGCTGGCACGTGCGGTCTCAGCTACCCAGCGACAACAGCGTATAGCCGGCGATTACCGTGCCGAGAAAGGCAAGCCCATAGCAACAGAACTTGACCAGCGCGACCGCGTGCATGCCAAAATCGTGCAGCAAGATTGCGATGCGATGCGCCGCATGCCACAGGAACAGCGCGATAACAGCCAGGACAAAGACTTTACCAAGCCAGTGCTGGGAAAACGCCAGCATGTGCGCATAGCTCATGGTATCCGGGGGGAAGAACAGGCCGAACGGCACGGCGACGCCGGTAATGAATACCAGCGCTGGCCCGATCAGTGCCGCCAGCATCCCGCCGGCGCCGAACAGGGACCAGAAAATCGGTTCGTTGGAGCGCTTCATGAACTTATCCCCCGCACGATGAAAAACACCGCCAGACACGCGACCACCGTGGCGGCGAGGCCGGTGCGGGTAATCGTCCCCGGCTGTACCCGTTTGCCGCCGATGAACATCATCGGCATGGTGATGGGCATGATGTTGAACCAGCTCCAGCTGTGATAGACAAAGGTCGCAAGCACAAGCAGATGAAATACCAGCGACAGCGGGGTTTTCAGTGCCTGCAGCCAGCCGTTGAAAGCCGCTTCGCCCTGGCTCAGGCGGATCACCCCGACGAGCAGCACCACCGCGTAGGCGGCTACGAACAGCGCCGTGACTTCGCGCGCCATGTAGCGCGTAAAGTATGCATTGCGTTTCCACCAACCATCCATGGAACGGACATAAGGTCGCTGAATGCTCATTCGTCTGCTCCTCCTGGGGTGACGAGCCCGGTTAAATAATCTATCGTGCTCTTGGCTTTGTACATATTGATCGCGTGGGCCGGATCGACCTGCTTGGGGCAGACGACGGAACAATAGCCGATCGCGGTACAGCCCCATACCCCGTCCTCTTCGTTCACCGACTCCATGCGCTCGTCGCGTCCGCCGTCGCGCGAATCGGCGTTATAACGATTCAGGATAGCCATGTGTCCGGAGCCGATGAATTTTGAATTCATCCCATACTGTGGGCAGGCCGCGTAACAGAGCATGCAGTTGATGCACGCGCTGAATTGCATGAAGCGATCCCGCTGCTGCGGCGTCTGCAGATACTCTCCCTCTTCAATGGTGCGCGTTTCCTTGGGGATCAGGTAGGGTTTGATGCCCTCCAGCCTCTTGACGTAATCCTTGACCGTCACCATAAGGTCGCGTTCGACCGGAAAGTGCGCCAGCGCCTCGACGCGCAAGTTTCCGGGGTAGTAGTCGCGCAGGAAAGTTTTGCACGCGAGCTTGGGCTTGCCGTCGACCATCATGCCGCAACTGCCGCAGATCGCCATGCGGCAGGACCAGCGAAAGCTTACCGTGCCGTCGAGATAGTCCTTGATGTACTGCAGTCCCTGCAGCACGGACATGTCATCGGTGAACGGCACCTTATAGGTCTGTACTACCGGTTCTTTGTCCTGCTCCGGGCGGTAGCGCAGGACCTCGATTTCGATTAAAGTTTTGATATCAGCCATTGCCCGCTCCCTCGTGCTCGCGTTCCTCCGCTTCCGCCTTCTCCCCGGCAGCGCCATAGGCGCGCGTGCCCGGCTTGGATTTGGTGATTTTCACGTCGCCGTACTCGATCCGCGGCACGCCATCCCCACCGTAGTAGGCGAGTGAGTGCTTGAGGTAATTGGCGTCGTCGCGTTTCTCGTATCCGTCGAGGCGCTGGTGCGAGCCGCGCGACTCCTTGCGGTTGAATGCCGAATATACGATCGCCTCGGCTACTTCGAGCAGATAGCCGAGTTCGATCGAAAGCAACCATTCGGTGTTATAGACCTTCGAGTGGTCGTCGATCTTCAGGTGCTTGTAGCGTTCCCTGAGTTCCCGCAGCGTATCGCAGGTGGCCTGCATGTCGGCCTGCAGACGGTAGATGCCGCAGCCGTCCTCCATGCTCTTCGCCATTTCGGTGCGCAGCACCGCCAGCCGTTCCGTACCGCCGGGTTTGTTGACAACGCCGACCGCGCGCGCCTGCGCCGCCTCGGCCTGTTTCTCGATCGCAGCCGGATTGCTGATCGCGACGGACTTCGCGTACTTCGCCGCCTCGATGCCGGCCACCTTACCGAACACGATCAATTCGGTCAGTGAGTTCGAGCCCAAGCGGTTGGCGCCGTGAATGCCCACGCTGGAGCATTCGCCGACCGAATACAAACCCGGCAGCGACGAGGCCGTCTTACCGTCGGCGAGGATTCCGCCCATGGTGTAATGGACCGCCGGCAGCACCGGAATCGGCGTGTGCACCGGATCGATACCGAGGAATTCCTCCGCCAGTTCGCAGATAAGCGGCAGGCGCTCGTGCAGTTTCGCCGCGCCGAGGTGGCGCAGATCCAGATTTACCACTGCGCCATGCGGCCCCTCGATCGTCCGGCCTTTCTTCTTCTCGTGCCAGAACGCCTGGCTCAAGCGGTCGCGCGGCCCCAGTTCCATCGCCTTGTTGCGCGGCGACGGATCGGGTGGTCCCAGACCGTAGTCCTGCAGATAGCGATAGCCGTCCTTGTTAAGCATGAATCCGCCTTCGCCGCGGCACGCCTCGGTGAACAGCAGGCCGGTGCCGGGCATGCAGGTCGGGTGATATTGCATGAATTCCATGTCGCGCAGCGGCACCCCATGGCGGTAGGCGAGCGCCATGCCGTCGCCGGTGACGATGCCGCCGTTAGTGTTCTCGCGGAACACGCGGCCGGCACCCCCGGTGGCGATGATCACCGCTTTTGCCAGGATCAGCGTGAATTCGCCGGTAGCGATCTGGATCGCGAGCACGCCTTGGCAGCGGCCGTCCTCGACCATCAGGTCGGTGCAGAAATATTCGTCGAAGCGTTTGATCGACGGATACTTGATCGACGTCTGGAACAGGGTGTGCAGCATGTGAAAACCGGTCTTGTCGGCGGCAAACCAGGTGCGCTCGATTTTCATGCCGCCGAAGGCGCGCACGTTCGCATGGCCGTCTTCCTTGCGGCTCCAGGGGCAACCCCAGTGCTCCATCTGCACCACCTCTTCGTGGGCGTGGGCAACGAAGTACTCGACGACATCCTGCTCGCACAGCCAGTCCCCGCCATGCACGGTGTCATCAAAATGAAAGTCCAAGCTGTCGTCCGCCCGCGTCACCGCGGCGGCGCCTCCCTCGGCGGCCACGGTATGGCTGCGCATCGGATAAACCTTGGAAATCAGCGCGATTTTCAATTCCGGATCGGTCTCGGCAACCGCGAGCGCCGCCCGCAAGCCTGCGCCGCCCGCGCCTACAATTGTTACGTCTGCCTTGAAAACTTCCACTGCTTACCTCCCCGCCTTCTGCGCGTGACGACCTGATGATTGTAACTCCAGTATTGCATTGGAAGCTAAGTGGGTGTACGCTTAACATATATATTATATACGTGTTAGCAATTACGTGTTGGTAATCGCAGCGGCGGCGCTTGCCGCTGTTGCGGTTTGCGTCACCGCCAGGACCGTGCCGCACATCTCAACCACTATAGGAGCCTCAGCTATGGCCACCGCCCCCCATCTTCACCTCTCGCCCGACGCGATCTATCCATTTGACGCTCGCGGTATTGCCAAACGCTTCCGACACGGCGCAATCTTCGGCGCGCTGGATGCCCTGAACTCCGGAGAAACCATGCGCTTTGTCAACGACCACGATCCGCTGCCGCTGCTCGATCAACTCGGCACCCGCTATGGCGAGACGGTCGCGATTCGCTATGTGCAACGCGACCCCGGGGCGATTGTGATCGATTTCGTGAGAACCTGAGCCGCAGGGGCGCCCGGCGCGTCGCTGCCCTTGCAGCGAGCCGCGCTTCTTAACTATCCGATCCACCCTGGAGTATTTACATGGACCGCATCGACCCAAAATCTCTTGAAACCGTACAAGCTGCGTATTCAGATGTTCATCTTTTCATCGATGGCAATTGGTGCGCCGGCAGCAAGGGCCGCACCATCTCCGTGCTCAACCCCGCCACAGGCGCCGCTCTGGCGACGGTGGCGCGTGCCGAAGTAGCGGATCTCGACCGCGCGCTGGCCGCCGCCGACCGGGGTTTCAAACAATGGCGCAAGGTCGCGGCGTTCGACCGCTACAAGATCATGCGCGAGGCAGCCGAACTCCTGCGCGCGCGTGCCGAGGGCATTGCATGGCTGATGTCGATGGAAAATGGCAAGCCTCTAGCGGGCGCCAGGATTGAAACGCTCGCGGCCGCTGACTTGATCGACTGGTTCGCCGAAGAGGGCCGCCGCACCTACGGACGCATCGTGCCGTCTCGCGCCGACGGTATCCAGCAATTCGTGTTCAAGGAACCCGTTGGTCCGGTGGCCGCGTTCACCCCCTGGAATTTCCCGATCAACCAGGTGGTGCGCAAGCTCTCCGGCGCTCTCGCCGCCGGTTGCTCCATCATCATCAAGGCGCCGGAGGAAACCCCTGCATCTCCGGCGCAACTGGTGCAAGCGTTTATCGATGCAGGCGTGCCGGCCGGCGTGGTCAATCTGGTTTACGGGGTGCCTTCGGAGATTTCGGAATACTTGATTCCGCATCCGTTGATCCGCAAGATCACCTTCACCGGCTCGACTCCGGTGGGTAAGCAACTCGCAGCATTGGCTGGCCTGCACATGAAGCGCATCACCATGGAACTGGGTGGCCACGCGCCAGCCATCGTGTTTGAAGATGCCGACGTCGAGCGCGCCGCAAAACTCCTCGCTGGCGCCAAGTTCCGCAATGCGGGGCAGGTATGCGCTTCACCCACCCGCATTTTGGTGCAGGAACGCGTCTACGATCGCTTTGTCGCCACCTTTGTTGCAGCTACCGAGGCAGTCAAGGTGGGGCACGGTGTCGAAGCAGGGGTGCAAATGGGCCCGCTGGCAAACGCACGCCGCGTGGTGGCTATGGAAGCTTATGTTGCCGACGCGCTCAGGCATGGCGCCAAACTGCTGACCGGCGGCAAACGACTGACCGGACCGGGCTATGATGGTGGTTTCTTTTTCGAACCGACCGTTCTGACTGATGTGCCGCTGTCGGCACGCATCATGAACGAGGAGCCCTTCGGTCCGGTTGCGCCGATCAACCGCTTCAAGGATTTTGACGGCGTCGTGGCGGAAGCCAACCGTGTGCCCTGGGGTCTGGCTGCCTATGCCTATACGTCCTCGCTCAAAACCGCAGGCGCGATTGGCGCCGCCATTGAGAGCGGCATGGTTTCCATCAATCATCATGGACTGGCTTTGCCGGAAATTCCGTTCGGCGGTATCAAGGACTCAGGTTACGGCTCGGAAGGCGGATCGGAAGCAATCGAAGCCTATCTAAATACCAAGATGATCACGCAAATGGGCCTATGAGTCGGCTTTTTTCGCAGCATCGGTGATACATCAGGGCGCCGTGATAGCAGGTAAGACTGGCTAGGCAGGGAAGTGCGACCTGGGAGAAAGAGATGATTGAATACGCGCTGGCAGTTGGGGACTACGCGAAGTCATCGTGGTCCATGCGGGCATGGCTGGTGCTGAAGGCAGCCGCAGCGCCGTTCGATACCCTACAGGTGCGCTTGGAACGACCGGACACGCGAGCTAACATTTTGAGGCATTCGCCCTCCGGAAAGGTGCCGGCGTTGATCATGAAGGACGGTGTCATCCACGACAGTTTGGCGATTGCCGAGACCATTGCCGAAAAATTCCCTCAAGCCAACTTGTGGCCAAAGGATGACATGCTGCGCGGCAAAGCCCGCAGTGCCGCCGCCGAAATGCACTCGGGTTTCGTCAACCTGCGCACGCAATTGCCATTTGGGATCAGCAGCGGTGAGCGTATCGATCAAATTCTGCCCGATACGCAATCGGACATTGACCGTGTACTTCGTGTTTGGCGTGACCTGCGCGCCGCCAGCGGATCAATGAGGTTTCTCTGCGGCGATTTCGGCATTGTTGATGCGATGTTTACCCCGGTTGTCTTCCGTTTTCATCGCTTCGGGATCGGCATTCCCGACGATTTGAAATACTACGTCGATGCGATTTTTGGCAATTTGCATGTCGAAGAGTGGTTGGAGCTCGCGCAGAATGAATTGCGCGCGAGTTCAACGGCCGCCGGCCTGAATGCTCCGTGAAGTGTTCAGGCGGGACAGGAATGCGTGTCGCACACGAATCTCGGATTATGTCAGCAATGGGTTGACGGTTGAATCGGAACCACCTCCATTCTTCGCCGACGAAAGGAGTTCTCATGGCCATTCCACACGCAGCATCTGGTGAACTAATCGATCTCCGGCCGCTTGGCGCGAATCTGCGTCAGACGAGCTCAAGCACTTTGGTCAGAGCAGATCACCTCGAGGTCTTCCGACTGGTGTTGGTGGCCGGCAAGGCGGCCCCCGATCACAAAGCGTCCGGCGCAATCACCATTCAATGCCTGGAAGGGGCGGTGGAGCTCGAGGCCCACGGGCGAACGCAAGTGCTGCGTGCGGGAGGCATGGTCTATCTATCTGACGCAGAGCCGCACGAGGTCAGGGCGCTGGAGGACTCTTCGCTCCTTGTCACGGTTTTATTGAGGCGCGCGTGACCCCAATCAGACCTGCCGCGCCTCAAGGCAAGCAAATGCGGCTGCGTCGGTTTCTCACACCCAATGGAGACGTACCATGACAAGACAACCGTCCACCACCACTGGTCCGCCGATGCGAGGACTCAAGACCACTGCGCCGGAGCTACACTTGCCCGACGTCGCGGGACACGACGAGTGGCTACTCGATGAAGCGCTGGCCGAAACATTCCCTGCCAGCGACCCCATCGCGGTATCGCCATATCCATCCGTTTCGGACAAGCCCGCCTAGCAGGTCGGAGAGCGCGCTTTCCTTTTGACCGCTAGCTATCGCAGGATCATAGAGCTGGTGCACCTGAACTGACAGAGGAGCGCAAGATGACGACTGGCAAGATTTCAGATTGCAACATCGGCAACGGCAAGGATCATGAAATGAAGGCGTTGGCGACCCCGATCGAGTGCGACCACTGTCATACCAAAATCCCTGCGACCGCGGCATTGAGCTTCGAGGGCGTCGAGTATATCTATCACTTCTGCGGACCCTCGTGCATCGCGGCGTGGTGCAAGGCGACAAACCCGCGTGACAAATGAAGATGCACGGCCACGGCGGAATGCGGGAGGCACGGTATGCCGAGGCGTCGCGCATCGAGTTTCTGCTGCAACGCGACGGAACGGCCGCCACCCTGATCTGGGTGTGCCGTACTCTTGCGATTTATCGCCGCTCGGTGCTCGATCCCAGGCATTTCGCGCACACCTCCGAATACCGCTTGAAGTTCGTCGCCTCATGTCTGGAATTTCGCCGCTGGCTTTCGGCAAACGGTGGTTATGCGAGTTGGGGCACGGCGTCGCCACACTCGCCTGTATAAGGGAACAACTGCGCCTCTTGCTGCGACTATGAGCAATCTGCTTCATCAAGCGGATCCCGCCCGGCCGACCGGGCATGAGCATAATGCGAAGCCGCGCCGGCTCGTTGCGGGCAATACGGTCTTCTTTCCGCTGGCGACGGCCTACGCGGTTTTCGCGTTGCCCGCGGCCGTGTTCGCGATGCTTGGGCTGACGGGCGCGTTTCCGGCGCTCGCATCCCCTGTCGGGCACGCACATGAGATGCTGTTCGGTTTCGCGCTTGCGGTCGTCGCGGGCAACCAGCTTGGCCCCATGCCCTTGCCGCGCCTTGCCCTGCTGGCCGGGCTCTGGCTGATAGCGCGCGCAACGTTTCTGGCGGCGCCGCAAAGCGCGATGGCTGGCGCGGCGAATATCGCTTTCGCCGCGCTGCTGGCTGCGCAGCTTGCGCCGCGGCTGGTCGGCGCCGCAAAAAAGTGGCGCAACCAGGCGCTGCCGGCAGTGCTGACGGCAATTTGCGTCAGCGACATCGCATTTCAGCTTTCCCCACATGCCGGATACGCCGCCGCCGGACACACCATACTCATCGCCGCGGTCCTGCTGTTTGCGCTGCTGATGCTGTTCATGGGAGGACGGCTCATCGCGCCGACCGTCGCCGGCCAGTTCTACCGGCAGGGCGGCAAGCTCGACGCGCGGGTGCAACCGCGCATCGAGGGCGGGCTGATCGTCGCCATGGCGATCGCCGCCGCGGCGTCGCTGTTTGGCAACTCGCCTTGGTTCGTCATGCTGGCGGCCGCGGCGACGGCCGTCGCCGGAGCCCTGTCGACTGTGCGCTTGGTGCGCTGGCGGCTGTGGGCGCTGCGCAGCAGGCCGGATCTGTTCTGCCTCGCTGCCGGTTACGGCTGGCTCGCCATCGGCTTGGTGTTGTACGGCATTGCGCTCGCCGCGGGCCGTTACCAGACCGCCGCGCTTCACATCATTACGGTGGGTGCCATCGGCACGCTCACCCTCAACGTGATGGCCATGACGTGGACACTCAAGGCGCGGCAGGATCCATCGCGTGCCCGTGTGCGGGTCGGAGCGACGGTCCTTGTTGGCGTCGCGGCGTTGTCTCGGGTGCTGGCGGGACTGGCGGTGTTTGATTCTCGAGCTCTGCTCCTGATTGCTTCGGCGGCCTGGAGCGGTGCGTTCGGTTTGCTGCTTGTATTGCTCGTTCGCCTTCGCCCATCGTAGACTGAATGGGTTTCGCGGATGCGGCGCTCGCTCGGTGGTAAATTGATTGGATATGAAAGCAGGGCTGTTTGGCTTGGATGGGACATGCGCTGCGCCGGCTCCAGGCATATTGATAGGAGAAACGACAATGTCGAAGCAGATCAGCAAATGGAAAGCCGAACACGCCGATTTCATCCGCCTCCTTGGCATACTGAAATCGCAGATCGGTTTGTTTCACGAGCAGGCGGAGCCAAATTACGAGCTGATGCTCGACATCGTTTATTACCTGACGCATTATCCGGATCGATTTCATCATCCCAGAGAAGATATCGCATTCGGGAAACTTACGGAGCGCGATCCATCGAGTCAGAACCGTGTGCGCGAACTCATGGGCGAGCATCAGGTGATTGCTTTGGCGGGTAAAAGGTTGGTCGAACAACTCAATGGAATACTGGGCGACGCAATGCTGCAACGCGAATCGGTCGAAGTGGACGCGGCGACCTATATCGTCTACTACCGCCAGCACATGGCGCGGGAGGAGGCGGATTTGTTTCCGCGCTTTGAGGACGTTCTCCGCAACTCGGATTGGAAGGCGGTGGACGGTGCAATTACCGCAGAAGCTGATCCGCTGTTCGGAAGCAAGGTCGGGCAGCGCTACCAGCAGCTGCACCAGCGGATACTGCTTGCGGCAGAACGAACAGAGACGAACGTCTGAGGTCTATTGAAATGGCCCGGAACGGCAAGACAATAGAAATCGTGCGCTGTCGTCCCGAACGAGAGAGCGAACCATTTGCTCATGTTCGTAGCGCCACGCGGGGCACGCAAATGAGTACGCGGGGTGCGCTGTGAGTGCATCGAGGGCTGTCGCGCCTGTGGTCGAACTCTCCGCGAGCGATCTGCCGGCTTATTGCCCGAACCCGTCGATGCCGCTGTGGGCATCGCACCCCAGAATCTTCCTGGACATCGTTAATGAAAGCGAGGCGATGTGCCCATACTGCGGGACACGCTATCGCCTGAAACCCAACGTTCATGTCCGGGCTCACGAGTTCGATACTCGTGAGCTGCATCAAGATCGCCACCAGCCGTACGTCGCGCAACTCGCCCTGGAGCGTCAGGCGTTGGTCCCGCATGTCTACCCTCGGGAAACGCCAAATCTGAGCGCCGACGCACTCGGCAATACGACGCTCGAGCGGATGACCCGATGGCTGAGAAGAAGTCGCTGATCCCTGTGGGAAGCATACAACCGCGCCGACCGGCTTCTGCCGAAATCGGAACCGGCCAGCAATGCCGCCACGAGCGGCGGCGCGTCAACTATTCGTATATGGGCGCGCGGCAGGGGCAGGGGGCGGAAGCGTGCCATCGCGGACCGCCGTCATCAATTGTTTGAGGAGATCTTGAATGGCAAAAATCGAAGGTAACTGTCGCGATGTCTTGGAAGCGACTGAGTTCGTCACAATCGTTACAGCCGGAGATGACGGGCCACATGTGGTCGGCAATTGGGGCGATTACATGCGTGTCCTGGGCATCGGCGCGGATACACTTGTTTTTCTCGCGGGCCACTATCGTCAGACGGAGCAGAACCTTCTCAAGAACAATCGGATACAAGTGCTGGTCGCTTCGAAAAAGGTGCAAGGAACGCGCGGTCTGGGGCAGAGTTACCTCATCGCAGGCACCGCCGAGATCGTCACTTCGGGTGACGTTTCGGATGCGGCGAAGGCGAAATTGCCGTGGGCGCGGGGTGCGCTGTTGATACACGTCGAGGACGTGACGGCGCAGCTATGACAAAAGGAAACGGATATCTTGATGCAATAGTTTGCGTTTTCTAGACAAAATGGAGTTAGTCGATTTGTGTGACCCGATGGTCGTCGCGATTGCCGCTTGTCGGAGCACCCTGGTATCCACGCTATTCCGGGCGTCGATCCGCCGCCGCGGTTCCGGGCAATGCTGGTGCGCGGCAGCGGCCGCCCAGCAAGGCGAACGGGAGGCGTGTAATCGAGCGCAGCAGCCCGATAAAAACGATCAGCCAAGCCAGCAGCGCAATGTAGATGAAATAGCGGGGAATCACATAAAGAAACTCGAGATGCATCGCGCGGGCCATCTCGAAGGTGCAAGCCGTGTACATGCCCTGAGGGAACACCGCTCCCCAGTACAGAGGGTCATACGTCAATGGAAATCGCTTGTAGAGGTGTCGCCACAGGACAAGGACAACCAGCATCGGAATCCACCATGTTCCGGTCGCCCAATAAAGCACCGTGAAGCCCTTCAGGAACGGCGCAAGGGACTTAATGAAAGGAGCGTCGGGGGAGTTAATGATCAGCAGGGAGCCCGCCAGTGTGGATATGGCCATCGCCCCCATATTGATCCAGTAGGGCGGTGCCAGGTCATCGGGTGCTAGTTTGAAAAACGTGTAGCGGTAGAAGATAAGCGAGATCATCCATATGTAGAGCATGCCGCCCCACAACCACATCGACAGGGCAAGAAAGTTCAGATCGAGCTTGTAAGGTTGTTGCCAGTGCGCTGCGATGAGGGCGCTCAGGGCGGCGATCGACTGGGTCGCGACCACGGCGAGCAACCAGGCGCCGCTGATGCCTTTCTCCAGAGTTGGCTTGTTTTCCTTGACGGTGAAGGCCGCGAAAATCGTAAAGGTGAGACCTATCCAGAGCGCCAGCGACAGCGCCCATAGGTAGATGCCCATCCGATAGTTTTGCGCGATCAGGACAAACTGGCTGCCTAGAAGGCAGGACCCGGCGACGAAGGTAAAGAAGCCCGGCCCCCGCTGATGATCGACCATGTCACCGAAAAAATGGCGAGGGAATAGAACGATCCGAAGCAGGTTCAACAAGAACAAGATCACGTAGGCGCCGACATTCAACCAGAACAAGGGAAGGGCGATCCACGACATCCCAAGCCTATGGGCTGCGATGGAAACGATGCCCGTCGCCATGACCATTCCGAAGTAGGCCGGAGACAAGCCCTTTATTGCCTCCCGCGCTCCATCCAGAAGAAGCAATAAGCCCGGCCCCCAGGATCGTCCGTAAAGTCGAAATTTAGGCATGATCGATCCGCGGCGGTAGGGCGCTGACGAGTTGCGCTATGGCTATCGATTACACGGCCTGCTACCTTTGACGGGTGGCTAAAATCGTCAGCAAATCGGCGATCTCTTTGACAAGAACCGGCCCACCGTGCCGCGCTGGATCAAATGCATCTTGATCACGCGCGCGGTTGATAGGCTTGTTTGTTGCCGCCGACCTGCGCTGGCACAAGACGCGACTCTTCACACCGTCAGGTCGAGTTGGTCCTTGTATTTTGCCTCTGGTTCAGGCGCTTTGGGTGTCTTGCCTCCAACGCGGGCCGCACTTTCAGGCCTGCGCAGACGCAGGTGCGCCGACTGCGGAACCGCGTACATCGGTCTCCGTCATGGGTGCCGACGCGCGCGCCTCCATTGAAGCCAGGAAGCGCCAGACAAACGCCAGCGTCACCAGAAACAATCCCGGATAACCCACGCCCGCCAGCAAATAGGGCAGGGTCGGGTCGCCGTCCACGCGCACCCGCGGCAGATTGAAGCTGAGCAGGCCAAGGGTGATAATCGCGCCGAACACCCACATCATCATCAACCAGATGCCCGCTTCGAAACCACTCAGCGGCCGACCCCAGCCAATGGCAGCGCGCGGAACCGCGAGGTCGTCGTGCGCCGTCACCCGTGGATCGGCACCAGCCGGAGCACGCAGCCGGTGCCCCAAAGTGAACAGGTCGTAGGCCAGTATGCCGGTGCCCACCGTGAAGACGATACCGAACAGCGGCAGCATCAGCTTGAACACACCCATGGCAGGGGAAACGTCACCGCCGAACCAGTGCAGCCCCAGGATGCGGTAGACGTAGATCTGCACGGTACCGCCCAAATCAAAGGCGAACGCCATACCGAGCATGCTGGTGAGTACCAGCCAGAAACCGAGCTTGCCCAGCCGCTGGTCGTAGTTAGGCGCCTTGCGTATGATCGGCACGGCGTAATAGGCCGCGGCGATGCCCAGCATGCCGAAGGTGCCGAACAGCGCCAGATGCGCATGTCCAGGAGTCACCCAGGTGCCGTGCGACCACACATTGGTCAGCGCAAACGTCATGCTGAAACCGAGGATGCCCGCGCCGATCTGCTCTAGCACTACCGAGCCCAGGATGAAGTAGAACGCGGGCGCGTTTTCAAGTGATCGTCGGTTGGTGTGCGCATCGAGGTAGATATGCCAGAAGCAGAACACCAGCGGCAGCGGTTCCAGTGCGCTGAACAGCGAGCCCCAGAACTGCCAGAACGCTGGAGTGCCGATCCAGAAGTAGTGGTGCGCATTGCCGATCAGCCCGGACAGCCAGACTAGCGCCACGCCCCAGAACACCGCAAAACCCACCGACTTGATATCGGCCTTGAACATCAGCACCAGCAAGAAGCCGACCAGACTGATGTGGATGACCTCCCACACGCCCTCCACCCAGTAATGCACCACAAACCAGCGGAAGTATTCCTGCAGGTCGAGCCGCGCCACATAGAACAGGCCGAACACCCACACTGCCATCAGCGCGGTCACACCTAGGCCGAGGCCCCAGTGGATCTCGTTCCACTGGCGCACCGGCGGGAATGTGTGCAGCACCACGTAGGCTAGGATCGCGAACCCAACCAGCACGAGCACACCGGCAATCCGCCCCGGTTCCAGGTATTCAAGTCCCTGTTGCAGCCACGGCTGCCCGTGCCACCAGCCGGCGATGCCGTATTGCGCCAGCCGCAGGGTGAAGAAGTTCCACACGGCAATCACGATCAGTGCATAGAATAGCAGCTTGATCAGCCACGGCGAGACTATCTCGCGTCTGGACAGCAACGGCACGACGAATAGGATCGCGCCTATGAAACCGCAAAGGATCCACAGGATGCCCAGGTTCAAATGTTCGGCACGGGCGATGTTGAAGTTCAGCGTCCCGGCAAGTACGGTCGGATCGACCTGCTGCGTGGCCAGGACTAGACCATATGCGACCTGGATGAGAAAAAGCACCAGCATGAGCATGAAGAAACGCAAGCTCAGTCGTTGGGTCTGATATTCAATCTGCATCACTGCTTCTCCAGGGTATGTATGTAGGCCACAATGGCGTTGACATCATCGTCGGTGAGCAACTTATTGTTGAATGCCGGCATCACGCTCGCCGGATAACCCGCCACGATCTTCGCGTTCGGCTGACGGATCGACTCCCGCAGGTAGGCATCGTCCGCGGGGACCGTGCTGCCATCGGCAAGGCTGACTTTCGAATTGTACAAACCGCCCCAACCCGGACCGACCAGCCGCTTTTCGTCGGTCGCGTGACAGGCCAGGCAGCCGTTGTCCTTCACCAACTTCGCGCCGTGCGCCACGGGATCGAGTGCGGCCTTGGCAGGCGCCGGCGATGCGGCCGCCGGAACCGACCGGGCAGTTGTTGCCGTGCCATGCGCAAGCTGCAGGCGATGATCGAGCCCTGCCACTTCCACCTTGGGCGGCCAGCCTTCGGTGTTCATCGCCGAGGTGTACTTGAGATAGGCGATCAGCTCGCCGATTTCGTCCTTGCTCAGAGGAAGATTGGGCATCATGGTGCTGCCGCCGCCGCGTCGCTCGATCCGCACCGCCGCACCGGGAAACTTCTTCAGGTACGCCTCGATCGAGTCGGTGCCGGTGTCGGCCTGCTGAACCGGGTCAAGCAGTTGCGCGCGCACCGCCGCGTCCATCGGCCAACTTCCGGCCGACGGCAAAAACGCAGCTAGCCATGCCGGTCCGACGCGCTTGTATTCTTCAGTGAGATCCGGTCCCAGATAAGCGCCGTTTCCGACCATGGTGTGGCACCCCATGCAGTTGTAAGCCTGGAACACGCGCTTGCCATCGTTGGCTTTGTAGGGACCGAACGAAACCGTGTCCGGAGTCACCTGGCCGCGCGATTTCAGAAAGGAGAAGATCGACAGTGCGACGAAGACCAGCGTCAGGATGGCCAGCACCGCAAACGCACCCCGACGCCGCGGCGTCTCGCAACTGCTACCGCCAGTTCCGCAGCTCATGGGAATTTTGCCTTGTTGGTGGCGGTGCGGTTCTGGCCGTCCGCGGTCGGGAGCGCTGTCTGCTCTTGCGTGTCATGCAGAAACAGGATGTGCAGGCTGCCGATGAACACGTAAAACACGTATACCGCCAGCACGAAGCCGGCGGCGAAGTAGATCCACCATGCCAAGTGTGATTCGGGCCAGTACTCGAAATCGCGCCAGAATGGCCACGACAACAGGACTGCGGCCACGCTGGCCAGCACCGAAAGCGTCAGATCAGTGATCCGCTGCATCACGTAATTACCTCCGAGGTTGATTTTGATTTGTAACACGACCCGATAACACAACAAGATTGACCAAAAAATGATGAGCAAATGAAGATCCAGTATTTATAGGCATTAACCTTACCACATCTTTTGGCTAAAAACAATATATAATACACATCTTTCAAGTCTGATACTGATTTGCAAAATAGCTCTTTCCAATTGTTGTATGTTATGGTGCGCCTCAGGGTGCGTCCGGCCAGTTCTCCGGATGCCACGAATCGGTTTCGCGCATTGGGAAAAAAGTACAACTCTTGGAGGAAATGTTCGGAGCGAGAACAGCGTTTGGAGGCTGCGTGATATGGGCAAGATTACCGGGTTCCTCGAATACCCGCGACTCAACGAAGCGGCTGCACCGGTCGAGGAGCGGGTCAAACATTTCCGCGAGTTTATTAGCACCTTGCCGGACCAGGAAGCGGCGATCCAGGGTGCCCGCTGCATGGACTGCGGCACTCCGTTTTGCCAGCCAGAAACAAGCGGCTGCCCGGTAAACAACATCATTCCCGATTGGAATGATTTCGTTTACCGTGGCGACTGGAAGCAGGCCATCGAGTCGCTGCATTCCACCGACAACTTTCCCGACTTTACCAGCCGCGTCTGCCCCGCGCCCTGCGAGGCGGCGTGCACGTTGAACATCAAAGACGAGCCCGTGACCATCAGGGCGATCGAGCGGGCCATCATCGACAAGGCCTGGGAGATGGGCTGGGTGCAGCCGCAGCCGGCGCAGCGCAAGACCGGCAGGCGCGTCGCCGTAATTGGCACAGGCCCCGCGGGTCTGGCCTGTGCTCAGCAGCTGGCGCGCGCTGGCCACGATGTGGTGATGTTCGAAAAAAACGACCGCATCGGCGGGCTGCTGCGCTACGGCATCCCCGACTTTAAGCTGGAGAAGCGCCACCTCGACCGCCGCATCGAGCAGATGAGAGCCGAGGGCGTCGAGTTCCGCGTAAATCAGCACATCGGCGTGAACGTTGCGGCGAAGAAGCTGGTTGCCGAGTTCGACGCAGTGGTGCTCGCGGGCGGTGCCGAAGGTCCGCGCGATTTGCCGGTGCCGGGACGCGAGCTCAAGGGTATCCATTTCGCCATGGAGTTCCTGCGGCAGCAGAACAAGGTGGTGGCGGGTGACGTCGTACCAAATCAGATCAAGGCCGCGGGCAAGCACGTGGTGGTGATCGGTGGCGGCGACACTGGCTCCGATTGTGTGGGCACCTCTAACCGCCACGGCGCTGCCTCCGTGACCCAGTTCGAACTGCTGCCGAAGCCGCCGATTCAGGAGAACAAGCCGCTCACTTGGCCCTACTGGCCGATGAAGCTGCGCACCTCCTCGTCCCACGAGGAAGGCTGCCGCCGCGACTGGGCGGTCGCGACCAAAAAATTCATTGGCGAGAACGATCAGGCGAGGAAATTAGAGGCCGTGCGCGTTGAGTGGAAGGACGGAAATATGAGGGCAATTCCCGGCAGTGAGTTTGAACTCAAGGCCGATCTCGTGCTGCTGGCGATGGGCTTTGTGTCGCCTGTTAGGCAGGGAATGCTAGAAGAGTTGGGTGTCGAGTTGGACGCCCGCAGTAACGTCAAAGCGACCACCGCTGGCGAGATTTGCTACGCTACGTCGCTGCCCAAGGTCTTCACCGCCGGCGACATGCGCCGCGGGCAGTCGCTGGTGGTGTGGGCGATCCGAGAAGGGCGCCAATGCGCACGGGCGGTAGACGAATTCCTGATGGGCCACTCCGAGTTACCGCGGTAAGCGGACACTTGCCTTGAACGATTCCACCAACACTCGGGGTCTGCGGCTCGCACTGGCCGCGTACATCGTGGTTTTCGCGGCGAAGCTCGCGGCGTACTACGTGTCGGGTGTAGTGGCGTTACTCGCCGAGTCGCTGCACACCCTGACCGATATCTTCATTTCCGCATTTCTGCTGGTGGCAGCCGCCTACTCGCGCAAACAGGCCGACGAAACCCACATGTTCGGTTACGGCCGCGCGCAAAACGTGGCGGCGCTGGTCGCGGCGACGCTGTTCATTTCATTCACCAGCTTTGAGCTTTATCGGGAATCGATTCCACGCCTGTTTGGCGGCGAAACTCCCGATTATCGGAACCTGCCCTGGGCAGTGTCGGTGCTGGTCGGCTCCATGCTGGTGGCCGCGTGGCCGCTGCTGAGTCTGTTCAGGGAAAAGAACCGCGGCGCAGCGGCGAAGGCGCAGCTGATGGAACTTGTCAACGATGAGGTCGGACTGATCGCGGCGCTGTTGGGGACGCTAGGAATCATCTGGGGATTCCCGATCGCCGACCCGCTGGCCGCGATCGTGGTCGCGACGCTGATTGCTTTCAACGCGCTCGCGCTGTTTCGAGAAAACGCGAGTTTCCTTTTGGGGAAATCGCCGGGCGCGGCTTACCTCGCCGAAATCGAACGGCGCGCACGCACCGTTCCGGGTGTGGTGGGGATGCGGGACCTGCGCGCCGAACATGTCGGTCCCGACACCGTGCATGCCGGAATGCGGATTGCGGTGAAGGCTGGGCTTTCGGTCGAGGAGGCCACGCACATCGCGGCGGAGGTGCATCGCGCCGTCCACCAAGGGCAGCACGCGGGCTATTGCTTCGTCGAAATCGAAGCCGAATCCGCAGCCGCGGGGCACTGATTGGTCCGGAGTGGATCCGGACTGGGGCCATGTTTACATGGCGGATGGCAAATAACGAAGTTGCATCGCCCGCGGTCAGTGGTGGTGGGTGCCGTGCGCGGGAGCGTCGCCATGCGCCGTCCCTTTTGCGTTGTCCCAAAGTTGCTCGACGTAATGGACATAGGGCACATAAGCCTCGACGTATTCGCGTCCGGCCTTGACGTCGTTGGCGTCGAACTTGCGGCGCTCGAAGGCGGCGTGAAAGCGGTGGTGCAAGCCTTCGCGCACGGCGTCGCTGAGCAGTGTCACGACATTGTCGATTGAACCGTCGACTAGCGCCTTGTCGGCGGCGGGAACTGCCAGCCCGAGGTCGCGTCCGGCAGGCTTGATTCCGGTGAAAGGCGCGCCTTCCCCGGCCCGATGCACCCGTACCAGCGTCTCGAAGAAAAAGCGATCGGCGAGATCTTTTGCTTTCGAATCGAGTTTGCGCACCGCCATCGCGTGCTCGAACGCCCTCTTGATTTCCGCTTCGTCCTTTTCCTGTACCCAAGGCAGGACCAGATTGACATTACCGCTGTCTAGGGCCTTTTTCGCCAGCGTCACTACAGGCCCATCCATGCCATCACAGTGTCCGATGGCCCAGACCGCAAGCAAACCAACATCGAGCGGGTTCGCGCTGTTGGCTCCCGCCCCAATCAGCGAGCTTTCTACGCCGAAAAACCACGCCGATAACCGATCCGCAAGCACTACCGCGATAATCGCGAATGCCGCAAGCAGGCGCGGCTGGCGAAAGTCAATACGCAAATGCATCATGATCGCCTCCAAGGAATGTCCTGCACAAGGCATGCCCCACACCGCTGCTGCTGCCCTTGCTTGGGCTTCTATACCACACTACCAGGATGCGGTTACATGCGTGAGCGCTGATTAAACAATGAAAATTTAGCAACAGTTCTCATCAGGCGTATTGACGGATGTCAAACACCTAACGTGGGCAGCCGCTGAATGTCGATTTGGACCTAAGTTCTGGAATGTGCAGTTCGCCAACGTGATCCAGGAAACCGAGGGGCTGGACTGCGCCGCCGCGGTGCAGAAGGCCTCGATTGTCCGGCTGCGCCCGATCCTGATGACCACCGGCGCGATGGTGTTCGGCGCTGTGCCACTGGTCCTCGCTGCGGGACCCGGCTCGGTGAGCCGCGTCGACATGGGCTTGATCATCGCTTCGGGGCTGGCGATCGGCGCCCTTTTTCTCCCTCTATGTGGTGCCGACGATCTATGCTTACTTGGCGGCGGCCAAGTCTGCGGCGCGCGCCGGGCCGGCGCCAGAGGCTTCGCGCTAGATCCAGCGTCTGACCAGTGCTTTGTACTCGCGATACTGGTTGCCGAACTTGCGCTCTAGATACGCCTCCTCGGGTAAGACGGCGAGGTAATGTGCCAGCAGCAACGATACGATGACCGAGGCGAGCGCCCAGAGGGAGCCCACTGCCAACGCGATCCCGGTCTGCGCGAGCGCGAACGCCAAGTAGCCCGGATTGCGCGAGAACCCATAGGGACCGGTGGTGACGAGCGAGACGGTCGGAGTGGTCGGTTGCGGATCATTGCCGCTGCGTTTGTGTGCGCGCATCGTGA
>Ga0307375_10001375_pt1 | contig 26797 bp, 51 predicted proteins | sample TR1MG_FD_202531 | JGI IMG/M metagenome (GOLD analysis project Ga0307375, IMG submission 202531) | Soil microbial communities from Risofladan, Vaasa, Finland - TR-1 | ecosystem: Environmental > Terrestrial > Soil > Coastal area > Acid sulfate soil | place: Finland: Risofladan, Vaasa | collected...
TTCTCCAACTTCAAATGAAACAACATAAGTCCCATCAACTCTTGGCCCACGCAATAAAACTTTATCAGATTTAAAATTTATCATTTTCCCTCAAATGCTCCTTATTTAATTTAAGAATAAGTTTAATCAGTTTTTCCATATCAAAAGCTCCCATATCTTTGGCGAACTTCGCTAAAGCCGGCACATCCTTATCCCAGCAATGCGACTTCCAGCCTCTCTTGTTGGAGGTAGTCCTTTGGTGCATTCCGTCAACTCTTGGGTCGGCAGTCCAGCCTTGATGGATTCGGATAAAATTAGTGTTTGATTTTTTGGCCAGATTATAAAGACAATTTATCCAAGTGACCTTCAGGGCAGGATAACTATTTTCAACCAATTTTCCAATTTCAACCTCCAAAGCGGAGTTAATATAAATTCTAATGGTCGGGCTCATCTTTTCCCATAAGATTTCAGCGCATTTGCTCGCCGTCTCTTCTCCCCCGCCGATAACTATCATCTGATGTTTTCGTGGGTCTTCTGGGTCGGGATAATCTATCGGGATATAGTATTTGCCCATTCCAAGATACTCAATAGAAACCGCAATTTTCTTACCAGTTTTTTTGACTAATCTATCAACCGTTCCTGGCCATAAAGCTGACTTAATCAATATCAAAGGCGTTTCTATCCAGTCAATAACATCCTCAACTATGTGCATATCCAATTCCCCGTTTCTTAAAGGGTCGGACGGCACGCAGACAATCGCCATATCACAAGCGTTGATAAGTTTCCTACTACCAATTCCTAAAGGTTCATCGTAAATAATCGCATCTGGAAACATTTTATGGTATGCCTTTCCTACATATCCATAACCCACAATCCCGACTTGTTTGTTCATTTTTTCTCCTTTATTGAATTACATAATCTGGTGGTGTGCAAATGGGTTTATCGTCCCGACCATAAGGCAAGCAATCTCTGCCTGGTATTCCTTGCGACCCATGTAACCCCCGAATCCCCTGAATTCCTTGAGGCCCTTGCTCTCCCTGATCGCCCTTCTTGCCTTTAATGGTAATAACCTGTGATTGCGGTTCGGGTTGGAATAGATGCCAAACCAAAAGTCCTAATCCTGTAAAACTAACCAACAAAGCACAAATAATTCCAACTTTTAACCAGTCAAATCCTAAAAGTTTCACTTTTTCTCCTTTATTTTATTTATTATATCTTGATACGCTTTTACGCTGATTTTTACATCATAGCTCTCAATCGCAAACTTATATTTCTCATCAGCTTCTTTTTGCCTTTCAACTGGATCTAAAAATCTTTCAAATTCTTCAACACAAGTTGCAACAGGCATATGCAAAAGCCAAGCATTAACTATTTTGTTGTTTGACTTAAATCTTGAATTGGGGTCTCGTGAGCCTGGCATAACCACAAAATCACTCTTAACTATTTCTTTATTAACCGTCTCCAGTTGCCATTTAGTCCATCTTTCGTCAACTGGTTTTATATCATCTGATAAAGTAATCGGGTCTTCAGATATTATCGATATTCTAATATTATGCTCAACAAGTAAATCTTTAATACTTTTTAAAGAACCAGAATTATGTGAATAACCATACCAACAAACTTCTTTGGCTTTATTTCTGTGCGTTTTTTTCTCCTTAAAGAATTCTAAATCGTGCCTGTCTGGAATTATTATAACTGGTTTTTTAGTCCAGCCTTGAATCGCTTTTTGCAGATATGGCGTTGAAACCGTCACCACATCACAAGTCTCGACCATCTCCATAAAGTGAATCGTCTTGTCCATATAGTCGGGATCGCAAACATCTAAAATCTTTATACCATCAAATATCTTGGCATATTCAACCTCATAAACTTTTTGAAACAAAACAAAATTATACTTACGACCATAATGCAACTCTTCAAGTTCTGGCCAATATTTCATCAGCCAAGTCCCCCTGATACGACTTGACGCTGTATCTGGTTTGTTGTGAACTGATGAGTAGAGCCAAATTCCGCCTTTCATTTTTTCTTTTCCCATATTATTTTCCCCAATCCTTTCTTGGTCTTAATTTAATATATCCTACCGAATATAAACTCTTAAGAGATGAGGCACACTTTACATCAGAAAAATCAAATATTTTAGTCGGTTCCAGTAGATTAAACAGTTTTATTATATCTTTGGCAACTTCTTCTTCTCTTCTCCAAATTCTTAAAGCATTCTTTTTATGCCTTATTTTATCATCGGCTTTGAATATCAACTTTTTATGTAAATTAGATAATTTATTCCAAAGTTTAATGTATTTTTCTGCTTCCTTTTTCCTCATTTTTATTTCTCTTTTGTTGCCATTTTTTTAATGACATTACTTTTTTCTTTATTTTTCCGACTTTCTGAAGTTTGGCTACCAATTCAGGCAACCTCTGGGCATTGATGGTCATTGCTTGAGTTATAATCCAAACCTGCCCACAATTCGTGCATTTATACCAGACATCAGGCCCCTTCGGAAACAAAGCCGACAAAAATCTATGAGTGCATTCTTCCTGCTCGACTATTCGAGTATTCTTTTTCAGAAGCTCAATGATTTCTTTTTCGGGTCTCATCTTTTGAATCCCAAACCAAACTAAGGCTCTACGATAATATTTTTTAAACATACTATTCCTTTCCTGAATATTCTCTATTAGAATTTCTATGATATTTTATTTTTTTAATTCTCGGGTCTTCCCATCCAATTCCTTGCTCATGATATTTACATCCAGCCCTATCACATTTAATACTTTCGGATCTTTCATCCCATAGATGAAATCCTAAGAAACACTTAATTTTGTTTAACATTTTTTCTCCTTCCATTTTTTAATTGTATTATTTAAAAGTCCCGTCCACTCATCATCAAATCTTTTTTTATCAAAAATCTTAATCGCCGTTTTTCTGCCTTCCTCTCCTATCCTCACCGCCGCATCGGGTCTGGTGTAAATAAGATAGTTTATCAAAGACGCTACCGCCAAAGGATTTTCAGGTATAATAAACCCATTGATTGACGGCTCATCTATGTATTTGTCAATCACATCAGTAAATTCTTTAATCCCTTCGGATTGAGTCCAAATCTCCCTCACATCGAAATTAACAAATTTTGATGCATCCTGATAAGCCGTAGTCAAAATACAACAACCAGACAGCATCGCTTCGGTTCTTGAGCGAGGCATCGGGCTTTCCCTTGTCGGGTTGAAAAATATCATTGACCTGCCCAGAAAATCACGATAAGCATCCCATCCACCGCTTTTCGCCAATACATTAGATTCATAAATTGTCCAACTTCCGGGATGAGAAATCCAGACATGCTTTAAGCCAAAATCCTCTCTTAGTCTCGACATGGTGGAGTTTAGAAAATCCCGACCATAATAATAATCCAACCCGCCTGTTGAAATCATTGAAACCGAGCGAGGTTCTTTTGGTAAATCCCACCATTCGTTCGGGTCTAATCCGTGCCAAATCACTTTTCCCCAGCCCCATTGTTTCCGAGCCTCAAATGAATTGACCACCATTTTGTTTCTGCCAATTAACTTTTCCATTCCTTCGACTTCCATCTCTTCACCTGAAACTTGAACTTTGCCACCTTCAATCAAAAACTTTTTCTGCCATTCTAAAACCTTTTTCAAATCAGTATCAAACCCAAGAGGCATTTTCCACCTCTTAGGATGCCCGCCCTCCCAATTCTCGGGCCAAAAAGGCGTGCCGTGATTTATCACTATTTTGGGAATGTCTTGGACTTCTTCGTTTAACTTGCGATACAACTGCCCCTTACCGATACGAGGGTCAATACATTGTTGATCTACATCAAGTTGTGCAATTGAATATGTATTCTTTTTATAATATGGAACAAACTCTACATTATCTGGAAGTGGTCTCGAAAACCAATTCCATCTTTTCACATTATTTATCAATAGATACCATTTAGTATTTGGAATCCCAAATAATGCGTGATGATGTGGCACATGCCAACTGGCTGAAAATATCTTAATAGGTTTCAATTTACTCCTTGTAAATTAACTTTATCTTTTTTTCTAATATATTTTTCCAATAATTCCTATTGAAAGTATTATTAGTTTTATTATGACAACTTAAACATAAAGTTATATTATTTTTAATTTCTAAATATTTTTTATCGTAATTTATATGATGAACTGGAAATGCTTTTATATTTTCTGTTTCTATTTTTCCACATAATTGACAGGTATAATTATCTCGTTTTCTTATTTCTTTTTTGTAAGTTTTATTCCAACCTATTGTATATGGTTCTACTGCAGTCCCACCTCGCCAGTTCCAATGATTTTCACCAGTATTACCTATACTTATTTTCTTTTTTTCTTCTTCTGTATGCTTTTTGCCTATATGACTTATCTTTAGATTTTCCAACCATTTTTTTGTAAATTTTGGTCTTTTCTTGCCTTTGTTCCAAACTGATGTAGTTTTATATCTTTTCTTTTGAGCAATACTCATTCTTTTCTTTGATTCTTCAGAAAATTTTAATCCCTTATTCCAAGATGGCAGTCCTTTTAACCCTTTATTCCAGGCTTTTTTACCTTTATTTTTTTTACTAATTCTTCTTTTTATTTCTTCAGTTCTTGATTTTCCAAACATATAATTAAGAATTCCTTTACTTGAACATGACCTACATCTTTTGGAATATTTAGTTATATTTCTTCCACAATCTATACAATAATTATTTTTATTTTTCATACTTTTATTATACTAAATAATTAATATAATGTCAAATATGATATTGCTGTATTAGTTTAAAAACCGATAGCTAAAAACACATCTTGTAAAGAACATTTTTGGCCCGTCTTATCTCGTCTTTTTTCCTATATTTCGCCTTGCTTCCTAAAAGCGTCTCGCATTTCGCCTTATCAATATATTCAAGCTTGAATCCTTGTTTTAAAAATCTTTCCCTTGTTTCTTGCGTCAAAAACCCATATAATTTGCAATTAGTATTAAACATCCCAGCGTTTATGAAATCTTTTTTATAGATACAGCTAAAATTCTCGACAAAACTTCTCTTGCCAGCGCCCTTATTGCCGTAAAGAAATCTTTTAGGATACAACTTCTCGACAAATCTTGAAACACAATCTTTTTCCATCTTGTATCTGTCGTCTAAAAAGACTAAAATTTCGCCCACCGCTTCAATCGCTCCTAAATTTCGAGCCAGTCCGAGATTATAAATATCGGGTGTGCCAGTGAAAATATATTTGATTGGATAGGCTGTCTTCTCTCTCAATATCTCAATCATTTTATCAGTCCCATCAGTTGAGCCATCATCAGCAATCACAAGCTCTATCGCTGGATAATCCTGCTCGATGACCGATTCGATTATTTGCAATAGTATTTCCTTGCGGTTAAAGGTCGGGATGATTATCGAGACTAAATCGTTCTTGCATAAAACCGAGTGCCATAATTTTTCATAATCTCTGGCTCTTCTGACATCATCTTTGACTTTGGCCGACTGCCAGCCATCTTCTCTTATCTGTTGTCTTTTGACTGGATTTTCCATCAGGTCTTTGAGTTCTTTTTCCAAATCTTCTAAATCCTCTGGTTGACCTTTCCTGACTACCATATTCTTGCCGTTAAAAAGCTCTGGAACTTGACCAACCTCTCTGGTCAAAACCGGCACACCCACGCACATCGCCTCTAACATAGGTAAAGTTCCGCTCTCAAAAAAATCCACTGAATTACAAATATGAATCGCCGATTCTTGATATGATTTTAAAAGTTCCTCGTCTGATATTTTTTCTCTAAACTCAACACAATCATTTTTCATTATTTCGTCAAAATAGTTCTTATCAGAAATCGAGCCAACTAATATAAGTTTGTAACCTAATTTTTGGCATACTTGAGCTACTGGCAATACTCCTTTTTTGCTTTCGATCCTTGACGAAACCATTATTACTTTTTTTGAATCGGTATATTCTCGATTAAAAGGAAGCTTCTCAATATCAATCGTATGCGGAAAATGAACCGTCTTTTTATTCTTTTCTAATTGTTTTGCCATCGAAGCATTGTAAGCGATAATTTTGTCGAATTCGTGCCAGTCTTCTTCGAACAAATTATACGGGTTATGATGAGCCAATACTTTTGGTTTGTTCATTAGTTCGGGATACATTTCTCTTAAAGTGGTGTAAGTTCGCCAATACTCAAATGAAAGTATATCAGCTTTTGAAGCCAAATCAGCAAACATCTGAAGTTGGTTGGTGTCCGGCCGTTTTGGATGAACCGCAATAACATCAATGTGTAAATATGGCAGATATTTTTTAACTCCTTCCGCCATACGCCAAATGGCTGAACCTTCCTTGTCGCAAACCATTAAAATTTTCAATTTTTCCTTTCCCTTAACAATTTTTTTACTAATTTATCGTATTCAAAAACCGAGTGCCTAATATCCTTATATCTTCTAACTTGATATTGTCCTTGTTTGGCGTTGTATTCTCTGACATGCACATTGGAAAAAGTCTTTAAGTCTTGGATGTTATAAGCGACGGGCATCCCCAAAGCAAAACCCAAATCCGCCCGATTGTCAGATTTAAACTTTGATAGATAAGGGTCTGGATCTTCGCCGATAAAAACCGCATCGTGTTCTACTATTTGCTTATTGACCGATTCTGGATGCCAAACCCTGAAACTTATCAACTCTTTTGGGTTGTATTTACAGCCGACTAAAAACAAATTCTCAAAAAACTTATCAGATATTATCGTAATCTCCAATCCCATATTAAGAATATCCTTTAAATATGGTTCTAAAACCCTCAAATTTTCGCTATATCCATACCAGACTATTTTTCTAAATTCTTCGTTATGTTCAATCTTTTGAGGATAGCAACTTTCCAAATCAATTCTATCGGGAATTATTTCTATTTGACCTTTATAAACTTTGCTAACTGATTTTTGAAGTTCCTCGCCGTTGACCACCACCAAATCGGCATATTCCATCATCTTTAAGCAATCGGCTTGCCTTTGCTCTGACGAGTGAGTTAGCAGATGGTCGGGGTCGCACATATCTATTATCACTATTTGGTTATTTTGTTTTAGAAGTTTAGCCAATCGCCATTCGTAAGTCTTATTAAAGATCACCACATCGTAATTACTTAAAATTTCCATCTGATTTTTGGGATTAAAGAAGTCGCCTTCGTATTCTGGGAAGTCTTCGGGATAAAAACAATCATCACATCGATCCCAATATTTGCAAAGCCAATGACCCCTAATACGAGATGAAGCCAAATAGCCTTTTGTCTCTTTGGAATAAGAATCTCCTAATTTTAACGCTACCTTGTAAATCATGTCTTCGCCTTTATAAACAACTGACCCCAGTCGGTATAAAAATCATAGTAAGTGTTAAAATAATCTTTTAAGTTATAATTCCACCTGCCGCAATGAGAATCCGAAACTTTTTCGCCATTTTTTTGAGCATCCCGCCAACTTTCCATGCACCAGACTTCTTTGCCGACTCTTTTTAGTTCCGAAACTGCCCTATCTATTTCTGATGGATCAATATGCTGTAAAACTTCGTGGGTAAAAACCAAATCGAATTCTTTATCTTTAAAAGGCAAGTTTATTATTTCGCCGACATAAGTATCCACATTATAATATTTCTCACTAACATAATCGGATAATTCTTTAGATATATCTATTGATGAAGTTTGTTTTAAATTTGATAATCTGCCTATTATTCTTCCATCACCAGCACCTACCTCTAATATTTTTAATTTGTCGCTTGTGATTATTTCATTAACCAAAAAGTTTTCTTCCACAAGAAAATTCTTCGAATTCCCCTTGCTTTGATTATTCCAATGTTCAATTTTTTTAAGCCACTCATCGGCATTATTTTTCCACCAAATTTTGGATTTCATCTATAACACCTCAATTCCACATTGGTATCTTGTATTAACAATAATTTTATCGTATCTTCTCACGCCAGCATATTCACTGGCATTATAAGATTCCCATATCCAAAACCTATCTACTTCTTCTTGACCATATTTCAATGATAAATATCTCAATACATCAGCGATAAGAAATTCATCATAAGTGGATAATTCCTTAATTTTCTCTTTAATATCTTTAAATTCAGACGGCAATTTATCACATAATGAACAAATTGTATCTGAATCATCTATAATCATTTCCACCAGTCCTTTCCTTTTCCATCGTGTCTAAAATCCATATTTAATTCTTTTAATTTATCTTCAATGTTTTTTGCCCCATTTTTTATAATCATTGATTCCTTATCTTTCAGTTCAAATTTATGAGCGTGATTTTCATAAATCAATTTGTTTACTAATTTAATAGTTTTATCTTTAATCATTTTCGCAAGAATTCCATATTCAGCGCCTTCAATATCCATATCAATATAAACTACATCATTCTTGAATTGTTTAATCCATTCGCTAAAATCAAAACATTCAACTTCTGTTTCTGTAAAATTCTCTCTTGATTTTGCTTTAATCAGAGTTGAGCCTTGCGGATCGTTAGAAGAATCCTGATAAAATTTAATTACACCATCATAAATCCAAGCCGCTTTATTGATAAAATTTATATTTGGTAGTCTCGCCCATATCTCTAAATAGAAATTAGAAGGATCAATCCCATAATAAATAAAATCTTTATTGTCTTGATAAAAATCCAACATATCTTTACATTGACCGCATCCTATATCTATGTATATTTTCATTTATAGCACCAAAAGATTGGCTGGGGTTCTCGGTCTCGGCTATGACCCACCAATTCAACCTTTCTGAACATACTTTTTAATTTATTTATGGTATTTTTAAGAACTTGCGGGTCTTCTTTGAAACCTTTTGAATTTTCTTCAAAGATAAGAAGTTCATTCGTAATTTCACCAAGCCAATCAGGAATCCCAATATGATAAGCCATCGAGCAGAAAAAAGTTAGATCCGCTAATTTTGGTTTGTATTTTCTTAAATCTTGCATATCAAATTCAATATCAAAATATCCCAACTCCCACGCTTCAAGATAAGCCGCCTCCCTTGTGTCCGTCCCTGCTACATCCTCAAAATCTATACCCAAAACATCACCAGCGCCCCTGTCGCTTGCGTATCTACAAAACCCGCCTGTAGCACAGCCTAAATCCAACACGCTTTTGCCATTAAAGTCTATTTTATCTAATTTCATCGCTTCTATCCGATGTTGGGTTTTTCTTGGTGTGCTGATAATATCTAACTTCGGTTCGTCTTGATAAATTGTCTTGCCATAATGCCCTTTGTCTCTGATAATCGCCATAACTTTTTCTCGATGATCTTCGGTAAAATGGAAGGTATTAAAATCAACCAATTTTCCGCCCATCACATCCCGCCTTGACACATCATCTTTTTCGGTGTGGAATCCGTAAATCTCGCCTAATTTTTTGACCTTCTCGTAAAGAGGAAAGGCATCGTTATGTTCATCACAATAAGGTTGACCTGTCAAATCCTCAATCCTTTGAGCAAAATATTTTCCAGATTCCATCTCAAGTCCAACTATTTCATAAACTCTCGGGGCTAATCCGTGAAGCCAGCAGATATTTTGAATAATCGTTGCCTCTTTAAGCCCTGACCATCCACGATATGGCTTAAACTCGGAAGGATAATCGCCCCAATGAAATTCCTTATCTGCCACTTCATCGGTCAAATCAGAAACAGGCAATATATCAAAAATTCGATAAACATCGTTTCCTATTCTGCCGATAAAACAATGTTTGCCTCTATCCGGATAGATTTTAATTTGTGGATGTCTAATTATTCTCAAAATAACTCGCTTTCTTATAATTAAACAATGAATATCCGAGTATCGAATTATCCATATTTCTTATTTTTTCTTGAATATATTTTGGATGGTCTTCTAATGGGATTATGTTTTGATTATGAGCTTCTTGCCGTGTCCTAACTAAATTTACTAAAAATTTCAAAGCTGCTTCTTCTGATTCATATCCCCAGTTTATCCCATATTTCTTGCTTGCCGCCCTTGCGAATTTATACATCACTTTTTTAATATTTTCTTTGTTCTTGAAACAATTATCATATACCCAAACCTTAATGCCCGATGGTGTCCAAGTTTCTTCTTCCAAGACTTCATCTCCACTTTGGTATTTGTCATCGGTATTCCAATGAATATTCGGATCTAACTTTTTATTCACCGCCAACCCGATTTTAGTTTTCATTCTATATCTATCGATCAGATTAAAGCTTCTTTTTTCAAATGAGATTATTCTCTTGTCTTGATTAGCTTCTAAAAATTGTCTGATAGCTCCCATGTCGTCTTGATGAAACAAGTAATCAGCATCCATCTTGATTCTCCAATCAGTGGTTAAATTCTGAAGCCCGAAATCATATTGCTGAGTTAAAAAATCCCAAGAAGAATTATCCGGCCATAATCTTTGTTTTATCTTAATTCTGTTATCTTTTGGCAACAAATCAAATGAACCATCATCGGTCCCGCCATCAACTATTAGAATCTCATCAAACAAATCGAGACAGCAATTTATAACTTCTAAATAAGGATAGTTATTCGTTTTGGGATTTTGTAATAGAATGTATGCTCCTATATCCATTTTTCCTCACTATATCTTTTCATTAAATCGCTCCGTATAAAATGGGTTATCATCGTAGTATTCTTGATCCCATTCTTTAATTTTCTCTCTAAAAAAGTTATGCAAATGCCGACAAGAATCGCCTTCTTCTCGTCCCCACCAAACTGGATGAGTTAAAAATTGATAATTCTTTTTATCTTCTTTGTCAAGATTTACACAAGGACAACCGCTTCGCCAAGCCCCAGTTGAATCGGACAGATATTTTACATCACCGAAAAAGGGTTGGTCGTAAGTGTTTATAAATTGGTCGAAGTGCTTATTAAAAACATCTTCTTGCGGTCGGTGAAATGAAACAATATATTTAATTGATGGGAAATAATCCCTTATGGTATTTATTTGTTTAATAATCTCCTCATCAATTTTCAAATCAGAATCATACCAAGCTTCTCTTTCGTAATGTAAAACTATATCATGTCCTCTATTAACTATTTTGTTTATTGCCTCTCTATTTTTTCTCGAAAATAAATTATCAAATGGCGAGGCAAATCTAATACAATAAGTCGCTTTTGCTCCAACACTTCGTTCTAAATCAGCCATTAAAACTGCTTTTTCAATTGAATGGTCTAAATCGTGTCTCAGCCAAACTACTTTGTCTTTTACATCATCATCAAATCCAGCAAAAGAATATCCTTTTTTCTTAAACTTTTCTAATATCTCTAAATAATGTCTGTATGAGAAATCACAATTTTTGTATTTTTTTAATTTATCATTCCAATCATCGGGATAAGAAAATATGTTCATTTTTCCTCCTGAAATAACGAATAACCAAACTGGTCTTCCTTTATTGAATTTAATTTTTCTTGTATTATTTTTGGTTGTTCTGATATGGACATAAATTGACCTTCTCCTGTTGTTTTGTCTCGCCTCTCTTGAATAAAATCATCAATATATTCTTTAAGTGATGGGACTTGATGGGATGATGCTTCCATTATTCGCCTATCCTTTAATTTAATCTCAAATATTTCTCTTGTATCCCAGCATCTCTCATAGCCATACAACCAAATATCCGTCTGTTGCCCCCGCCTTTGAGCTTCTGGTACCAATTCCCAACTTGGTCTATAATTAGCACCACCGCCATAAAAATTGAAGTTATTGCCTAATACGCTTTTGTTATAAATTCCAGAATGCTTGGCCTGTCTAACCCAAGTCTCTCTCTGATTAAATCTATGCTTCATCCAGAACCCATAAGCCTTTCCGTCGTTGTAAATCTGTTCTATTGCCTGCCTTGCTTGCCCGACATCGTTTTCGTGCAAGATTCCATCAGCATCAAACATTAGTACCATATCGCCAGTCGCCGCATAATAGCCATTAGTTCTCATTATCCCCTGTGATGCCCAACCAAACCTCGAATAATCGAATAAGCCATAAATTACTTTCACTTTCGAGTCTAAGTTTTTCAGTTTTTCTATTGAGCCATCATCTGTTAACCAATTACAAACCGCAATTATCTCATCGCATAGAGGTAAGAAACTTTGAATTGACTCCAAATATGGATATCTTAATTTCTCTGGTTCGGATAAAACCACGAAAGCTGAAATTTTAATAATCCTCCTTAATCTTGTTTATAATTGCTGATGTGCTTTGTTCTTTTGTATAAGGATAAATCTTTGTTTTTTTTCTGTTCATTATCGCCCAATTATAGCTATGGGGCAGTTTGTCGTCGCCGTGGACTATCACATCAGGGTTTATCATATCCATAAGTCCATCCTTAACCTCATCAACATCAAACTGCGGCATCACTATGTCAGCAAACTCCTTGACTATTTCAACCCTTTGATCATAAGGTATAATTGGTTTTCTTTTGTATTTTTCCGCCGCCCAATCCCTCAACACGCTTACAATCAATATCCCGCCTAATTTTCTGGCTCTTTTTAATAAGTTCAAATGCCCAATATGAAACAAATCAAATATCCCGCCAAGATAAACTTTTTTATCAAGACAAGGTGGATTCTTACAACAACTCCATTTTTTCTTCTTGATTCTCCAATTACCATATTCACAATTAAGATAAACAAAAGGTTCTGGTATCCAGTATTTTTCGCCTAAGAACTCTATTTCCTGCTGTAAATCAAATATTTCTCTTGGGAACTTGTGAAAAGCAAAACCTAAATCGTTATCGTGGGTTATGGCATAATAACTGCCATTGAATAAATGATAAACAAAAACATCAACTCCTATTCCATCAATTTCAAACTTAATCGCTCTTATAGTATCGGTATATTTTATTTTCCTAATCGAATTTTTATCTAACAAATCTTTTTCCTTTAATATTTTAATAATCTCTTTTGCGTCTTCGGCAAAAATCCCCAAATCAATATCATGCTCATTTTCTAAAAACTTCTTCTCTCTAACAGCCCCTAAAATCTGACCGCCAGACAGAAAGAATTGATTTCCTAAAATCTTTTTTACCTTTTGTAAAGCATTATTTAGTTTATTTTGTATATCCAAAATATCTACTCCTATTCCAGCCAAGATGAAAACAAACTCCTTTATATGGGATGTCTAATTTGGCGACTTTTAATCCCAATTCTTTCCACTTATCCCAACCGCCTGCTTCGGCTACATTACCAGTTTGATCGCTTTCATCTAAAGGAACTATTTTTTTTAAATCTTCGGTTCTCATCATTGAAGGATTGATATTCCAACCACGATTATTAAAAGCTTCTATTAAGTAAAACGGAACTCCGTCAACCTCTTCGTGCCCGATTATTTTATCTAATTCCTCTCGGTCATTTTCTTTTCTTAAATTTATAACTCCAATATCTCTTCTTTTATCTAAAATCGTCATCCCCATCTTGACCCAATCGCCAGTCTTATCCCCGTGTTTATATGGGAAAAATCCAAAATCATCTAAACAGTTCATCACATATTCTGTTTTGACCTGCTCAACTAAATGATTATATCCAGCTCCGATAGTTAAGTTTGTGCAATCTAATTCAATCCATTCATAGTCCTTGAATTCGCCCAAACTTTCCTTCAGAAATTCCCTTGATATTTGCTCAAGAAATTTCCTTCCACCAAATTGGTATAAGATTGATAATTTTTTCAATTTTTCCTTAGAATATAAAATCCAATCGCATTGGGATACGAGTCCCATTTTTCGTGGATTCCTTTCATATGATAAAAATTATTAACTTTCCAACCGCATTCCTCGCAGAAGTTTATCCATTTCTCATTCGGCCATTTCAATTCGTGCGTAGTATCAAGCGCCTGCATTATATATTCACCGCCAATACTCTTGGCCAAAGGAACCGTAAAGAAGACAGCATTGGTCATTTTCAAACATTTTTTTAATATATTTCGCAGTTCTTTTTCTTTGATATGCTCAAAAGTATTCCGAGAAACAATAAAATTATATTTTTCGCCTTCTGGGAATTTCTTATAAAGATACTTCTTAACTTCCTTATCGGCATTTTCATAAGCGTATTTAGAAGTATCAAAACCATAAGCTTGAATATTATAGTTTCTCAACCCCTTAACCCAATAACCTTTAGCGCTACCTATATCTAAAACCTTGTCTCTTGGATTTATTTCAAGTTTGCCAATTATCGATCTTATCTCCTTGTGAATCCGCTCTGGCAACCAGCGATAATTCATATAACCAGATTTACCAGTTCTCAATCCATATTCAAAATACTCTATGTCGTAGATTTCTTTAAGCAAAATTTTTATCCTTAATGTCCTTAATTATTGTATGTAAAATCTTATTGTTGTTTGAGAATAAGCAATGATAACAGCCCGCAATATTGACTTTGTATGGTTTTCGTGTCTCCTTAAACATCTTATTAGCTCGCTTATACATTCCCTTAACATCAGTGATATGCCCAATAATCCACTCATCCTCATATTTTCTTTTTCGCAACAGATAACTATTGCAGACATAAATATTACCATCTTCGGTGCAATACGGTCTTATCAATCCTATCCCGCAAAAATCAGGATAAGCCAAAAACTTATCGCTCATTTCCTTCAAAAAGAATTTTCCGCTTTCATTTATTTTATCTATTATCCCGCCCCATTTTTTCTTGAAGGTTTTAATTAAAGGTCTATCCAAACAATCCGGCGCAATCCTCACAAACTTTACATCTGGTCTTTGATCAACCAAATCAGCCACCTTTTTAATGGTTCCTTCGGTTGTTTTGTTATTTAAGATATAAGAAAATCCCAATATGCCTTTCGGAATTATGCTAAAATCATATTCAATATTTTCAAATAAATCCAAACCAGATAAACTTGCCCGATACCAAGTCAATTTATCAACTGATTCTTTTTTCAAAAATCTTGATGGGACTGGACTATTCGAAATCAACCCTATATCAAATCCCAACTTATGAGCCAAATCAATCACTTCGTTTATCTTGGGATACAAGAGCGGATTTCCACCGCCAGTAATTTCCACTGCCTTTGCTCCCAAGTCTTTAAAATCTCTCATTGCTTTTTCGATCTGATCAAAAGGAAGCAATTTAGTTTTATCCCTATATTTTACTGAACACATCTCACAATTAAACTCGCAAGCCCCAGTCGGTGATAGCTGAAACATCACTGGTCGCCAGATACCTTTTTCTTGTATATCCTTCAAAACATCTAAATGTTGCAAAAGTTTATCGCCGAAAGTGGCGTAGTTTTGAGTTTGTTCCTCGTAATTCTTAGTCATTTTATTTAGTTATCCTTTTCCTTTAAAAAATTTACTTCTCGGATATCTTTTTATTTTAAAATCTTTTTTACAATGTGGACATATAAATTCTAAATCAAGATGATTTTCTATTTTTTTATGCATTTTTTCACCCTTAACAATATATAAATTTTCGGGTCTATTATCATCTCTAATCCCATTTATATGATGGACTATTTCATCTTTTGCTAAATATCTACCTAATTTCTTTTCCATAACTAACCTATGTTCTCTAATATATTTTGTAATACTTGAACCACCTCCTTTAAATGCATATGGATGTTCAGGTGCATAAATTAAAATATATCCACCACTCATTTTAAATCTGCCACCCTTCCACATTGGTGCATTCTCCCCAAATTGTCTTTTTCTATTTGCTTTTATTTTGGCAATAACTTCTGGTCTATTCCGCGCCTTTTTCATTCTTAATTTTTGCTCTTTTGTTCTTTTCATTCCTTTATTTAGACAACCGATGGGTCTTCCATCTTTTAAATACCCTTGTGGCATATAACTCCTTCCAAAATTATATTACTTATTTATATTATATAATTTATTTGGAGTTATTGTCAAGTTTATTTTTATTAAAATATCCGAAAAGTGAATAGCCAAGCTGATTACTTTTTATATTTTTAACTTTATCTTTTATATGTTTCGGGTGTTGATCTGTCTTTTCCCATCCCCGCTTTAATCTGCCCTTCTGCATCCGCACAAAGTATTCTAAGGCTTCTTTTTCTGTCAGCCCCCAACTATCCCCAGTCTTCTTATACCGAGCCTTGCTTTGCTTCAAGAACTCTCTGGCGATTGTCTCCTTATCTTTGAAGCACATATCGTAGTTATAGACGCAAATCCTTCTATTCATACAATAAGTCTGGCCATTTTTTTCTATCACATCAGGAAGCCGTTTTTTAATCTGCTCTTCGGTCACATTATCCGAGATAATCACGAATTCCTTTTTACAAACCGCCTTGCTTTTATCCGAGACTAAAACCCCATCAACACGAGGCCAAGTATAATCGCCACCTGAATCAAATTTAATCCGACCTCTCAAATCCCCTCTAAAAACTATCGGCATTAAAGCCTTAACTCTGAACCGATCCACTAATATAAATTGCTTCTTAGCCATAAATAAAACCAACTCGTCCGAATTTTCAAGACAATTCCTTATATCCTGCCAGTCGTCTTCATGAAACATATAATCTATGTCGCATTTTATTGCCCAATCGCCAGTCGTTGCTTCAAATCCCAGTTTGTATTGCTCGCCATACATCAAATAATCATCAACCCGCCATTTGTTATAAACCAACTTAATCTTATCCTTATTCGGAAAATCTAATTCTAAATCAGACTTGTCGCCGCAAACTATCACGACCTCATCGGCAAATTCGGTAAAATTAGCGATTGATTCTCGCCACGGGTCTTGACGACTTTGAGGTTTTGTAATTGGAACGAAAATTGAAAGCCTCACATCAATTCCTTAAATCCTTTAATTGCCAAAATTACAACCACCAACCAAATTATAAGTTCAATTCCAGAGATAATCCGGATATTTTCAAACATACAGACTTTCACATCCGGCCAGATAAAAAAATTCACAAACATAGCCAACATTATTAACAGAGACGCTAATCCAACTCCCCAAACTACGATCTTCATTTTAACTCCTTCGGCAATCTTACTTTAACTTTTTTATCAATCGAATAAGCCAGATTTCTCAAATCAAATCCCAAATAATTTATGGCTTTTTTGAACATTTTTTCATAGTAATCGTTATATTTCGGATAAGGAAAATCTTTTTTAGTTTGCTGGAAAATATAATAAGTGTAAGCCGCGCGGTTTATCTTGCCCAATGCTTTTAAAACATTTCGTTCTGGGATTTCTTTCTCTTTCGGATAATCATCTACCCAATAAGAGAAAAACGACCTTCGACCAATATGCTCCCGCTTCGGTAAATTATCAATTGGGATTTCGAATATTCTATCGGTTGCATCGGCAAAGTTATAATTCAGAAGTTCCATCACATCATAGAATTTACCTTCAATATGCCGTTCCTCAAAATCAACCTCAATTTTATCCAAAACCTTCTTACTCCAAAATGACATAAAAGGTTTTTTCGGCCCGACATAATCAACTGCTCCATTCTCTATTTTATAAGCGAGATCATCAATTATGCCTTTTTGGTAAATAAAATTATCAGAATCCATCGTCATCAAAATATCGCAATCTATCGGATATAATTCATTAAACGCCTGGCCTTGACGATAAATTTCATATCTTTTAACAATCCGCTTAGCGTCTTTTTGCCACAACTTCTCAATAAAATCAATAATAAATTTCTGTTTGCCGTTTATATGAATATGAAGTTCATCCACTTCGTCTTTCCAAAATTCATAAGTTTTCTTAAAATACAAAGCGAGATAAGGATCGGCCGCAAAAGCGATTAAAACTGCTCTCATTTAACCTCACAAATAATATAGTTTTTTCTTTCTTCCTCTAACTTTTTCCTAATTGCTCTTTCCAATTCTTTATCCTTACTTTCGTAATCAATTCCACTTATTGTATAATAAGGATTACCAAAAAATCTGTTATACTTTAAAATTTCATCGTGTTCATAAAACCAATCCTTATCAGGCTCATCTATTATCGGTTTAAAATATACCGCAAAGTTCTTACTGGGATTATCTGTTTCTGTTATATCAATCATCACAAACTTGCCCACTTTATAATCATCTCTCCTAATAATCAAATTCCTCTTAGGTAAATATTTATCTATAATCACTTGATTGCCTCTCCAATCCAGCCAATTATTCCGTGATCTTCGCCTTTAGCCATGTGCATTCCTTCTTTTATAAAAAATTCTTTTATTAATTGAGGATTTTTAGCATAACGAGGATATAAATTTAATAAAGTAAGATCGGATTCTTCTAATAACTTTAATATTCCGCTTTTTGTATATCTCATATAATCAATCTTTTTGGGGTTGTGAAATGGATAGATTAAAGGCGCGGAAAAAACAAATATGCCACCGGTTTTTAGTAATGAATAAATATTCTTAAAGGCTTGTAGGGGATTATAAAGATACTCCATAACCTCCAACATAAAAATCTGATCAAATTTATTCTTAAATTCCTTGAGTTCGTAAGATTTGACCATATCGTAATTTATATCCCAGACAATATCCGGGATATGCCATTCCTCAGATAGGTCTTGTTCAGCCTTATTATCCATAACTATATATTCTTTAACTTTGCATGTTTTGACCTGATTTTTGACTGGATTAGCCGCCCCACCGACATCAAGCACCCGATCTTCTTTGATAGTTAATTTTGATAGATACTCAGATAATTGTTCACGATAAAAACTCAAATGCCTCCTTTGATATAAAATTATTTTTATTCACTTCAATTTCATTAAAAAATAAAAGTTTCCAATTATATTTATTAAATATCTTTATCCTATCTTGTTTCCATTTTTCAATACCTCCCCTAAATTTTTCTTTATGTCTGCGATAATAAACTTCAATAGCAATTTTTTTATTATTAATATTTATGAAATCAGGATTATATTTTCCTATCCATAATTTTCCATTTCCAACAAATTTATATGGCAAATTCAATTCTTTACATAATATAATAAACTTTTTTTCTAAAGAACTTGGTGTCCTTCTTTTTAAAACTTTTTTTCTATAATCTTTATTTAACCATAATTTTTTTAATCTTTGTTTCTGTTGTTTTATCCATTTTTCAGAAAATTTATGTTTTCCCTTATTTGATAAACTGATTTTATTTCTGGTTTCTTCAGATTGTTTATGACCTAATCGTTTTTTATTTTTCCAATCTTTTTTTAAAGCAATACTAATTTTTTTTCTTGTTTCTTTCGAATAATGTTTTCCCTTATTCCAAGCAATTTGTAGTCCTATTTTTCCTTTATTCCACGGTATATTACCTTTTTTAGACATTTAGTTCCTTATTAAAAATTTCTTGATATTCCTTTCTCATTCGTTCAAGAAAAAAGTATTCCCTACCATATCGTTCAAATTTATTCTTTATCTCTGCTGTTCCACCACTAAGTTCAAGATATTCAACTTTCCCACCTGTCAATAAATATTCTATAAGTGTGTTGCTGCAAGCGTCCGCAAAAAATGAAAATAAAAATTTGTTTGAAGACCTCATATAAGTAGCCATAACTTCGGGATCAATCACAAATCCCAAATATCTCACCACTTCATTGTTGTAAAAATCGAAGTTATTAGGTATGTTTTCAGGACTAAACCTACCCGTAATCCACAATTCTTTTTTATCTGTATTTTCTTTAAAATTCTCGATAACCCAATAATATGCTTTATGCCATTGCTTGTTATCGTGGTTTGAAGAACGAGAAAACAAATAAACATCTTTATCAGTTGGAATCCTTGCTCCATCGGGATTAAATATTGACTCATCGGCACTATTTAATATCACCATACTTTTTTTAGGTTTCAGGAAATCATCCAATAGATCTTTTGCCCATTGACTTTGATAAACTACCAATGATGCTTTTTGCGACACTATCCTCATTGCCTCCATCATTGAAACTTTATCGCCTTCAAAAGGGTAGATTTTGCGATTACAACTATTTTTTAAGATATTGTCAACCCTTAAAACTATCTTTTTATTTGGGATTTCAGATAGTTTGTTGAGCATCGATAATCCCGTAATGAAAAATATATCAGCTCCTTCGGGGTTATCAACTAAATTGTCTTGAAAACACTTGCGGAAGTTTCTTAAAAAAGTGTGGCCTCCACCTTGTTTTTCTGGATTGTAGCCAGCAGTAAATATTTTTACTTTATCCATTTTAAAAACCTTTCTAAATTTTTCCATTGATTGAATCTGTCGCATTCTTCTGCATGTCCCCAAAGTTCAAACCTGCCATTTCTTTTCTTTTTTGCCTTCTTATAATATTCTTTAGCTAACCCCAACCAATTTCGACCTTTATATTCTTTTCTCGGATAACTGAAATGAATCGTAGTATCTGTTTCCAGTGGATTTTCCGGCTCTTTATAATTAAATATTTTAGTGGTTCTGGCTTCTCTAAAATATTTGCCAATTATTTTTTTAGAAACCTCATCCCATCTGCCTCTTGGATAACAAAATTTTTTAGGATAATAATCAGTAATATCCTTAATAATATCATTGGCCATTTCAATTTCTTTAATCACCGCTTTGGCAGATAATCCCTTTAAAATAGTATGATTATGAGTATGATTCCCGATCTCGAATCCCCGATTGTGCAATTCTCTAATTTGAATAACATTTATTGGTGCAATATAAAAAATAGTATTTTTAACAAATCCATATTTTTCAATCAAATCGGCTAATCTATAATTAAGTGGGCTATAATCGTCGAAAGAAAATACTAATTTCATCTACTCTCCAATTTATTTAATATATCTGTTAGGTTTGATATTGTGTCTTTGAATATGATTCTTCTATCTTTTTCCAGCTCATCAGCCCATTCATTGCCTTTGATTCGTAATACTTCCTGTATGATTCTTGGGTCGCCTGTGATGTGATGTTTGCAGTGGCAAGACCGACAGAGTGGTATTAGGTTTCGTTTGTCCCATCTAAGATAAAGTGAAGATGTCTTTTGAATGTAATGGTGCATTTCAGAGGTTGGGTTGCCGCAGACTAAACATTTAGGATTGAGAGGAACATAGATTTCTTGAATCAATCTATCGAGTTTATTTTTTAGGGTTGACTTCTTAATTTCCACTCCTCATCTTATTTAAGTCTTCTTACGCTTTTTTCTTATTTTGTTTTGTTTCATTGATTACCGAGATAATCTCATTTATTTTATCTACTCAAATTCCCTATAAGAAACTACTTTTAATAATTCCTTTTTTGTAAATTCTTTGGAATACAAAAGTAAATCTAAATTATATTTATTCATCCAACCTTCGCCTAATTTTTTTTCATCAAACTCTAATTCAATTTTTAATTTCACTTATTTCTCCTTTATCTTATTTAATTCATATAAATTGGTTATTTTCTAACATATCTTTTGTATGTGATATAAGCTCCGTGAAATCTTGAACCTTCACTATCTCCACCCTTAGGTTCATAATCAATTTGTTTTTCATCTACTTCCCAACCATCATCACCCATTTTTTCAATTTTGTCTTCATAACCTAAAGTGTAATAATTCTTTTTCAAATACTCTACTTTGTAGTCTGAATCATAAAACATTTGTCTCCTTTCTTATTTAATTCATCAAATCTAAATCTTATCCCATATTCAACAATATTCTCTTGGCAGTATTTTTCAGCTCTTTTTACCGCTTCTTCTAAAGTATGTTCTATTCCGATACCCATACCTTCTTCGCTTTCAATATCTTCATCAGTTATCAGATATCTATTGTTTGCTTTTGAAATCATCACTATATTATTTGCCGACATTTAACCTCTCTTTATATTCTTTAAGATAATCTTTTAACTTTTTCTCTAAAGCATCGTTTTCTATATAGAATAAAGCTGTATCAAAAAACTTCCTATCAAAACAATTCACAATAAGTTGCCCGAAGCGAAGCCCACATTTCTTATTTTTTGGTATCACTTAACCATCTTTCAAATTCTTTCTTAAATTTCCTACTACAAGATTTACATAAGAATCTATTCGTATAATCAATAATTATTTGAACTTTTGTTAATGGGCTAAAACCCTTTCGTTCTTTGCCGCATTTTTCACACTTAAAAGTTGATTTAAGCATTAACACATTATCCTATACTTATTTTTTTATTGTCTGGAATATCTTTTAACCTCGCAATTGTTAATTCTTGTTCATCTGATAATTTATATTTATTCCTTAAATAAAACCAAAACATTGAAACCTTTTGTTGACCAGCTCTGGTTTTTCGATATTCATTGATTTCTTTTTTTAATTGCCAAATGTCCCATTTCATTTTCTCCTCCAATGAGAACAGATTTTATAAATTTCTTCCATCTTTTATCCTTATTAAAAGTTAATTATTTAATCGTGTTTTTTACAATCAGCACTAATTACTCTTCCGTAAGGAGCTTCCCAATGACAATCACAAAACCAATATCTGAAATCAATTAAGTTTATTAACCAACATTCTAAATTTGTATATTGAGGTTGTGAATACTTCATCTTTTCTCCTTATTAAAAGTTGATTTAATTAAATTCAATATTTACAACTCCAATCCAACCCTTTTGATAGTCCCAGTAATAATACATAGGTATGATAGAAAAATATAAACCAAAATACTTCATCTTTTCCTCCAATGAGAACAGAAATCATTTTTATTGATTGCGGCGTTAAACCTCTTCTTATCATCATCACGACCAAAATCTCTTAAATATTTTTCACATACATAAAATCCATCTTTTTTATAATCCCTAAACCACCAACAGCTCTCACATACTTTATCTATTTTCTTTTTCATACCATTCCTTATTTAATTTATCCACCCAACTATTCATTATTGGCATTATTACTCTATGGCTGTTAGGATGGAGTGGTAAAATTGATAAAGCTATTTTTATTAACCATTTTGCTATGTTTTCTTTCATATAAATTCCTTATGGGGGGTAAATATAAAATCTTCTTCTAAGTGCTTTTATTGCTTGATTCCATCCCTTGCTTTCACCTTCTAAATCCTTATTCCTAGCTGCCATCAAATGTCCCTTGCCGTCACTAGTCTTCCATTCCAATTCATTCAAAACCTTACGGATATATTTCTCCCGCCTGGTTAAAATACCGCTACATTCTTTATCTAAAAATAAAGATTTTAATTGTTTATTCATTATTTTCCTTTCATATTTTTACATACTTTATCTATTTTCTTTTTCACTCTCTCCACCAATCATTATTATTTTTTGTCCATAACCACTTCATACAATCTGTGCAATAACCTCGCTGTTTCTGATTATCGCCAACATATTCAACATCTATAAGCCTATCGTGTTCACATATCTTCTTTTTCTTCATATTAAATTCCTTATTTTTTTCTCTTAATTTTTTCCCATATTTTAAACAAAAGCCAAGTAATTATCACCGCCAGAATAAAACTGACAATTGTACTAACTTTTATTGTAATCATATTAAATTCCTTATGGGGTAGAAATTAACCAACAGAAATAATTGCCCTATGTCTCTTAAGTTCTCTATTTAAGGCATCTAATTCCCTAAAAAGATTTTGTCTGATTCTGGCAATTCTTTGTTGATTTCTCGGAATATTTCTTTGTGGTACCATTGCCAAAACTGACAGAGCATCATTGCTAAATTGTAATTTGATTTTCTTCATATTCTCCTTATTTAATTCCCCAGTTAGAGCTGATTGAGGTCGTAGTTTGCTTCAGCTTATAAGGCTTACATATTTCTCCACTCATTCAGCTCAGTTCTGGGAGGGATTATGAGCAGTAAAGTGGCTGCTTCTGATGTCCACAATCCCTTACCCATATCGCTGGAGGCAGGATTTGGTCACCGACTTATTGGTAGATTGGTCGGGTTTCTTCACCTGCACTCAGGAACACTAAACTATACTCCTGACTACCCTTAGTCCGCTACCACAGCTTCTCCAGCGATACGGGGCCGAGTTGGCTCGGCCCCTAAATTGTTAAAGTAATCCAGCTTTTTTTAATTCTAATTTATGTTCTGGATACTGCTTTTTCAGTTGCTGATATTCAGCTCTATTCTTGGCGATTTTTCTTAATCTTTTTGCTATTGTGCCACGCATATTCTTTCCTTTCGATGTTCCAAATAATGATGTTTTGGACAAAACCATCTAATATCTAATGGTTTATTATAATCATTATGATGAGCATGTATTTTTTCTTCTCCACAAACTGAACATTTATCTTTTATTAACAATCCGTTTCTAAGTGCATTTCTTACTATCAAACGAGCCAAATATTTTTCTGGATATTTTTTTCTCATATTAGCAGAATTTCTGATTAAATATTTTTTGCCATTTACCGTGTTTCTCCAAATTTTTTTGACTTTGTAAATTTTGCATTTATTTTTTCTATGATATTCTCTTTTATGCTTGTTATCACATATTTTGCACCAACATTTTAATCCATCATTAGTATTAGAATCCTTAGAAAACAATTCTAAAGAACATACTTTGTTACATTTTGGACATTTTTTGCCTCTCATATCACATATCCTCTTATTTCGCTTAATGGTACAACTCGTTCTATTATCCAATTTTTTACATAATTAGCCTCTCTTACTACGATGTATCCACTCCCTACTCCCACTACTAGTGAAACATGATTATATGTGTGTAGGGCGGCTTCCCCAACTCTTGGAGTAAAGGTATTGGGTCGTATCTGTGAAGCATACATTACTCCAAATCTTATTCCCTTTTTCCGTGCCACATATCCAACACATTGTTCATTGCTTGGAACCAACTTTTTAATTGAACCAGGGCTTGCGTATCTCACGGTGTTCGTATTTGACCAATTTTTGAGCCAAGGTTCGTACCAGCCTTGTTCTGACCATATATCTCTCGCTACTCTTACATTGGCTTCTGGGTCGTAAAGTGAGCAGTATCCGCATCTCCAAGCGTGCATCGGCATTATCTGGAAAAGCCCTCTCGCACCAGCGTAAGATGTGGCGTTTGGGTTGCCTCCTGATTCGTGGGACATCACATAATACGCATTGCCCCACTCTGCCTCTGGAAACCATTTCATTATGAGAGACATATAAGGCTTTCCCCTAAGAGAGTTAAGGTACGCTAATCGAGCTTGTTTTTCAGCTTCAGCTTTTTGTTCGGCAAGTCTTTGCTCATCTGCAATTTGGGAGTTGGATTTTCCAACCACAATTTCTTCAATCGGTTGGCTTGAGGTTGTGTTAATGTTGCGTAAAATTGATTTATCATTTGTTAAAGTTAATTTTATATCTTGAATTGGTAGTTGGTCTTTCGCCGCTTTGATTTGTGGTTCCACCTCTGCCTTTTCGACTGCTAACCCCTGTATGAAGGGCTTAGAGCTTGCAAACGCAATAGGCAGATTAAGTGGTGAATAGTTTGTGTTTTGTTTTTTTGTTTGAGTAATCTCCGAATAAGTGGGCGTAAGTTTCGTTGCCAGAACCAGCGTTAGACAGAAAAACAGCAGAAATGCCCAACTGATTTGTTTTTTACTCATAGATTGTCCCGAAGCCTATCGGGACTGAAACTCCTCTTTAAATTGATAAGGTCTTCTTACTCCTTTAATTTAGTTAAGGCTTTATCTATATCTTTATTCCATAATTTATTTGTTTTATATACAGCCATATTAAATCCATCGGCTACTTCTTGGGGCAGAACTGGTAATGACCAGTAATCATAATATGTTTTTGGTTTTTCAACTTTTACTTTCAATCCTTTCAACACTTTTCTAAACTCTTTATCTTTTTCTTCAAGTAGAGAAGAGATGAAGGATTTGAGAATTTTAGCTTGATATTCTAATAATGTCCCATCGTTTAACCATCCTTTAAATCTTTCATCAAATTCGTCTTTTTCCCACTTCATTTTTCCTCCAAATAATCTTTTATATTTTTCTTTAATTGATAAAAATAGGCATTCCAACCTAAAACATATTGAGGATTATCTTTATTCATTATTCTTTTTTTTGGTATCACTTCCTTAAATGCTTGGGTAAGAAAATTTTCTATTGCTTGAGTATCTGCATTAGCTTGAGTAAAACCATAACCAACAACAGAGCAATTTTGATTAGAAAATGAGCCAGGGCTAATAGAGGTAGAATAACTTGATTCATCTTCAGAAACATCTGGTTTTCTTTGTGTTATCTTTAATTTCATCTACCACCTCACATAAAATTCTGTTTCGTTTAATTAAATCTCCCTGCACCATATAATCAATGCCAGATTTCTTCCCAAAAATTACTTTGCGGGGGATAAATGAAATAATTGGTTCATTCCACTTCCCTTTGTCTTTAATCCACTTGCCTTTGTCTGTCCAAGCAAATCCTTCACATTCTCGTAGTATTTGTTTATTGGTCATCTACCACCTCTCTATAAGTTAAACTGCCCAATCTTTTTTAATTTCAATCATTTTTATATCTTTGGGTATTTCTTCGGTGTAATCCGCAGAACCACCATAATAACCATTGCTTGAATTACGATAAACTATTAAACCAGTCCCTTTGTTTGTTGTGATTCTCACCCCATAAATTTGGTCTTCTCCTTGTCGAGATTCTTGTTGTGATACTTTTTCTTCATCAAAGAGTTTAGCTTCTTCAACTCTAATCACTTTCTGGCCTATAATGTTTTTTAATCTATTAACATCTGAAAAATAAGTTTCAGAACAGCAATCACCATAACCTACATAGTTAACATTTCCTTTGTTGGTCTGAAATTGCAAATAAGTCTGTGAGTCTTCGTCGATGAAAATCTTTTTAATTTTTTTACCCAACAATTCTTTCATTTTCTACCTCCTATAAAGAGTTAAATTATATCTTTTCTTTCGCCAATAATATCCATTACTTCTTCCATTGAGTGTTCTTTTTCTTTTGGTTTTGG
>Ga0307375_10001376_pt1 | contig 26790 bp, 27 predicted proteins | sample TR1MG_FD_202531 | JGI IMG/M metagenome (GOLD analysis project Ga0307375, IMG submission 202531) | Soil microbial communities from Risofladan, Vaasa, Finland - TR-1 | ecosystem: Environmental > Terrestrial > Soil > Coastal area > Acid sulfate soil | place: Finland: Risofladan, Vaasa | collected...
ATACTTTGCTAAGCTGGGTGAGTGTTTAAATAAGGCGATTGCAACTTGACAAGCAGAAGTCACACTAATCGTTTCCCAACTTCATTGTATGTGGTAGTGGGTATAGCATTTGTTTATTGGCTGTTGTACCAACTTAACGACTGGATATTCACTAATTTCGAAGTTTCAAAGTCGATATCCTGGATATTCTTGCCTGCTGCAGTACGAATAATTGCTGTACTGCTTTTCGATTGGGAAGGTGTTGCCGGATTACTATCTGGCTCAATAGTAATGGCCTTTCCTTGGCAAGGTGACGCCAGTGTTAATTCGTGTATCGTATCTGTTTTATCCTCCATATCTCCTATGTTAGCAGTGACATCAGGCGCATACCTGATGAAGACCAAGGTAGACTTGCACGGACTTGGTGCAAAACAGCTTTTTGTGTTTGCTTTGCTGGGGGCGTTATTTAATTCCGTACTTCAAAATTTGTATTTTCAATTGTCAGGAACTGCTAAAAGTTGGTTAACAGGTCTAGTCCCTATGTTTGTGGGCGATTTTATTGGCACAATGATAGTTTTGTATTGTGCATCGATGCTTATACGATTTTCACTACGCCGGGATGCCAGGCAACCTCCTTTATCATCATAAAAAAACTGTTGGCCAATGAGCGAAGAGTCAATTTCCAGGAAACCGCATTGGTGAAAACTGCAATTTCATGTCTCATCCCTGAATAATATAACGAAGGCAGATGGGTATCTTTGCCTTGGCTGGCAGCTTTTAACTATGCGGATTAAAATTCGAAGTGCAACCGCTAGTGGTTGCATTGTGTTGATAACATCCTGGCGCAGCGAATGACGGCTTGGCACGCAGCCGAACTTCATGTGGTCAATTTTCCTTCCATAAAGCAGCCAGTCGCGAAAGGCCGCTTTGTCGATAAACGACGTTCATGGAAAAAGTTTTCGCCCGTTTAAATGGCGGCTTTATGCCTCATCGCCGCCATTAAATCACCCGCCATTTGACAACAGTCCAACTGTTGTAAAAATCTCCCAGGCCGTCAGCCATACAAAAATGGCCTGGAGCGTACTGTTCGTCCAGGGCCCCTTTAGATTTTGAAATTCGCCAGCTTCTTCGTTACCGCAACATTTTTCAGGCGGACATACTGCGGCAACCCATCCTTGAACGGCGGATAGTCTTCGCCCTTGATTAGCGGCAACAGGTAGGTGCGGCATTTTGCCGTGATGCCGAAACCGTCGGCTGTGATGAAATTGCGCGGCATGAATTTTTCCACATTCGCGACCTTGGACAGCGGGGCGACACCGATCTTCCATTTGTAGGGTTTGTCGGAGATGCGGTCGACGGTGGGCATCACCGCGTTCTGTCCCTTGAGCGCCAGTTCCACTGCGGCCTTGCCCAGTGCGTAAGCCTGGTCGACATCGGTCTTCGATGCGATATGGCGCGCGGCGCGTTGCAGGTAATCGGCCACGGCCCAGTGGAATTTGTAGCCGAGCGCGTCCTTGATCATGTTGGCGACGACCGGCGCTGCACCGCCGAGTTGTGCATGGCCGAAGGCGTCGCGCGTGCCCTGTTCGGCGAGGAATTTTCCGTCCGGGTAATGGCAGCCTTCCGAGACCACCACGCTGCAATAGCCGTGTTTCTTCACCATCGCATCTACCCTGGCGAGGAATTTCTTCTGGTCGAATTCGATCTCGGGGAACAGGATGACGACGGGGATGCCGTGCTCCTCGACCAGCCCGCCCGCCGCCGCGATCCAGCCTGCATGGCGGCCCATCACTTCCATGACGAACACTTTGGTCGAGGTCTTGGCCATCGAGGCGACGTCGAAGCTGGCTTCCAGCATGGAGACGGCGACGTATTTTGCGACTGAGCCGAAGCCGGGGCAGCAGTCGGTGATCGGCAGGTCGTTGTCCACGGTCTTGGGGACATGGATGGCCTGCACCGGGTAACCGAGTTTTTCGGAAAGCTGCGAGATCTTGTAGCAGGTGTCGGCGGAGTCGCCGCCGCCGTTATAGAAGAAGTAGCCGATGTTGTGCGCCTTGAACACTTCGATCAGGCGCTCGTATTCGCGTTTGTTGGCTTCCAGGCTCTTGAGTTTGTAGCGGCAGGAACCGAACGCGCCGGAGGGCGTGTAACGCAGGGAAGAGATGGACTTGGCGGATTCCTTGGTGGTGTCGATCAGTTCTTCGGTCAGTGCGCCGATGATGCCGTTGCGGCCGGCGTAGACCTTGCCGATCTTGTCCTTGTGTTTGCGTGCGGTCTCGATCACCCCGCAGGCAGAGGCATTGATGACCGCCGTGACACCGCCGGATTGCGCATAAAAAGCATTTTTCTTCGACATTACCGTTCTCCCTAGTTGTTGAATATGGTTGCTGAATATCTTCCTTTGCTTTGCATGATTGCTGTCATTTAAACAGTCTTATCTTACGGTATTTTCAGGGGCAAAGTGACAGTATAGCGACCTGTCCGCTGCCCGTTACACAGCGATCAACGTGGCTCCGCTGGTTGGCGAATTGTCCCGGATGGGCAGTTTGTACAGTTCATTTATTTTTTCGTATGCCCAGATTTCCGGTAGCCAGAAAGATTTCACGGAGGAAACACAGCAAACCGGAAATCAACGCAAACATGGCCAAAATGAAAAGCAGTGAAACGGTGCGGGATGGATCGATGCTTGTCACCGCGCCTACAAAAAGTGCCGCGATCACGATACAGACCAACAGAGCTGACATCGTGCACAGGGTGACCGCCCAGTGGACCCATCGCGACCTGCGCGTAAGCATTGCCATTTCACGTTTCTGTGCGGGTATTATTTGATCGTCCAGATTGCCCAGTACCCTGGATCGGTCCACGATGCGGGCAAGACGATTGGTGATTACATTGAGTATCGCACCTATACCTGTCAGCAGAAAAACGGGTGCAACGGCCATCTGTATGACATGAGCAACAGTCGTGACATCGGTTGCGCTTTGCATTGCAGTACCTCTATTTTGGGGTCAATTATTATAATGGCACAGGCAAAAAAACAGGGCGAATTACCGCCCTGTCATTTATTCTGACAGCCCTGCTTAATGCATCAGCAGCGGCACGATCAGCAGTGCGACGATGTTGATGATCTTGATCAGCGGGTTGATAGCCGGACCGGCGGTGTCCTTGTAGGGGTCGCCCACGGTGTCGCCTGTGACCGCCGCCTTGTGCGCTTCCGAACCCTTGCCGCCATAGTGGCCTTCCTCGATGTATTTCTTGGCGTTATCCCATGCACCGCCGCCGGTGGTCATAGAAATCGCCACGAAGATGCCGGTGACGATGGTGCCGACCAGTACGCCGCCCAGTGCCTGAGCGCCGAGCGTCAGACCGACAATTACCGGCACGGCCACGGGCAGCAATGAGGGGACGATCATTTCCTTGATCGCGGCCTTGGTCAGCATGTCCACGCAGGTGCCGTATTCCGGCTTGCCGGTGCCTTCCATGATGCCGGGAATTTCCTTGAACTGGCGGCGCACTTCGACCACCACCGAACCGGCCGCGCGACCGACCGCTTCCATGCCCATCGCGGCGAACAAATAGGGCACCATGCCGCCGATGAACAGGCCGATGATCACCATGTGATTGGACAGATCGAAGGTCAATCCGGGATGGTTGACAGAAAGCGCGTGGGTGTAGTCGGCGAACAGCACCAGTGCAGCCAGTCCGGCAGAACCGATGGCGTAGCCCTTGGTGACGGCCTTGGTGGTATTGCCCACGGCGTCGAGCGGATCGGTGATGTTGCGCACAGCGTCCGGCAACCCGGCCATTTCGGCAATGCCGCCCGCGTTGTCGGTGATCGGGCCGTAGGCGTCAAGTGCCACGATGATACCCGCCATGGACAGCATCGACGTTGCGGCGATCGCAATGCCGTACAGGCCGCCCAGTGCGTAGGCGGAATAGATCGCCAGACACACGGCCAGCACAGGCGCCGCGGTGGATTTCATTGACACGCCCAGTCCGGCGATCACGTTGGTGCCGTGACCGGTCGTGGATGCCTGGGCGATGTGGCGCACCGGACTGAACTCGGTCGCGGTGTAATACTCGGTGATCCACACCATTGCGCCGGTCAGCGCAAGGCCGATCAGCGAAGCCAGATAGAGGTTCATGGACGACACCAGTTTTCCGCCGATCATCACGCCATCACCCAAAAGCCAGGTGGTCACCGGGTAGAACGAGACCACCGCAAGCAGACCTGCCACCAGCAGGCCGCGATACAGCGCGTTCATGATCTTGCCGCCTTCGCGTGCATTGACAAAGAAGGTGCCGATGATGGAGGCGATGATGGAGACGCCGCCCAGCACCAGCGGGTAGATGACTGCATTGGGGGAACCGGAAATCATCAATCCGCCCAGTACCATGGTGGCAATGATGGTCACGGCATAGGTTTCGAACAGGTCGGCGGCCATGCCGGCGCAGTCGCCCACATTGTCGCCCACGTTGTCGGCGATCACGGCCGGGTTGCGGGGGTCGTCTTCCGGAATACCCGCTTCGACTTTACCCACCAGGTCGGCACCCACGTCCGCGCCCTTGGTGAAAATGCCGCCGCCGAGACGGGCAAAAATGGAGATCAGCGAACTGCCGAAAGCCAGTCCAACCAGCGAATGGGTGGCCTCGGTTGCGTTGGCACCCATCACCATGGTCAGGAATACATAGTAGCCGGTCACGCCCAGCAGTCCCAGACCCACGACCAGCAGGCCGGTAATTGCACCCCCTTTGAAGGCAATGTTGAGCGCAGCGTTCAATCCTTCACTGGCGGCCTGCGCGGTGCGCACATTGGCGCGTACCGACACGTTCATGCCGATGTAACCGGTCAGTCCGGACAGGATCGCCCCGAGGGCAAAGCCGACGGCAGTTGGCCATTTCAGCGCGACCAGGATAACGACAAACAGGATGGCACCGACGATGCCGATGGTGGTGTACTGACGGTTCAGGTAGGCTTGCGCGCCTTCCTGGACTGCGGCGGCAATCTCGCGCATGCGATCATTGCCGGTTGGTTTACCGAGTATCCATTTGATGGAAAACATACCGTAAATAATTGCAACAATGGCGCACAACAATGCAAATCCAAGACCACCTGACATGATACCTCCCCTTAAAGATTGATCAGCCAATCGCCCCGACATCGAAATTGCATGCCAGCGCATCCACAAGCAACTACAGGTTGTAAGGATACTTCCAATTTATAAAAGGTGTCGTGTCTTGTTGGTTATAGCAATATGCCCTGAAGGGCTATAACATTATGCACTTAATGGTTATACGCGGCGTAGTAAATCGGCTAACTTAAGGTGCCGTCTGAAAAATATAGTCAGATTATGCGTGAGGATGGGCGCTTTTGTTCAATAATACAATCTGAATGTCCATCACGTTGGTGCCGGTCGGCCCTGTCTTGAGATGGCTCTGAGCGCCTGTCGCAGTATCGAAATCCTGAAAGAACGTGTAGGAGTCGTTATTGTCGAGATAACTGCACGGATCTATTCCCAGACTGCGCGCCCGGGCTGCCGTTCCGCCGTCGACTATCGCGCCTGCGGCATCGTTCGGGCCGTCCGTGCCATCGGTGCCGGCAGAGAGCAGCGCCACGCCCTGATCGCCCTCGATCTCCAGTGCAAATGCCAGCGCGAGTTCCTGGTTCCTGCCGCCCATGCCGGTACCGCGAACGGTGACGGTGGTCTCGCCGCCGCAGAGCAGGCAGCGCCGCTCGTTAGGCTTCATCCCGGTCATTTCCGCGTGTGCGGCCTGGACAAGAAAGTGCGCTGCGTCGCGCGCTTCCCCGTGAAGTTTTTCGGAAATCGTCTTCGTGGCAAATCCGCGTTGTGCGGCTTCTTGCTGTGCCGCGGTCAGCGCTTGGCGGATGCTCGCCACGATCACGTTGCGCGTCACGGCAAGACAGGGATCGTTGGCCTTCACGGTTTCAGGCACCTGTCCGGCGCTGCCGCGTTGCAGATAATCCGCGACACGCGGCGGCAGTTTTTCCTGCAAGCCGAATTTTGCGATCACCGCCGACGCTTCCGCGAAGGTCGAGTTATCCGGCGATGTCGGCCCCGAGGCAATCACGTCGAGCGGGTCGCCGATCACGTCGGATACGATCAGCGTCACCAGCTGTGCTGGAAATGCAGCCTGCGCCAGCCAGCCGCCCTTTACCGCAGAGAGATGTTTGCGCACTGCGTTCAGTTCGTTAATCGTTGCACCGGCATTCAGCAGAAGCCGGGTCGATTCCTGTTTGTCCTGCAGCGTCAAGCCTGCGACCGGCGCGATCAGTAGCGCCGAGGCGCCTCCAGAGATCAGGCAGATGACCAGCGTCTTTTCATCGGAGCCGCGCACCATCTCCAGGACGCGTTGCGTACCAGCAATCCCTGCCTGGTTGGGCACCGGGTGGGCGGCCTCCACCTGCTCGATGAACTTCAGCGCAGCGGTGTGTCCGTCCTTGACCATGATCAAACCCGCTGAAATCCGGTTGCCGAACAGCGCTTCGACAGCCAATGCCATGCGCGCCGTGGCCTTGCCCGCTCCAACCACGATGATGCGCTCGAATAGTGGGAGGTCGTAGTTCGCGCCGGCAACGCGCAACTGATTTTGCTCGATGCGGAGCGCTTTTAGAACGGCATTGAAAGGGTCGACAGCGGCAAGTGCTGCGTTGAAGATATCAACCAGATTTTGCCGGTCAGGCAGAACTGCATCAGAATTAAGATGCCCCATCCGGGTCGGTGAAGTTGATCGTTATGTTCATAGCTTTCAGGAAGAAATCCCGTTACATTCTGTCCGCATATTCTTGCGGGTTTTGCGGAAACTGTATCCCAGTTCTGTCGGGAGAATAGTGCTATTTTTCAGCAAGGGCGGCCACACCCGCCGCCGCGATTTGACCATCCTGGAACGAGCGCACGCCGCTGATCCCCAGACCACCCACGACCACCCCGTCGATCTGCAACGGTACGCCGCCCTCGGCGGGGATCACGCCCGGGAGGGCGAGATGGATCAATCGGCCGCTGTGTACCGCATCTTCCGAAGCCTTGGTGGGACGCTGAAAAGCCACGGCTGCGTGGGCTTTCAGGATCGCTGTTTCAACGCTGCCAAACTGGGTGTCGTGGCTGCGTTGCAAATAAAGCAGATGACCCCCATCGTCCACCACTGCGATCACCACGCTCCAGCCGTTGCTTTGCGCTTCGGCCTCTGCCGCTGCCGCGATGCGCTTGGCATTTTCCAGGGTGAGAACCGGCTTACTGTCCATTTTTGAAGCCAAAACTCATTTTAATGCGGCGAATATCTTGTCGCGGATGGCTTCCACGCTACCCACACCGGGAATCTTGATGCATTTCGGCGCGTTCGCTACACCGGATTTTTCCCAGGAAGCGTAGTAATTCACCAGCGGTTTGGTTTGTTCGTGGTACACCTGCAGACGCTTCTTCACAGTCTCTTCGGTATCGTCCGCGCGCTGTACCAGATTTTCGCCGGTGACATCATCTTTGCCTTCCACCTTGGGCGGATTGAATTTGATGTGATAGGTGCGTCCCGAGGCAGTGTGCACGCGGCGCCCGCTCATGCGCTGCACGATCTCGCTGTCGTCCACATCCACTTCCACCACGTAATCTATGTCCACGCCAGCCCGTTTCATCGCTTCGGCCTGCGGAAGAGTGCGCGGAAAGCCGTCAAACAGAAAGCCGTTGGCGCAGTCGGGTTCCTTGATGCGTTCCTTCACCAGATTGATGATGATGTCGTCCGACACCAGTCCGCCCGCATCCATGATCTTCTTCGCCGCGACACCGAGCGGTGTGCCGGCCTTGACTGCCGCGCGCAACATGTCGCCGGTGGAAATCTGCGGGATGTTGAATTTTTCCCTGATGTAGTTTGCCTGGGTTCCTTTACCGGCGCCGGGCGCACCGAGCAGTATCAGTTTCATTTATTGCTTACCTCCGATTTTATTTTAGATTCAAACAGTTCTCGTGCAGCATGAAGATCCTGTTCAGTATCAACCCCTCCTGGCGGAGCATGCTGGGCAATGAACACGCCGATCTTGTACCCATAATAGAGTGCGCGCAATTGCTCCAATGCCTCATAGCGCTCTAACACTATTGGGGGGAGTTGCCCGTATGCGCGCAGGAATCCGGCGCGGTAAGCATAGATGCCGATATGGCGCAAAACCGGCAAATCGGGAGGCAGGGGCTGTTGTGCCGCAAAAGCATCGCGGGGCCAGGGGATCGGTGCGCGGCTGAAATACAGCGCGTTGCCATCCTTGTCCAGCACTGTCTTGACGATGTTCGGGTTGCGCATCGCCGCTTCATCATGAATTGCATGGCAGGCGGTGGCTATCGCGCATTCGGGATGGTTGTGCAGATGTTCGGCAACGGCGCGGATCAGTGCCGGCGGGATCAGCGGCTCGTCGCCCTGCACATTGACCACAATTGTCGAATCGGGCCAGCGCTGCTGTTCAACGACCTCCGCGATGCGGTCGGTGCCGCTGGCGTGGCTTTCGCGGGTCAAACACGCCTTGAAGCCATGCTCGTGCACCGCGTTGACAATCGCATGGTGGTCGGTGGCGATCCAGATTTGCTGTGCACCGCTTTGCGCGGCCTGTTCGGCGACCCTGACCACCATGGGCTTGCCGGAGATCGGCAGCAGCGGTTTGCCGGGCAGTCGTGTGGACGCGTGGCGCGCCGGAATCACGACGTGAAAGTCGGTCATTGAAGTTTTTCGGCTTCTTCGGGGGTCAGCTTGCGCGCCTCGTCGACCAGCATCACCGGGATGTCGTCGGCGATCTTGTAGGCCAACCGGTCAGCCTTGCAGATCAGTTCCTGTGCGGCCTTTTGATAGATCAGCGGAGATTTGCACAACGGGCAAACAAGGATATCAAGCAGTTTGGAGTCCATGGGGGTCGATCTTTCGCAATATGTGATCTATCAGGGCCGGGTCGATCTGGGCATCCACACGCAATACCCAATATCGCGCATCAGCGAATGCGGCGCATTTTACCGCATCTTTTTCAGTGAGGAGTATCGCATCGCAATCCGCGAAGGACAGATCGACCGCGCTGTAAGCATGATGGTCGGGAAAAGGGTGCGGCGTAAAGGAGATACCCAGTGCCTCCAGTTGTTGGAAATAGCGTTGCGGGTTACCGATACCGGCCACTGCATGAACGTTCGGCTTTTCAAAGTTTGCAGCGGTGGCTGTCTGGCCAGGGTTCAGCAAGTTGCAAAAAATTTCGCCGCCAAGGGTCATCGGATATTCTTTGCCTGCGGTATCGCCGCCATTAACCACAACGGCATCAACCGATTGCAATCGCGATACCGGTTCCCGCAGCGGGCCGGCGGGGAGCATCAATTCGTTGCCATACCGCCGCATGCCATCGATGACCGCGATTTCCACATCGCGCTGCAGGCGGTAATGCTGCAAGCCGTCATCACACAGCACCACATTGCATTTCGGACAGGCTTGCAGCGCCGCGTGGGCTGTTGCGACGCGGTCTGCACCCACCCATACCGGACAAAGGTCGCGCCGTGCCATGAGCAGGGGTTCGTCCCCTACCTGTGCGGCGGTGCTTGACTGGCTTACAGGTTGTGGCTTTTTGGCGGTGCCGCCATAACCGCGACTGAGAATGAGCGGATGCCAGCCGTGCTTGATGAGTTGTTCAGCCAGGGCAAGTGTGAGCGGGGTTTTGCCGGTTCCGCCGACGCTAATATTGCCAACGACGATGACAGGAAGCAGCAGTTGATGGCTGGGCAGGAAACCGCTGAGATACAACTCCCGGCGCAACGCCACCAACGCGCGAAAAATCAGGCTGACCGGATAGAGGATCAAATGCAGCGGAGTGATGCGATACCAATGGTTTTGCAGCCAATTCACTTTTAAACCTCTAAAAATCCAGAGTTCGCCCAAATGCTACGCAAGGAGGTAATTTTGCAACGCAGCATAACCAGCCACTTGGTTGCCATTTTTGGCCGCCTGGCGGAATGGCCGGTAGTTTCATCAGTCGGGATGAAATGTGATCTTTTATTCCGGCTGGCTCTGCGTGGTGAAGGTGATACGCCCATAGCCGGCGCGTCTTGCTGCTTCCATTATGTTGATCACGGATTGATGGGTGGCCTTGGCGTCCGCATCAATGACGATGGTCGGATCGGCCTGCTTGCCTGCAGCAGCTTTCAGGGAAGCTGCCAACGCATCTATCCCGGTGTAGGGCATGCCCTGGCTGTTGATGGCATAGTGCTGCGAGGCATCGACGGCAACGGTGATTGTATCGGCCTTGGCAGCGGGGGATTCTCCGCCCGCCTGGGGCAGATTGATCTTCAATTCTGAAAACTTGGCGTAACTGGTGGTCACCATCATGAATATCAAGATCACCAGCAACACGTCTATCATCGGGATCAGATTGATTTCCGGTTCTTCGCGTCTGCGCCCGAGTCGAAAGTTCATGGCCGTTTAAACCGAATGTTGGCTATGCACGATTGCCACAAGTTTGATGGCCTGTTGTTCCATCTCCATGGTCAGGCTGTCCACTTGCGAACGGAAGTGGCGGTAGAAAATCATGCTGGGTATCGCAACGATCAGGCCGAAGGCGGTGTTGTACAGGGCAACGGAAATGCCATGTGCAAGTATCGCGGGTGAGTTGCCAACTGCAGTTTGCGAGCCAAAAATTTCGATCATGCCAACCACCGTGCCAAACAGCCCCAGTAGCGGGCTGATGGAAGCAATCGTGCCCAGTGTGGTGAGAAATCGCCCCAAGTCGTGCGAAACAGCACGTCCGGCTTCCTCGACCGATTCTTTCATCACTTCAGGGGTGCTTTTGATATTCTTCAAGCCAGCCGAGAAAATGCGTCCCAGCGGCGAGCTGTCGGCCAGTCTGGTCAACATTCCGTCGCTGACACCGCGCTGCTTGAGTTCTTTTATGACTTCGTCCAGCAAGGCTGGGGGCGCAATGCGCCGGCTGCGCAAGAACATTAAACGTTCAATAATTAATCCGACTGCAATTATGGACGCAACAAGTAAAAAATATATCGGCCAGCCGGCTGCTTCTACAATTGCAAACACGCGGTTTCTCCAAATGTGCTTAAATTATCAGGGCGCAACTGTAGCTTGTCGCATTGAGTTGAGCAACCTTTCTCAGGATTTACTTCAGCACTATTTTGTTAAGTGACCATTTGAAAAGAGTATTTCCGTTTATTCACAAATCCTGTGGATAACTTTGTGGGTAACCCCCCTGAAATCTACTTTAACTTGGCGTGGCAAAAGAGATTTTATTACATTGCTCATTTATTGTGAATAATATAAATCCTTTAAAAACAAAATCATAACGTATGTTTGCGGTTCTGCATCCGGATAAAGGGGCGCGAAGCGGCAAATTTCCTAAGCATGTGGATTATTCTGGGTTGTCAAGATGAATTCGAACATTTTTTCCGACGAAAAGACGCGAGTATTTCGGGTTTCAGAACTCAACTTTGCAATCAAGCAGTTGCTTGAAAGCAGCGTTCCGCTGTTGTGGGTGCGCGGTGAAATTTCAAATCTGGTGAAGGCCGCCTCGGGTCATTTTTATTTTTCATTGAAAGACGATCAGGCGCAGGTACGCTGCGTGATGTTCCGTCATAAAAACCAGCTGCTGAAAGAACCGGTCGCCAACGGCCAGCAGGTTGAAGTACTGGCGGTCGCCACCCTGTATGAGCAGCGCGGCGACTTTCAATTGACGGTTGAACAGATGCGTCCGGCCGGGCTGGGGATACTGTATGAACGTTTCGAACGGCTGAAGCAATTGCTGGAAAGCCAGGGGCTTTTCGCCGCAGATCGCAAGCGTGCCTTGCCGACCTTTCCGAACTGCATCGGCATCGTCACCTCGCCGCAGGCCGCCGCGTTGCGCGATGTGCTCACCACGCTGAGAAAGCGCCTTCCCGGCGTGCCCGTGGTGCTGTATCCAGCCCCGGTACAGGGAGCGGGCAGCGCGGAAAAGATTGCCGCAGCCATTGCGGTTGCCAACCGGCGTGGGGAATGCGACGTGCTGATCCTGTGCCGCGGCGGGGGCAGCATCGAAGACCTGTGGGCGTTCAACGAGGAGGTCGTCGCGCGCGAGATCGCCGCCAGCGAGATCCCGATCGTCAGCGGGATCGGCCACGAGACCGATTTCACCATCGCCGATTTCGTTGCCGACGAACGCGCACCGACGCCCACCGCAGCCGCGCAGCGCGTTGTCCCGGACCGCCATGCGCTGCTCAGGGGCTTGCAGGACCAGGCGCAGCACCTGCAGCGCGCGCTGCGCAACCGTTTGCAGAATGCGATGCAGGCAGTGGACTACCTGCAGCGACGCCTGGTTCATCCTGCCCAACAGCTGCAACACCGGACCCGGCAATTAGAGCAGATGCAGCAGCGCATCCAGCGTGTCTTTGTCTATCGCAAGCAGCAGCAACAATGGCAGTGGCAATCGCTGGCGCAACGCCTGCGTGCCGCGAGCAGCGATTTCGCCGGTCTTCAAGACCAACAGGCCAATCTGGCGCAGCGACTGGTTAAAGCGCTGCACGCAGGTCAGGCAGCTCGTTTGGTGCGAGCCGATCATGCCGGGCAACATTTGATCCTGCTCGACCCGACAAAAGTACTGGCACGCGGCTACAGCATGGTGCAGGATGCAAGCGGCGGCGTGGTGTCGGATGCGGGATCGTTGGCGGTTGGAGCTGAATTGCAAATCACGTTTGCCAAGGGGTGGGTGCGAACTGAAGTGAAAGAGCGGGGCGAATCATAAATGAGCCGTGCTTGCCGGGTAGAGTGAAGTCGTAGCATGAAAGACTAAAATCACTACGCCGGGACCAGTCCCGGTGGCTTTTTCATCAGGTATCGCATTGCTCAACCCAACCTGTATGCCGCCTCCGGCAACAATGCGCATCACACCCTACTGCGGTATCATCTCGCCCTCGCAAATCTGCCATGCAATTAAATCGCAATGACATTCGAAAATTTTATCGACCTTCCGCCGTTGCTCAGTGCGCGCGGCACGGTTACGCTGCCCGGTTCGAAAAGCATTTCCAACCGCATCCTGTTGCTGTCTGCGCTGGCGCAGGGCACGACCGAAATACGCGATGTGCTGATGTCCGACGATACCGGGCGCATGCTCAATGCCTTGCGCGTGCTGGGCGTAGTTGTTGAGGAGCTGGGACCGCTGGTGTTCCGCGTGACCGGCTGCGGCGGGAATTTTCCGGTCAGGCAGGCGGAGCTGTTCCTGGGCAATGCCGGTACCGCGTTCCGCCCGCTGACGGCGGCTCTGGCGCTGTCCGGGGGCGAGTACCACCTGTCGGGTGTGCCGCGGATGCACGAGCGGCCGATCGGCGACCTGGTCGATGCGCTGCGCGAGCTCGGGGCCGATATCGAGTGCCTGAACAACGAAGGATTCCCGCCGCTGCAGATCCATCCGGCGACGCTGACGGGGGTCGATCGCGTCAGCGTGCGCGGCGACGTGTCCAGCCAGTTCCTCACGGCTTTGCTGATGGCCTTGCCATTGCTGGATCGTCAGATTAGCGTGGAGGTGACCGGCGAGCTGATCTCGAAACCCTATATCGAGATCACGCTGGCGATGATGGCGCGCTTCGGTGTGAAAGTGCAAAAAGACGGTTGGCGCAGCTTCACCGTGGCGGCTGGCAGTTACTATGTTTCGCCCGGTCTGATCTATGTGGAAGGTGATGCCTCTTCCGCTTCGTATTTTCTCGCCGCGGGCGCGATCGGTGGCGGGCCGCTGCGCATAGAGGGCGTGGGCAGCGGCAGCATACAGGGCGATGTGCGTTTCGCCGATGCGCTGGCGCTGATGGGCGCACAGATCGAAATGGGTGCGAACTGGATGGAAGCCCGTGCTCCCCGGGCCGGAAAACTCAATGCGATCGAGATGGACTGCAACCACATTCCCGATGCGGCAATGACGCTGGCGGTGGTTGCGCTGTTCGCCGAGGGCACGACTACGCTGCGCAATATTGCCAGCTGGCGCGTCAAGGAAACCGACCGCATCACGGCGATGGCCACCGAATTGCGCAAGGTCGGGGCGACGGTGGAGGAGGGGGAGGACTTCATCCGTGTCACGCCCCCGGCACACATTCGGCATGCAGCCATCGATACCTATGACGATCACCGCATGGCGATGTGTTTCTCGCTGGCCGCCTTCGGCGCGGGCATGCGCATCAATGACCCGCGCTGCGTCGCCAAGACCTTTCCGAATTATTTCACGCTGCTGCATGATGTGGTGCAGGCTGTGCCGGTGATCGCGATCGACGGGCCGTCTGCATCCGGCAAGGGCACGGTGGCACAGCTGGTCGCGGCCAGGCTCGGCTATCACTATCTGGACAGCGGCGCGCTGTACCGCTTGCTGGCGCTGGCGGCACAGCGCGACCGGATACTGCTGTCCGATGAATCGGGCCTGGCGGAATTGGCAGAACGCATGGAGATTCGTTTCGAGGGAAATCAGATATTTCTGAACGGCGTTCTGGTCGGTGATGAGTTGCGCGGCGAGCAATGTGCTGCTGTGGCTTCCAAAGTGGCGGCTTTGCCCGGTGTGCGCACCGCGCTTTTGAACAAGCAACACGCCTTCCGCAGGGCTCCCGGGCTGGTCGCGGATGGCCGCGACATGGGCTCGGTGGTTTTTCCGGACGCGGTGCTGAAGATATTTCTTACCGCCAGTGCCGAGGCGCGCGCTGGCCGTCGTTATAAGCAGTTGATGGAAAAAGGGATCGATGCTAATATCGCCGCCCTTTTGCTGGATATACGTGTGCGTGACGAGCGTGATTCGCAGCGCAGCGCATCTCCGTTGCAACAGGCACCTGGAGCGAGTCTGCTGGATACCACGGCGCTAAGCATCGATGAAGCCGTTCAGGACATCGAGCTGGCGGCACGGAAAATGTTGGCAGATTACCCGGTGAAAAGCTTTAAATAACATGCCCCGAAAGACTCACCGTCTGACGGGATCTTTAACTAACCCTCTGCGCCGATTTAATTTTTGGGCAGATTATATTTTAGGTGTATCCGATGAACGCAACCTCAACCGCAGCAGCAGTACAAGATCCCGATAGTTTTGCAGCAATGTTTGAAGAAAGCCTGACGCGCAAAGAAATGCGCGCAGGCGAACTGATCACCGCGCAGGTCGTGCGCGTCGACCACAACATGGTGGTCGTTAATGCCGGACTGAAGTCCGAAAGTTTGATTGCGATCGAGGAATTTCTCGACGCCAAAGGCGAACTGGAAGTCAAGGCGGGCGATTTTGTCACCGTTGCGATCGAGTCGCTGGAAAATGGCTATGGTGAAACCAAGCTGTCGCGTGAAAAAGCCAAGCGCCTTGCAGCATGGCACGAGCTGGAAATCGCGATGGAAGAAGGCAAGATCGTGGAAGGCTATGTCAGCGGCAAGGTCAAGGGTGGCCTGACCGCGATGGTCAACGGTATCCGTGCATTCCTGCCGGGTTCGCTGGTGGATATTCGTCCGGTAAAGGACACCACACCTTACGAAAACAAGACCATGGAATTGAAGGTCATCAAGCTCGACCGCAAACGCAACAACGTGGTGGTTTCCCGCCGCGCGGTGCTTGAAGCAAGCGTGGGTGCCGACCGTGAAGCGGTATTGGAGAATCTCAAGGAAGGCGCAATCGTCAAGGGCGTGGTCAAGAACATTACCGATTACGGTGCGTTTGTCGACCTCGGCGGCATCGATGGCCTGTTGCACATTACCGATCTGGCATGGCGCCGCGTCAAGCATCCATCCGAAGTATTGACTGTCGGCGACGAGATCGAAGCCAAGATTCTGAAATTCGACCAGGAGAAGAACCGTGTTTCGCTGGGCATCAAGCAGATGGGCGATGATCCTTGGAATGGTCTGGCACGTCGCTACCCGCAAGGCACGCGCATGTTCGGCAAAGTGACCAACCTGACTGACTACGGCGCATTCGTTGAAATCGAACAGGGTATCGAAGGCCTGGTGCACGTTTCGGAAATGGACTGGACCAACAAGAACGTGCATCCTTCCAAGGTTGTAAGCCTGGGTGATGAAGTTGAAGTGATGATTCTGGAAATCGATGAGGCGCGCCGTCGTATCTCGCTGGGTATGAAGCAATGCCAATCCAATCCCTGGGACGATTTCGAGATCAACCACAAGAAGGGTGATAAAGTTAAGGGGCAGATCAAGTCCATCACCGACTTCGGCGTGTTCATCGGCCTGGATGGCGGTATCGACGGCCTGGTGCATTTGTCCGATCTGTCTTGGAGCCAACCCGGCGAAGAAGCAGTGCGCAGCTACAAGAAGGGTGATGAAGTCGAGGCTGTGGTATTGGCGATCGACGTCGAACGCGAGCGCATCTCGCTGGGTATCAAACAGATGGAAGGCGATCCGTTCGGCGGCTTTGCTTCCAGCCATGAAAAGGGTGCGGTAGTTACCGGCACCGTTAAGTCTCTGGATGCCAAAGGTGCGGTGATTGCGCTGGAAGGCGATGTTGAGGCTTACCTGAAGGCATCCGAAGTGTCTGCGGATCGCGTTGAAGATATTCGCACCCACCTGAAGGAAGGCGATACCGTAACTGCAGTCATCATCAACGTCGACCGCAAGAATCGCGGCATCAACCTGTCAATCAAGGCGCTGAACAAGACTGAAGATACTGCGGCGTTGCAGAAACTTTCTTCGGAGAGTAATGCCAATGCCGGCACGACCAATCTGGGTGCATTGCTGAAGGCCAAGATGAGTGGCAACAAGACTGAAGCTTAAGATTGGGGTTCTAAAATGATTCGTTCTGATCTGATTGCCAAGCTGGCCGAGTTGCATCCACAACTGCTGGCCAAGGATGCAGAGTTGGCCGTTAAAGTAATTCTGGATGCTTTGTCTGCAACGCTGTCGCGTGGCGGACGTGTCGAGATTCGCGGTTTTGGCAGCTTTGGCCTGAATTACCGTCCGCCGCGTCAGGGGCGCAACCCCAAGACCGGTGACAAGGTGAAAGTGCCGGCCAAGTATGTTCCGCACTTCAAGGCAGGCAAAGAACTCAGGGAGCGAGTCTGCGAACAGAAGGCTTGATTTCTGAATCAACGCTTCAATTGGCGGCATATCGGAAGGTATAGCCGCCTTTTTTTATGCTATCGTTGCGCTGAAATTATCGGGGTATGCCATGCGTTATCTCAACTGGGTTATTCGAGCAGTACTGTTCATCGCGTTGCTTGGTTTTGCGGCAAAAAACGATCAGCCGATCACGCTGCGGTATTACCTCGGCTATGAGTGGCAGTCCTACCTCGTGGTTGCATTGCTGATATTTTTTTCCGCTGGCGCTGCTGTGGGCGTACTCGCGATGTTTCCCAAACTGTTGCAGCAACGCAGTGAAATTTCAGCCCTGAAACGCCAGGTTCGCGCCAAGGAAAAGCTGACCGATATTGATGAATCGCAACAGTTGCCAGGATAAACGCTTTAATTATGGAATTTCAATTATGGATGCTGCTGATATTTCCGTTGTTTTTCGGAATGGGATGGTTGGCTGCACGTATTGACATTAAAGAGCTGCTTTCAGAATCGAGTGTACTCCCGAATTCTTATTTTCAGGGGCTAAACTTCCTGCTAAACGAGCAGCAGGACAAGGCCATCGAAGCTTTTATCGAGGTGGTCAAGGTTGATCCGCAGACCGTCGAGCTGCACTTTGCGCTGGGCAGTTTGTTCCGCCGCCGCGGCGAAGTTGACCGGGCTTTGCGCATGCACCACAACCTGGTGGACAGAGCGGATCTGGACGACGAAAAACGCCAGCATGCAATTTTCGAACTGGCCCAAGATTATTTGAAAGCCGGTATTCTGGATCGTGCCGAAAGCCTGTTCAGCGAATTGGAAGGCACCACTTATGCCAGGCAGTCCCTTGAGTTCCTTTTGGAACTGTTTCAGAAAGAACATGACTGGCCAAAAGCGATCACAGTGACCCAAAGGCTGGCACACGTATCCGGACAATCCTACAGTCGGCAGGCTGCTTTTTTTTATTGCGAGATGGCGGGCGAGGAGACTAAGGCTGGAAACTTGGCTTCAGCTCGCGCACATTTGCAGCAGGCATTGCGGGTTGACCAGAATTCGGTACGCGCAACAATGATGCAGGGTGATTTACTTGCCGGCGAGGGCAGGCACGCCGATGCGATCGACACCTGGAAAAACATCGAATCTCAGGACGCACAGTACTTGCCGCTGGTTGCGGAACGACTGTTGAATTCCTACCGTGACCTGAACCAGGAAGCAGATGGCATTGCAATGTTGCGCGAGTATTTGAGCAAATATCATTCGCTGGACTTGTTGAATGTGGTGTTTGCCGGTGTGCTGAAAAATGAAGGTTCCGCTGCCGCTTACCGATTGGTGCGCGATGAACTGGAGCGCAACCCGACTTTGCTGGGTTTGGATAAATTACTGGAAGCACGGCTGCTGGAAATGTCGGGAGATATGCGTGCCGATGTTGAAATGGTGAAAGATTTGGTCCACAAACGTACCCGTAACCTGGCCACATATCAATGCGCGCATTGCGGCTTCAAGGCGCGCCAGTTCTATTGGCACTGCCCGGCCTGCCAAGCCTGGGGCAGCTACTCCCCGCGTCGTGGCGAAGAATCAGGAATGCCGTTATGAGCGATCCCGGAATCATCATCGCGTTGGATTACCCGAATGCCTTACCCGCACTGGCATTGGCCGACAGGTTGGAACCGTCATTGTGCCGGTTGAAAGTCGGCAAACAACTGTTCACTGCCACCGGTCCTGCCTTGCTGGAAGAACTTATGCAGCGCGGATTTGAGGTTTTTCTCGATTTGAAATTTCACGATATTCCCAATACCACCGCACAGGCATGCAAAGCAGCTGCCAGCCTGGGTGTGTGGATGATCAACGTGCATGCGCTGGGCGGGCGCAAGATGCTGGAAGCGGCGCGCGAGGCAGTTGCCAGCAGTTCGCATCAACCCAGGCTGATTGCCGTGACCTTGCTGACCAGCATGGCGCAGCAGGATCTGGCTGAAATCGGCATCAACGCAACACCTGCGGAGATGGTAATGCGCTTGGCGACCCTGGCGCGCGACAGCGGGCTTGATGGCGTGGTGTGCTCTGCCCAGGAGGCCGCGCTGTTGCGTAAACACTGCGGTAACGAATTTTGCCTGGTGACGCCGGGCATCCGTCCGGTACAAGTCGGCCTGGATGACCAGTCAAGAGTGATGACGCCTTATGCCGCTATGGAAGCGGGCTCCAGTTATCTGGTGATCGGTCGCCCAATCACCCAGGCGGAGAATCCGCTGCAGGCTCTGCTTGAAATCAACCAGGAGCTTGATAAATACTGGAAAAACGAAGGAGAGCCGGGATGAACCAGAAAACAACAAGGCGGATATGATCACGCTACCAAAATTTGAACAAGCTAGGATACTGGTGGTTGGCGATGTGATGCTGGATCGCTACTGGTTTGGCGATGTCAGCCGCATCTCGCCGGAGGCCCCGGTGCCGGTGCTTAAAGTAGAACGTGTCGATGAGCGACCGGGTGGCGCAGCCAACGTAGCGCGCAACATCGCCGCACTTGGCGCGCATGCCACGCTGCTGTCGGTAGTGGGAAACGATGAGGCCGGAGCTTGCCTGGAAAAGTTGCTCAATGAGCACCACAATCTAGCTGCTTTGCTGCATCGCGATAACACCATTTCCACCATTATCAAGTTGCGCGCCATCGCGCGCCACCAGCAGCTGCTGCGCATTGATTTCGAGAAACCGCCCAGCCACGAGGTATTGCACGCAGCACTTGAGGATTTTCGCGTGCAGTTGCCGCTGGCTGATGTCGTGATCCTGTCCGACTACGGCAAGGGCGGTTTGACGCATATAGCCGATATGATTCGACTGGCGCGAGCCGCAGGCAAACCGGTACTGGTTGATCCAAAGGGTGATGATTACGCCCGTTATCGGGGTGCAAGCATACTGACTCCCAACCGCAGCGAGTTTCGCGAAGTGGCGGGCAGTTGGAAAACAGAATCGGAACTCAACAGCAAAGCCGAAAAATTGCGCACCGAATTGCAACTCGACGCGTTGCTGGTCACGCGCAGCGAGGATGGCATGAGTCTGTTTCGTGCCAACGAAGTGCAGCACGAGCCAACCCACACCCGCGAGGTGTTTGATGTCAGCGGTGCGGGTGACACCGTGATTGCCACCCTGGCGGTGATGCTGGCAAGCGGTGCGGATTTGCCAGACGCCATGCGCATCGCCAATCGTGCAGCGGGTATCGTGGTCGGAAAATTGGGAACGGCGGTGGTCAGCCGCGATGAGATCGTGCGGGATATGGGATTGCAGGAACAGGATTAGGATTCAATGGTGGGAGGGACGAGTATTTATTATCCCACCTTGTCATTGTTCACTGCACTTGGAAATTTGAGGAGGAAGACATGTATTACATCATCACCGGTGCAGCCGGATTTATCGGTTCCAACCTGGTCAAAGCACTCAATGAGCGCGGCGAAAACAACATCATTGCGGTGGACAATCTCAAGAATGCCGACAAGTTCAAGAACCTGGTGGATTGCGAGATTGCCGATTATCTCGATAAAAGGGACTTCATTGAAAAGCTTCGGGAAGGGTTTTTCGATGGGCTGGTCACCGCGGTATTGCATCAGGGCGCGTGCTCGGACACCATGGAGACCGATGGCCGTTACATGATGGAGAACAATTACCAGTACACCCTGGAATTGCTGAACTATTGCCAGAGTGAAGAGGTTCCGTTCCTGTATGCCTCGTCAGCTTCGGTGTATGGTGGCAGCAGCGTGTTCAAGGAAAGCCGGGAATTCGAGGCGCCGCTGAATGTTTATGCCTATTCAAAGTTTCTGTTCGACCAGATCGTGCGCCGTCGCTGGCAAAAGCGCAGCGCGCAGGTCGTCGGACTGCGTTATTTCAATGTGTACGGACCGCGCGAACAGCACAAAGGTCGGATGGCATCGGTCGCATATCATTTCTTCAACCAGTATCGGGCCGATGGCCGGGTAAAACTATTCGAAGGTTGTGATGGCTACGCCAACGGCGGGCAACTGCGTGACTTTGTCTCTATCGAAGACGTGGTCAGGGTGAATATGTATTTTTTGGATAATCAGAACAAATCAGGCATATTCAACCTGGGCACCGGACAAGCGCAAAGTTTCAATGACGTAGCTGTGTCGACCATCAATACGCTGCGCATAGCCGAGTCCAAGCCAGCGCTAAGCCTGGCCGAGATGCAACAACAAGGACTGATCAGCTATATTCCATTCCCGGAATCGTTGCGCGGCAAATATCAGAGTTACACCCAGGCCGATATCGGCGCGTTACGCAACAGCGGTTACACAGACGAATTTATGAGCGTAGAGCAGGGCGTGGCCAGATATGTAGAGCAGATGCTTAAGGCTGGAGCGTAGAAGTTGCTTGTATAAATAGGGAATGTTAAGTGTACCCATCCATAGAAAATTTCGTCGGCAACACCCCGCTGGTGAGACTGAAGCGCATTCCTGGCGATACCAGCAACGTGCTGCTTGCCAAGCTGGAAGGTAACAATCCGGCTGGCTCAGTCAAGGACAGGCCCGCGCTGTTCATGGTCACCCGTGCCGAGCAGCGCGGTGAGATCAAGCCCGGTGATACATTGATCGAGGCAACCAGCGGTAACACCGGCATCGCGTTGGCAATGGCGGCGGCGATGCGTGGTTACAAGATGATTCTGGTGATGCCGGAAAATCAGAGCATCGAGCGTCGCCAAACCATGCGTGCATTTGGCGCGGAATTGGTCTTGACCGCGAAAGAAGGCAGCATGGAGCTGGCGCGCGATACAGCAGAAAAACTGCGTGCCGCAGGCCAGGGAATCATCCTGGATCAATTCTCCAATCCGGACAATCCGCTGGCGCACTACGAAACTACTGCACCTGAAATCTGGCGCGATACGAATGGCAAGATCACGCATTTCATCAGCAGTATGGGCACCACCGGTACCATCATGGGTTGTTCGCGGTTTTTCAAAGAACAGAATCCCAATATTCAGATCGTCGGCGTGCAGCCTGAAGAGGGCGCGCAGATTCCCGGCATTCGAAAATGGCCGCAGGCATATTTGCCGAAAATATATAGCAGCAAAAATGTGGATAAGCTGGAATACGTGAACCAGAATGATGCTGAAGAATTGACGCGTCGCCTGGCGCGCGAAGAAGGAATATTTTGCGGTATTTCTTCCGGTGGTGCATTGAGCATTGCGCTGCGCATCTCACAACAAGTCGAAAATGCAGTGATCGCATTCATCGTTTGCGACCGGGGTGACCGCTATCTTTCTACAGGGGTATTCCCCGTCTGATAGTCCCAGCACAGCAGTTACGGCCGGAATTTACGCGACTAAACCAAACAGAAACTCCGCCACGTTCAGCGTGGGTTGAGGCAGCCCCCCATTCTGGGAGTGCAGTTTAGCTAGGAATTTGATTCGTGGTTATTCTGCTTGCGGCCGATGTCAATACTTTAGGGTCGGGCGATATCCAGGCGAACATAAATATGCAGATTCAGGATCCCGCCACTCTTGTCAGTTATCTATCTGCGCAATTCTTGGTTTGGATAACGCAGGATTTTTGGAAAAGTAGCGGTTGATGCCATCTACAATCGCACGGGCAGTTTTCATTTGATAGTTTTTGTCATCAAGGCGACGCTCTTCTCGGGGATTGCTGATGAACGCAGTTTCAACCAGGATGGACGGAATGTCCGGTGATTTAAGCACCGCAAATCCCGCCTGTTCGACATGTCCGGTATGCAAATAGTTGATATCGCCTAGTTGGCTCAGTACATCTTTAGCGAGTTTCATGCTGTCGTTGATGGTTGCAGTTTGCGACAAATCGAGCAGGGTACGCGCGAGATAAGGGTCTTTTACCGCGATGTTTACGCCGCCGATCAAGTCTGCCTCATTTTCACTTTTCGCTAACCAGCGTGCGGCGCTGCTGGTCGCGCCGTGTTCGGACAAGGCAAATACGGATGAACCCCGCGCCTTCGAATTGATGAAGGCATCCGCATGGATGGAGACGAACAAATCCGCATGTGCCTTTCGTGCTTTGGCGACACGTCCCATCAGCGGGATAAAATAATCTCCGTCGCGAGTCAGTAGAGCGCGCATGTTTGGCTGCTTGTCGATCAATGCTTTTACCTTGCGAGCAATCGACAGCGTGACATTTTTTTCGAGAGAGCCATATTTTCCGTGGGCACCGGGATCTTCGCCACCATGCCCGGGATCGATCATGATAATCAGGGTACGTGCGTGCATTTCAGGTGGCGTGGGCGGGGGCAACAAAGTATTGTTTGTCGGATTGTCGACTTTGTTATTTTCCAAAGCTTGGGTCATCTCAGGTTTGTCGTCCCCAGGCTTTTTTTCAGCATTCTGGCTGCTGATTGGCGTGTTCGAAGTTCCGGGTATGCTGTTTATCAAGGCCATCAACGGGTCAATAGGTTGTTCTGGATATACGTCCAACACCAATCGATACCCATAATCAGCAACCGGCTTGAGGACGAATAACTGAGGTTTGACTTCGCTTTTCAAATCCAGAACAAGCCGCACCACACCGGGTTTGAAACGCCCCACGCGGAGACTCTTGATGTACGGATCGTCGTTGCTAACCAGTTTGGGCAAATTATTGAGCGTGTCGCCTAGTCCTACATTATTCAAGTCAATTACCAAACGCTCCGGATTATCCAGGTTGAACATGTTGTAACGGATGGCATGTTTGGACTCAAGTGTCAGACGCGTGTAATCCTTTGCTGGCCATATACGCGCCGCACTGACTGTGATGGGGGCGGCTTGCCCCAGTGGCAACCAAAGAAAAAAGGATAATGTAACGAGTTTTAAAATTGCTTTAAACATTCCTGTCCTGATGGTGTATTACCTTTAATGCCGACATTGCGCCCTTTGGGCAGGATTTCAAAAGTAATCTCGATATCGGCTTTCGGAATTGATCTGATTGCCATTTCAGGCCATTCGATGATAAATATATTGTGTCCATCGAACTCATCACGGAAACCGGCCGTTTCCCATTCCGCCTCATCGTGCAAACGATACAGATCGAAGTGACGCAAGTCTAACCCATCGATATGGTATGGTTCAACTAAGGTATAGGTGGGACTTTTTACACGCCCTGCGTAACCCAGTGCATTCAGCATGCCGCGCACAAGGGTGGTTTTCCCCGCTCCGAGGTCACCATGCAGATAAATCACCATGCCGGGTTTTAGCTTTGCTGAGAGGCGCTGGGCCAGTGCAATGGTTGCGCTTTCATCGGCTAGATTCATGCTGATTCGGCTATCATCGTGACTATGCAAAACGGAAATCCTCAACAGGTTGATTACGGCGCGCTTGTCTCCCGGATACGCGGATGGGCCCATGAGCTTGGCTTTCAGGCCGTTGGTATCAGCGACACCGATCTAACTGCAGCGGAAAGCGGTCTGCTGGAATGGCTGTCACTAGGCTGGCATGGTGAACTGGATTATATGGCAAATCATGGCGCGAAACGCAGTCGACCGGAAGAACTGGTGCCGGGCACATTGCGCGTTATTTCGTTACGCATGAATTATTTTCCGCCTGATGCGTGCGACAGCTGGCAGCTGTTGGCTGAAGGGGAACGCGCCTACATTTCGCGTTATGCTTTGGGGCGGGACTATCACAAGGTGCTGCGCAACCGCCTGGCGAAACTGGCCGATAAAATTCGTGCCGAAGTCTCTGGATATAACGGGCGGGTTTTCACAGACAGCGCGCCGGTGATGGAAGTGGAACTTGCTCGAAAAGCTGGCTTGGGTTGGCGTGGCAAGCATACATTGCTGCTATCTCGCGAACACGGCTCATGGTTTTTTCTCGGTGAGATTTACCTGAACCTGCCCCTGCCGATAGATGCATCGCAGCAGGAACACTGCGGATCCTGCACGCGCTGCATCGATATATGTCCGACCCATGCGATCATTGAGCCATATCGGCTGGACGCGCGCCGCTGTATTTCCTACATCACCATCGAACTCAAAGGCAGCATCCCGGTCGAGCTGCGCCCGCTGATCGGCAACCGAATCTACGGGTGCGACGACTGCCAGCTGGTATGTCCATGGAACGGGTTTGCGCAAACCACGGTTGAGCCGGATTTCGCGGTGCGGCACGGGTTGGATGACGTGTCGCTCGCGGAATTGTTCGCGTGGGATGAAATAGAGTTCAAGGCCAAGCTCGCGGGCAGTGCCATCTATCGCATCGGTCATGAGCAATGGCTGCGCAATATCGCCGTGGCTTTGGGTAATGCGCCCAAAGGTGCTGTGGTGATAGCTGCATTGAAGTGCCGCGCCAATTATGAGTCGGAGTTGGTGAGGGAGCACGTTGAGTGGGCGCTGTTGCAGCACGCTAATAATTGAACCTGCCGCTCAATTCTTCCAGATTCAACTCGCGCAAGATCTGCTCCACCCTCTCTCGTACATTTTTTCTTGGCACTCCAGTATGGCGCGCGATGATCAGCTCGTTTTTCATGGAATGTTCCCAGCCGGTTAATTCCGTCACGGTCATTTGATAGCCATGCGCCTCGAGTAGCAAGCATCTCAGCACGTTGGTGAGATGGCTACCAAATTCGCGGGCGTGGATCGGATGCCGCCAGATTTCAGAGAGTGCTGTTTTGCCAAATGACTGGTTTTTGTTTTTATTTAGGATGGTCGCCACTTCGGCTTGGCAGCACGGTACCATCACAATAAATTTTGCATGTTTGTGCAGGGCGAATTTGATCGCATCGTCGGTGGCGGTGTCGCAGGCGTGCAGTGCGGTGACCACATCAATTTGCCCGGGCAGTTGTGGAGATGGTATGGATTCTTCCACCGACAGATTCAAAAACGACATATGTGCAAAACCGAGTTTGGACGCCAATTGTTGCGATTTTCTGACCAAATCATTGCGGTTTTCGATACCGTAAATATGTGCAGTCTCGCGCGTCTTCAGGAATAAATCATAGATGATGAAACCCAGGTAGGATTTACCAGCGCCGTGATCTGCCAGCGTCAGATTATTCTTGGTGGCGAGCACTTCATTCAGCAATGGCTCGATAAAATGAAACAGGTGATACACCTGCTTCAGCTTGCGCCTGCTGTCCTGATTGAGCTTGCCGTCTCTCGTCAGGATATGCAACTCTTTGAGCAACTCGGTGGATTGATCGGGTTTGATTTCGGGGACTTGGTTCATGATGTGTTTGCGTTAGCCGAATTTGACTTTCATTGCCAATACAGCCCCCGCCAATACCAGTGTGAAAGCGTTGGCTATGATGATAGGCCACGATTCGAGCAGGATGCCGTAGGTTAGCCACAGGGCGACCCCGATCGTGAACAGGATGTACATACCCATTGAGATGTCAGCGGTATGTTTGGTGCGCCATACTTTCCATGCCTGCGGGATAAAGGCGATAGTGGTAAGTGTGGCAGCGGCACTACCTATGCAGTTGGCGATGATCATTTTTTCTTGATATAGTTCAGATCCGGCGGCGATTATAGCGTTGCTGTATGTAGGTTCGGCACATGAATAACAATAGCGGGCAAGCAAACCTTTTCTTGTGTTGATGTCCGGCTAAATGAATTTCATTATAGTGTTTGACGATGCCAAAATGCTTTGCTATAGTGGCGGTCTTCGCTGACGCGGGGTGGAGCAGCTCGGTAGCTCGTCGGGCTCATAACCCGAAGGTCATAGGTTCAAATCCTGTCCCCGCAACCCTCAGCCCGATCTTTAAAAAACAAACGAACAACCGACGAGTGTAGGTGCTTGGTTTTTGGGAAGTTTCCGTGTCTTTCGGGACAAGGGAAACGACTTTAAAAATAAGTAGTACTTACGCAAAGTCGAAA
>Ga0307375_10001381_pt1 | contig 26701 bp, 25 predicted proteins | sample TR1MG_FD_202531 | JGI IMG/M metagenome (GOLD analysis project Ga0307375, IMG submission 202531) | Soil microbial communities from Risofladan, Vaasa, Finland - TR-1 | ecosystem: Environmental > Terrestrial > Soil > Coastal area > Acid sulfate soil | place: Finland: Risofladan, Vaasa | collected...
GCCGGCTTCTTCGCTACTGCCTTTTTGGCGGCTGGCTTTTTAGCAGCGGCTTTCTTTGCTGCCGGCTTCTTCGCTACCGCCTTCTTTGCTGCTGGTTTAGCTTTCTTCTTTGCTGCCATTTTAATTCTCCTTCAATGATGAAAGTTAATAAATACAACACATACGATTACTACACCTACACCTCCAGCCCTTGCTCAACTACGAGCAAGGGCTAAAGCCATTACCTTAAGTATTCGGCCAGACAAGCCCGCCCATAAGGCACAATAAAATCAACAAGCTCCATCACTCTCTGGCAAATTACTCCGCCACTTGATGCGATTTGCGAAACATAACCCAGCCCCGACAAATATCTAATTTAAGTTGCACCAACCCCGAAAGCCAGTAAGAGGGCATTATTTACAGCTATCTCTTAAATTTAAAACTGCAGTTTGTTCGATCATCTGGCCAAGCCGGTTTCAGTTGATCAACCAAATTTTTGGAGGGGCAAAAACCCTGAGAAGATTTCCCGATATTCAATAATTGCGCCAAAAGCACAACAGGCAGCATCAAACTTTGGTTCCTTTTCGAAGGTAAAGTATGTGCAAATCAAATTTCCTTTATTGTGTGGCTTTGAGCACTAGGGGTAGTACTCACCGATGTAATATTGAACTACATCTTGTAGTTGCAACTTTATATGATTTATAGTTAATGTCAACAATTAGTTGTTGTTTTTTTCCTTTTTTTGTGCATTATTTTTTTCAGGCCATCAAACTGTACACGTTCGCAAAGTCACAACAGGCATTTCCCGCTTTTCTCAGACCCCATCTTCACCCTTCCTTCTATGCATAGCAGAGTGATGCGATGCATGAAAAATATTCGGCCTGCTTCAATTGCAGCCATGCGCCTGAGCAACCTGTGACGTAGCGATATAAGGCACCCGACGTCAATCCTGCGCCACACCCCAATCCTGAACTTTGATAATTGCCCTGTTGACCCAGCAACCCTCGAATGCTTTGATCGCCAGACTGAGCCTGTTCCGTCACAGCCACAATCGGATCCATCTGTTTTACTGTTCAGGCCATTACGTGAATTTTCGACCGTGCATTTAGCCGCGCACCCCGCCCGCTCTTGATTTATTACTTCTTGACGTACTCCATTTAGAATCACAAATCGAATTTGATATGACGTTACCGCAAGCCATGAAGCTGTGCGGGCAGTCATCATGGCTTCTATCGCTCTGGCCGGTGTTGGGCAGATTATGCTCAGTGCCCGAGGGCTCGCCATTAGGACACTTCATGGGATTTTAGTGGGATGCCCAGGAGTCGTTAAACCAGCTCTCCCAAAGCAAAACGGCCCAACTAACAAGTCAGGCCGTTTGCTCTCGGTACGATTTAACTCACTGCCGTTAACCGTACCAGGGCGCGGTTATGTGTCCGCGAATGGGCGACTATACTTAATCCCAGGACAACGCCCCACCGGTTTGATATTCGGTGACGCGGGTCTCAAAGAAGTTTTTCTCTTTCTTCAAGTCGATCATTTCCGCCATCCACGGGAACGGATTGGTTGCCCCCTGGAACAGCACATCCACGCCGATTTGCTGGCAGCGGCGATTGGCGATAAAACGCAGGTATTCCTTGAACATCGTTGCATTCAGTCCCAGTACCCCGCGCGGCATGGTGTCTTCGGCATAGGCATATTCCAGCTCCACGCCCTTTTGCATCAGGCCGCGAATCTCTTCGCGAAATTCCGCGGTCCACAGGTGCGGGTTTTCCATCTTGATCTGGTTGATCACGTCCACACCGAAATTCAGGTGCATGGATTCATCGCGCAGGATGTATTGGTATTGTTCCGCCGCACCGGTCATTTTGTTCTGGCGACCCAGCGCGAGTATCTGCACGAAACCGACATAGAAAAACAGGCCTTCCATGATGCAGGCAAACACGATCAGGCTGCGCAGCAGCTGGCGATCCGCCTCCGGCGTGCCGGTCTCGAAGGCCGGGTTGGTCAGGGTATCGATGAACGGCAGCAGGAATTCGTCCTTGGCGCGGATGCTGGGCACCTCGTGATACATATTGAATATCTCGCCTTCATCCAGCCCCAGGCTTTCCACGATATATTGGTAGGCATGGGTGTGGATCGCTTCCTCAAACGCCTGTCGCAACAGGTATTGGCGGCACTCCGGATTGCTGATGTGGCGATAGGTGCCGAGCACGATGTTGTTCGCAGCCAGACTGTCCGCAGTGGTGAAAAAGCCCAGGTTGCGCTTGACCAGCAGGCGCTCGTCCGCACTCAGCTTGTCGCTCTTCCACAACGCGATATCCGCAGTCATGTTCACTTCCTGCGGCATCCAGTGATTGGCACAGGCGGCCAGGTATTTGTCCCACGCCCATTTGTACTTGAACGGCACCAACTGGTTGACGTCCGCCTTGCAATTGATGATGCGCTTGTCCTCGACGCGGATGCGGCCGGCAGGCGCCTTTTGAATTGAGGGATCCACCCGTTTTGCCTCTTGCACGAGTGCTTCGCGCCGGGCAGAATCTTCGCCAAAATTGGCAGTGCGCAGCATACCCAATGGCATTGCTGCGGGGCTAATCTCTTCGTCAAAATTCAGCATCCTGATAATTCTCCTTTATGCTAACTTCATTTAGCCCTCAATGACCTGACAGGCTTCGCATTTCCCGGTTGCGGCTTCAGCCGCCCCTTCGGAATTCAACTTGCTTTGCAAGATTTGGCCTGCATCGCAACCCCGGCTGCGATGCTACTGGCAAGCCTCACACTCCGGGTTGTCTATCGAGCAAAACTGGACTTCCTCCGTCTCACCGCGGTGGGTAGAAACTGCATTCAACGCGCCAGCCTTTCCGGTGGATTTTTCCGCCGAGGTCGCGCCCATCGTGCGCAGGTAGTAAGTGGTCTTCAATCCGCGCAGCCATGCGAGTTTGTAGGTCTCGTCCAGCTTGCGCCCGGACACGCCTGACATGTAAATATTCAGCGACTGGGCCTGGTCTATCCATTTCTGGCGGCGCGATGCAGCCTCGATCAGCCAGCTCGGCTCCACCTCAAACGCGGTTGCGTACAGGCTGCGGAACTCCGCGGGTACACGGTCGATTTTCGCCAGGGTGCCGTCAAAATATTTCAGGTCGGCGATCATCACCTCGTCCCACAAACCGAGTTTTTTCAGGTCCGCCACCAGGCGATCATTGATGACCGTGAATTCACCGGACAGGTTCGATTTCACGAATATATTCTGGTAGGTGGGCTCAATACAGGCTGACACGCCGATGATATTGGAAATGGTCGCAGTCGGCGCTATGGCAATGCAATTGGAGTTGCGCATGCCATATTGCTTGATCCGGTCACGCAACGCATCCCAGTCCATGCTGGCCGACATATCCACTTCAACATAGCCGCCGCGTTCCCGACGCAGCAGCTCCAGCGTATCCTGAGGCAGTATCCCGCGATCCCACAAGCTGCCGCGATAACTCGCGTAACGGCCGCGCTCCGCAGCCAACTCGGTGGAAGCCCAATATGCGTAGTAACACACCGCCTCCATGGAACGGTCGGCGAACTCGACTGCCGCTTCGGATGAGTAGGGAATGCGCAATTCGTGCAGGCAGTCCTGAAAACCCATGATGCCGAGCCCGACAGGCCGGTGCTTGAGATTGGAATTGCGCGCCTTGTCGACCGCGTAGTAGTTGATGTCGATCACATTGTCCAGCATGCGCATCGCGGTATTGACGGTACGGCGCAGTTTTTCATGGTCGATCTGCCCGGCTTTTTCGTGGCGCCCACCATCTTTGTCATATTGGGGATATAGGTGCGCAACCAGATTGATCGAACCGAGATTGCATACCGCGATTTCGCTGTCGTTGGTATTCAGCGTTATCTCGGTACACAGGTTGGAGCTGTGCACCACGCCGACATGCTGCTGCGGGGAACGGATATTGCACGGGTCCTTGAAGGTAATCCACGGATGACCGGTCTCGAACAGCATGGTCAGCATCTTGCGCCACAGGCTGGCCGCGGGAACCGTCTTGAACAGCTTGAGTTCGCCGCTGGCGGCTTTTGCTTCATAGGCGGTATAGGCGCGTTCGAAGTCGGCGCCATATTTGTCATGCAGATCCGGCACGTTGGATGGCGAAAACAGGGTCCAGTCGCCGCCTTCCATGACGCGCTTCATGAACAGGTCGGGGATCCAGTTGGCGGTGTTCATGTCGTGCGTGCGGCGCCGGTCATCGCCGGTATTCTTGCGCAGATCCAGGAACTCCTCGATGTCCAGATGCCAGGTCTCCAGGTAGGCGCATACCGCACCCTTGCGCTTGCCGCCCTGGTTCACCGCCACGGCGGTATCGTTGACCACCTTCAGGAACGGCACCACGCCCTGCGATTGGCCGTTGGTGCCCTTGATATGCGCACCCAGCGCGCGCACCGGCGTCCAGTCGTTACCCAGGCCGCCGGCATATTTCGCGAGCAGCGCGTTTTCCTTGATGGCCTCGTAGATACCGTCCAGGTCATCCGCAACCGTGGTCAGGTAACATGAGGACAATTGCGAACGCTGCGACCCGGAATTGAACAGGGTCGGCGTGGAACTCATGAAGTCGAAGCTGGACAGCAGGCGGTAAAATTCCACCGCGCGCGCCTCCCGGTCGATCTCGTTCAGGGCCAGCCCCATCGCGACGCGCATGAAAAAGGCCTGCGGCAATTCGATACGCTTGCCTTCGATATGCAGGAAGTAGCGGTCATACAGGGTTTGCAGGCCGAGATAGCCAAACTGAAAATCGCGCTGCGCGTCCAGTTCCTTGGCCAGACGCTTCAAGTCGAACTGCCCGAGGCGCGAATCCAGCAAGTCGGCCGCGATACCCTGCTTGATGAACTGTGGAAAATAGGTCGCATAACGCGTCGCCATATCACCCGGCGCGATCTCTTCGCCCAGCGTCTCGCTGCAAATGGTGTTCAGCAGCAGACGCGCGGTTACGAAATTATAGGCCGGCTCTTTTTCGATCAGCGATCGGGCGGAAAGCACCAGGCACTTGCGAACCTCGTGCAATGCCACACCATCGTACAGATCCTTGACCGTCAACTTGATGACCTCATCCGCCGAAACCGCGTCGCCCAGCCCCGCGCAGGCATCCTGAACCAATGCGGACAGGCGCTCCAGATCGAGCGGCCGCACCGCCCCATCCTCGCCGGTGACATTAATAATATGCGCCGGGGCCTTGCTCTTGGATTTGGCGCGCGCACGCGAGCGCTCTTCACGGTACAGCACGTAGCTGCGCGCGACATCGTGCTCGCCGGAGCGCATCAACCCCAACTCGACCTGGTCCTGTATATCCTCGATATGCATCGTCCCGCCATGCGGCTGGCGGCGCAACAGCGCCGAGACCACACCTCCGGTCAATTGCTCGACCATTTCGCGAACCCGCGCAGACGCGGCGCCCTGTCCGCCATTCACCGCGATGAACGCCTTGGTCAACGCGATTGAAATCTTGGCCGGTTCAAAGACAACCACCGAACCATTGCGGCGGATTACCTTGTATTGATCGAATGATTTGGGGGACGCAGGGGAGGTTGCAACAGAATCTGTAACGTTATTATCATGCTTTGGAGGGGTTGGAATGCTATCGGTAGCGGCATGCAACATATACTGACTCCCTTGAAATACCCTGTTAACCAAAAAAACCAAAAACCACTATATATAGTATTTTTTTCTAGCGGCGTGGCTAATTGTAGTAGCTAACAAAAATATTGCAAGAAAAAAATGGCCTGGTGTTTACGGCCAGATTGATGAGTCCGGGTACATCAGAAAGTCCTTATATTTCACACAGCCCGGCAAGAAAGCGCACCCAGTCGAAACAGGGGCCGGGATCGGTCTTGCGCTGCGGCGCGATATCGCTGTGTCCTGCGATACCCCGTATCGGGTAGGCAGCGCGCAATGCCATGGTCAGGCGATTGAGCGCTGAGTATTGCGCGTCGGTGAACGGTGCCGCATCCGTGCCCTCCAGTTCGACGCCCAGTGAAAAATCGTTGCAGCGGAACGCGCCCTGCCAGCAGGACTCCCCGGCATGCCATGCCCGTTGCAGGCAGGGAACGAACTGAATAATCTGCCCGTCACGGCGCACGAAAAAGTGGGATGACACCTTCAACCCGGAGAGGGTTGCGTAATAAGGGTGGGCGGACAGATCCAGGGTATTGGTAAACAATCGCTGCACACCATCACCGCCGTATTGGTCCGGCGGCAGGCTGATGTTGTGTATCACCAGCAATTCGATGGCACCGGCGGGGCGGTCATCGCAGTTGGGCGACGGAATATATTCGCAACCGGACAGCAATCCCCGCGCATCAACCCTGAGAGTCATTCCGGACCATCCGTTCCATTCGGGTCCTTGATACCGAGCCGTTCCATGCGGTAGCGCATGGTTCTGAACGTCAGCCCCAGCAACTTGGCCGCAGCGGTGCGGTTGAATCCGGTCTGTTCCAGTGCCTCCAGCAAAGCCTGTTTTTCGACCTGGTCCAGGTATTTCGGCAACGGGTATTTGCTGCTGAGCGCGGTATTCTCCACCTGCCCATATTCCACGGGCACCAGCAACAAATCCTCCTCCTCGATCACTCCTGCGGAACACAGTGCAAACGCCCTTTCGATGATGTTTTCCAGCTCGCGCACATTGCCCGGAAAACTGTAACCTTGCAGCGCACGTAATGCCTGCTCCGAGAACCTCACTTCCGCATTACCGCGCAACCGCTCCAGAATCGGCAATGCGATTTCCGGAATATCCTCGCGCGACTCGCGTAGAGCGGGCATCTGGATCGGGATCACGCTCAGGCGGTAATACAGATCCTGGCGAAAATCGCCACGCCGCACGCGTTCGCCCAGATCGTGATGCGTCGCGCTGATAATGCGCACGTCCACGGGCTCCTCGTTGTTGGCGCCGATCTTGCGCACGCGCTTTTCCTGTATTGCGCGCAATAGTTTGACCTGCATGGCCAATGGCAGGTCTGCCACCTCGTCCAGAAACAGTGTCCCGCCGTGCGCCGCCTGGAAAAATCCGTCCCGGTCCTTGTCGGCACCGGTAAATGCACCCTTCCTGTAGCCGAAAAATTCGGCCTCCATCAGGTTGTCCGGAATGGCCCCGCAATTCACCGCAACGAACGGCTGATCATGACGGGGGCCGCTTTGCACGATCAGCCGTGCGGCCAATTCCTTGCCGCTCCCCGATTCGCCGCTGATATGCACCGGGGCCTGGCTGCGCGCCACTCGCTGAATCAGGTCGCGCACCTTCTGCATCGCGGGTGAATGACCGAGCAGCAGCTTGTCCCCGGACGGCCCCGCATGGGGCAAGTTGAGCGCGGATTTCACCAGCGTGCGCAACTGGTCCAGCGAAACCGGCTTGCTCAGATAATCAAACGCGCCGGCCTTGAGCGCGGTGACCGCATTTTCCATGTTCCCGTGCGCGGTGATCACGGCCACCGGCACATCCAGATTGTGCTGCGCGATATGCCGGACCACCTGCAGGCCGTCGCCATCCGGCAAACGCATGTCGGTCAAACACAGGTCGTAGCGCTGCGCCGACAGCCTTGCAATCGCCTCGCGCACATTTTCGGCCCGATCCACTTCCAGTCCCATTTTGCGCAGTGCCAGCTCCAGCAGTTCCAGAATGTCCGGCTCGTCATCCACCAGCAGCACCCCGGGCGCTTTTGCCGTAATTTTATCCACCATTTTCACCCACTCCGCCGTCACTGTGTCTGCCGCCGAACGTAATACAAAAGCATGCGCCCGGCCGCGCCTCGTCGGCATGATATTCCAGCCGCGCACCGTTCGCCTCACATAATTCCTTGGCAATATACAAACCCAGACCGGTACCATTCTGCGCGGTGGTGAAAAAGGGTTCAAACAGTTTGACCTGGTGTTCGGCAGAGATACCGGGGCCATCGTCCTGCACAGCCAGGGTCACCCGACCATTCTCCGCACCCATCTTCAGCACCAGGCTGCCCGGCACCTTGCGTCCGTAACGCAACGCATTGCTGCATAAATTCCACAGCACCTGACGAAAATGACCACGATCGAATGAAACCTCACCCGGTGTCATTTCATGCAGCTGCATTACCCCGGCATGCCGTTCCGCCAGATCAAACTCTTCAACAAAATTGTGCAATATTGCAGCCAGCTCGAAAACCTCCGGTTGCGCGCGATCGCGCCGGTTCAACTGCATCACATTCTCAACGATCTGGTTGATGCGCAGCGTGTTATCCAGCACGATTTGCAGCAGGCGCTGGTTGCGGGAATCAGCCAACTCCTCCTGCAGCAGTTCAGTCGCATAACTGATTGCCGACAGCGGGTTGCGCACCTCGTGCGCGATATTCGCGGTCAAGCGGCCCAGCGCAGCCAGTTTTATTTGCTGGGCCTCGGCACGAACACGCCGCATATCCTCGAGAAAAATCACCGCGCCATTTTCCGCATTGCGCTCGATAGGAACAAAACGCACCCTGGCCTGCAATCCGACATCCAGCTGCAGCGTATCCCGGCTCGCGTGTCCGGTCTGTTTCCACAACGCATACTGCCCGAACAGGAGTGGAAAGGTATCAGACAGGGCACTGTGCGGACCGATAATTTTTCGCAACAATTGTTCGGCACGGACATTCATTTGCAGGATCATGCTTTCTCCGTCCACCACCAGCACACCGTCCTGCATATCGCGCATCACCAGGCGGTTCGCCTCCGACAGGCTGACCAGGTCGCGGCCGCGGCGCTGTGCCAGCAACTGGCTGTCAATGGCGTATTTCGCCAGCGTGTGCGCCAGCCACGCCACCGCGAAATAGGCCATGCACAGCAATCCGACCTGTACAAAATTCGCCACATCCGCTTCGTCGTACAACACGGCATACGCGTGTTCCAGCAACGTGGCGATACTGGCCAGCGCGGCAAAAAACAGGGTGATCCTGCCGCGACTGATCAACCCTGCCGCCGCCAGTGAAACCAGCAGCAGCAGCCCGATACTGCTCTGTATCCCCCCGCTGGCATGGGAAAGCGCCGTCAAGCCGACGATATCGATGATGACCTGGCCTGCCAGCTGCAAGGTAAACCGCGGCCACTGCAGCCTGAGCAGCACCAGGGAAAATGCCGCCGCCGCCGCATACAACAGGCTGGCAACAAAAAATGTCCGCCAGTTGTGCGGGCCCAACGACAGCGCAGAGCCGAATATTCCGCCCACCACTACAAAAATGATGGCCAGCGTCAGCCGGTAAAAATTGAAATAACGCAGGGAACGCCAGAAATCGACGGTGGGAAAATCGGCAGCGGGATGATCAGTCATCGTTCACAACACATTCGGGGTGTGCTCGTGTCTTGCGCCATGCTCATTTGCGGTACGCATCACGATGCCCCGCACCGCAAAAATAATTTCCGCCCGACTGGAGGCCCTCGCTCCTGGGTATATGCAGGCCGCAATGTGCGCAACGCACCATATCCTCGACAGCCGGACTATCCTGCCGTGACACATCTTCCTTGCCGTAAGACCTCAGCAACCAGTAAACCGCGGCCCCGATCGCAAACAGCATTAACAGACGACTCATGTTCGAATTGACTCCCTATGACAAAACCCAGGCAATGGGTACACACTGGCCATTATATTACGCAATCAAAGCCGCACCTTGATCTGCGCTGCAACAGTCATCACACGGTTGAACCCGGTAATTTCAGTTACCGGAACGCATTGATTGCGCACAGCGGGTGGACAGGATTTCTGCTCCCGGCAGACCGCTATCGGGGCTTGGCGTGGGCGGGCCGGAATACCCTGCATTGTTCAGGATTGGATTCCAGATAAGGCCCCGCTATCAGGTCAATGCAATACGGGATGGCAGGAAATACCGCATTCAGACAATCGTCGATCGCCGACGGTTTGCCGGGCAGGTTGACGATCAGGCTGTTGCCGCGTATCCCGGCGGTTTGCCTTGACAATATCGCAGTCGCCACGAACTTCAGCGAAGCTGCGCGCATCAGCTCGCCGAAACCCGGCATCATTTTGCTGCATACCGCCTCGGTTGCCTCAGGCGTGACATCGCGCAATGCCGGGCCGGTGCCGCCGGTGGTGACGATCAGGCTACAGCCTGCCACATCGCTCAATTCCCGCAGCTCCGCCTCGATCTGCGCCTGCTCGTCGGGAATCACTCTGGCAACCGCTTCCCAGGGGCTGACCAACACGCGGGTGAACCACGCGTGTATCGCCGGCCCGCCCTGGTCCTCGTATTCGCCGCGGCTGGCGCGGTCTGAAATCGTCACAATGCCGATACGTGCAACGTCCATATTTACTCCCTGAATCCCGCATCGTCCTGATACACCGTGCCATCCAGCAGTTGCACGGTCACGATACTGTCCGCAGCCAGTCCCGTGCTTTCGGCGGGTATCACCAGCAATCCATCTGCTCTGGCCATCGACAACAACATGCCGCTGCCCTGCGCGCCGGTGGACGTGGCCGCGTAGCCGCTCGCTTCTTTCGCCAGCGTGATCCGGACGAATTCGCTGCGCCCGGGTTGGTGCTTCACGCTGTGCGTCAGGCGCGCCGTGATCGTTCGGCGATACAGGCGCGCATGTCCCATCATTCGAAGCAAAGCAGGTGCGACGAACTGTTCGAAACATACCATGCTCGACACCGGATTGCCCGGCAAACCAAATACAAAAGCTTTTGGAGTTGTTGCTTTAACATTTCGCTGCAGCACACCAAAAGCGACCGGGTGCCCCGGTTTCATTGCCACACGCCAGAATTTCATCTCCACACCGAGCGATTCAATGACAGGACGAACATAGTCGTGCACGCCGACCGAGGTTCCGCCCGACACAAGCAGCACATCGAAATCCAGGCCGCGCTGCAGATATTCTTTCAGCTCGTCCGGGTCATCACGCGCAATGCCGAGCAGGTCCGGTTCGATGCCCAGCGCCTGTACCTGGGCCATCAGTGCATAGCTGTTGGAGTTGGGTATTTTGTTTGTATCTACCGGATCGTTCATGCCTTCCAGCTCGTTGCCGGTGGACAGGATCGCGACACGCGGGCGGCGGTACACCTGCACCCGGGCCCGTTTCACTGTCGCCAGCACGCCGATCACGCCGGGCGTGATCTCGGTACCGGCTGTCAGCACCACATCGCCGTTGCGCATGCCCTCGCCCTGCAAACGAATGTCGTTGCCGGATTTCACTGCGGCATTGATTTGCACAAGATTGTCCGGCAAAGCCAGCGTATCTTCGACGCGTATCACCGCATCCGCACCCTGCGGCACCGGCGCGCCGGTCATGATGCGCGCACACTGCCCGGCCTGCACCGTGCGACGCGGCAGGTCGCCCGCCTTGATATCCTCGATGATTTCCAGAACCTCGGGTATTTTCGCGAGGTCGGCGCTGCGCACCGCGTAGCCGTCCATCGCCGAAACGTCATAAGGGGGGAGATCGCGGTTGGCGCGCACGTCATCCGCCAGCACGCGTCCGATCGAGCGGGCCAGATCCGCCGATTCAATATCGAGCTTGTGCACGCACTCAAGAATGCGTTGCTGTGCATTTATTACTGATAGATATTCCATATATCCTGTTCAAAAAGAGATCGGGCTTTCGCGTGAAATCCAGCCAAATTTACACCAAAAAGCGTGCCGGCATTGTATCGTGCGCAAAATCAGGCCAGCCCGGGAACAAAAAAAACCGCCCGGCAGATAAAACCCACCGGGCGGTTTCCAGCAATCAAACTGCCTGCTTAGTGAAACAGTACCACAGCCTTGCCCAGAGCGATCCATACCCCGATCAGGAACGGCACTCCTACAGCAAGCCAGGCGATCACGCCGCCCATGCCGAAACTGCCGCGTGCCGCGGTCTCGGCAGTGGCGGATTTGTGGTTAACCTTCAGCGTCAGCGCCTGTTCCTCCGCCAGTTCTTCAGGGGTCATGAAGTGCTTTTTATCCACCGGCTTGATCATCAGATTCAAGAAGAAACCCACCACCAGCAGCCCGGCGAGAATGTACAACGTGTTGTCATAAACCAGGTTCTTCGGCACCCCGGCATGCAACTGGGCTTCGCGCAGGTTGGCGATCAGCACCGGACCAATGATGCCCGCAGCGGACCATGCTGTCAGCAGACGACCGTGGATCGCGCCCACCATCTGGGTGCCGAAAATATCGGCCAGATAGGCGGGTATCGTGGAAAAACCGCCGCCGTACATGGTCAGAATCACGCAGACCACCAGCACGAACAGACCGGCAGCGCCCATGTGGCCCAGCGTCGGCATCGTGCAATACAGGATGATGCCGAGGATGAAGAACGTGTAGTAGGTGTTCTTGCGCCCGATCCAGTCAGATACCGAAGCCCAGAACAGGCGCCCCAGACTGTTGAACAGACTGATCAGCCCCACCAGACCGGCGGCCGCCGCGACGATGGCCACCTTCTGCTCCGGCGTGACCGTCTCGTTGCTGGCCGCACCGACCAGCAACGGGCCAAAAATATCCTGCAGCATCGGCGAAGCCATGCCGATCACGCCGATGCCGGCGCTCACGTTCAGGCACAGCACACCCCAGATCAGCCAGAACTGCTTGGTCTTCCATGCCTTGGCCAGATGCACGTGGTTATCCGTGATCATCGCCTTGGTTTGTGCATCGCTCGGTGTCCAGCCCTTGGGCAACCAGCCTGAAGGCGCGGTGCGGAAGCCGAACGCGCCGGCCGACATCACGATAAAGTAGAGCAAGCCCATCGCGATCAGCGTGGCCGCCACACCGGCACTGGCATCGCCATGCCCGAAGTTTTTCATCATAGCCACCGCAATTGGCGCACCGATCATCGCCCCGCCGCCGTAACCCATGATCGCAAATCCGGTCGCCATGCCGCGGCGGTCGGGGAACCATTTGATCAGCGTCGAAACCGGAGTGATGTAGCCCAACCCCTGTCCGACACCGCCCAGAATCCCGCATCCCAACCACACCAGCCAAAGCTGATGGATCATCACGCCGACGCCGCCCAGCGCCATGCCGCCACCCCAGCACATCGCGGCGATGAAGCCCGATTTGCGCGGGCCGGCATGTTCCAGCCACCCACCCCACAACGCGGCGGACACACCCAGCATGAAGATAAACAGGGTAAAGGTGACACTGACTGCGGGCACGGTCCAGTTACATTGTGTCGAGAACAGCTCGGCCATCAGCGATTGCTGTGTGCATTCGGTTGCAGCGTTTCCGACCAGCTTGGTCATCGGCAACCAGAATACCGAGAACCCGTAGGCCATGCCGATACACAGATGTATCGCCAGTGCCGCGGGTGGGACCAGCCAGCGGTTGAATTTCTCACCGGCTACGGTACGTTCCTTATCCAATATTCCACTCATACTACCTCCTGTTATTATTAACATGGTTGATGGGGTTTATTATTATGCTTCCACTGCAAACCGGCCAGCCCCCCTCCCCTGGCCGGAGTAAACTGAAACCAAACTGTTATTCCCGCGCCAACCAGGAGCTGCGGTGGGTGCGGATGGCCGAGACCACGATAGGCTTGAGATCCTTGCCGTTTTCGGCATCCACATAACCCAGCAACTGGCTGCGCATGCGCGGTTCCCAGAAATTATGCAGATGGTGGCTGATACCCAGCAGCGCCTCTTCGCGATCCGGCATCGCCTCAAAAAATGAACCGATCTGGTTCGCCATGTGTATCAAATTTTTCATGTCCATATTACGGGCACCCCTAAAAATTCAGATTTCATCCCAACTGCTGCGTTGCGGAAAAAATATCTTGCTTACATATACTCCATATGCGGCGCGGCGAAATTTTCCCCGCGCCTTGCATTTGGGCGAACTCTGATTTTTTAGAGGCACCCGTCAATCCGTATCAATGATTCGATCACCGTGCGCATAAGCCACGAATTCCTCGCCGCGCGCAAACGCGACCAGTGTCATGCCTGCTGTCTTTGCGGTACTGACCGCCAGCGCAGTCGGTGCCGAGATCGCGATCAGGCTGGTGATCCCGACAGTCGCTGCTTTCTGCACCATCTCGACGCTGGCACGGCTGGTGATCAGCAGGAAGCCATCCTGGAAACTCAAACCACGCTCGGCCATCATGCCGATCAATTTATCCAGCGCATTGTGCCGACCGACATCCTCGCAAACTTGTTGCAATCTGCCGTCGGGCGCGCTCCACGCGGCCGCGTGCATGCCGCCGGTCAGGCGATTGAGCGGCTGCAGGGTCGCCAGACTTTTCAGCGCGGTGCGCATCGCCTCTACCGGGACTCTAACTCCGGCAGGCACTACAGATAAAGGCCTGAATACCTGCTCCAGACTTTCCACTCCGCACAGACCGCACCCGGTGCGTCCGGTCATGTTGCGTCTGCGCTGCTTGAGTTTCAGGAAAGCGTGGCCGGATATTTCGCAATGCACGGTGATGCCCAGCGAGCTCTCTTCAGCTACCGCACCGCGAAACTCTGCAGTGTTATCGATGATGCCTTCGCTCAGCGCAAATCCCAGTGCAAGGCTCTCCAGATCGCAGGGTGTCGCCAGCATCACCGCGTGCGAGATGTCGTTGAATTCCAGTGCGACCGGGATCTCGACCGCCAGATGATCCCGCTCGAGCGCCCAGTGCCGATCGCGCCAGCGCGATATGGCCTCGCTGCTGACACACTCGAATTCGGGCTCGGCAATTTTCATCGCGTTACGCAATGGATTCATCCTTGGTGGATGACCGTTTGGCCTTGCCCAGCAATTCATGCTGGACCCTGCTGAACCGAGTGTATTTCTTCTGCCATTCGGAAGGCTCGTTGACCGGCATCACCTGCACCGCGGTCACCTTGTATTCCGGGCAATTGGTTGCCCAGTCCGAATTTTCCGTGGTGATCACGTTCGCACCCGATTCGGGAAAATGGAAAGTGGTATACACGACACCGGGCTGCATCCGTTCCGACAGCTTGGCGCGCAACACCGTATCGCCGGCACGGCTGTGGATGCTCACCCAGCCACCATCCCTGATACCGCGTTCCTCCGCATCATGCGGATGGATTTCGAGGATATCCTCATCATGCCACTGCACATTCTCGGTGCGCCGGGTCTGTGCGCCCACGTTGTATTGCGACAATATCCGCCCGGTGGTGAGTATCAGCGGGAATTTGCGCGTGACTTTTTCGTCGGTCGCCACATATTTGGTGATGATGAACTTGCCCTTGCCGCGCACGAACTGGTCGACATGCATGATGGGCGTGCCCAGCGGTGCCTCGTCGTTGCACGGCCACTGGATGCTGCCGAGCTGGTCGATCTTATCGAAGCTCACACCGTGAAAAGTCGGTGTCAGGCGCGCGATCTCGTCCATGATCTCGGACGGGTGCGCGTATTCCATACGGTAACCCAGCCGGTTGGACAGCTGTACCGTCACTTCCCAGTCTGCATAGACGGCCTTGGGCGGCATCACCTTGCGTACCCGCGAGATGCGCCGTTCAGCATTGGTGAAGGTGCCGTCTTTTTCCAGGAAAGATGAACCCGGCAAGAACACGTGCGCATACATCGCGGTCTCGTTCATGAAGATATCCTGCACCACAATGCATTCCATCGAAGCCAGCGCGGCCGTAACGTGCTGGGTATTCGGGTCAGATTGCACGATGTCCTCGCCCTGGCAATACAATCCCTTGAAGCTGCCGTCCAGCGCGGCATCGAACATGTTCGGGATGCGCAATCCCGGCTCCGGCTGGATCTCGACGCCCCACGCCTGTTCGAACAGATGGCGGGTAGTCGAATCGGAAACATGGCGGTAACCGGGTAATTCGTGCGGGAAGGAGCCGATGTCACAGGAACCCTGCACATTGTTCTGGCCGCGCAACGGGTTCACACCCACGCCTTCGCGTCCGATGTTGCCGGTGACCATTGCCAGGTTCGCGATGCCCATCACCGCTGTCGAGCCCTGTGCATGTTCGGTGACGCCCAGCCCGTAATAGATCGCGCCATTGCCGCCGGTAGCAAACAGCCTCGCCGCACCGCGCACCAGTTCCGCCGAAACGCCGGTGACCTGCTGCATCGCCTCGGGTGAATTCTCCGGCAGCGCGATGAAATCGCGCCATTGCCGGAATGCCTTGTCTTCGCAGCGCTGCGCGATGAAATCGGTCGCCATCAGCCCCTCGGTGACGATCACGTGCGCGAGTGAAGAAAGCATCGCCACATTGGTGCCGGGTTTGAGCGGCAAGTGAAATTCGGCCTGCACGTGCGGCGAGCGCACCAGGTCGATATGGCGCGGGTCGATCACGATAAGTTTGGCCCCTTCGCGCAGGCGCTTCTTCATCCGCGAGGCAAACACCGGATGGGCATCGGTCGGGTTCGCGCCGATCACCAGGATCACGTCGCTGTGCTCGACAGACTTGAAGGTCTGAGTCCCGGCAGATTCGCCCAGCGTTTGTTTCAGGCCGTAGCCGGTCGGCGAATGGCAGACCCGCGCGCAGGTGTCGACGTTGTTGTTGCCGAACGCGGTGCGCACCAGCTTCTGCACCAGATAACCTTCCTCGTTGGTGCAGCGCGATGAAACAATGCCGCCGATCGAGTCGCGCCCGTATTTTTTCTGGATGCGCTTGAATTCCGCAGCGGCATAATCGAGCGCCTCGTCCCAGCTGACTTCCTGCCACGGATCGGTGATTTTGCTGCGTATCATCGGCTTCAGAATGCGATCCTTGTGTGTCGCATAACCCCAGGCGAAGCGGCCCTTCACGCACGAGTGCCCCTCATTGGCCTGACCGTCCTTGGCGGGGACCATGCGTACCACTTCGTTGCCTTTCATCTCCGCCTTGAAGGAACAGCCCACGCCGCAATAGGCGCAGGTGGTCACCGTACTGTGTTCGGCCTGTCCCATTTCGATCACGGTTTTTTCCAGCAGGGTCGCGGTCGGGCAGGCTTGCACGCACGCCCCGCACGACACGCATTCGGAATCCATGAACGGCTGGTCCTGTCCGGGCGAGACGCGCGACTCGAAGCCGCGCCCGGAGATGGTCAGCGCATAGGTGCCCTGGGTTTCCTCGCAGGCGCGCACGCAGCGGTTGCACACGATGCACTTGGACGCATCGTAAGTGAAATAGGGATTCGATTCGTCCTTGTTGCTGTTCAGGTGGTTCTCGCCGTCGTAGCCGTAGCGCACTTCGCGCAGCCCGGTGACGCCGGCCATGTCCTGCAATTCGCAGTTGCCGTTGGCGGCACAGGTCAGGCAATCCAGCGGGTGGTCGGAAATATACAGTTCCATCACGCCTTTGCGCAGCGCCTGCAGCTTGGGTGACTGGGTGCGCACCTTCATGCCATGTTCAGCCGGTGTGGTGCAGGATGCCGGATAGCCCTTGCGCCCCTCTATTTCCACCAGACACAGACGGCAGGAACCGAACGGTTCCAGGCTGTCGGTCGCGCACAGCTTGGGCACGTTCACCCCGCCTTCGGCAGCCGCGCGCATGATCGATGTCCCCGCCGCGACGGTCACCTGCATGCCGTCTATCTCCAGTGTGACTTCCTGCGCCGAGATACGCTGCGGCGTACCGAAATCTTTTTCGTTTAGTTGTTCAAGCATGTTGTCCTCCTGTGGCCGGATCTTTTCTGACGCGGCCGGATTCTTTGATACCGAAATCCTGCGGAAAATGGTTCAGCGCGGACAACACCGGATAAGGTGTCATGCCGCCCATCGCGCACATCGAGCCGTTCAGCATCGTGTCGCACAGGTCGCGCAGCAACTCGACCTGCGCAGGTCGGTCCTGATTGGCGATGATCTTGTCCATCACTTCCACGCCGCGCGTCGCGCCGATCCGGCACGGCGTGCACTTGCCGCAGGACTCGATCGCGCAAAATTTCATCGCATAGCGGGCCAGTTTCGCCAGGTCCGCGCTGTCGTCATGCACCACGATGCCGCCGTGGCCGAGCACTGCCCACAGTGCGGTGTAAGCCTCGTAATCCAGCGGCGTGTCCCATTGCGACTCGGGCAAATACGCTCCCAGCGGCCCGCCCACCTGCACCGCCTTGATCGGGCGGCCCGTCGCCGTGCCGCCGCCGAAGTCGTACATCAGTTCGCGCAGGGTTACGCCGAAGGCCTTTTCGATCAGGCCGCCCTGTTTGATGTTGCCCGCCAGCTGGAACGGCAATGTACCGTGTGAGCGCCCGACGCCATAATTCTTGTAAAAGTCCGCGCCCCTGGCCATGATGATCGGCACGCTGGCCAGCGAGATCACGTTGTTGATTACGGTGGGCTTGCCGAACAGACCGGCGATTGCGGGCAGCGGCGGCTTGGCGCGCACGATGCCGCGTTTTCCTTCCAGACTCTCCAGCATCGCGGTTTCCTCGCCGCACACATAGGATCCGGCGGCCCTGCGTACCTCAAGTTCAAAACGCTTGCCCGAGTTCAAAATATCCGGGCCGAGATAACTGGCCAAACGCGCTGCGGCAATCGCCTCGTTCAACATCGAAATCGCGTGCGGATATTCGCTGCGCACGTAAATATAACCCTGCGTCGCGCCCACCGCGAGCGCGGCGATGGTCATGCCCTCGATCAGCACGAATGGATCGCCCTCCATCAGCATGCGGTCGGAAAACGTCCCCGAATCGCCCTCATCGGCGTTGCACACAATATATTTCTGCGTTGCCGGGGTGTGCAGTACCGTCTTCCACTTTATGCCGGCCGGAAAGGCTGCGCCGCCGCGTCCGCGCAGGCCGGAATCGGTGACCTGCTGCACGATGGCTGCGGCCTGCATGGTCAGCGCCTTGCGCAACCCCCGGAATCCTTCGTGCGCCGCATAGTCATCCAGCGACAGCGGATCGGTAATTCCGACGCGCGCGAAGGTGAGCCGCTCCTGCTTTTTCAAGTACGCCAGTTGTTCGGTCAGACCCAGGCCCAGCGTGTGCTTTCCGCCTTGATGAAAGTTTGCGTCGAACAGGGCTGTGACATGGTCGGGGCTCACCGGCCCATAGGCGATGCGACCCTTTTCGGTTTGCACCTCGACCAGCGGCTCCAGCCACAACATGCCGCGCGAGCCGTTGCGCACCAGGGTGATGTCGAGCTTGCGCCGCTCCGCCTCGGCCAGTATGGCTTGCGCGACGGCATCAGCCCCCAACGCCAGTGCGGCGGAATCGCGCGGAACGAATATCTTTATGCTCATGGCTTATTCCCGAGATTTTTGAGCAGCGCATCGAATTTTTCCGGCGTGACGCGCGCGTGCAATTCCTCGCCTATCATCACCGCCGGCGATATCGCGCACAGCCCCAGGCAATATACCGGCTGTAATTCGCAATCACCCTGTTTGCGGCCTGCCAATTTTTTCTCGGCATGCTCGACCAATCGTTCCGCGCCCATGCTCTGGCATGCCTCGGCACAACAAATCTGTATCGTGTGCCGGGCCGGCGGGGTGGTACGAAAATGGTGGTAGAAAGTGATCACGCCATGTACTTCGGCGCGGGAAAGATTCAACGCGGAGGCGATCTGCGCAACGGAATCGGGCGGGATATAGCCGAAAGCATCCTGAATATCATGCAATATCGGCAACAAAGCGCCGGGGCGGTTTTGCTGTGCGGCGATGATGAAATCAACCTGCTGATGATCGTAATCCAAGCCCATTCTGCTTTAGCTCCTGTAACCTGTGCGATGATCTATATATGTAATTTTAAACATGTATATGCTTTATAATAATCATTGCAGCTTTTGTTGGATTGTCTTGTGATAATTAAGTTCTAGGAAGCTATCACATCATCCCACCCCCCTCAATAGGTTATATATTGCATATATGAGTTTTGAAATCCATCCGGAATGGAGCCTGAAAAAGCGCAAAGGCGCCACAGTCTCGTTGCCCTTGCTGTTGCAATTGCTCACCGCGATACGCGACCAGGGCAGCATCAGCAGCGCGGCCTCCAGCGCAAACCTTTCCTATCGGCATGCATGGGGAATATTGCGCGCATTCGAACTGGAGTTTTCTGCGCCATTGCTGGAGAAATCCAGGGGAAAAGGGACGTTGTTGACGCCATTGGCAGAGAAACTGATCTGGGCCGACAAGCGCATCACCGCACGCCTGACGCCGATACTGGAAAGTTTCGCCTCCGAGCTGGAGTCTATCCTGACCAGTGAATCAGCCGCGTTGCGCATCACCGCCTCGCACGGCTTTGCGGTCGATGCGCTGATCAAGCAACTCAACGCGGACAACGTTCCCGTCGAAATAAATTACCGCAGCAGTCTCGAAGCCGTCGCGGCCCTGGCGCACAACGAATGCGACCTGGCCGGATTTCATGTACCGGTCGGCGAATTCAAGCAGGCCGGCAAGCCCTACCTGAAATGGCTGAACCCGAAGCAGCATGCGTTAATCCATCTGGCGTATCGAAACCAGGGACTGTTCATCGCCAAGGGGAATCCAAAAAAAATACAGGGGCTGGCGGATTTGCTGCGCGAAGACCTGCGCTTCGTAAACCGGCAAACCGGATCGGGGACAAAGATTTTGCTCGAGTTGCTGCTTGCCAAGGAAAAAATAAACTCCCGGGACATCGCCGACTATGACAGCGCCGAATATACCCACGCGGCGGTGGCCGCTTTTGTCGCAAGCAATATGGCGGATGTGGGCTTTGGCGTGGAAACAGCTGCAAGACACTTCGATCTGGATTTTATCCCGATCGCAAAGGAGAATTATTTTTTCGCATGCAAAGCCGGCGCCCTGAAGCAAAATCTGCTGAAATCCACGCGCAACATCCTGCACAGCACTGCGTTTCGCGACACCGTCAACGGGCTGGCCGGATACGATGGGACTCGATCCGGCGCTATCGAGACCTTTGACGAAACATTTTCCTGACCGCTGAACGCGTCAGGCCTTATCCGCCAAGTCGCTTCTGCGCGGTTGCCACATCCTGCGGCGTATCCAGATCGAAGAAACTGCGCAGTGCGGGATCCGCCTTCAAGAGTTTCGACTCATCCACATAATGCACCTGCAGCTGCTCAAGCAGGGCGCGCATACTGTTCTTGCCGCCGCCCGCCAGATGTGCGCGCAGCTTGCCCAGACAACTACCCGCATAATATGCCGCCAAAGGTTGGGCGTGACCCTGCACAACAGGGACTACAGCCTGATAATCGAAACGGAAATCAGCCAGCAGTTCGACCATCGCCGGTTCCACGAACGGCATATCGCAGGCCACCACAAAGGCCCACGGCGTAGTGATCTGGTCCAGAGCGGCCGCCAGTCCCACCAGCGGCCCGCCCCCCCGCATGCCTGCGCCGGATTGCTCGTCGCACACTTGCGGCAATTTGATCTCGGGTCGCGGCTGACGAACGCTGATGATGACGTTGGGGAACACCTGCTGCATCGCCTCAATCACCCGCTGCAGCAATGTCTGTTTGCCCAGCAGCAGATTTGCCTTGTCGCTGCCCATGCGCTGCGAATCGCCGCCTGCCAGGATGATCGCGGTGCAGTCTTCAATCACCCCAAGCCCCTAACCAGCCACAGAGTTCACAGAGAAAACCGGTATATTCTCTGTGAACTCTGCGTTCATTGTGGCATGTTCTGTTTCCAGCATCATCCTGCCGACCGCTCTAACATGAAGTTAACGATCCCGCTGATATCGTCGAGCGCGAAATGCGGCAGTTGCGGATAGGCCTCGCCGACATCGGTGACCATCGCGACCAGTCCGTCTTCGATCACGCAGCGCGGAGTTGCTGAACGTTCGCGGCGTAGCACCTCGATTTTCACGCCGGCAGCGTGCGAGAATCCCTCCGCCAGCACCAGATCGGCCTCGCCCAGGAATCGCTGCGCCAGCTGTTCCGGTTCGCGCCTGCCGCTGCGATCAGCCGGCGCATCGGCGACCAGTTGCAACTCGCTGGACGTGACCAGCATGCTCATCACCGCACCCGCCTGCTTGTAGCGCCAACTGTCCTTGCCCGGCGTATCCAGAACCACCTTGTGGTGTGCGTGTTTGATCGTCGCGACGCGCAAGCCGCGACTGCTCAGTTCGCGCAACAGTTTCTCGATCAGCGTGGTCTTCCCGGCGCCGGAGTGGCCGACAAAAATGAATACTTTGGGCATCATTAGGGACATATTTAAGGGTGGGGTGTGACCCAGGTATCACCCTGCGGCGTGATCTCTTTTTTCCAGATCGGCACGCGCTGTTTCAGCTCGTCGATCAGCCATTGGCAGGCCTGCAAGGCCGGCGCACGATGTTCGGCACCCGCCGCGATGAACACGATCTGGTCGCCGGCACCAACCACGCCGACACGGTGCACAATGCGCGCGTCCAACAAGCCGAATTTTTCCATCGCCTCGTCGCGCAACCTGTTCATCTCCGCCACGGCCATGCTGCCGTATGCGTCGAAACTGATCTGCATCACTTCACGGCCTTCAGAAAAATCGCGCGCGCAACCGATGAAGGTGGCGATACCGCCCATCCGTTTCGAACTGGCGCGCAGCGCATCGATCTCCTCGCCCTGGGAAAAATCTTCCTGCTGAATTCGCACTGCCTCTTTCATGAGTGCCTCATTGTTAACCGCCGGAAAACTTGGACATGAATACGACCTCGTTGCCATCCGCCAGCGGCAACGACATGTCCAGCACATGCTCGCCGTTCACCGCGGCGAAACACACGATCTCGAACGCCGCCGGGTGCAACACCTGCAATTGCGCGCGCAGGTCCTGCAAACGCATACCGGGATTGAAATCCACAGTAACCTCGCTGTTGCCGATGCGTTCCGCGACCGGCCCGAAAAACAATACCTTTATCATTCCAACTCTCTTCCCGAATCGAACCTACACATTAGTCGCATGTTGCCCGATGTTTTCCCGAAGCCACGTTCCGCTCTTGCCGCCGCGCTTTTCCTCGAGCCGGATATGCTCGATGCGCATACCCCGGTCGATCGCCTTGCACATGTCGTAGATCGTCAGCAGCGCCACGCTGGCGGCGCACAGCGCTTCCATCTCGACACCGGTCTGTCCGGCACAACGGGTCGTGGTGACCACCTTCAGCCCCACGCATCCGCCGGCATCGGGTTCCAATATGTCACTGAACACCACCTCCACACCGGCAAGTGCCAGGGTATGGCACATTGGAATAATGTCGGCAGTGCGCTTCGCCGCCATCACCGCGCCGACATCGGCCACCGTCAGCACATCGCCCTTGGCGATGCTGCCGGAACGTATCCGCTCCAGCGTCCCGGGCAGCATACGCAGCACCCCGCTGGCGATCGCGACACGCTGCGTGCCGGGCTTGTCCGACACATCCACCATGCGTGCCCGACCCGTTTCAGAAAAATGAGTGAGTTCGTTCATATACGATTCCCTGTTAGAGACGTAGGGTGGATAAGCGCAGCGCATCCACCTGGATTTATGCTCATTTGGTGGATGCGCTGCGCTTATCCACCCTACAATTTTATAAAAGCATGCCGCCGCAAACGCTGCAAGCGGGATCCTTGCCCAGCTTGCTGCGCGTGACGTTCATGTCCAGCGCGTTGATGGTCAGCAGTTTGCCGCCCAGGCCGCGCCCGATGCCGGCCAGCAGCTTGAGCGCTTCGCCGGCCTGCATGGTGCCGATGATACCCGTCAACGGCGCAAATACGCCGGTGGTCGCGCAGCGCAACTCGGCAGCCACGCTGTCCTCCGGGAACAGGCAATTGTAGCAAGCCGTATCATCGCGGCGAAAATCGAACACCGAGACTTGCCCGTCGAACTGGATAGCCGCACCCGATACCAGCGGCTTGCGCTGTTCCAGGCAGGCACGGTTGACCGCATAGCGGGTGGCGAAATTGTCGCTGCAATCCAGTACCAGATCGGCCAGCCCGATCAATTCGCGCAGTTGCGCCGCTGCGGCGCGCATCTCCAGCGCGATACATTCCACTTCGGGATTGATGTCGTGCAGCGCGGCGCGTGCCGAAACCACCTTGGACTGGTTGACCGTGGCGGTGCGGTGGATGATCTGGCGTTGCAGGTTGCTGAAATCCACCGTGTCGTGGTCGCACAGTATCAGTTTCCCGACCCCGCTGGCGGCAAGATACAGCGCGGCCGGCGAGCCCAGCCCGCCCAGGCCGATGATCAGCACGCTGGAATCGAGCAGGCGTTGCTGTCCCTCGATGCCGATCTCGTTGAGCAGAATATGGCGGCTATAGCGCAACAGTTGTTGGTCGTTCATGCGGGGGAGCTTTAGCGCGGTTACAGGAGAACGCTGATTATTCAGCATTGCAAAAGGCCAGGCAATGCTTTTGTGGGTCGACAGAAAACCCGCCTCGCGCAATGAATCCGGATTACGCGCGCCGGGTTGCGGGGGTTTAGCGCAGTTTAGTGCTGCAGTATTTTCGACAGGAACTGCTGTGCGCGCTCGGAGCGGGGCTTGCTGAAAAAATCCTCTTTGGTTGCGTCCTCGACAATGCGCCCCTCGTCCATGAATATGACCCGGGTCGCCACCTTGCGCGCGAATCCCATTTCGTGGGTGACCACCATCATGGTCATGCCTTCCTGGGCGAGGCCGACCATCACATCCAGCACTTCGTTGACCATTTCCGGATCAAGCGCCGAGGTCGGCTCGTCGAACAGCATGCAGATCGGGTCCATCGCCAGCGCCCGGGCTATCGCAACACGCTGCTGTTGCCCGCCGGAAAGCTGTCCCGGGTGTTTGTCCTTATGATCCAGGAGGCCGACGCGATCCAGCAATTTCAAGCCGCGCTCGACAGCCTCTTCCCTGCCGCGTCCGAGCACCTTGGTTTGCGCGATGCACAGGTTGTCGATCACACTCATGTGCGGAAACAGTTCGAAGTTCTGGAACACCATGCCAACATGGGCGCGCAGCTTGGAAAGATTGGTCTTGGGATCGCCCACGGAGATCTCATTGACCACGATTTCCCCCTGCTGAAACGGCTCCAGGCCGTTGACGCACTTGATCAGCGTGGACTTCCCCGAACCGGACGGCCCGCAGATGACGATCACTTCGCCCTTCTTGACTTCTGCCGAGCATTCGGCAAGCACCTGAAAGCTGCCGTAATGCTTGCTGACATTTTTGATGGAAATCATATGGCTTTCCTCTTTTGGTAATGCTTGACCAGCTGCGAGGCCAGAAAGCTGATAATGAAATAGACGGCCCCGGCAAACAGCAACAGCTCGACCAGCCGGCCGTCACGGCTGCCGACCTGATAGGCGGTGCCGAAAAAGTCCGCCAGCGAGCTGACATAAACCAGCGAGGTATCCTGAAACAGGATGATGCCCTGCGTGAGCAGCAGCGGAATCATGTTGCGAAAGGCCTGCGGCAAAATCACCAGCCGCATCGCCTGCCCGTAGCTCATGCCCAATGCATTGGCCGCGCCCATCTGCCCCTTGGCCACGCTGCGGATGCCGGCACGGATGATTTCGGAATAATAGGCTGCCTCGAACAGCGAGAAAGCCACCATTGCGGAAACCAGCCGGGTATCGAAACTGCGCGGAATATCCAGCAGCTTGACCAACAGTGTCGGCACGATCAGGAAGAACCACAGCAACACCATCACCAGCGGAATCGAGCGAAACAGGTTCACATAACTTGCCGCCAGCCAGGCCAGCGGCTTGAACCCGGACATGCGCATCAGCGCGAGCAGTGTTCCCCAGACGATACCGACCACCACCGCGACCACGGTGATCTTGAGCGTCAGCACCATCCCCTGCCACAGGTAGGGCAAGGCGCCGGGAATCGAACTCCAGTCGAATTCGTAGCCCATTATTGCCCCCCGCCCGAATGGCCGGGAACCCGGGCACGCGCCTCAACCCGGTGCATCAATATCATCACCACGGTATTGATCAGCATGAACAGGACTGTCACCGCGATGAACGATTCGTAGGGCTGGGCGGTGTAATCGACCAGCTGCCGGCCCTGCGCGGCAAGCTCAAGCAGGCCGATGGTGGACGCCACCGCCGAATTCTTGAAGATATTCAGGAATTCCGAAGTCAATGGCGGCAGGATGATGCGGATCGCAATCGGCAGGATCACGTAGCGGTAGGTTTGCGGCAGGGTAAAGCCGAGCGCCAGGCCGGCATTTTTCTGCCCGACCGAAAGCGAGTTGATACCGGAACGAACCTGTTCGCATACCCGGGCACCGGTGAACAGCGCCAGACAGAGCATCGCGGCCAGAAACTGCTGCAGAAACGGGTTGATTGCCTTGTAGGCATCACCGATGGAAGCGGGCACCAGCTCGGGCAGCACGAAATACCAGATGAACAGCTGAACCAGCAGCGGCGTATTGCGGAACACTTCGACGTAGACCGTGGCCATGCCGGACAACCAGCGGTTCGGAACAGTACGGAACACACCCATAAACAAGCCGACGATCAGCGCGATGACCCAGGCGGAGAGCGACAGCGCGAGCGTAACCTCCAGCCCGGACATCAGCCAGCCCAGATAAGTTGTGCTACCCGACGGCGTTTCGGCCAGGAAAATGGCCCAGTCCCAGTGATAATTCATGATCTGTTCTTAAGAGGTGGGCGCTTCAAAAAAATAGCGATGGCCGGGGCTGTATTCCGGCCATCGCCTGTGATGCTACCAATTAATCAGGGAAATGCCTGGTCGTTCGGATTCTTGAAGGCGGCTTTCATGTCTTCGCTCATCGGGAAGTCCATATTCATTCCCTTGGGTGGAACCGGTGACATGAACCATTTCTTGTATATCTTGGCAGCTTCGCCGGATTTCATCACCTTGGCAAAGGTTTTGTCGACCAGCGCCTTGAACTCGGGATCGTCCTTGCGCATCATGCAGCCGTAGGCTTCGTTCGACATCGGCTTGCCGACAATAATCCAGTCTTTAGGGT